>Ga0315909_10004855_pt1 | contig 15689 bp, 21 predicted proteins | sample LakEriMetagenome_11_FD_203527 | JGI IMG/M metagenome (GOLD analysis project Ga0315909, IMG submission 203527) | Freshwater fungal communities from buoy surface, Lake Erie, Ohio, United States - Buoy 2 MA125 | ecosystem: Environmental > Aquatic > Freshwater > Lake | place: USA: Lake Erie, Ohio...
AGAACTCAATTACACGGGCTACCTCTCCGTCAGGGCTTCCCTTATGAAGTTCAAACTTGTTGTAAACAGATTCGTTGGTAGTTAATATTGCTATCAATGAAGCTGACATCTCTGTAACCCGTTCAGCGTTGACCGATGCTTGCATGCGAATCTTGGCTTTACCGTTAGAGATGTTGTGTACCAACTGAGACAAGGGCTTAGGGTCTTTGTTACCAATCTCGTCGACCCCAAACATAAGGTTCTTCAAGCCGAGCATACGACCAGTCAAACCATTGTCCGTACTCTCAAACACGCTGAGTGCGTCAGGGTCTCCAAAGGTACTAATGCCAGCGTACATAGCTCCAGTCTTAGCGCAACCTGACCGACCAAGCAAAGATATAACAACGCCTGGGGTAGACATGTAGGGCATGAGTGTTGTACCAAAACCAGCTAGGCAAGTCATGGCATGCAGTTCAAACCCTGGGCGGTTAAGCTCGTTAGCAGACTCTTGCCAGCGCTCATACGTGCCTACAGGCTTAAAGTGCTTAACTACACCTCTAATGTAGGGGGATACAGGGGCTTCTACAAACTCTTTCTTGTAAGTTATTTCACGCTCGCCAATAACAAAGCTTCTTGTTTTCCACTCATCGGTGTTGTTTACTGCTGACCAGCCTAGTTGCATACGCATCTGTTGGGCTTTGCCTATATTAATCATGTACTGACTCCATTTAACAAGGTACTCTTGTATGTTGTTGATATATTTAGGGGTATAGATTACTTGGTGAAACGATAGTGTCTTCTTTAATTCTTCTAGCGCATACACTGACTTCATCGGCAGTAAGAACTCTTTGAGTCCATCATTAGGAAGAATCAAATGCATGGTCATACACTCACCGTCCAACGGGCTAAACAAGCGACGTACTGGGAATAATAGGTGGGCTAGTATTTCTACAGGGTCTTCGTAACGCACCTGACCTTTTTTATCGGTCTTTGGGGGTGGGTTGTAATAGACACCTCCAGTTTGTCCACGGCTATATGGGCTTAAAAATTCTGGGAATTTTGGAATTTTTTGGGTATCCGATGCCTCCCGAATTGGTTCCGCTTCATAGGTTTGGGTTCCAAGGAGGGCATTGATTTCTGCGGCGCTTGGTTCTCCTGCGACTGGTTCTGGGTCAGCTTCTTTAAGTGCTTTTCCCAATACAATGGGGGTATGGATTCTTCCACGATGTTTGCATCCTTGGCATCTGTCTGGGTGTTGGTTGGCTAAATAGTCGCAAGTCTGTGGCTTGCCACGCTTAATAAACTCAAGTTTTTTTTCTTCTACGGCTTTGGCTGTATAGTCTGGGTGCTCATTAGACACCTCATGAATCATCTTCTCGCCGTCTTTGCAGAAGTAAGCAATGTTCATACTGGAGAACCAGTCGTCGTAGCCTAGCGTAGTTGCGTTTTCTAACCAGTACTTAACTTGGTTACAGCCATCTCCAGCCAACGAACGCTCAGCAATCTTGTAGAAGTCCCACTCAAAGTTATCAAGCTTCTTCATTGCCATTGTGTCTTCGTCTAACCCCTTGCGTACATTAGCCAGCGGGTCAGTTGACGCTACGTCTGCGCCTAAGAACTCTTTAACCTCATCCCAGTTATAAATAGAAATCTCATTGCCGATAACAGACGCAAGTTCTGGCGGATCAAACTTGTAGTTAAACGTGTCTGGGCAACGCATGATGCGAGCCGCATCTGCCATTACTGACGGGTCGGCAGCTATCTTTCCGAGTACAAACGCCTTAAATTTTTGGGCATAAACAAGGTACTCATCAATAGGTATGTCCCTATCCATAATCCAATAGGCATGCATGCCACCACCAGAATCAATGCAAACAGGATCAGGCAAACCTGTTTCATCAAGGAACTTCCGTAAGGCTGTTTGCGCCTCGCTTTTGTTGGCATAAGCTTTGCCCTCCCCAACGTCAAGGTCAATGAATAATGAACGAAAGAATAGGCAGTTGTCAGCTTTTCTGCTGAACCCATCATAACTACCTGGTGCTACAAATACATTTAACTTCTGTCCTTTGAATTTATCTACTAATTTAAATACATCTTCAAGTGTTTCAGCAAAGCGGTTAGTTGTTTTCTTTGTCTCTTGATCTATACCGCTCACACAATAAACACCCTGCGATGGCAATGCTTTCTCATAAAATTGTTTTAACATATGCGCAGAGTCTAAAAAGGCGGATTGCTCCGCCTAGGTTATTGGGTAGGGATTGCTCCCCGTTGTTTAAATCTTTTCGCCGATCATGTCCTCTAAGTATGCCTTAGCGTGAGTGGTGTTTTTAGCTGGGAGTAACCCTTTGGCTGTATCACTTTCTACTAAGTCTGTGAACACTTCGACAAGTTGTTGATTCTTAAAGCGGATAGGTTTGCCACGGAACCAGCTATAGAGCGTCATCCTAGTTACCTTTAACGCAACAGCTACATACTTAGAGGGTAAATTCGCTTGTATGCATGCTTTAGCTAAAGCCACCCCAGGGTAATTGGGGTTAGCCTTACTGACTGCGTTGATTAGTTCTTGACTGTATGTCCGTGGCATTTTTTATCCTTGCTTCTTAGACCATTTTTTAACAATATCCGATACATCGGATGCTTTCTCACCTGCGGCAGCTTTTGACTCCCGCTTCTTTGGCTCTTCAACTTCTACTTCAGCTGACACTGACGCTACTGCAACTTCTACGTCACCCGTGCTATCTGACTGAAATACGTTCAGCTTGATAGCTGCTTCTGCCGCTGGGCTTTTAGCTTGACGAGCAATGATCTCCAAGTCTGCATCAGGTACAGCACCAACTGGGGCAAACAAAACCTTTGGTGTAGGAGATTTTGTATCGAAAGCCATCTTAGTAACCACGCGGCCCGCTGACACATTGTGTGACGCTAGGTGCTGGATATACGGACGGAAAGGCCAACGACCATTATCTTCTTTACCAAAAGCTGAAGTTGCTGGGAGGACTAACTGCATTACATCACCTGCTGGGTCATTCGGTAGAACGACTGCGGTACGCCACGACAGTTTGCACTTTGCGCCAATCCCGTTATCTCCAGAACCTTTTGCACTATTTGGGCAAGAGTTGCAGCTAGAAGCTACTGGGGTTTTAACGTCAGCATCAGGAATCTCTGAGTCAGATGACCAGCAAGCTGGGCTAACCTTCTCGCCTTCTCTGTAGCCTTTGTCGTAGTACATACGAGATGCCTTGTGCGCCATCTTAACAATAATGACGTTCATAAAGCGGTCTTCAATAGCACCAATCTCTTTGCCACCCGCATACTTACGGAACACGCTACCTTTAATAGATAGACGTTTATTACCCTGACGATTACCACCAGCGACTGCTAATGTGTCTTCGTCCAAACCACCTACTGTTGCCAATGCGCCAATAGCGCTTAAATTCACTAGATCTGTACTCATGTAAAACTCCTTATTTAACTAAATTTAACTAATCCGAGGTTGGCTTATAAACAACAGCCGTAAATTCCCTCATTACATTCACGCCAGGCGGCAAGCCATCACTTGCATGCTCAGCCATGAATTCTTTAAAGTTTGTCTGGTGAATTCGTGTCTCAAATAATTCGGGCATTTCATTCTCCATAACAAACTTACGAAAGCTATCTCCATCTGATACTGTGTAGCGTTCGTTTAATTTCTTAACCACTCTGCCTTGAGCAGTCTTAATACTTGTTGCATTTGTTTCGTTGCAGATAGCTAGCATCTGTTGACCCAGCACTGCCAAGTCATTTTCAAAAGCCTTATCTTGCACCTTCCACTCACCTGCAATTCTTTCACGTTCATTTCTTATTGTCAAGTAAGTTTTTACTAATTCATCTAAATTATTTTCACTCATCTTTTATTCCTAACTCTTCTTTGTACAGGTCAACCAGCTTCTCATGGCTAGCAACTTTCCCTTGTAACATCTGATACATTTTGCGTTCTACTTCTGAACCTTGTAGATGCACAACGGTCATGCTATTCACTTGCCCAACACGATCTATGCGGGCTACGCACTGCAAATATGTTTCCACACTCATCACTGGAGACCAAAACACTACTGTGTTGGCGGCAGTTAGAGTCACACCATGCGATGCAGCTTGAGGTTGAATAATTAGAACTCGTGGAAATTCTGAGGTTTGGAAACGATTAATTAGATCGCCTCGCTCTTTTGCTCCTACGTCTCCGCTAATAATTTCATTAGTGATACCTTCTCCTTGTAAATGTTTAGAAACTAGCTCAATAGTGTGACGATAAGGAACAAACACAACGACTTTATGTTCCGTCTCATCTAGCACCTCCATTAGGGCATTTAGCCGTGGTGATACATCAAACTCCACAACTTCACGGGTGTCTGAATAAACAGCCCCTCCCGAAATCTGTAACAACTTTGTTAACTTTGCCGCCGCATTGACTGCACTAATTTTTTCCCCTGCCGCCTCAATAAGCATCTGATCTTTGATTGCTCTGTAGTAACGAATAACTTGGGGTGTCAACGGTACTTCACGGGTCTGATACATCACAGGCGGTAAGTCTAAGCATTGAGCTTTCTCAAACCGAATGGCAGGTTGCAAAGCGTTATAAACATCCTGCCTTGAAGTAGGCTTGGGTACGTACTTAAAGCGGGTAATCTGATGCATAACCTTGTCCCGCCAAGCAGTGAAGTATTTAGGTACACCCCCTGGATTTACAAGCTTAGCCAGCCCAAACGCATCTAGCGGGGACTGAGAAGCTGGTGTGCCAGTAAGCATCCAAAGCTTTGTAGAGGGGTTTATTAATTTTGCCAATGTTTTAAATCTTTTAGTCGTAGCTGTTTTATAAGCGTTTGCTTCATCAACCACAATTAGGTCAAACCCTAGTTTACTTATTTCTTCGGAAACAATCCCCACTCCATCGTAGTTAATGATGACAAACTCGTAGACTCCGTTGATTACTTTCTTGCGTTTGTTGGCATCTCCGTAGGCTACGGCAACGCTTCGGTGCATAGCAGTTTTGAAAATGTCGGCTTGCCAAGCAGAGTACATAATAGATAGCGGGCAGATGATTAAAACACGTTTAATTAAGCCCTGAGTCATCAGGTAGTCGGCAGCCCAGATTACTGACGAAGTCTTGCCTGTGCCAGCCTCATTGAAGCAAAAAGCCCTGTCTTGTAGAGATAGAAACGCAGCCGTGGTTTCTTGGTGTTTAAAGGGAGTGTACATCCCAGGCCACTTGTAATCCTTTTGTATCGGTGATGGAACTTTATCCCCATAGACCTTGGCTACTCTTTGCATTTCTTCAATGCCCCAATAAACAAGTAGCTCTGCATTTTTGCCATCATCCGATAGGACTTGGCTTTTTTCTAGGTAGTTTGTTATTAAACTAGCTTTATCCGAGGGTACGCTAAATTTAACAACTTCATTCTCAACTATTTTCACAACTGTCCTTTAACTAAATTTAACGGCGCCCCTTACGGGGGCTAGTCGGTCAAGCCTGTCACGCCAAGGAGAAGTAGCTAGTTATAGGACTAGACTTCAAAAACGTCGCTCAACAGACATGGTTACGGGGTAACAAATAAAAACAACCCCCACTGCCCACTCATGCCTTACAGCAGGTACTACTTTTTCTTTTTTTCCTTCTTACTTGTCTCTGATACTAAGTTACCTTTTGAATCACGCTTAAAGCTACGGTTCTTGGCGGCAGTAGTAATGTACGTACCGTCTTTATTAGAACCTCCTTTATCCATTGCTTTGCGGTGGGCTACGTCTTTACCTTCCCGTGCATCTGCTTTGCCGTTGCCATTACCATCAGGCATTTTTTTATCCAACGCACGACGGGCACGTTGACGCTCCATACGGCGCTCATGTTCGCCACGGGATTTTTGTTGATCGTACTCTTTATCGTACGGTCTAGGTTTATTAACGTAGGGCATTATCTTTCCTTATGAAATTCGCAAGATTTAACAGGACACCAGCCACACAGAGGGGTAGGGTTAGCTTGCCACACATCATTTTCGTACGAATGGTTCAACCTTTCAAGGTCATTTTCAAAATAAGACCACAGCTTAGGAATCTGATCCCGTGTGTATTCCTCATCCATAAAACTCTCATGCATCACGAACAACAACCCAGCCTTAATCTTGTTGACTTTGGGGAAGTGGGCAAAGGTCATTAGAGCCATCAGCTTTAACTGTTTTGGGTCAGGATAACGATTAGAGCCAGTCTTGTAGTCAATGATAAACGCATGATCGCCGTCCACAATAAGTAAGTCCACAATACCCCGTACCCACCTGCCGTTATCACGGAACGCACACGGTTGCTTGTCAGGTGTGAGTGCCATCTCATGCTCAGGATACTTAGTTCCAGGAATTGCAATTAAGGAGTCAAGCACAGGCTTAAAACGCTGGTAGTTTTTCTCTAAGGGTTTACCCTCAGCTACGTAGTCTTCGCAAGCTTTATGCACAACAGTCCCATAAAGCATCTGTTCCGTAGGTTGCTTCTCGTAGCGTTTTAATATCTTTAACTCCTGATATTGCTTGGGGCAGTTAACGTATTCCTTAAGAGAGGAAAATGACCAAGTAAAGCTAGTCACAACAAATCCTCTTTTCCAATACCACGCTTAAATAACTCTTGTCGTATTTTTCTCATTGCTTTTTCTTCAATGTTTGTAACACTTTGACGACTCATACCTAAAACGTCAGCAATGTCTTGCCTACTCATCTCAGGTTTGTTTAGATCTACCAACCCAGCAAAAGGGATAGGTTCTAAATCGGACATGGCATTAATCCTGTCCTCAGTCGTAAAAGTTGTCATTTTGAGGTCTTTCCATGGTTAGGGTGTTGGGCTAGGTTGTTCTGTCCTAGCTGTTGTATATCATAGCCGTGACCTTTTAAATATTCAAATAGGGTCTTACGCTTAGACTCAAACCACGGTTTCCATGTCCATGCTTCAAAAATAATTGGTGGGTAGTTGTTCTTTTTAATGGTTTCAATACCACCTTTGAGCACCTCAAGTTCATGCCCTTCTACGTCAATCTTAATTAACCGTACGTTTTTGTGTGCACCTGAGTCCAAGGTAAATACTACTAACGGCTCTTTGACACCCTCGGTTTTGCACTCGTAGTCATTCTCACGAACTTCTTTGTCCATACTAAACGCACCAATATTGCCCTCGCTAGCATAGTCAGGCATGGTAAGTATCATCCGTTCTTCTTTGTCTGACATTCCAAAATTATGACAGTGAACATTATCTAACCCGTTAATAAACGTATTAGCGCATAGCTGATAATAGACTATACGTTGTGGCTCAAAGGCATGGTAAATATGCTTTGATACTTTCTTAGCTAAAGGCACACAGAATGTACCCAAGTTAGCCCCAATATCTAGCACCTCACCTGGCTCTTCGTTAATTAAAAGCTTAAGACTTAGTTGATGTATGTCGTTCTCGTAGAGTTCTTGCTTCAAATGGTTTGAGATTAAGTCTTGCCCTTTAAACACAAGAAACTGTGTGCCATCTGTCTTTACTAGTTCGCAATTTGGTAACATATTATCCTCTTGGTAGTTGACCGCTAAAGTTGTATGTACCGCTATGGGTTAGGTTTGCCCAAGGCGCTGCGTATACTTTGAACCCTGCTTTACGGGCAATCTTGCAGAAGTGATAGTCCTCGGATAGCAGTCGGTTTGTATCTTCATCAATGCTGGTATCAAAGAACTCGCTAATGATTTTCTTTACTGGGTTCTTATCTACAATCAGAATCATGTCGTTGGTATAGGTTGGCACTAAAGGTTTTAAAGTATCAAAAACATTACGTTTAATAAGCATAAAGCCTGTACCACCGTTGTCGATTTCCATTGGGGTATTAATGTTGCCTGTTGTTTCATGAGCGCCACCTACCAAGTTAACTACAAATGAACCTGTGTAATTGCCTAAGTCTTTATAATCAACACCCCTTTTGACTGCATCAGATACTAACTGCCAGTTAATTTCTTTCTTGGGGTATAGACCGCAGATAATATCTTTGTCAGCATCAATCATGCGAACGATGTCTTTTGGGTCAAAGGTAATGTCTGCGTCAATAAACATCAGATGTGTTGCGTCTGACTGCATAAAGTCATAAGCCATGCCGTTACGGGCGCGAGTAATTAAAGACTCATTCATCATGTACGAGTAATACATTTGAATATTACGTGGTTGAAACGTCTGCACACAATTAAGAATACCCATGGTGTAACCGCCTGTGCATAGCCCACCATACATTGGTGTAGCTACAAATAATTTAGCGGGCTTCTTTGGTTCTATTGCTTCTACATTTTCTAACATTTAGTTTCCTTTTGGTTTATCTGTACTTCGGTAAGCATTGTATGTCGACTACTACATCAGAGGTCTGACCTGTGATTCTACGACGGGCAAAAGTAGGTGAAGCTCTTAGCCCTGCATCTTCACACATACGAGTAGCTTCTACTACTTGGGTTCTACTCATTGCTGTGACTTCTGTTTCATAAACATAAGCTACGGCTGGTATATTAGTTGTATTAGTAATAGGAATATTCTGAGTGTTAAATGGAGGTGTAAACACCACCGACTCAGGCTTCTTATTTGCGCAAGCTCCCAGCAATACGGTTAAAACGACTATTAGTTTTTTCATTTACTTCTCCTTATTCACGAACGTCAATGTAGTTTGCAAACTTAAACAACGACTCTGCTTTATTAAAATTTAATACCAACCCTGCTTGGCGAGCATCCGCCTCCATATCATCAAAATTATGAGTCTTTCTATTGTTTGTTAGCCACTCATCTTCCTCATAAGTTTCAATAGTTTTGTTAATCTTGTTAATGTAAGTAACCTTTGTCCATGAGACTGCCTTGCCGTTATGGAACAAACCCCGAACAACCTTGATGTGATTACTGTGATTCCATGCTTGTATATACCCAGCAATTCCGTATAAACCGTGCCAACCACATTTGCCTGTGTACATAACTACTGACCCAGCACGGTATTCAGACATAACTAACTTACAAGTTGAACCCCTTGGGTTATCTAGTGGCATAGCATTAATTGCTAACTCTTGGGCATTAACGCTCGAACACAGCAGTCCAACGCAAAAAAATAGTTTATTCATTTCTTTGCCCCCAATACTGCCATAGCGGAATTTACTTTATGTTTAAGTGCGTTAATCTCTTCTTCATCTTTGCGACGTTGTTCACGCACTGCTATGTTCCAAGCACGTTGCCACGCTTGCCATGCAATCTGCGCCTCAAGATTAGCGTAATCGGTGTTGTAGTGCGCCAAAGCAACTTTGCCTTTAGCCCATTCCTCAAAATCTTCTTTCATTTCTCTTGTCTTTCTGCTTGTGCTTTGTTTAACGCTATAGATGATTCCAACCCTTTTTCTAAATGCTTTATGTAATCTGCTTGGTGGCGTAGCATTTTAATTTCTTCAAGCATTTTTTCCATCAGGTCTGCGCAATAGCCCACAAAAGGAAATTTGGTTGTTCCATCAGCAACACTACGTGCTAGCCCAATAGCAATTTCAACTGTTCGTATGCTCACCTTTCTCATCATGCCCTCATCTCTTCATAATGACCAACCGCATAGTCTTTAATAATTTTGCCGTTTGCTTCGTCACCAACTAACATTGGGTCAATCCAAACTTTCTTACCTGACTTGGGCGCAGTTCTCCAATGTCCACGTCTCCAATGCTGGCGAGGAGAGGCATGTGTGCCATGTGGCATAGTAATTTCGGTGTCTTTTTTCTTGGTGTCGACTGTAATTAAACGGAACTCAACCAAAGGTTTCTTACCTTTGTTAACACGTTTTCTATTAGCCGCCGCTTCGTCAGGTGTAGGAGCAGATACATACATGTCCCCGCCTGATATGGTTAGCATGTGGATAGCTACAATGCCCTGACCCGCTATATTTCCTATTGTGTCGGGGTCGTTAAACTCTGCGTCGTTATAGTTTTGATAGCTATGTAGTTTTAGTTCTCCGTTTTCTATACCAAGATAGGTGGTACAAGCATAGAAAGACCGTTGCCGTGCATTGGGCTTATTAAAAATAGCATGTACTGCTACTTGATCGCCTTCTTGCACCATAAAATATGCGTAAAATAAATTAACTGTTCCGTCTTGTGTAATTTTTTCGCCTCTTCGGATTATTCCGTATTCCTCGTTATGTATAACCTCGTCGTTCGCACGAGTTTTTTCTCCTGTAATTATTGTTATCATCGGGAAAGGAAGTCTTATCTGACCTAAACTTTCAACCTCAGAGATCATTCGTTGAAAGTCTTTATCAAAATGATTTTCAAGAAGCACTTTTGGGTAATCAGTAATGCAATCACTAATATGTTTTTCTGCATCTTTATGCATGCTATAACATTTACCTTCTTTAGATAACTTAATATAGTCAGTAAAGGCAGTCAGTATTCGTTCTTTTACATGAGGAGTTTCAAACCCAGCTTTTACACTTGAGTATGTATCCTCTGCTCCAATTAAAGCTATTGGAAACAACTTTTGTGACTCTAATAAATGAGGGTCGATAGTTCTCCCTCCAGCATCTACTATTGCCATTCTTCCATCTCCCCATAGTTCTTACCAACTTGAGCTTCACATGCCACAGGCAATCCTTTAGCCCAGTCTGGTGGTGTTGACATGACCTCGACAATCCAAGCACAAGCCTCGTTTACTTCATCTTCGGGAACTACGCACACCGCCGCATCATGTACGGTTAGCACAGGGCGATAACGCTCAGTTAGTTTAAGCATCTGTTCGCCCACGATGATCCGTGCAAGAGCTTGGACTACGTTCTCCACAATAGACCCGCCCCATAGAGACACGGGGCCTTTGCGTGACTTGTATTCGTATCCGCTTTTAGTTTCATCAGTGTTGAGTTTTAGGTCGGGGTAGCGGATGTATAACCCGTTTGGCAACTTAAAGCCTTCCTTGGTAACAGTCACACACTTATGCTTGCCATAGTAAAAAGACTTGCTAGTCGGTTGCCAGTCAGCCATAGCTTTTAGCGCCTTGTCGCCTTCTCTCCAAAGCTTAACGATCATGTCATTGGTGTCTCTGTACAATTTAACTATCTCGTCACACTTTTCTTTAGTGAGGTCAGCGCCAGGAGGGCTAGTCTTTAGTGTGTGTTGTAACTTTAACGCCCCAGTACCATATCCCAGTCCGAGGATGCAGGTCTTGCCCACAAACCTTTCAACGGGGTTCTTTTTTGTAATTTCAACGTCGTATATTTTCGACGCAAAGATGGAGTAAACATCGTCCCCGTTGGCAAACTCCTCAACCAAGTCTTCCTGACCCGAAAGCCACGCAAGTACACGTGCTTCAATTTGAGACGAATCGCAGTTGATAACCATGTAACCTTCGGGCGCAACAACCGCATTCTTAAGGGCTTTTTTCTTTTTGTCACGGCTCGGAAGGTTTTGGAAATTGACCTTGTCCGACCCTGCCCAACGACCCGTATGCGCTCCGTAGTATTTAAGGGGAATCGGTAGTCGTCCTTTGTTTCTTGCTCCAACGTCAATAAAACGTTCAATGCGACTCTCCTCAATAGTTGATTTAGTCCCCAAACGCACCGCAGCGAGTTGCTGGATGAAAGGGTCTTCGTGTTCAGTTAGTGCTATGAACCCTGTGTCGTTCTTTGCCAGCGCATAGGTTAGCTTGCCAGTAGTCTTGCTTTCTTTCATTGGCACTTCGACACCAAAATCTTCTAGCACTTGTGCAAACTGTTTATTACTAGCTAACTTCTTACGTACATCTTCTTCGGTATCGCAAGATAACTTTTCTTTGAGCGTCCCCAATAACTGTAACTTCTCATGCTTTAGTTCTTCTAGTCGGTCAACCAAAAGAGCATCGTCCACCTCCAGCACAGGATTAATAAACATCCGCAAAGTCAAATCTATCAGTTGTAATTCGTCTGCTGGAAACGCACTCGACAATACTTGGAAGAGCTTAAAAGTTAGCTCCACATCGTTCTTACAGTATTCGCCGTACTGCGCAAGCTCGCTATTTGAGAAACCAGTTATCTGTTTGCCTTTAGCGTCAATGACCTCTGTACCCTTCTTGCCTAAGTTGTAACGCTCAGATAGGTACGCTAAAGAGCCTCCAACATCCACACCATTGGTCGCCCTTCCCATGCAAAGAGTATCGAGATATAACTTTGGTTTAATGCCAAATCGCCATGCAAGGATTGCACCATCGAACATCGTGTTATGACAAAGGAGAGCAGAATCGTTCCACGGGTACGTGGAAAGGTATTTTTGGATGTCAAGGTGTGAGCCAGAGAACCACTCAGTGATGCCCTCGCCAACCTTGACACCGACACCGATCACCTCAAAGCGTTTGTCCCTGATGTATTCTTCAGTTGTTAGCTTAGTCAGTGAGTAGTCTTGAGCGTAGTACGTCTCAAAATCTAGGGTGATTAGTTGCACTTAAATCCTTAAATAACAAATTCAATAGATACAAAAATAGGGAGCAGAGCATAAGCCCGACTCCCTAGAGATTACTTACTTAAATTCTTAATCTCACGATTGAGATACCATTGCGCCTTCTGTAAATCTTCTAACTTATTTCCTTTGTGGTCAGCACGTGTGATGTACTTGACTACGTTGCCAAGGTTATAGTTAAGAGACTTTGCCTCGATGAAATCAATCGTTTCAATCCCGCCCGCTTTGTAGTGTGGTGGGTGGTTTACCGCGTCAAAAGCATCTTTGAGGCTCTTAGGCAATATCGGTCTGTTCGACGTAGCAAAGAAAGTCTTGACCTTATTTGGTCTTCCACGCTTGGGTGGAACTCTATTTACTGGTGCAAGAGCCGTCATTGGTAATGACTTAGCTTTCTTCTTAGCGTTGTATGTGCATTGATACACAGAATTAATACTAACTCCAACGGCTTTGGCTACCTCACGTGCTTTAGCTTTTGGGTTCTTACGAATGTAGCGTAATACTTTGGTACTGTTTGTTAACTTCTTCATTTACTTCTCCTTTTTAGTTGAACTACGTTTTACTGCAACAATTCCTGATTCTTTTTGCATCATGGCTTTTGCTAGTGCTTTAGAGCGAGATGGAATTTCTTCTGCCGAATAATCACCATTTATGATGAAACCAATCATGGCAAATCCAGCGTACAACTTTTCTAAATACTCGTTGTCTTGCTCATTCACCTTGTTTGTCCTTTAAAAATTCTTCCATTAGTGCAATCGCCCGATTGAAGCCAGTTATGTAAGCTTCCTCAAGACCGCCCTCGGAAGTTACAAACTTCTCGCTTGCAATCCAGTCCTCAAACTCTTTCTTTGCTCTCATGAGAAATGCACCTCCATATAGTCATTAACATTAGATTCATTGATGACAAAAGCATAGCCACCATTCTTCTCAATCCGATTAAGGTTATCCATCTGCAACGCAGTCGGCTTGTTCTCTCCCGACTTAACCTCTAAGCCGTAGAACTTTCCTTTGTGACACACAACAATGTCAGGCGCACCGCTACTCCCGTAACCGCCTGTGGCTGGCATGATGTAATAGATTCCTTTTTCTTTAAGAAACTTCTTAACTACTTCTTTAACTTTTCCTTCGGGTGTCATAGCCATCTCAATCTCTTTCTGTTCTTGTTGTTCAAGGGTAGTCTGTCGCTTCCAAAACCTACCCCAATAAAGTCTCTCTTCTTTATTCACCACGCAATGCCATTAAAGATTTATAGGAGAGGATGATGCAAAACCAACTGTCACTTGCTCGCCATCCTATATCTCTGAAATTACTATCAACTGTCGTAGTCATCAGATGTAATTTAGTTACGTCATGGTCGCTTACAATCTGCTTCGCACTTGCCAGCACCATCGCCATCTTGGTCTTAACTTCATCAGGCAATGTGTGTTCATCAAATACCCGATTAAAGTTATCACCGACAAATATGGTGTAGGAGTTTCCTTCCTTATGCAGAGGGACACGATAGAGGTTGAAGTCATACTGGTGAACTACTGGGCTTAAATCCCTGAGCATGGAATCAATGTCCAATGTGGGTTGAACTCATCTACAAAGCGAGTAGAAACATTTATCAGGTCAAGGTCGGGGTTGTATCCACTTGCCTGTGGAACGATATCTGCAAAGAACTTGGTAACATTCTTACCCTCTGCATGAACCTTGTTCATCAGCATGACTGCCTTGAACTCGTCAGGCAATTCTTTCATACGCTTGAACGGTTTGACTATCTCGTAAGAGTAGTTGTCTGTACCTTGTCTTGGCATCGCTTTAACTGAACCTATAACTAAATGATTTAACTTATCTGCACCGATTGCATGGAACTCGTTGAAGAAAAAACGCTCAATATCTTTTCGCTTCTCTACCTTGATTCTATCTTGCCCATTCCATTTGTCAAGTACTTCTTTACAATTATTTAGATTTAATTCATTAGGACTTTCCCCTAGTAAGATAACCTTGAGCATCGTATGAATCTCATCAGCAGAAAAGCTACTGTTCTTGTAGTCACGACCATGATGAGCATCCATGAGTCCCATGCCCTGATTGAATGACTCGGATGGAAACTTATTTATCATTCCACTAGAGGGTGGAACGACATCTTGTCGCTTAAGTGTAGCCATCAGCGTTGAGAGTTTTTTACTATGCACAGTCTCTCGGTCAGCAGAGTCAGAGCCACGCTCTTTCTTGTAGAAAGGCGAGCGATAGTTATACACGTCATGCCCATCTTCCTTGTCAGCCCACACCTTTGCCACCATAAAACCGCTAGGGTCAGCAAGTAAAAAGCTAGTAGGACTACTACGACTTAGAGCATGAGGGTCAACTTTGTCTACGACCTTCAGACCATACTTAAAGTTAAGTTCTTGTATGAGTCTCTTAGCTGATGAGTTATTGATTAACTCACTGAGCTGTTCGGTTTCAAAGCCTTCGTATATTAGATTCATTTACTTCTCCTTATAGTTGTTCTACTTCTTTGCCATTGACAAACACATCCACGCCCCACTCACTTGGAGGGTACGCTTCGTTAGGTACATACTCTGTGAGTTTCATAACTGATGGATTACTCTTGTACAACTCCTTGTTCAGCTTCCGCTTTAGGTTACTGAACACTACGTCTAACTCCACCTCTCGACTGTAATAACTATTCCCATTGGGTTCAGCGAACGCACGATGTTTTGAATACATACTCTGAACGTCGTACGCAAGTGCGTACGCAATGCCAGCATCTAGTGGTGCAGTATTTAGATTCTCCTCGGCAAACTTAACAAGTTTCTCTTGCTCTTCACTGTGCAAAGACCAATTCTCTGTCGTTATGCCCAATGACTTTAATACGTCAGCCATCGCTTCCATGTAGCCCTTCCAGTCCATCGCTTTGAGCATGACCTCGTTGATTTTGTAAAAGTCTGTGTATCGGCTAAGAAAGTCCTTGGCATCCTTGCGACTAACACGCTTGCCAACAACTTTGTAAACGCTACTCTCATGGGGCATCATCGTCTCGCAGTTAAGTCTCATACCTTTAAAGATTGGATGAAAGATTGAACTCACATAGTTTGACTTATATATCATTCCACCATGACGTGAACTCCTCATGAACCACCCACTCGACCAGTTAGACATAATCATGTTGTCGCCCTGTCCGTAGTACGCACTCGTAAATTCAAACGTATTGTCCGAACGCACTATGCCCAACTCCCTAGGGACTCGCTCATAACTTTCATAGACGATG
>Ga0315909_10004856_pt1 | contig 15687 bp, 14 predicted proteins | sample LakEriMetagenome_11_FD_203527 | JGI IMG/M metagenome (GOLD analysis project Ga0315909, IMG submission 203527) | Freshwater fungal communities from buoy surface, Lake Erie, Ohio, United States - Buoy 2 MA125 | ecosystem: Environmental > Aquatic > Freshwater > Lake | place: USA: Lake Erie, Ohio...
AATGCACGCATTGATGCAGACCCGATCATTGCGGCGCAGACCACGCTATGGGATCAGTCGGGCTCTACGGTGATCCGCGGTAACCTGATCGTGACGCCAGTGGGGAACAGCATCGTCTACCTGCAGCCGGTCTACCTGCAGTCAACCTCCAGCTCATTCCCCGAGTTCCAGAAGATCGTCGCCGCCACATCGGACAAGGTTGTCTGGGGCGATTCGCTCGCGCAGGCGCTGAACCTTCTTGTTGGCGGCGGTGTGGTTGATCCAGGTGGTGGAAGCGAGCCAACTGATGTCAGCGGACTCGTGACGCGCGCGTCTGAAATCTTCGCGCAGGCGCAAGAGGCGCTCCGCGCAGGGAACTTCTCGCTCTATGGGGATCGCATTGCAGAGTTGCAGCGCGTCCTTGACACGCTCGCTGAGCTGACGGCTGGAACGAAGCCATAAGCGAAACTCGCCCGCGACCGGGCCTCCTCCAGCTTGATGGACGAGAGGCACCTGCGCTCTATGGCATCGGCTTTATTGCGAGCATCGCGGGTGGCTCACTCCTCTTCGCGGCGCTTGCGGGCGCGGGAGTGGTGGCACTGAGTGCTGGGCTCCTCGTCCTCTCACTCGGGCTGATTGGACTCAACGGTGCTTCGGCACTTCAGCGGAGTGCGGATACGCCCGAGTGGAGCTGGCGTGGTCCTGGGCCGCTGGCGGTTTTCTGGTCAGTACTCCCGCTCGCCATCCTCGCCCCAGCCCCACTACTACTCCTCTCCACACCACTCGGCGGTTTTGAGCAACTTGATCCCGCCGTCGCGACACTCGGTATTGCGCTCAGTACCAACCTTGCAACAACTCTAGTTGTCGCCCTCACTGTTGTGGGTACTGGGGCGGCGAGCTGGCGTGCGATCTTCGGCCAGCACCAGGTCAGTTCGCCGAACCTCCCCGTTGCCGACCGCCGCGGAGGTGCGCTCGGGGATGTTGCGTGGGGGCTCGCGATCACGGTGCCTATTGTGGTTGCAGCGGCACTCTTTAGTGCGATCCTCATTCAAGGGACGGGCGCGGTGCCAGAGTCGCCACTCCCTCCATCCATCAACAGCAGTGCGCTCCTGTTCAATCTGATGAGTGCGGCGATCATCGCGCCGATTGGGGAGGAGATTCTCTATCGCGGCGTGATCACACAGGCGTGGGGGCGTCAATCCGGCGCTCGCCGAGCGATCCTCTTCTCCGCGATCGTCTTCGCGTTTGCGCACACGCTCAACATTGGCGGCGAGAGCATTACTGACGCGCTCGCCGTTGCCTTCGTTGCGTTCGCGATCCGCCTCCCGCTCGGCCTCGCGCTTGGGTGGCTCTGGGTGCGCAGGCAGTCGCTCCTTGCAACGATCACACTGCACGCCGCATACAACGCGCTGCTCGTCTTCGCCGCCTTCTCGGTCTAGCACCGCCAACACCGAAGAGTTCTCCACAGGCGTGCGTACGCGCGCGCTACACCGCGCGCCACATAGTGGTGAAGTCTTCGGTGGTGCGGCGGGAAAACGGCGGGCTCGCCGTACCGCCGGGGACACCAGCAAGGGGAGGTGGAGCGCATGACGATCGCAGAACGTCGAACCGAAGATGACGCATCAGTTCCATCAGACACTTCCGCCCATGACCGTACGCTCTTCACCGCCATTGAAACGCTTGCAGACATACCTGGCCTCGCTGATCGTCTGCACGACGCGCTCGCGGGCGAGTGCACGCTCCTCTTTGGCGCACAGATTGGCGCTCGCCTGACGCGCGCTGGACTCTCAAGGAGTGATGCCGATCGCGTGCACCGCGTCATGGGAGCGCTTGCAGCCGCAACGTCGTGGTGGCCACTCGCGCGACAGCGCGTGCAATCGCCCGCCGACCTTGCGGCGCTCGCCATGCCACTCCTGGCGCGGCGAGATCACGAAGAGCTGCACGTTGCGGTGGTGGACGGGCGCAACGGCCTCTTGGCTCTGCGTCAGGTGTACGTGGGGACGGCAACAGGGACGAGCGTTCGCATTGCCGAACTGCTCCGACCCGTCTTGGATCTTGGTGGCGTTGGCTTTGCGCTGGTGCACAATCATCCCAGTGGAGATCCGGAACCCTCGGAAGAGGATGTGCGCCTGACGGCGGAGGTCGTGGCGGCGGCTCGCCTCCTCGACCTAGAACTCCTTGACCATCTGGTGATTGGGCACGGCCGATGGAGCAGCATCCGCTCCCAGCGCCCGAGCGTCTGGGCGGCGGGTGGCCTCCCCGAATAGCGCAGGGGTGGGTGCTACCATCCCGAAATGCTCAACCGCTTGTACAGCCTCTTCTCCAACGACGTCGGGATTGACCTCGGCACGGCGAACACGCTCGTCCATGTGCACGGGAAGGGGATCGTAATCAGCGAGCCCTCAGTCGTAGCCGTTGAGACAAAGTCAAGGAAGGTGCTCGCCATTGGCGCAGAGGCGAAGCGCATGCTCGGACGGACCCCGGCCAACATTGTGGCCATTCGCCCGCTCCGCGACGGCGTGATCTCCGACGCCGCGGTGACCGAACAGATGATTAGCCACTATGTGCGCAAGGTGCACTCTGGCGGATGGCTCGCCGCGCGACCGCGCATGATCATTGGCATCCCCTCAGGCGTGACGGAAGTGGAGAAGCGCGCCGTGCGCGACGCAGCGCTCAAGGCTGGCGCGCGTTGGGTGCGCCTCGTTGAAGAGCCAATGGCGGCGGCGATCGGCGCAGGGCTCGCTGTGGCTGAGCCATCAGGGAGCATGATCGTTGACATTGGAGGCGGCACCACGGAGGTTGCGGTCACGAGCTTGGGCGGCATCGTCACCGCGCGCAGTATTCGCATTGCTGGTGACGAGATGGATGAGAACATCGTTGCCTACGCGCGTCGCAAGTACAACATGCTGCTTGGCGAGCGCACCGCGGAAGATATCAAGATGGCGATCGGATCCGCGCACTCTGGCGAATGGGATGCACAGCGAATCACACTGCGCGGCCGCGACCTCCTCACCGGTCTCCCGCGCTCCGTTGAGGTGACGGCGCCACAGATCCGCGAAGCGATCGAGCCGTCGCTCGTGGAGATCATCAACGCCGTGCGCGACACGATTGAAGAGACGCCGCCCGAGTTGGTGGCCGACATCATGGATCAAGGGATTGTGCTCGCTGGCGGTGGTGCACTTCTGCTCGGCATTGAGGTCCGCCTTGCGGCAGAGACCAACATGCCGGTGCGCATTGCAGATGATCCACTCACCTGCGTGGTCCGCGGCACTGGAATCATCCTGCAGGAAGTGGACACGCTCGAGAAGCTCCTGGTACCAGAGACCTACCAGCGACCGCTTCGATAACGGCGCAGCGTGCTCTTCCGCTCTCGGCTCCGCACGGGCGCTCGTAAGGGGATCTCCCTTGGTGGGCGCTCAAGCGCTCTTCTGGTTGGGCTCACGGTGATCGCACTGATCACCTCAGGGAGTGCGCCGAGCAAAGCGGTGCGTGACGCACTCGCCGAGCCGCTTCGGCTGGTCACGGAACCGCTCGCCGCACTTGGCCGCGGCCTTGCAACGGTTGGCGCGGTGGCCGCCGATGTGCAGGAACTCCGCACCCGCCTCGCGCAAACCATCGCAGAGCGAGATGAGGCGGTCGCCTCTGCGTCGCGCGTGGCGAGCCTGGAGCGCGAGATCACCGAACTACAGGCGGTGCTCGACCTTCGCTCCACGATTCGTTTCTCAAGCGTGGCGGTGCAAGTGGTTGCGCGCGACTTTGAGATTGGACGTCGCCTGGTGGTCATCGATCGCGGCGCCCGCGACGGCATCCAGGTTGGTGACGTGGTCATTGGCGCGGGGAACACGCTCGCGGGGCGCGTCATTGAGGTGAGCGATGCGAGCGCACAGGTGCGCTTGATCAGTGACCCAGAATTCTCCGTGACTGCGGAGATTGCGAGCACGGGTGCCATTGGACTCATCAAGGGTCGTGGCGCAAATCCGCTCGCCTTTGAGGACATTGACTCGCTGCGCGAAGTGCCGATTGGTGCAGAGGTGACCACTTCTGGCATTGAGCTGAGCCAGACGCTGCGCTCCGCATTCCCTCGCGGCCTCTCGATTGGTCGGGTGGTGACGCTGAGTGATCAGGCTGGCGCGGTCATCAAGAACGCTGAGGTGGAGTCAATCCTTGAACTTGATGCGGCACGAACGCTGCTGGTGATCCTGAACTACCGCGGCGGGCTACCGCAACCGAGCGTCGCGCCTTAGGCGCGTTAAAGGCTATTTCGCGTTGCGCATGCGCCGTGCATATGCACTGATCACCTGTTCAGACGGGCCATCTGCCACGATGCGTCCGTCACGCAGCTCAATTGCCCGCGTGCAGAGTTCCTGTGCAGATTCAAGATCGTGAGTGACGTAGACAATGGCTTGTGCCTGACGTGCCATTTCCTTGATGCGCGCACTCGATTTCTTCTTGAAGGATTCATCACTGGTAGAGAGGACTTCATCAAGGAGTAAGACATCTGGGTCCACCGATGTTGCCACACTGAATCCGAGGCGCGCGCGCATGCCAGAGCTGTAGGTCCGAAGTTCCGCGTCCGCAAAGTTCCCAATGTCAGCGAAGTCGAGGATGGCAGGGATCTTCTTGCGCATTCGCGGCGCAGGGATCCCGAGGAGCTCCCCGACGAGGAGAATGTTCTCTACCGCGTCGAGCTCGTCTTCAAACCCTGCAGATAGTTGAAGGAGCGTCGCAATCGTTCCACGCACTTCCGCGAGGCCCTCATCAGGTGTGATGATTCCAGCGAGCGTTTTGAGCAGCGTGCTCTTCCCGGCACCGTTTGGCCCAATCACGGCCACGGACTCGCCCGGTTCGACACGAAGGTTGATCTCGCGGAGTGCCCAGAAGTTCCCCTGCTCATCCGTGCGAGAGGAGCTGACAAGGCTGCGGCGGAGTGAGCGCTTCTTCGTAAGGCGCAGCTCGTATCGCACGCCCATCTGCTGGAGGAGAATCGGTGATGTTGATTCCACTAGAGCACCTTGACGAACGACGGGGACATGCGGCGGAAGAGATAGATGCTGAGGAGGGTAAAGGGGATCGACGCGAGTGTGACGACCGTGAGCGCTACCCAGTCAGGTGCGCGCTCGTAGTAGAGGAGGTCACGATATGAGTTCAGGATCCACGCCATTGGGTTTGCGTTGAGGATGATTTCTGCTGGCGGGTGCTCCGATGCCACGCGCTGCATCCGCTCATAACTGAAGAGCGCAGGCGAGAGGTAAAAGCCAAGCCTCAGCGCATGCTTCACCAGGTTCCCAATGTCTCGATAGAAGACATTGAGCGCACTCAAGAGGATGGCGATCGGCGCCATCCATGCAAGCTGGACGATCATGACGACTGGCGTAAGGAGCACCCATGCGCTTAGTCGGTCGGGATAGAAGAGATAGATCCCTGCGAGCGGGATCAGTCCGAACACAAAGCTTCCAAGGCTTGCGGTAATTGCGGCAACCGGAAGTACAAGGTGCGGGAAGGCGATCTGTTGCATCACCTTGCTGCGACGACGAACAGACTCTGTTCCGCTGCTGACCGCCATCGTGAACCAGCGCCAGGGAAGGATGGCGGCAAAGAGAAAGAGCGGGAAGGCAGGCTCTGGGCGCTGGAGGATCACACCGACCACGAGGTAGTAGATGGCGAGCTGCAGTGTGGGGTCGAGGATGAGCCAGAGGCTGCCGAGAAGTGAATTCCCGTCTCCTCTGCGGAGCGCAGATTCAGCCAGATACCAGATCAGGCGACGCCTGCGCACAAGGGAGAGGATCGAGTCGCTGACCGTGCCGATTGGGCCGCGGCGCGGTCGTCCGACCGTGAGTGACGCGGGGTGGCTGGCCATCGTGGGGGGAGGATACCACCGCAGCCCCCTATACTGCGAACGATACGTTCACCCTCACGTGTAAGGAGAGTTCACGAGCATGAGACTAGTTGCACGACTCCGCGCCCGACTGAGCGCCTGGTACGACCAGGCAGACAAGTCGCTCCTCACCAATGTGGCCTTCCTTGCCGCGATCGGGCTGTCGGCTGTACTTCTCGTTGGTGCAGTGGGTGCGGCCTGGTGGACCAGCACCTTTGCCGCAGCGGTCGAGGTAAACGGTCGGGCAATCAGCGTGGGCGAAGCCCGGGCGCGCGGTGAGATTGAACTCTTCCGACTCGGTCAAGAGGGTGCGCGCATTCGAGCCCGCGTCTCCGCCGGTACGCTCGCAAGCGAACAGGGAAATGCGATTCTCGAGCAGATCAACGAACAGGCGACAAACATCAGCGGGCAGCTCACTTCAGACATGATCGACGTGCTGCTTGTTGCGCAACTTGCCGAAGAGCGTGGCGTGGTTGCTGATCAGGCGGCGATCGACGCCGAGTGGAGCAAGGAGACCACTATCCCTGAGCTGCGCCTCCTCCGCCGCATCACGATTGACATTGCAAACGATCCGAAGTCGGGGTCGCCGAGCGCTACCACAACGGCTGCTGCAAAGGCGAAGGCGGACGAGCTCCTTGCCGAAATCAACGCCGGTGGCGACTTTGCGGAGATCGCCAAGCGCGAATCTACTGACTCCTACGCGCCCGAAGGGGGGCGCATTGGATGGAGCACCAAGGATGAAGATCCTCAGACTGATCTTGGCTACAGCGCCGCGTGGGCGCTGGCGGCGGTTGGACCGACCGACGTGATCAAGCGTGCGGACGATCAGTTCGTGATCTTCTATGTGGATCAGATCCGACCTTCGACGACAGACGCAGATTTCGAGAAGGCGGCCAGCGAGGCTGGGATCGACATGAGCCTCTACAAGAAGATGTCGGCGGAGCGTGCGCTCCAGGCTGCACTCAGTACCAGCGTGACGGCAGAGCTGCTCGAAGGGCCAGTCCAACAGCGAGATGTGAGTTTCGTCTCAATTGCTGCGCCACAGAACGAAGGGCTGAGCGAAGAGGTGCAGGTGCGACACATCCTTTACAGCCCGAACGATGATGCGCAAGCGGCTGCAGAGCTAGATGCCACTGATCCTGCCTGGGCGGCGGCTGAGACAGAGGCGAATGCCGCATACGCCGCCATTTCCGCAGGCACCCCGCTCGCGGATCTTGCTGAGGTGAGCGATGACGAGAGTTCCGCGCAAGAGGGCGGGCTTCTCGCGTGGGCAATCAAGGGGACATTCGTGCCGGAGTTTGATGATGCGGTGTGGGCCGACGGACTCGAGCAGGGCGACCTCCTCGGGCCGATCAAGACGCAGTTCGGCTACCACGTGATTCAGTTCGAAGCACGACGCGAAGGTGTCATGTCACGTCTTCAGGAGCTCGCCACGGAGCTTGCTGCTGCCGGATCTGATTTTGACAACGTGGCTGAGGCAGCGGCTGAAGAGATTGATGGCTTGACCGTCGATCGCCCTGGCTTTGTGGTGCAATACGCCATCAACCCCGAGCTTTCGCGGATTGTCTGGGAGCTAGGTGACGGAGAGGTGAGCGGCGTGAAGTCGCTCGGCGATCAGCTCGCGATCATTCGCGTCAATGCTATTGAAAACAAGCCGTATACCGAAGAGCAGCGTCGCTCCGTTGAGGCGAGCGGATTCTTGATCTGGCTTGACGACTATCGCACCCGCGCGCGCATCTCAATCGATGGCGCAGTGGTGCAAGACCCGGACGCAACGCCGGCTCCGTGACCGTCACGGGCGACGACGGTTCGCTCGGCGCTCTGATCGCAAGCGCTCGCGCAGCCTCGCCCGGCGTTGATCTTTCGCGCGGACTTTCGCTGATTCCGGTCACCGCGCTCGCTGGCGCGGCACTCGATCTGCGCCTCCCTCTGATCGTCACGCGTGGCGGCGCGCCCGCTTCGCCGCTCCCAGGCCGCGCTGGAGATGGGATCGCACTGCTCACTCGGCTCTATGGGGCGAAGCATGCGGTCACGCTCCTCCCTGGCGGATCGACACGACCGCTCGGCGAGTGTTCTGCGGACGAAGGTTCCGAGTGGACCGCAATCCTTGTTCCCCCGCTCGCGCCGCTCGACGCGCTTGCGTCGCCGTGGGCGATGCCGTGGCTGAGCGCTCGGTTGCGTGCGCCCGATGGGTGCCCGTGGGACCGTGAGCAGACGCACCTAACCCTTGCAAAACATCTCATTGAAGAGTCGTGGGAACTGCACGACGCTATTGAGGCGCAGGCGGCGAACCCAGGTGAGAAGGCGGACGCAGCGATGGCCGAAGAGCTCGGCGATGTGTTGCTGCAGGTGATCCTCCATACGCAGCTCGCATCCGAGCGCGGCGCGTTTGACCTTACGGACGTGCAGGAGCGACTTGCGCGAAAGATCATTCGCAGGCATCCACACGTCTTTGGTGCGGGGACGGCGGAGACTTCTCGAGAGGTGCAGCGCACATGGGAGGCGATCAAAGCCGAAGAGCGTGCGGAGCGTGCGCGAGACGAAGTTGAAAGCGGTACAACGGTGGGCGAGACGACCCCAGCGTTCAAGAGCGCACTAGCTGGTGTGAGCCGCGGGCTGCCGGCACTTTCGGCGAGTAGGGAGTTGCAGGATCGCGCGAGTGCGCTTGGATACGACTGGCCAACCTTGGACGGTGTTCTCGAAAAGCTCACTGAAGAGTTGGGCGAGCTCAGGGAGGCGTTGGCAACAGCGGGGAACCCAGACTCAATCTCGGGGCGTCCAGCGAGTGGTGCGGCGGCACTCGCCGCGGCGCAGGACGAGCTTGGTGACGTGATCGCGGTACTGGTGAACCTAGGCCGACGCAGTGGCATTGACGCCGAAGCGGCACTTCGGGGGGCAAACGACAAGTTCCGCCGACGATTCTCAGAGGTGGAGCGGCGTGCCGCTGCGCGCGGGATTACCCTAAAGTCTGCAGACTTTGCCACACTGGACGCGTTGTGGGATGAGGCGAAAGCGGTAGAGAGGAGCCAGTCATGAGTATCGGCAGCGCAAGCGGACCTCGAGGCGACGGTCGCGCACCAGATCAGATGCGCGCGCTGAGCGCAGAACTCGGCGTACAGAAGTGGGCTGAAGGCTCCGCGATCATCACGGTGGGGAACACGGTGGTGATCTGCTCCGCAAGCGTGGAGGACCGCGTCCCGCCGCATCTGCGCGGCAAGGGGACCGGGTGGATCACCGCCGAATACAGCATGCTCCCGCGCGCAACGAACACTCGCTCGGATCGCGAAGCGGTGCGCGGCAAACTCGGTGGCCGCACCCATGAGATTCAGCGACTGATCGGACGATCGCTTCGTCAGGCGGTTGACCTGACGAAACTCGGTGAGCGCTCCATCCTGATTGACTGCGACGTGTTGGTGGCGGACGGCGGGACGCGCTGCGCCAGCATCACTGGCGGGTGGATTGCACTTGCACTGGCGATGCGCGCGAAGAAGCTCGAGCAGCACCTTACGGGCCACATTGCGGCAGTCTCGGTTGGTGTGGTTGACGGTCGGCCAGTGCTCGACCTCCCGTATGAAGAGGACAGTCGCGCCGAGGTGGACCTCAACGTAGTCGCCACCGAGAGCGGACACTATGTGGAGTTGCAGGGGACGGCAGAGCAGGAGCCATTCCATCGCGATGCGCTCCACGCCATGTTGACGCTCGCGGATAAGGGGATCGCGGATCTCATTCGATTCCAGCGCGCCACCTTCGACGGCGCGCGCTAACGCGACGCAGCAGCGCGTCAGCCATGCGCACACTCCTCGTTGCCACAGGCTCCGTGCATAAGCTCGCTGAACTTCAGCGACTCTTCGCGGGACTGGCGCTGACTCTGGTCACCCTGCGGGACCTGAAGATCACGGAAGAGGCACCAGAGAGTGGCGAGACCTTCGAGGAGAATGCGCTGCAGAAGGCGCACTTCTACGCCGCGACGAGCGGCGAGTGGACGCTCGCGGACGACTCAGGTCTAGAGGTTGATGCACTCAACGCAGCGCCTGGTGTGTATACGCGCAGGTATGCGGGGCCGAACGCAACCGATCAGCAGAACTACGAGAAGTTGTTGCACGAACTCCGTGGGATCCCTGCCGAACTCCGAAGCGCGCGCTTCGTCTGTTGCATGGCGCTCGTGGATCCCGCGTCAGGCGCACTCCCGCCACGAAGCTTTCGCGGTGAGAGACGCGGACACATCACCGAGGCGCCGCGCGGCGCGTCAGGCTTTGGATACGACCCAATCTTTGAAGTTGACGGGCGCACCATGGCAGAGCGCACTGCGGAAGAGAAGGATCAACTGAGTCATCGAGGTGCAGCTGCGGCGCTCGTGGCTGCCGCCCTGCGCGCTGAAGGGTAGCTACGGGCTCGGACTGACCGTAGGGCTTGGAGACGCGCTCGGCGATTCGCTCTCACCCGGGCTCGCGAGCGGATCTTCGCTCGGCGGCGCGGTTGGGTCGGGCTCTGGCGTGTAGACGGGGGCGGGGAGATTCGCGTTGCAACTGATAAGCGGCTGATACGGCCCTACTGGTAGCGCGGACGCGGTCGGCGTTGGCGTAAGCGACGCGGAGGCGCCAGGTGAGGCTGATGCCGCTGGCGGTGTTGGTGCGGGGATCGACTCTTCCCCAAGCTCCGGTTCACCCTTCGCGACGGGCCAGCCGTATGGACGCGTCCCTGCGGCGGGGAAGAGGCGCGCGCCGAGTTGCAGCGCGCGCTTCGCGTTGAAAAAGACAACGGATCCGTACGGGCTCGGCTCGTCTGCGCGGCGATATCGAAGGATCCCGTCGCCTGCCCGCATCTGCGCGCTGACGATCTTCTTTGTGTCAAATCCTTCGGCGCCTTCAGCGAGTGTGGGGAGGAGCCCCGGGTTGAGGTCGGTGCGCACTCCGTCACCGAGCGCGCTGAGGAGTGCGAGACCGTTGGTTAGGATGTTGCCGCTTGCCGCCATCTGGTTACGAATAGCGAGCAGCAGCTCTTGCTGACGTGAGCCGCGGTTGAAGTCATCTGTCCCCGGCGCCTTGCGCACGCGCGCATAGGCGAGCGCGCAGTCGCCATCAAGGTGCCAATAGCCCTTTGGTAGTCGCACCCCCTTGAAGTCACCGGTGCGATAGCTCGCGTCAAGAATTGTGCGCTTGACCTGCACATCCACGCCACCAATGTCATTGATCAGCGTGCGGAAGGTTGGGATGGCGATCACCACAGTTGCATCAATCTGCACGCCAAACATGGCGCCGAGTGCAGTGCGCAGTGCCGCCGCGGGTCCGTCTGGGAAGAGTTCCTTATTGCGTTGTGCAACGGGCCAGAGCGAGTTGATCTTTGGCTCCCAGACATCGCCGTTCCCAAGGGGCACGTTGACGATGTCGCGCGGAATGGAGATGGTGCTCACCCAGCCACCTACCCGGTCCCAGCTCGCAATGATCATGGAGTCGGTGTTGAAGGAGGTGCGTGCACCCATCGCATCGGCACCAACGAGAAGCATCGTGAAGCGGTCGCCGATCGGCGGTGGCGTTGGTGTTGGCCCAGCGGTGTCTCCGGGATCTGCCGATTCGAATCCAGAGAAGATGTCGTCGACCGTGCTGTTCGCGCGTGACGTGATCAGCGCGGCAGTCGCATGAGGAGCGGCGGAGATCAGCATGGCGAGTACTAAGAGGATTGAGAGCGGTGTGCGTTGACCAACGGTACGTGCTGCGTCTAGCACCACCAACGCGCGCCACGGAATCATCAGAATGAGGAGGAGCGTGAGGAGCGCGAGTCGCCCAGGGTTAGCGAACGAGGCGGCGAAGGCAACGAGTCCGTTGGAGGCAACGCCGAGCAAGAGAAGGAGTGCCACCAGAAGGAGTGGTGCGGCTGAGAGGAGGGCGGCACGTCGACGCCCCTGGAGGAGCTGGCCGAGCCCAGGGATCAGCGCCGAGGCGAAGGCGTCGCGAAGGTGTGGTGTGGGACGTGGAGGCATGGGGGTGATGATGCCACGCAATCGGGCTCCGAGGCGCTCCACGCTAGGATGGCACCGACGGGGCGTAGCGCAGCTTGGTAGCGCGCCTGCTTTGGGAGCAGGAGGCCGTGGGTTCGAATCCCTCCGCCCCGACCACGCGCTCAGCGCGCTGGAACCAGACGCAGCCTCCGCGCGTTCATGGAAGAGCAGAGTAGTCACACAGGTTGAAGGGGGTACCGCATGCGCACAGGTCAGACCCGCAGATTATCTGCGCTGATTTCGCTCACACTCCTCATCGCCGCCGTCTCCCCTGCGCGCGTCAGCGCATCCGAGAGCATCAGCCTCCCCATTGACTCACCGGCCGAAGCGCATCAGGCGGTGCTCGCTACCGGAGCGCCGTTTGATGACTTTGTCTCCTTGGATGGCGGCCTGATCGGCGCATCGCAATACTTTGAAGTGAAGGGTGATCCGGGGAGTGGTGCCACATGGGTGGTGGTCTACACCTACGGCTGGGGCGACTGCCAAGCTGGCTGCATTAGCCGCCACACGATTGTCTATCTCGTAGACCCGGTGACGGGTGACGCGACGTTTGATCGACAGGAGGGCGACGCGCTTCCAGCCGACGCACCTGAGTCTCTGAGATTCATCGAGGCGCTCGACGGCGAACCTGGTGGCGTTCTGCCAATTAGCGACGTGATGCCGGGAGCTTCAGATGCGCCAGGGACAGACGACCCTGATTGGGGCGCCATGTATGAGCAGTGGTACGAAGATTTCATCGCGGGCCTTGAGCCATGCGCACCAGACGCTGATCCAACAGATCCCGCACTAATGACGTGCCTCCTTCCGGACGGCAGCGTTGCTGGTCCCATGCCGCTCTTTGCACCAGCACCTGGACCGATTGATGGCGGTGAGTCAATGGGTGATGACGGCTGGATTCACGAGCTGCCAAAGATCATCCTTGCAGTGCTGCTGCTCTGGATTGGCGGCGCGGCACTTGTTGGCTGGAGGAAGTCGCGCGCTTCATAGTGCGAGCCCCGTAGCGTTACGGCGTTACGGCGTTACGGCGTTGCGGTGCCCCACTCGTAGTTCTGCTTGAGAATTCGCAGATAGACGAACGTCTCCGTCTCAAGCACGCCTTCAATTGAGCGGAGTCGTTCAGTGAGGAAGGCGAGCAGCGCGTCGTTGTCTTCGCAAACCACTTCAATGAGCAGGTCATATGCGCCGGCAACCACCACGCAGTAGCTCACCTCTGGGAGCGCCTCGAGTGCGGTCGCGGTGGAGAGGAGTGCGGCGGGTGTGCAGCGCACGCCGATCATCGCCATCAGTGGATAGCCAACTTTCAGTGGATCTGCAACGGCGATTACCTTGAGCGCACCGCGGTCGACGAGCGCCTTGTAGCGCGCGCGGATCGTTGATTCGGGGACGGCGAATGCAGTGGCGATCTCCGTGAACGGACGGCGGCCGTCAACCTGCAGGACCTCCATGAGTCGGCGATCCAGATCGTCCAGTGCGGGGCGGTCCTGTCCCTTCGCCATTGATCCTCCTGCGCAGACGGCCCTGCGCCTGGTTTCGCCCGATGGGCGATCGGTGCGAAGGCTACCATCAGGAGGTGATCAGAGGCCCGCTCCTTGTGGTTCGCGCGCTCCTGGCGAACGTGCAGTTCGCCATGGTGCAGATCGCCGCGATCACGATCGCCGCGACTATCGGTGTGGCCCTCCGCCAGCTCCCCGACTACGCACTGCTCAGCGCCTCCGACTACGCCGTAGAGATGGGCGAACTGCGCGCACTCTATGAGCCAACACTCGGACCACTCGTAGACGTCTTTGAGCGGCTCGGACTCTTCCGCATCTTCACCGCGCCGTGGTTTACGGCGATGCTGATTCTCCTCACCGTCTCCATCACCGTCTGCACGCTCGACCGGCTGCCGAAGATCCGCGCCGTCACAGCGCGCAGTCGTGTGGAGCAGCCGGGGAGTTTCTTCGACGCGTCACTCGCTGGGCGCGGCACCATGCACCTCGCCACCGCACTCACCGCCGAACAGAGCGAAGACGCCGCAACACGCGTTGCACAACAGATGCGCGCGCGCGGATGGGAGGCGAGCACGAGTTCCGACCCAGAAGCTCCGGGCGGAAAGATCGTGCACGGAGACAGATTCCGACGCTCGTATCGATTCACGCTCGTGATGCACACGGGTCTCGTCTTGCTGATTGCGGGGGCGGCACTCTCGGGCGCACTCGGATACACGCAGGGGATCTTGCTCACCAACGGTGAGGCGCTCCCGGTGGGGAAGATCGGCAGTGCGGGCGGGCTTGTGGTCGAGAATCGCGCCTTCAGTGCGCCGCGCACGGAGAGTGGAGCGTTCGCGGACTTCACCACTGAACTTGCGCTCTATCGAGACGGTGCACAAGTTGCGGAGAAGGTGATTCGTGTCAATGATCCGCTCATGTATGACGGGTGGAGCTTTCATCAGAACTTCTTCGGCCCTTCAGTGAAGCTAGAGATTCGCTCCATCACGGGCGATCTGCTCTGGTCGGGCGAAGCGCCACTCACCGCAACGGTGGAGGGTGCGCCGTACGCCACGCTCCCAATCCCTGGGAGCAGCGCCGGACTTGAACTGTTGCTGCAGCGCGATCCCGCGGGCGCCGCGGCGCTCCTTGTGGTGGCGAGCGAACCGGTCGCGCCAGGCAGTAGCGAAGTACGCACGCTCTTCGCGTCAGTCTTGGCGCCGGGTGAGGTTGCGAGCGCGCCGAGTGTCAACTTCACCGTGCAGTTGCAAGCAGTCAGTTCCTATACGGGGATCATTGCGCGCCGCGACCCTGCTGCGGCGATCGTCTGGCTCGCCGCGGCGCTGATCATGACGGGCCTCACGCTCACGCTGCGTCGACCACGCGCGCGACTCTGGATTCGCATCCAGCCGGGGCGTGCTGAGGCGGACGCGGCACTCTTGTTGGAGCGCGGCGCGCGCGCGGAGCAGGCGGCGCCACTGCTGGCACGCATCGCTGAAACGCTCGGCGCACCCGCTCTCGGTACAACCCCCAAGGGAACGGCCTGATGGCATCGCTGCGCGAACTCGTCCAGACGCTCCTCCCAACGGCGGAACCGCTCGTTGATGCGCGCGACGAAGCGATGGCGCGCACCGTCACCTGGGTGCGACTCTTGCGCACGCGACTCCCAGCCTTTGACGGCATGGATGCGGGTGACCTTGCGCTGATCCCCGTGGTGACGCTGCGCGCGGTGGCGCCAGATGAGGCGGCGCGCCGCGAGATGGTGGAGTTCCTCGCCAACAGCAATGCGACGGGCATCTTGGCGATCGCGAGCGGTGAGCCAACTAAAGAGGAGGAGGCGGCGCTCCAGCACCTTGTTGCCGCGGCGGCGGTCACGCGACTCCCCACACTCCTCGTCCGCGATGTGGAGCCTGCGCAACTGGAGCGCAGCCTCATTGGCGCGGTGGTGAATCGACGCGCCGAGTTGGAGCGGCAGACGGTGACGCTGGAGCGGCAGATCGCTGCGCTTGCGTTGGATGGCCAGGGACTCGACGCACTCGTTGGTGCGCTCGCCGCATTCATTGGGCGCGCGGTTGCACTGGAGGCGCGCGGCGGCACATCGCTCGCGGTTGTTGCGCCCGCCGGACTCCCAGGGAGTGCGGCGGCGGCGAAGGCGGTCTCGCGCTACTTAGGGAAGCATCGCGCCGACGGTCAGCGCATTCCACTCCCCGCCGTGCCTGGTGCGCCAGACACGGAGCGTCACGGCGATGGTGAGCGCACCGAAGACGAGGAGTCGCCACTCAGCGACGACGGCGATGAGCGACCAGGTTCCATTGTCTTGCTCGGCGATGAGCCGGTGGCGGAGCGTGATCGCATTGCCTGTGAACGCGTTG
>Ga0315909_10004858_pt1 | contig 15684 bp, 33 predicted proteins | sample LakEriMetagenome_11_FD_203527 | JGI IMG/M metagenome (GOLD analysis project Ga0315909, IMG submission 203527) | Freshwater fungal communities from buoy surface, Lake Erie, Ohio, United States - Buoy 2 MA125 | ecosystem: Environmental > Aquatic > Freshwater > Lake | place: USA: Lake Erie, Ohio...
CTGCAGGACCGCTTTTTGTCATTCTGACCCAATCTATACTATTAGCGTTAGTTAGAAGTGACAGTCGTTATTGGAATAGCATATCGCCAAAACGCAAGTTGAACGCCCTGATGCGGAAATCCCGCATCGAGGCGCTTGCATTCTGGACAGGTGCAAACTGGAAATTGCTCAGCCTGGCGAACGATGGCCGGCCGATCGAGATCTGTGGGGGCTCGCGACGATATCACCCTATCACGGCTGATCGGGCAAGGGCTTGTCAGGGCATTTTGAGCAGTAGAACCGCTGGCCATGCGGGCACAACGGAAGCGTTGCTGGGTGGTGGCCGCACGTCGGACTGTGGTCGGTTGGCTTGCCCCACAAAGTCTGCCTGCATTCCCTCGCTCATGTCTCACTCCTCAGCACAGCCTCGGATGCCTCAAGGGTGTCCCTGCGCGTCAAAGCGCAATGTCTGCATATCTGTTCGTCTGCGATCTCGGGGTGGCGGTCCCACCGATGCCTTGACGGCCAAAACCCCTGCCCGTCGCCGCACTCGCCAAAGTAGTAGGCCCGTATTTGCAGGTGTTCCTTTACCGTCATTCGTTCGGCTCGGAATTGCAGTACGTTTTCTGGTAGCCCGCTCATTTCAGCACAGCCTCGGAATGATACGGCATCGCATGGGCGAGGAAGATGGCCATCCCCTCACCATAGCCCAAACTGGACAGCAGTTCGGTCACTAGCCAATCCAGCTTCATGTGCGCTTCGTGCCCGGCGTGAGCCGCGACGATTGCGAGACATTCCTGGCGAAACTCCTCCGCGCTCAAGGGTGTCAGCATAGGCCCTGCGGCCTGCCCACCTGTCTCCGAAGTCGAAAACTGTGTCATAGCGCCACCCGTTTTGAGCCAGCGAAGTGCTGTCCGCGCTGTCGAAGGGGTAATCGAAAGCCACCGCAACCCCGCGCATCATGTGCAGCACCGGCCAGCGGTTGCCCAAGGCCTTGGCGACCTCCTCCATCCGCGCGTGATAGTCGGGGCAGTCGATCCCCTTGCCCGCGCCGGTCCATCCAAGACATACCCGGTCGAAACGCTCGCACAGTTTCAGCAGCCGCTCGATAGGCCCGTCCATGTGCCATAGCGGCGCACCCTTTTGCCCGAACGGCCATTCGTTCAGCAGCGCATCGTTGAGCTGAGAAGGCGCGCCCGGCATATCGGGAATGACTGCCCAGCGTCCGGGGTGAAATAGGCGCGGCTCCAGCCATTGGTAATACGGCGCCCAGTCGCGATGCTCGGCCCATTCCTGTCCGGCCCGCTGCGCAGCTTTCCAGAACGAGAACGCGCCGTTGTCGAAACATCACCGCAGGGCTGATCGCCTGCACTACCTCCACGTCATCGGGGCGGTAGAACGAGACACACATTGCCCGGCCTGCGCATACGTCCAGCAAAGCTGCGCGCGGCGTCATGGGGGTGCCGTGGTGGATTATCTTACCCATATCCTGCCATCCCGCTTTTCGAGCTTGCCAACTTCGATGAGCTTCTTGATCGTGCTAGGCATGAAGTCGCCAGTCTCGTCTTGCGCGAGATAGATGCGCCCGCCGTTAGCCGTCTTGGCGATGGCACAACTACCGCCGCGCTTGCTGATCCATTCCAGCGCATGTTTCATGACGGCAGTTGTTTTCGCAAATTCGCTCATTTCTCACTCCTCAGCACAGCCTCAAGCGCTATCTGCGCAGGGCCGGGGATGGTGCCGCCAGGACGGCGGCCCGTTTTCTCGGTGATCGCTATGCCATTGAGCCCATTGCGAACCGTTTTGCCGGTCAAATTCGCTAAGTGTCTGAATCCCCACGACGCGAATTTTAAGATTGTAATCTCCATCGGCCCCGAGAGGCGCGGAAATCGTGGGGTCGGGAAGTGCGTTTTCCCCACTGTTTCCCGTTCGCGATTCATTCCGCCCTGCTCCTCGCCTCGAATTTGAGCATCGCCGCCTGCCCGAGCCGGTCGTTGTTGACCTTGGCGGCGTAGTGTTCGACCACCTGGAACGTCTGCCCGGTGATCGCCGAAACCTCGGGCACGGTGCAGCCCTCTTCGAGCAGGGCGATCACCGCGTTCTTGCGCAGCCCATGCGGGACGGTCTCAACGCCCCGGGCGCGGGTGAAGGCTTGCAATTCAAGCCGCAGCCGGCGCTGGTCGGTTCCGCTCAGAATGGTGATTCCGGTCGGGGTGGTGCGATCGAGTTCGGCGCGCAGATCGCGGTGGACCGGGATCGCCAGGGTCTTGCGGAAGCGCCGGGTCTTTTGCGGCGTGATCCGGATCACGCTGCCCCGGACATCGCCCCAGCGCAGCGCGCAGGCATCGCCGATCCGCAGCCCGGTGAAGTAGAGCAGGTGCACGGCGAGGCGCACCGTGGCGCGCTCGCTGGCCAAGGCGGCTTGGAGCACGTCTTCGGGCCAGGGATCATGCTCGCCGCCCTTGGCGCGCTCGATGTCCTTCGTCGGCTCTAGTTTGGTCTTGCCGCGGCGCCGGGCCCAGCGATAGAGCACTGCGAGAACGGCCGTCACTGCGTTGCGGGTGCCTGCGTTCCAGTTCTCGTTGTCGAGCACGAGGCGCACGTCGGCGGGGTGCAGATCGTCGGCCGGAAACTCGCCCCAGAACTCGACAATCCGCCGGAGCTGCGAGCGATAGAGCCGCTGGGTGTTGTCGGCCTTGTCCGCCAGATCGCTCGAGCGGCGGTATTCCTCGACCAGATCAGCGACCGTCGCCTGCGCTTCGACCTGGCGCTTGGTACGGCCGGCGAGCAGCGCGGCATAGCTATCGTGGAAGCCGACCGTGCCGGGCTGGGGCATCGGGGCGTAGATTGCCTTGCCGCCAGCCTTTTGGCCGGTGTTGAAATAGGCGTACCAGCGGACGCCCCGGCGCACGTATTTGACGTGCTTGAGATCAGGCGGCTTTCTCATAACGCTCTCTCAGTTTGTTGCGATAGGACGGCTCGGGGGTGTCGCCGCTCAGAATCGCAATCGCGGCGTCGAGCGCATCCTTGCACCAGTGTTCGCGCTTGCCCAGCATGATCGGTGCCGGGAGCCGCCCAGCGCTCACCTCGCGCTCGAATGCCGCCTCGCTGGTGTCGAGGTATTCCGCCGCGGTCTTGCGCTTCATAAGGGCGGGCCAGCGGGTCATGCGAATTTCCCCGTTTCATCGCCGAAACTGTCCCAACCAGCGCGATTTGCGCGCGAAAAGACCTCGGCATAGGGCCCTGCAAACAGTTGCTCGACCATCGCGTATTGGTCTTCCGGCTTGCGGCTGTGCTCGCGCACCGGAGCGACGATCAGGTTGCGCACCGACCGCGACCGGACCTTGGGCTTGCCGAGTGTGCCGAGCAGGAAGAATTCGGCGGCCGAGCGGAAGCAATAGCCGGTGCCGAACGCCCAGGCATTGCCGGTGCTCGACTGCTTGGCCCATGCGCCGGCGGACTTGAAGGTGAAGCCCCACGCGCGCATCAGGTCGATCGCATCGGGCAGCATCGGCGCGGTGGCCCACATCAGCAGCGCACAATCCGGCGCGGCAAGCTGGCTTACCGGCAGTGCGGCGATGTCGGCGGTGGACATGCAGGCGTAGTGCGCGACCGGATTCTTGATCTCGCCCTTGGCGCTGAAATTGCGGAAGTACCACGGCGGATCGGCGAGGATCGCGCTGTACCCGAACATCTTGAGGGAGCCGAAGGGCCAGGTCATAGGAGCGGCCCCGGCTTGTCCTGCTTACGCTTGGCAAAGCGTTTCTCGTGGATTTCGCGCATCACCGGACAATCCCAGTCGCATTCCTCGCTGCCCGCCTTGCCGCATTGGCCGCCCGGCCCCATCGCACAGTCGATCCAGTCGAGCGTGCAATCATCGCAGGTGCAGTCGCAGGGGTGACCGAACTGGTCTAAGTCGGTGTCGTCGCCATACCAGTCGGCGGCATCGGTGCGCGCGGTCATGTCGCCGCCCTCCCGGCCTTCCACTCCCCAAACGCCGCAGCGTGGGCGCCGCACAGATCCTTGTCCGCCACCGGCGAGGTCGTGCAGCGCGGGCAAAGCGGCGCGTCGCAGGTGCCGGTTTTCTTGCCAGCAACCTTCCAGTCGCAGAGCAGCGTCGCCGCGTTTCCGCACTTGCAGCGCTGGCGGCGGCGAGACGAGCAGACGATTGCACGGCCGCCATCGGGCATGGTGACGACATCGCAGGTCATGCTAATTCCCATTCCTCGATCTCAAACGCATGTGGCACCTTGCTGACCCACCACTGGGTCGGCGGCCGACCACCAAACGCAGGCCACGGCGCGAGCCCGAGCTTGGCGGTGTCATGCCCGCCGAACAGGCGAACATGGACGTTGCGCCAGCCAGTGACCTCGCCGAACTGGTCGCGGATCTCGCACTGCGGCGGGAGGTGGCCGGGGTTGGGTTGGTAAGCCACGTCACTGCACCACCCCGCCATCCAGCATCGCCGCCAACCTGATCAGCGAGGCGCCGAAGTTGCGCGCGGAATCGGCATCGATCTGGACGATCTGGCCTTGGCCCTTGACCGGGCAGTAGGTGAGCAGCGCGACGCTGACCGGATCGTTGCCGACGCCCTTGGTGATGATCAAGGAGGAGAGCCCGGGGACTTCGTCGCAATCGACCAGGCCGCGCGGGGTCTGGATCGCCATCGGGCCGATCGCTTCGAGCGCGCAGTTGGTGGTCATGTAGCCGTCGAGCTTGTTGATTTTGGTGGGATCAGACATTGCCGACCATCCCCTCGCCCAAGAGCTTGGCAACCTCATGGCGCATCATCCACGCCCAATTCCGCTCGCAACGCTCGAACGCCGCGGCCTCGCGCTCGTGCCCCCGCTCGCGCAGCCGTTCGGCGCAGTTCTCGCGCGCCATCTGCATCACGTCGGCCGGGGCCTCGATCGGCGGGAGATCATGGATCGTGCTCATGCCGCCTCAACCCTCCGCCTGCTTGCTCAGCTCGCGGCGCTTGGCAGCAACCAGCCCGTCCAGTTCCTCGATCACCTCATCGGGCAGCCCGGCGCGAATCTTGGCGAACTCGTCGTCGGCCGACTTGAGGTGCTGCTTGTTCTTGGCCTGGGCGACGGCGCTGCGGATCCACTGGACCTTGCCCCACCATGCGGGCTTTTCATCTTCGACCTGCGCCTCACCGCGCTGTTCATCGGCTGGCCCTTCGGCGGCGGCGGGGTTGTCCTCGGCCAAGGTCCCGTCATTGCCATCGATCGGCTTGCCGTCGTAGATGTCCCTCCCGGCGTCGAGCGCGCGGGCCTGTTCCTCGCTCACCTCGGTCATGCCGGTGGCGGCATCGCGCGCGGGTTCGTCGATGATCTCGCCGGTCTGCTGGTCGAAGTTCGTGGGGATTTCGTCGTTCAACTCTTCGGCGAGGGTCTGAGGTTGGACTTCGCCGGTCTCAGGATCGTGCTGTCCTTCGATGTCTTCGGGGTTGGGCAGCGCGACCGGCTTGGCACCATCTACCGCATCGAGCAGGTGCGCGGCGCTTGCGGCGGCTTCGAATTCGCGGCCCTCGACATCGACGATCACGTCACCGCTCATCGGCAGGGTCTTGCTGTGGCGGCGCATCACGGTCTTGCGGGCCATCTCGCCGAACCAGTCGGCCCACGGCCCCTTGGAGACCCGCGCCTGGCCCTTGCGGTCGCGGGTGGCGCCGGTCTGGCTGGCCTCACGAACCTTGTTGATCTCGCCGCGGCGCATAACCTCGGCAGACACCGAGCCGTCCTTCATTCGGGCCAGAGAATAGGCCGCAACGATCTGGTCGTCGGTCAGCGCTTCATCGGGCAGATCGAGCATCGGGCGATGCCGGATCGGCGGCTCCATCCCGACCTCATAGATGAATGCGCCGGCCTCGACCTCGGCGCGGTAAACCAGCCCGGTCTGCAGGCTGACGATCTCGCCAGACTGGACGATCTTCTTCCGCAGCCCGTAAACCATCGGCATGTATTGCACGAGTTGCTTGCGCTGCCAGTTGCCCTGGGCGTCTTTCGAGGAGGTCGAGAAGATCACCAGCGCCGCCTCGCGGCCATCGGGGAGCAGGCCGTCCTGTGCCGCCTTCATTGCCGAGACGATCAGCGACTGGCGATCGGCGGCGAGCAGTTCGGGGTTGCTCTGCGCGGCGGTCACGATGGTGCGCTGCAGCTTTTCCGGGCTGATGTGGCTGGGAAGCGCCTTCTTGAACTCGTCGGCGCGCTGTTCGAGCTGGGTCGCGAGCTTGACGAGCGGTGGGGTTTCCTTGCGCTCGGCAGGAAGGTTGCTGGGGGCGTTCATGTTGATGGTCTCCGTTTCAGGTGGGGTCAGGGAAAGGTCACGTCGGACCCGAGCGCCTTGTCGAGAATCGCGCTGTCGGTATCCTCGCCGGTGATTTTTCCGAGGATCGGCTTGGTCGGGAACGACGGGGCGGCATCGCTTACACTGACCACTTCGACGCGCTTCCAGCCATCGCTGCGGGCATCGGCGACCTTGACAAAATCGCCCGGCGCGACCGGCTCGCCGTCGTTGTGATAGGTATAGGTCCGGGCGTCGCTCGCGCGGAACTTGCAGGCTACGTATTGCATCGCCTCTCTCCTCAGCGGTTGTTGACCTTGATTTCCTCCCGGAACTCGACGCCGGGCAGTTCGGTGGCCTTGGTCGCCTTGGCGAGCCGGGCGGTGGCGGCGTCGATCGCTTCCTTGACCTTGGCGTCGTGGCGAACGGATTTGAACGCCTTGGCGTAGTCGACCACAATCGGGACCAAGATCACGCTGGTCGAAACCGTGGCGCCATCATCGGAGCGGATCGGCGCAGCTTTGACCGGCTCGGGTTCGGGCTCCGGCAGCGGCGGCAGCGCGGCGGGCTCGATGTTGTTCTCGCGCGCCAATTCTTCGAGACGGCGGCGCTCGGCCTCGATCCGCTGGCGCTCGGCCTCGGCCTTGGCGCGTTCCTCGTTGGCGATACGCTGGCGCTCTCTGGCGTAGGACTGTTGCAGCCCCTCGACGATCTGGCGTCCGGTGATGATCCGCTGGACCAGCGCGTTCTTCTGGCCATCGCAGAGCCGGCCGCCAAGCAGGTACGGGGCCTTGACCGCGGTGTGGACCGCCTCGACGTGCTTCTCGCAGGCGCGCAGCGTGTTGACGAGGCTGCCGCACTTCGCGAGGCTTTCGTCGTCGCTGCAGAACGCGCGGTGGACCGCGCCCTGGGCATCCTCGGCGCCGAGCAGGTCGTCGAGCTTCTGCAGGAAGTCGGGGCGCTCGGCGAGCAAGGTTTCGCGGAACTCGGCCGGAATGGTTTCCTCAAGCGGCGGGCGATTGTGCCCTTTGGGGGCTGGCGCGGCGGACTGCTCGGGCCAGGGCTGGACATCGGGAAATACGGGTTGGCTTGCCATCGAATCGTCTCCTCTCAAAACTGCAACGGCGTGGCGCGACTGAGCGGATCGACCCGCCGCCCGACCTCGGCGTAAGCGCTCTCGGGCGCGTGCTGGCGGGCCCATTCGCGGCGGGCGATCAGCGCGCGGTATTCAGCCTCGGTGATCGGGGAGCCGGTGCAGGCGGGCCAGATGCGGTTCCAGTCGTCGAAGTATTCACCGTCGACGAAGGCCATCCAGCGCGGCGTGCGGTCCAGTTCCTCGCCGGTGACCGGATCGAGCGGGGCGCCGAAGCGGATTTCGACGCCGCAGACCACGGTGCCGCGCGCGAGACGGTGGCGGAAGAAGCCGGCGACGGGCTGGGATACGTCCTGGGGGATCATGCGGCCTCCCGGATGAGGTATGCACCCCACTGCGCACCCATGGCCGCGGCGATGCCGGGGAAGGTCTCGCTGCGCAGCAACCAGCGTTCATCGCTGGGCGAGAGCCGGTTCTGGCCGGCGTCGGTCTGGTTGCTCCACCGCTTGACCACCGGATCGCCGAGCAGATCGGTAAGCTGGGCGCTTCGGGGGCGCGGCGCAGCGAACGCCGTTGGCCGCAACTTGGGCAGGCGATCGAGCCAGAGCCCTGTGCGCTTGCTGGCGTCGTCGCCGAACTGGTGCGGGTGGATGGTCTGGTCCGGCGGCCGGATCACCTTGCTGACAAAGGATGGAGCCGGGTTTTCCACCGCTTTGGGGTAAGGAAGCTTGAGAATCCGGTCGAAATTATCGAGCGCTTCGCGCCTCGCTTCGCGCCTCGCTTCGCGCCTCGCTTCGCCGACGAGCGTGCCAGGCTGGACCTTCTGGTGGTAGCCGACACCGGGATAGCGGTCGAAATCGGGATCAGCGAAGGCCCACGCCGCCGAAATCGTCAGGAAGGTGCACATCGGATGGAACAGGCCGGCACCCCAGTTGTCGTTGGCGACCTGCCAGATGTCGCATTGCAGATGCCGCGGCGATCCGTCGCGGGCGGGTAGCAGGTCGCAGGTCCAGACCTCATGCCCGGTTGCTTCGAACGCAGCACGGGTGTGCGGGCAGCAGGTATAGCCGAGCAGGATGCGCATCACCGCCCTTCCCAACCAACCGGCGCCCGCTCGCAGTCCGCATAGAGCGCCCGGCGCGCACGTTCGACGCGGACGCGCTCGATCAGGCCGTGGTCAATGGTGACCCGCGCGCTGGCCGGGCCGCTGTAGCTGCGGTGGCCTGGGGCCTTGCGGAACGCGCCGGTCATTCCCCTACCCCCCGCTTGTCGCGCATCACCGTCTTGAGAACGGGCCAACAGCCGTCAGTCTCGAAGGCCCAAAGGACACCCGCATGGGCGATCTTGTCACCGCGCTGCTCGCCCTTCACCAAGGCTTCCGAAGCCATGCGGACGAGCCAGGCGTGCAGCCCTTCATCGTCGCCGCGCGTTTCGTGCCAGATTTTCCTGATCCGCAGCGATGCGCTGTCGATAGCGTGGCCGCTGATGTCGAGATCGGGCGTCACCGTTCCGCGCCGGTCTAGCTCGGCCTTCGCATGGTCAGCCAAGGCGTGTCCGCCGTTCACCATCCACTTGAGGTAGGAGACGGGCATCCGGGTAATCCGCTCGCCCTTGTGGCGCCCGGACGGCATAATGAAATCGTGGGTGTTGATGTCGGTCATGGCGCCACCTCGGCGGGGCACTGCGGCGCAGGCGCGATGCGGCAGGTCTGCCAGCCCGCGATGGCGCGGTCGGTGACCAGCATCAGCGCGGCGAAGGCGAGCGCGATGGACACGGCGGCAAAGCGGGTCACTTGCCGGAATCCTTGCTGGCGTACCAACCCGCAGCGAGGCCGGCCGCGAAGGCGAGCGCCACGAACAGCAGCCAGGCGGTGATCTGTAGGCCGCTCACGCTGCCAGCCTCTCAGCCGCCATGGCAGCCTCGATGTCGCTATCGTCCCACGGCGCGAGGATCTTGCCCGGGCGCTGCGGGAAGCCGTTGCGGACCAGCCAAGCAAAGCGCTCCTGCGAGGGCGAGAACCGGAACCGGCAGGTTTGCAGCACGCGCAACTCGCCCTGCCGCGCGGCGAAGAAATCCTCGTAGGGAAAGCCGTCGCTGTCGTAGGTGGTGGTGCTCAGCAGGGTCCAGCCATCGACTGGCGCGATCCGGGGAACCAGCGCCATGCCGGAGAGGCTTTGGAGTATGTGGGGAGTGGGGGCCGTGTCGTTCATGGACACGGTCAATATTGGACCGATCCTACACGGTCAAGAGGAAAATTGGATTGATCCTACATTCGTGATTCGGCCAGATAGCAGTTCACGGTAGCGTAGCCGCTCCACTCTTTGGTCTTGGCGGCGTCGCCGGCCTTGGCCCATTCATCGGCGGCGCGGCTGGCCGCAGCGCAGAGCTGGGAATACGACCCGTCCGCATCCTGGATATTCCGAAACTCACGCTCGGCGGAGTTCGCCGCGAAGTTGCAGCCGCCGAGCAGCAGCGCGCTACTCAGGGCGAACCGACGAAATGACCACTGCGGCAATGCGCGTCTCCTCGATTCCCTCGCCAGGCAGGTCGGCTCGGAACGACTGATGAACGGGGTTGCTTGAGCGCGGCACGAACCAGACCGCGCCGTCAATCTCGACCATCTCCTTGACCGTGGCCTCGACGCGCTGGTCGGCGCGGCGACGCAGGACCACAACCTTGCTGCCCGGCCGGGCCTCGACCCGCCCGAACACGCTGGCGCATTCGATATAGGTTCCATGCGGATAGACCAGATCCATGCTATCGCCGCAGACCCTGAGAAAGAAGCGGTGCAGCGGATCGATCCCGACATCGGGGCGGCCGGTCATCGCCTGCCAGTCGTCGTGCGGCCATTCGAAGGCGTCGATCCACATTCCGGCCGCAACCTCACCCTTGAGAAACAGCGTCGGTCCGGCATTGGCAGGTTCGAGCCCGTCGCCAAGCAGTTCGCCGGCCTGGACATGGAGAGCTTCGGCGAGCTTGAAAATCGTGCTCAACTTGGTGTCCGAGGTCTTCTCGAGCAAGTCCTTGACCAGCGTCGGGCTCTTGCCAACCCGCAGCGACAGGCTGGTCGGCTTGACCCCTTCACGCTTCATCAAAGCCGCAAGATTGCGCCGCAAAACCGCCATGTCGAACCCGTCTGCCATCCAGGCGGTATGACACGCCAGCCCGCTCATCGGGAATATTGGACCGAGACGGCTTGACGATAGGATGCGTCCAACATATAGGATGCGTCCATTATGGCATTACTCGACGAAATCGAAGCCTTCCTCCGGTCCACCGGGATGAGTGCCACCGCCTTCGGCAAGGAGGTGGCGAAGGATCCTCGGTTCGTCCACGATCTGCGCAAGGGTCGCGATCCCAAAATGTCGACTGCGGAATCTGTCCGCGATTGGATCGCGCGATATTCCGCCCCTACGGCTGATGCCGCATGACCCCCCAGAGCCGAACGTGGCGCGTGCCCCGTCGGGTCGTCCGCTCCCGGACCTGCGCAATGCAGGCCGGGAGCCTTGGGGGTCATTCCCTGCATCGCGCGATTCTCTCACGGCGGGAGCGCTGAGCAATGGCTTCGGCGTCACCGTCGCAAATTGGCACGTCCAAGACCGTTAACCATCTTCGCCCCGAGCGGGGCGCGTGACCGCAAACAGGGAGGTTTTATGCTGATTGATCCTTTTCTGATCACCACCGTTGCCTTCGGGGTCTTGACCGTCTGGCTGGGGTCAAGGCTCGCAACCGAGCGCGTCACCGCCAGACGGCAGTTACGCTACTGGCGAGGGCGCGCCGACGACCTGCATGTCAAGGTCTGGTGCCAGGAACAGGTGATCGCCTGCCACGAGGAAGCGGATGCGAAGCGTGCGCAGCAGCGCCGCGCCGCTGCTGCCAAGGGCACGGCGGTAAGCGCGGTGCGCGCGAGGTTACGCCGGCAGCAGGACGATCTCGAGCGGCCGATGCGCGCCGCCAAGACGATCGAGGCCTTGCGCACCACCCCGATGCGCAGCCGCGAGGCGGTGGTCGCCGGGGTCAAGGCGGCACGAACCCGCAAGCAGCAATCAGGCGCCGGCGCGGCGGCGTAAGAGGGGGGATCGGGCGGTGACCATCCGGACGAGCCGGCCTGACTCGGGGTGAGTTCTCCCCACCCGCTCCACGGGGCAACGAGCGGCTTAATCCCACCCCGCGCACACTTTTCAACCCAGCGAAGGACAAAGGACATGGCAAGAATGGCACGCAAACCCAAGGATGATGGCGACAGCGGCGAGGTCAAGGTCAAGGATCCCGCACTCGCGAAGAAGCTCTACATGGGCGACATCAAGCCCGCGGTGACCAAGGCCCGCGAGTACATGCAGGAAGCCGCGACCGGCTACAAGGCGATCAAGCGCGACGCCAATATCCAACCCCAGGCCGCCAAGCTCGCGTTCAAGCTCGCAGAAATGGAAGAAGCCAAGCGTGATGATTTCCTGCGCTGCCTCGGCGAACTGCTCAAGCAGTTCAACATCGCGATTGTCCCGAGCGACCTGATCGACATGATGAAGGGCGGTGAGGACAGCTACGCCCGGCCTGCATCGGTTTCAGGTCTGGTGACCGTGCCCAGCGATGGCACCGAAACCGACCTCGCCGACGCCGCCGAGTTCGAAGAGTCCAGCGAGGACGAATTGGCGCAGCAGGAGGGCCGTTCCCCCGCCGCCTGACCCTGCCGCCCCCGGAGCCCGGTCGCAGATGTGGCCGGGCCGAGGATGGCGGTAGGATGGGGGAAGTTTTGGGTTACGTTGCGCTCGATCTCAGTAAATCTTCGACCGGCTGGGCCGCATGGCGTCCAGGCTGGGAATTGCCGCGCTATGGCCATTGGGTACTCGGCAGCGAATATACCTCGCGCGGCGGCGTGTTCACCAAACTCCATCAGAATATGTCCGACCTCCACCGCGTTATCTGCCCGATCGAGTTTCTGTTCGTCGAAGAACCGATCAGCCCGGCGCAGTTGCAGGGCGGCACCACGATCAACACCCTGCGGATCGCCTCGGGACTTGCCGCGCACGCCGAGAGTTTCGCTCACGCGATGGGAGTGCGGCGGATTCAGGAGTTCAATGTTTCGAGCTGGCGCGGCGATTTCATCGGTCGGGTCGAGAATGCCGAAGCCAAGGCGCGAGCGCGGCGGGCGAAGAAAGCGGGCGATGCCAGGGCCAGCGCGAGGTCCGACCTCAAGGCACTGACCATGGAGCGCTGCCGTCAACTGGGAATGACCCCGCGCAAAGACGATGAAGCAGACGCGATCGGGATACTGACCTACGGCTTGCTGATCAGCGGTGTGCAGCCGCCATGGCTGGCAAGCGAAGTCCTCCGCGCCCCACTGGAGGTGCCGGCATGAACCGCCCCACCTACCAAGACGCCGACCGCCTGCTGGCCGGGTTGGGCTGCGTCACGCTCGGCTGCCTCGGCGTGTTCGCCGGCATTGGGCTGGCGGTGGGCTACGCCATCGCGCGGGTGCTGGGATGAGCGTCACCCGCAACGACCGCCTCGCCCAGCGCATCCGCGCCGCACGCCGGGCGATGTACCGGATGGAGGATGCGGGCGACCTTGAGGGCAAGCACGCGATCCGAGACCTGATCCGCACCGCCGAGAGCCAGCGCAAGGCGATTGTCGACCTGCGCGAGAGGCGGTTCGGATGAGCGATCCCTTCCTCATCACCGGCCCGGCACTCATATCGTTCTCTGGTGGGCGGACCAGTGCCTACATGCTCTGGCGCATCCTCCAGGCGCACGGCGGAACGCTGCCCGACGATGTCCATGTGACCTTCGCCAACACTGGTAAGGAGCGCGAGGAAACCCTGCGTTTTGTCCAGGAGTGCGCAACGCGGTGGAATGTGCGGGTGAGGTTGCTCGAATGGCGATCGAGGCCACTTGGCCAACAAGGCCGAGGTGTGCCGCCGGAAGACCGCTACGATGAGGTTGGGCACAATTCACTGTCGCGCGCAGGAGAGCCGTTCAAGGCGCTGATCGAGCGCAAGAAGTATCTACCGAACGCGGTATCCCGATTCTGCACTTCAGAACTCAAGATCGAGGTGATGAAGTGGTTTATGCAAGCGCAAGGCTACCGAACGTGGACCAACGTGGTGGGCCTGCGCCGTGATGAGATGCACCGGGTTTTCAAGCAGATTGAGCGCAACGAGAAGAACAAGGAATGCTGGAAATCGGTGATGCCGCTGGCATCCTTTTCCGGCGCCACCACGGCGAACGACGTGTGGAAGTTCTGGTTGGGTGACAACACTGATCCGAAATCGCTGACCCACGAACTTCCGCAAGGCTTTGATCTTGGTCTCTATCCATACGAAGGCAACTGCGACAATTGCTTCTTGAAGGGTTATCAGGTTCTTTCGCATCTCCAACGGAAGGAACCGGAAGCCTTCGAGGATTGGATCGCCATGGAGGCGAGAGCGACCGCTCTCGCCTCCAAAGAGTCCGGGGCGCGGTTCGATGCGGATTGGTCCTACGCGGACATCAAACGTGATGTGGCGGCGAGCCCGCTACTGATCCCGATCGATTGGCGCGCGCTCGAGTTTGATGCCGAATGCGGAACATGGTGTCCGGGGGAGGCAGCATGAGCCGCCGCACCTCACACACCCCCGACCTCTCGGCGATCGAGCGCCGCTCGATGGAGCGCGTCGAGCGGCTGCGCGCCGAGGTCTTCGCCGAGAGCGCCGAATCCGCCGAGCGGCGCAAACTGGCCTGGCCGAGTTCGTCGCGTGATGCCGCCGAGATTCCCCGGTTCCGGCGCAGCGAGCGGGTGATTGTCGAGAGCGCGTCGTTGTTCGTGCCGCGCGATCCCTGCGCGCTGTGCGGGGTGCGCGGTGATCTCCATGCCAACTTTGGGTGCCGGACTTGGAGGGGGATGCCATGAAACAGTCGGCCAGAACACCGCAAACCAGAGCTGAGCAGGCATGGGAGGTGCATCATATGCTGCTACTCATGGAAGTGCGAAACCAGTCTCTGCGCAACAACCCGTTCTGGACCATGATGCGCCAGGACGCTTACGAGCGATTTGCGCTCGATCTGGGGGAGAAGACGTGAGCGTAACCGAGGCTGAGACCTCCCCGTTCAAACTGGTCCACAATATCGAAGCCGAGGCCGCGGTCCTGGGTGCGATGCTGTGCGACAACGGCTGCGCCGAGCAGGCCAGCGACGTGCTGCGCGGCGAGGATTTCTTCGAGCCGGTGCACGGCCGGATTTTCGAGGCGATCATGGGTGAGGTTGCGCGCGGCAAGGTCGCCTCGCCGGTCACGCTGCGCCACCAGTTCGAGGATGACGAAGCAATCAAGGCGCTGGGTGGCGCGAGCTACCTGGCGCGGCTGTCCGGCGACATGACCGCGCTGATCGCGTTTGGCACCTTCACCGAGCAGATCCGACAGATGGCGACGCTGCGCCGGGTCCAGGCCGGGCTGCTCACCGCCGCGGGAGCTTGCGGCAGCGTCAACGACTATCCCGACATCAACGACCTGATCGGCGAGGTGGTCGGCCACGCCGAGAAGGCGATCGATATCGACGCGGGCGAAACGATCCACCAGCCCAGCGGAGCTGAGGCGATCGACAGCCTTATTCGCAGTTTCGACCAGCCCCAGCACGGGGTTAGCTGCGTCTCGATTCCCGAGTTCGACCGGGTTGCGGGCAAGATCAGGCCGCAGGATCTGGTGATCCTTGCCGCGAGACCAGGTATGGGAAAGACCGCCGTGGCGATCAGCTACGCGCTCGGCGCGGCCAAGGCTGGGCATGGGGTGCTGTTCGTCAGCCTCGAGATGTCGAGCGAGCAGATCGCGGGGCGCATGGCCGCCGACCTGTGCTTCACCCACGGCGACAATTCGGTGCCCTACGGCGCGATCAACGAAGGCCGGCTCGAGGACTGGCAGATGCGCCGGGTAATCGAGGCCGGGAGCCGGATGCACGCAATGCCGTTCCAGATTATAGACACCGGCCAACTCAGCCTCGGACGGCTCAACACCCTGGTCAAGCGCTGGAAACGCCGGTTCGCGGCGCGTGGGCAGAAACTCGAACTGGTGGTGATCGACTACCTGCAACTAATGCGCTCGGGGACCAAGGGGCTCTCGAAGTACGAGGACGTGACCGAGGTTTCGAACGGGCTCAAGCGGATCGCCAAGGAGCACGAGGTCGGGGTGATGGCGCTGTGCCAGCTCAGCCGCGAGGTCGAGAAACGCCCCGACAAGCGCCCGATCCTCGCCGACCTGCGCGACTCCGGATCGATCGAGCAGGACGCCGATTCGGTGATCTTCCTGCTCCGCGAGGAATACTACCTCGAGAACAATCGCCCCGCCGAGCACAGTCCGA
>Ga0315909_10004860_pt1 | contig 15682 bp, 12 predicted proteins | sample LakEriMetagenome_11_FD_203527 | JGI IMG/M metagenome (GOLD analysis project Ga0315909, IMG submission 203527) | Freshwater fungal communities from buoy surface, Lake Erie, Ohio, United States - Buoy 2 MA125 | ecosystem: Environmental > Aquatic > Freshwater > Lake | place: USA: Lake Erie, Ohio...
CCAGCGGCGCGGTTGGTAATAGTACAAATGATCAAGCAAGCGCTAGTAGTGGTACAAGCGGTACAAGCGGCGCAAGTTCTGCCGGAACATCAGGTAGTAGCAGAAGTAGCGGCACAAGTGGTACAAGTGGAAGTAGCGGTACCAGCGGAGCAGCTGGTAATAGCACAAATGATCAAACAAGCAGATCAAGTGGTACAAGCGGTACAAGTGGTGCAAGTACGGCTGGATCATCGGGCAATAGTTTAAGTAGCGGCACAAGCGGTAGTAGTGGTACAAGTGGAAGTACAGGAGCAGCTGGTAATAGCACAAATGATCGAGCAAGTGGATCCAGTGGTACAAGTGGTACAACTGGTGCAAGTACTGCTGGAACATCAGGTAATAGCAGAAGTAGCGGTACAAGCGGTAGTAGTGGTACAAGTGGTACTACTGGCAATGCGGGAGCAAGTTCACCGGATCAAGCAAGCGGATCAAGTGGTAGTAGTGGTACATCTGGTAGATCAACCAGTAGTGGTACTAGTGGTGGAGTTGGTAGTAGTGGTACTACAGGTACCAGTGGTTTAAGCACAGCCGCAGGTACATCGGGTATATCTGGAACAAGTGGAAGTGGAGTTGTTGGTAACTTTACTAATAGTTCTTTGTATTTGATTAAAAATACAAGTGCTACATTGGTTGACAGTGTTGCTTTTCTTACTGTAACAAACACTTCTCCTACAGGAACTTTAACTGTGGCTGGTACTGTATCGGCTACTACGTTAACTGAAACATCTACTCAAGCTTCTAAAACTGATATTAGACCATTGGTGCCACCACATTTGTCTAAATTGATGCAATTAACGCCGGTTTACTTTAAATATAAGGATACAGGCGATGAATCTATTGGTTTTATAGCTGAAGAGATGTTGAAGATATATCCTGAATTTGTTAGTTACAATGAAAGTGGCAAGATCGATGGTATTAATTATACTAAATTAACGTCTGTATTGGTTCAAGGTATCAAAGAGTTGGTTGTTATTATAGACAAACAACAAAATCAAATTGATATAATAAATAAAAAATTAGGATTATAATATATTTATTGACGTATGGCTAATTTACAAGCAACAAAAGTTACATCTTCACTTGACGTTCAGCAAAATACCTTTATTAAATTAGGTAATGCTGTTATGAGTTCTGGAACTTTTTCAGGTCTTCCTCTAGCTCATTTTGGAAACGGTCCTTATTTTACAACATCGTGGAACACTAACGGCATTTATATGCAATGCGTATCTAGCGATTTTAATTTTGCTAAATTTACATCCCCAACTAATTTCGTCGGTCTTTCTTTAACAAATGTTAGTTCTAATAGTACAACGACTAATCTTTTAGGGTTAGGAGCTGCAGCTGGAACAGCCGCAGGTGCTGGAAAATTGTATATAGATGCGGGAGACGCAGCTGGTACTGTTAAACCATTTTTAGAAGTTGCCAGTTGTTTAGGCAATGGATCAACGAGCACTGCTACTTTCAGTGTTTTTAAAGGATATTTAGGTATAAAAATTGGAGCGGGTGTGGGTGCGGCCACGGCCGTTGTTGCTGGTACTTATTATTTAAGATTATGGAGTAATGCATGAATGGAATTAAATTTAAAATTATTAGATACGCAGACCACAGATATCAAGACGACCCAGCTAAAATTGTTGGCTTTAATGTTATTCGTGAAAATGACGAATCGTTGTCGGTCTATCACGAAATTATTTTGACATCATCTGCATCTGGCTCACAGTTCGTGGGGAAAACAAATGAAGAGTGTGTTGACACAGCGTTTTCTTTATTAAGTGCGTCAATGGCAGCATCGGCTAATAAGTTATTGAAATCGCAGGACGTTGTGGGTAGTTATTATATACCAAATTGAAAAGTATAACTTTAAGTTCTAAATACAATTCCGTTTCTGGTTACGGCGAGTTGTTATATACACTATTAACAGATCTGCCTACAGTTGGTTATAACGTTATACCACGAACATATAGCGGGATTTCCGATAGATATATTAAATTTTTTGACAAGACACACACATTCAATCCTACCTTGTTGGATTTATCAGTTCTCTGTATGTCCAACGATATTTCTATTGAAAATGTTTTGACTCATGTGAGTTTTGATAGACCTCGTATTTTATTGACTATGTGGGAGAGTACCAGAATTAATGATCTTGTGATTGAAATATTAAGTAGATTTAGTCATATAATTGTCCCAAATAGTTACAATCGAAATAATTTTATTGATCAAGGATTGAACACAAAGATCGATGTAGTGCCTTTGTTTTGTGATACTGAAAACTACGTATACAAAGATCATTTTACGAGGGATAAATTTGTGTTTGGTATATCAAATGAAGATCCACGTAAAAATTTAAACAAGGTTGTCATGTGTTTTTTAAAAGCTTTTAACGGCGTAAAAAATGTAGAGTTGCAAATAAAAACATGTACATCTGTACCTGAAAAGGTATTGGATTCACGAATTAAGTATATAAGTGTAAAATATACTAAAGAAGAATTGCGGGATTGGTATCATAATTTAGATGTGTATGTAAGTGGAACAACGTGTGAAGGTTGGGGTATGATGCAACAAGAGAGTTTATGTTGTGGTAGACCTATTATATACACAAGTTATGGCGGACTGAAAGAATTTGTTAATAATGAAATTGGATTTGATATCAAATACAATGAGGTGTATAGCACAGGTTGTTGGGGCAAACACGGTGCTAAATGGGCCGAGTTTAGTGAAATTGATATGATCAACCAAATGATTTATTGTTATAATAATAGAGAAGAGGTTATTAGTAAAGGAAAAAAGGCTGCACTATCAGCTAACAAATATACTAAAGAACTGTTTATAAAAAATTTATCGGGTATTTTAAATCAATATATATAAACGTTATGGAACAAAATATAATATCTACAAAACCGTTGTTTGAGTTTAGTGATCTGGAACTTAAAGCTATTGCTTTTGATCACCACGAAACTATAAAAAACTACGAAAATAGCTTAAACTTAATAAGAACTGAATTGAATAGAAGAGTTCACTCGAAAGTTATTGCTACTGTAAATGAGGAATCTTTAACAAATCTTTTTAAATAAGTTTGTTATTATAACTTGACATCCTGTATTATACAAAGTATAAGCATCTTAAGCGCTTGTGGTACTTGAATGCTTATTTTATATAAATGCTTACATAAAGTTATTATTTAAAGTGCTGATAATGCTTATATTTATTATAAATGATAAGTAATAATTACAAAATTTATGTGGACATGGATGGAGTGCTTAGTGATTGGGAAGCTCAATTTAAGCGCTATAGTGGTGGTATACCTGTAAGTACTTATGATAGTTTATATGGCAAGAAGAATAGTTATAAGTTAGTAAATAAAAATAGTCCTGACTATTATGCTAATATGCCATGGATGAAAGATGGTAAACTGCTTTATAATTTTGTTAAAAGTTTTCCCCAAGTAGAAATATTAAGTCATGCACCGGATGTTAAATCAAAAGCTGGTAAACAACAATGGCTTAAAGATAAAAATATAACATGGCCAGCAAATTTGGTATCTAATAGAAAAGATAAAAGTAAATTTGCAAATAACAATAGTATTTTGATTGATGATCGTGAAGATGTGGTGAATGATTTTATAAATGCAGGCGGTAAAGCTATTCTTCATACTGATTCCATTAATACTATAAATCAATTAAAAGAAATACTTGGAATCAAAGAAAAGCATAGAATTTATAATAGCATACTAAATCCGGCGATATGGTCTACTGAAGATAATATTAAACCCGAAGTATTAAATTCACTTTTGAAGGTTGCTAATACATTTTATAAAGATACTGAATTGACTGCTCCATTGGAAGACATCTATTTTCTTGGCAGTACAGCTGGATATAACTGGACTCCAACAAGTGATATTGATTTGCATTTAGTTGTAGATTTTTCTAAAATTGGAGATGATGAAGAATTGGTTAAGAATTATGTTGACGGCTTGAAAAACAAGTGGAATCAAGCACATGATATAAAGATAGGAAATCATCCTGTTGAGGTTTATATCCAAGATAAAAATGAGGTTAATAAAAGTCAAGCGGTATATAGTTTGATGAAAAATCACTGGGTCAAAAAGCCAAAACATGAAGACATAAAGGTTGACAAAGATGCTATCAAAAAGAAGTACAAACAGTTGGTGCAATCAATAGACAAGGCTATACAAGATCAAAACATAGATAAAATCAAAAAGTTAATTAAGCGTTTATATGATATGCGTCAGTCTGGGTTAGATAAAAGTGGAGAATATAGTACTGAAAACTTGACATTTAAACTTTTACGTTCAACTGGGTATATAAACAAACTGAGAGATACAGTCAATCAATTAACTGACAAAGAATTGTCTAAAATATAAAAAACTTTGTATAAAATCAATTTTTTTAATATTTATATCTAGAACATAATAAGGTATAATTTATGGCAGAACTACTAAATCCAAACGAAATTTTCGCTACATCTTTTGAACCAAAAGTTAAAAATAGGTTCATTTTGTACGCCGATGGCATTCCTTCTTTCATTATCAAGAAAACTGATAGACCAAAGCTACAACAAACAGCAAAAGAACTTGATCATATCAACATTCGTACCTTCTACAAAGGTAAGAGTATTTGGCAATCAATGACCATGGAATTGTATGATCCAATTGTACCAAGTGGTGCTCAAGCAGTAATGGAATGGGTACGTTTGCACCATGAATCTGTTACCGGTCGTGATGGTTACCAAGACTTTTATAAGAAGGATTTGACCGTCAATGTTCTTGGTCCAGTAGGTGACAAAGTAGAAGAATGGAGTCTACGTGGATGTTTCATTACCGATGCTAGTTTCGGTGAAATGGACTGGAGTGACGATGGATCAGCGTTAACGATTACGTTGACCATTCAACCAGACTATTGTGTTCTACAATATTGATATAACCTTATTAAAAAGAACCCCAGCAGAAACGCTGGGGTTTTTCTATTTATTAGTATATGGATCTAGGCAAGAAAATATTTGTAATTTACCCAGGCAGATTTCACCCATTTCACAAAGGTCACAAGGGTGTATATGACTATTTAAGTACAAAATATGGTGGTAACGATGTTTATATCACAACTACAGATAAAGTAGAATTGCCTAAGTCGCCATTTACATTTGATGAAAAGGTAAAAATGATGACCTTAACAGGCGTACCTTTGAAAAAAATAGTAAAGGTGGCACAAAATTATAATCTACAAAACTTGGTTGGAAAAATACCAATTGATATTAATAGAGATAGTATTATATTTGCTGTCAGTGAAAAAGATATGGCAGAAGATCCGAGATTCAGCAAATTCACCAAAAAGGATGGTTCTCCAGCTTATTTACAACCACTTCCTAAAAGACTAGATAAATTACAACCTGCAATAACACACGGTTATATCGATACAGTACCAACCACTGATTTTACTGTGTTGGGTATGCCTGCAAGAAGTGCGAGTCAATTACGTGCACAATATGCTGGTTTAAATCCACAACAACGAAAAGAGTTTATCAAAGACTTATTTGGTAAATACGACGAATCTGTATACAATATTATGAATAATAAACTAGCTTCGCCCCAAGGATTATCAGAAAACCAAAAGAAGTTATTAAAGAAATTGATTGTCGGTGTATTAAAAGAAGATGAAGCTAAGGTTAAAAGTATGAAGAAGTTGGCAGACATCGCTCTACAGAAACAAAGACAATCTGAACTAGACGATGCTCGTGAAAAGTTGGATTCAGCGGAAGCTCAACAAGACACGGCTGCATCTGACGAAGATAAGAAAAAAGGAGATGAAGCTGTTAAAAAAGCTAAAGATATTGTAAAAAGAGCAGATTTGATGCTTCAAGCAGCTAAACATCAGGTACAATCCACTTAAATATAATTACTAAAAATTGGGTTAATCACCTATATATTGTTATAAAGTTATGAGTGACGAAATTATAATTACACGAAACAATCCGTCAAAAGATCCTTCACCACAAACAAGTTATCCAACTGAACGTATTGATTTGCCAAGTAAAGGTTATTTTTACGCCGATAATGACCCATTAAGTTTGGGTTATGTTGATATGAAGATGATGACTGCAAAGGAAGAAGATATTCTTACCAGTCAAAATCTTATTAAAAAAGGAGTAGTTTTAGACAAACTACTTGAAAGTTTGATTGTTACGGTGGGTGTAAATATTGAAAATTTGCTACTATGTGATAAAAACGCTTTGTTTGTTGCCGCAAGACGATTGGCATACGGTGATAGTTATGGTCCCGTTCAGATTAAATGTCAAAAATGTTACGAGGATGCTAAACAAGTAGTTAATTTAGGCGAACTCCGTGAGAAACCATACGAATTTGAAAAAATCACAAAAGGACAAAACAACTTTGAATTTCAACTTCCGTATTCAAAGAAAGTAGTTACGTTTAAATTATTAAACTCAAAAGACGAAGTTGATATTGACGGGGAGTTAAAAGCTACATCAAAGTTTGTAAAATCAGGGGGCAGTACAGAAGTTACCACACGTTTGAAGAAAATGATAACTTCAATTGATGGTAAAACCGATAGATCAATCATAAACAAATTTGTAGATTCCGAACTATTGTCAAAAGACAGCATGGCGTTAAGATCACATGCAAGAGAAATTTCACCTGAATTAGATATGACTTTCAACTTTACGTGTCCAAGTTGCAGTCATGAGGAAAGGATGGATGTACCGATGACGGTACAGTTTTTTTGGCCTGAGTCCTGAGTACCGGTTACAACTACACGAACAAATATTTCAGCTTAGTTATTTTTCAAATGGCGCTATAAATGTAAGTATCGCTTATTCATTGCCTGTTCATCTACGTAATTATTACTATAATTTACTCGTCAAGTTAAAAGAACAAGAGAGTAAATCATATGAACGATCATCTACTCCTCCCAAAAAAGGCAAGGTAGATAAACCGTTTTAAAATATAATAAATTTATATTTATATTATATAATTTATGGCTGACAGATTAACACCCAATGAGTTAAACAAAATGAATGAATCGGTTAGAGACATGACCGATTTGTCAAAAAAATTGCGTATAGAATTTGAAAAAATAAGCAATGAAACTGATGTTTTAAGTAATAATTTTAAAAATATTATTGAAGCTGCAAAAAATAATAATAATATTGCAGAAAAATACTTAATTGCGCAAAAAACCAGTAGCGCGATTGCTCAGAAAATAAATGAGCTTAAATCAAAATCATCGTATTTAGATTCTGTTGGGTTGAAGTTTAAACGTGAGGAAACATTTCTCCAAATGAGAATTGCTAAAGCTCAGATTCAAGCATTAGAATCTCAAGTATCAAAATCTAATATTGATAAAGTTGAACGAGAAAAAGCGATAAATGCTTTAAAAATACAAAATACTTTACGATTGACCGAATTACAATATTATAATCGTAATTCTAAAGAAAACAGTAAAGTTGTCAGACAGTTACAAGAACAAAGAGAAGAGTCAGAAAAAATACTTAGAAATATAAATCTTACTGGAAAAGAAACTATAGACATGACGAATGTATTTAGTATTCTTAAAAGTAGTTTTTTGAGTATTGCCGGTACATCGGGGTTAATTGTAAAAGATCTAGGAAAATTGGGAGAATATATACAGAACGGGATTACCCCGGCAACTTTAATTGCTGATATAATCAAGACTGGATATGAAAATTTTAAGGCATTTGATAAAGCCGCTGTTTCGGTAAGATCAAATTTGGGAGCTTTGCCTGGTCAAGCAAATCGTTTGGAATCTTTGATAAAACAAGTTGGCATAGATTCAATGCACTTGGGCGCTACATTTGAAGATGTAGGCAAATCAATTACCGCTATATCGGAACAATTTACATCTCTGGTAGCGCAGGATAAGAGCTTGTTGATGACTACAACTGCATTGGCAAAACAATTTGGAATTGCCGAATCAACGAGTGTTAAATTCTTAAAAACATTAGGAGGCATATCAGGAAATTCAGCGGCTTCTCAAAAATCAATGATTGGTTTCGCACAGAAAATGGCACAGGCAGCAGGTGTGCCACTTGGCAAAATAATGCAAGATGTTGCAGACGCAAGTGATGATGTTAGAGTTTATGTGGGTAGTTCGGCAGTATCCATGATTAAAGCCGCAACAGCTGCGAGAATGATGGGGATAGATTTAAACAAAGCTGCTTCTAGTGCTGAGAAACTTTTGCAATTTGAAAGCAGTATTGCATCTGAATTAAAAGCAAGTGCTTTGTTGGGTCAAAATATTAATTTTAACTACGCTCGTCAACTATCATTTAATAAAGATATAATTGGAGCGAATAAAGAAATCCTTAAGATAGCTAAACAAGTTAATTTCAATCAACTTAATCCAATTCAACAAAAAGCCTTTGCAGATGCTGCTGGTAAGAGCGTAGGCGAATTACAGGACATGTTGCAACAAGAAAAGAACATTGCTTTAGTTAAAAATGGTACGAATGAAAAAGCAAAGAAGGCACTTGCTGATTATGAAAGAATGGTGCAACTAAAAGATGAAGAGGCCAAAAAAGAAGGAGTATTAGTCGAGAAAGAAATTTTAAGAAAATTAAATCAAGAAAAACTAGCTCAGTTACAAAATCAATTTAATCAAATGATGAGTGAATTGGCTGTGCCTGTTATGGAGGTCGTTAATGGGTTTTTAACTGTAGCTAATATAGCATTGCCGGTTATATTAAAGGGTTTATTACCTATATCTGGTATAATAAAAAGTATACAATATATAAGTTCATTTGGGAACTCTATTCGTTCAATATTCACGGCAATAATGCTCGTTTTTCCACAAACTATAGGATTTTTTGACAAGATATCATCAGTTACTAGTAAGGTATTAGGATTTGTAAGTAAATTTTCTGGGATATTCAAGATATTTGGAACAGTTGGTAGATTTCTAGGTCCAATTGGATTGGTTATTAACGCTTTTATGTTTATAAACAATCTTGTAAAAAGATTTCAAGAATTTGTTGGAAAAGATGGACTTATTGTAGGCGGATTAAAAGCCGTAGGATATGCAATTCGTGATACCCTTCTACAACCATTCATAGATGTATACGATTGGATAATGAGTAAATTGGGAGCTAATTCTCCTTCTGAAATTGGATTATCTATTGTAAAAGGACTCGTATCGGTAAGTGGTATGATATTAGATGCATTGGTGAGACCTTTTATTATGGGATATAATTTAATATCAAAATATATTCCAGGTATGTCCGAGGTTAAAATGCCAAGTGAAGTGTTGTCCGATTTGTCCGGTGATGCTAAAAACACAAAAGCTGGGATCGCTGCTTCTTCGGGAGAATCTGCTCTTGTGTCCGCAATACAAACAAGCAACCAACAATTGGTCGCAAAAATGGATCAACTTATGACCATGATGGCAAATGGTGGTATTGCTGTAAATCTTGACGGTCAACGAGTTAATGCTGCTTTGTCAAAAACAACTTATAGATCGGGTGGATTTGGTCAAGCAACATCTCTAGCTTAATACTATTTATAATAAATGGCAAATAGTCAAACATATGTAGATGGGTTCACACCTGAAGGTACACAAGTAACCACCTTATCCGGTATACAAGGATCTGGTTTGCGATTACCAGTGCCTTCTGCACAGTATATCAATATAAGATCACCTGGCAAGATAGAAAGGTTATTTAGTACCCCAGGCAATTCTAGTGTACTATATACAACAAATAAACCTCAAGATTTATATCTTAAAGGTCCGGTTGCAAGCCAAATGTTTCAATACAGAAGCATCGAACAAGGTCAACGCAACAAACTAACAACTGTATTTGAAGCTTCACGTAGAGATGGTGATAGAGTAAGAAAATTTTTGGGAAGTTCTACAGGTACCAAGTTTATATTAAAACAACTTGTACTACAAGGATTTCAACCACATGACGAAACCAAAGTATACAATCCAGCGTCGCCAATTATTGCAGCACTAAGACTTGCTTCGTTTGGATTGGTTGATAGACCAACTAGACATTTAGATACTAGTAATATCGTAGGAGGACTTTTAGGAGCGAGTGGATTAGGAAGTATTGCAAGAACTGTAGGAGGACTATTCGGCGGTGGCGGCCCAGCAGTACCTGCACCCCCTCGTAGTAGCGTTGCTAGTTTGGCCAGTGGTGGACTTGGGTTATCCACATTTACATCATTATTAGGCGGAGGAGATCGATCTGATCAAGTTGTAACTCCATTAGCTAGACCGGACGTTAGAGATTTATTAAGAGGTCAAACTGCTACAAATGCTTATAATGCTTCTAGATATGGCAAACTAGTAGCAAAAGGTGGAGGTTCATTTTTTGGTAGATTGTTAAGTGGCGTTGGTAACTTTTTACAAAACAATACCTTAATAGGCGGGGTAATTCCACCAAAACAACCTTGGAAATCAAGTTATCGTGCCGATGAACAAACTTACGACTTGTATTTGAATGCTGGTGGTCTTTTTCAAGTAGATAATATAACACCAACCAAGAGTGGTGGTAGTGGAATAATGAGTCAAATTGTATCAGGACTAAAAAACGCTATAGGTCTTGGAACAACTACTAAATTTACAGGTCTTGCTGCAAATCAAAGATTTTATCATGCTTCCATAAATCAGCCTTCTTTTCAAAGAAAAGATTATTATATAAACAAAAACGGAGTGGTTAACTATCCAGCATCCGTTGGTGTTCTACAATTTGATGGTGGTGCCACAGGAGCAAATAACATAACAAGTGCAGAGATAAAGGGTTTTACAAAAGAAGGAACGGATCGTTATAACAATCCAGTGTTATCGGGAGTTAACGGTAAACCAACTACACAAGTAAAATACACAGATGTTGTAAAAGCGGATAGAAATTCAGGAACAATTACAGAACAAAGCGATCAATTATTAAACTATAAAGTTTTAGCATTAGGAGCTAAGACTTTGCCTGATACGTTTGTCAATATTAATAATCAACCGATTAAAGATATTGCTACCAATTTATCTGATAATTTAAATAAGATACTCAACAATGGAAACAATTATGTTGAGACTCCTCGTATTAATAACGTTTTGCCACAACAATTTGCTCAGGTTGATATAAAAAGTAAACAATTCAAGAACGACAAAATTGGATTCAATTATTTAACTAATATATCAAAAGAAAATGTCTATACTAGTCGTTTTAACGAAAACAGAGGATTACCAACTAGACTTGGTAAAAAAATTGGAGAAAGATTTATACAACCAACAAATAACGTCGATTATGTAAATTCTTTAAATGTACTAAATGAAGATGAATTCAAAACCCAGTATGGTGACGATTCTAAATACGGTTCTTCTGGACCTGATATCATAAAGTTTTATTTCTACGACATTGTAAATGAAAAATATATTCCATTCAGCGCTACGGTGAAAGGAATACAAGACACAAATTCAGCTGAATGGGAACCGATTGAATATTTAGGCAGACCTGATAAACTTTATTATTACAAAGGATTCACAAGAGAAGTCAACTTTAACTTTGTCGTAAACGCACATAGTATAAAAGAATTAATGCCGATGTGGCAAAGAATTAATTATTTAGTAGGTTTAACCAGACCTTCAAACTATACAATGGGAGCCGCCGGTGGATTTATGGTGCCGCCTATGGTACAATTAACTCTTGGTGATTTTTATAAAAATCATTTTGTCGTGATAAAAAGTTGCAATGTTACTATTCCAGATGATGCTTCTTGGGAAACGCTTCCTGAAAAATCTACTTATCCAAAAGATAATTGGTATTGGGGACCGGATCGTTCTATTACGTGGTCAGATACTAACAACATAATAAACCCGAGAGGTGAAAAATCTGATTCACAGAACAGATTTGCTCAATTTCCTAGAACAGCGGAAATTAGTGTACAGATGAGTATTCTCGAAAAAGATAGACCAAAAACCGGCAGAGCGGTCTGGGGAGATGCACCTGTTGTTCCAGTGGGAGGAACAGAAATAATATCAGGTGAACCAACAAATTTCAGCGAAGGAATTCGATACCCACAAGGTACAACAAATTTTGATCCAGTTTTAAACACCCCAGCAGCAGATATGATGGAGGTAGGATAATATGAGATATCAATTTACACCAACTGAAAAAAGATGGGATGGTAAGAATGTTTACAGAACTACTTATTATCCAGAGATACCCGAATCATTTGATGATTTTTATATCACTGTTAGCGAAAGTGACTATCTTGATAGTATAGCTAAAAAATACTATGGAGATGAAACTTTGTGGTGGATCATAGCTAGAGCTAATAATTTGCCAGGATATAAACTATCTGTGGACGTAAGCAGACAGTTAAGAATTCCAGCAAACGTCTCCGTTATAATGAATCGATTAAAACAATTAAATTAAAGTTATATGAGTTACATAGCAGACACGGCTCCTAAATGGTGGGAAATACAAAATGTACCTACCGAATGTATCAAAGAACTCAGAAGAAGAAACAATAGCACAAATATTGGAATGAGTATTCCACAACCATATGTGCCCAATTCTAACTTTAATTTTGATGCCAACTACGATAAGTACAAAGGACCGATGACTCCTTGGGTGAGAGTATTTTCAAACAGTACAGGTAAGTCAATTAACGGATTAGTACCAAGAAGTGCCTATTTAGATAAAAACAAGTTGCCTAAGGATTATAACGGATTTATCCTAAAAGGAGGAGATGGATTTTACGACGCTTTTGGATATGAACAAAATAAACCACTTGGTTCAAAGTATGCTATTATAGGATATGAAGCCGATGGAAATCCTCACTATATAGACAATATCTATCGTTCACAAACTGCGTACAACACTATAATAGATCCTAATTTCCCACAAAATAATCAAATTTCATCAATAGTGCCGCCACCTGGTCTTGTTAGTTTAAACGTAAAACAAAGCAAAGATTTGTTGACGTATGCTGATTTTGAATTTAAATGTTTCGGATTGGCTCAGTTGGAATATTTGACTCCTTTCTTTTTAACCGCCGGAATTAATCTAATAATAGAATTTGGGTGGAATTTATTTAATCAGAAGTCTCTAATTAACTTGAATGATTTAAATGAATGTTGGGAGGTAACTGATCAACCACAACTTGCATTGGATAGAGCTCAGTTATCAAATGGCAATTATGGATGTGTTACCGGAATTGTTACTAAATATTCTTTCAAAACACAGGACGGATTTGTATATACCGCAAATGTAGAAATGATTTCAAGACAAGCGTTATATGCGGGAATGCGAACTGAAAATAACACTAAAGTAAAACTTAAAACAGACAGCGATTTGGATTTCGATAGAGAATTTATTGACTTAAAAACATTTATTAAACTATATCTTTCTGATATTAATGATGTTATACAGCAACCAAAAACTACTTCGGGTAATCCGTATAGTACAGGTGTAACTAATATAAAGTCTAATTTTCTAAATTATATTTTAGATAAAATTAACCGAACTGATGATACTAAAAAACAAAAAAATGAAAACGCTCAACAAGAAGCATTGCAAAAAACAGTTGTAAGCGATATAAACAGTTTACAGTCTTTTAATAATCAATACAATTTGTTTTATGGTGGAAAGAGTGAAGACCGAGTATTTTGTGGTCGTAACTTTAAAAAGGCATATGGTGCAGAAAAAAATCCATCAAAAGAAAATCCAGCAATATCATATGGCTCTTTAAGACAAGGAAATTTGAACCTTGAACAAATTTCTTTTGCTGACAATAATCTGGATTTTGATGCAAAAGACGGAGCTGACGATGTTTGGTTACAATTAGACTTTGTATTTGAAGTGTTTAATTTGTTTATGTCTAATCTTGGAACAAAACAGTTTTATATTGATATACAAGATGTAATAGTTAACGCACATCCAAATTTAATTTCGTGTGATCAAAATGTATTAATTCCAAATCCCGTTGCTCCCAAGGTAAATATTGGTGAAGTAAAATCAAAAAACCCTGGAAAGGGCGGTTACTTAAAACCAGAACAAGCAAGTTATGGGGTTGCAGACGATTCAAATCTAACAGCTGATAAAAACGGAAATATTTTTACAGCACAATTAGCCGATATAATAGTAAAGAGAAATACTGAAATAGAAAATAGAATAAAAAATTCCACCGATGCATATTTTAATCTAAGCGCAGATGACAGTTATTACATGGCATGTGAAGCAACCAGAAAAACATTCAAAACAAAAAATAGAGTACGTGACGATTTAGATCGTGTAATTAACTATCTGTATTATAAGTCAAATGAAAAAGGATCTGCTTCATTTCCATTTGACAAAGATAAAGTCATAACGAGAGAAACAAAAAATGGTGTTATATCAACTATAACTTATCAAAAATACCGTTACGGTTATTTAAAACACATTTATATTAGCAAAAAGAAAATAATTGAACTTTGTAAGACCGAAAACAAAGGTACAGACGCATATAAAGATTTAATTTCTTCTATACTTAATGTGGTTAACGAATCCGTTGACAATTATTGGAAGTTTGAAATAGTACAAGGCGCAAGTGAAAATGGTAGATCGACCATATCAGTCGTAGATAAAAATACCATCAATTTTTCGTTGTTGCAACAAATATATACGTTTGAACTCGGTAGTACCAACAATGTTATTAAAAACATCAATTTCGATGTAAGCTTAACAAATGAACAGGCAACAAATGTATTATTTAGCGGACAAAACAGTGCATTGGTATCTCAAGATCCTAAAACACAAATTCAAACTGCTAAAAGTATAACAGAGTTAAATGCTACACTCAGTTTGTTAAATAATCTTCCATTTATAAAATTTATTGATAGATTAGATCAGTTTCAATTGGATAAATTGTATGCTCAGCAAAGTGGCTCGTTAGCTACATTAACTCCGGGAGCAACGGCTGGTATAGAAAGTGAGAACAACGATATAGTCAATTTACAAGTATATGGTTCTAAAGATAAGAATGGAATATTGTGTATGACGTTTAAAGATGTAAGCGAAGGTTCTGATTTTGAATCTCCCTCTAATAAAAACAATTACAAGTACTTATGCTTATCTTCAAATATGAAGACTCGGTTAAGACAAATGTTAGACGATGGAGATTTTAAAAATAATCAAGCAAAATACAGCGGTGTAGCTGATAATTTTCAAGTATCAATCACGCTAGATGGAATATTTTCCTTTAGAAATCTACAATGTTTTGCTATTAAAAACTTGCCAAAACCATATGTTCCTGGCAATGTGATATTCCAAGTATTGGAAGTTGACCATAAACTTGAATCTGGTAAATGGGAAACTGTTGTGAATGCGTTGGTGAGATGTGTAGGAACTTCCACAATAGAATATGTAAATGTATGATATACGATACGCCTCCAAGAACACAAGCTATAGTAGGATTGAACAGTTATAAATACTTACAACCGTCTACGTATACACCTACAATCAGTCAAAAAGATTATGACGAAGGTTATATAAACAGATTTTTCGTGGGGAGAATTAATTACTTTGAAGTAATAGAAACCAACTATAAAGATTATAACATGACTGATTCTTCATACTTCACAAAGGTGAAGATCAACTGGAAAATTACAGGTGT
>Ga0315909_10004863_pt1 | contig 15679 bp, 14 predicted proteins | sample LakEriMetagenome_11_FD_203527 | JGI IMG/M metagenome (GOLD analysis project Ga0315909, IMG submission 203527) | Freshwater fungal communities from buoy surface, Lake Erie, Ohio, United States - Buoy 2 MA125 | ecosystem: Environmental > Aquatic > Freshwater > Lake | place: USA: Lake Erie, Ohio...
AGAGTGTTTGTATTAATGAATAACAAGATAAAGACGGATGAGCAACTCATCGAAGCAGTAAAAAAGTATATTGAACTTTACCCTAATGCAAAAAGAAATCAAATTGTATTACACGCTACAGGGAGCGCAGAGAGAGTGAGAAAGTTAGCCAAAGAAGGTAGAATTAGATTACCTGCACCACTACCTAAAGGATCAAATAGTTCATGGGGTAGATATTTTTATATTCAATCAAGAGATAAGATGTTAGTACGATGAGCGATGAAGCCGACGTAGCCAATGATTTAATGCAACATGCAATTAATGTTGGGATAAGGAATGCGCATGACCAAATCAAAAAACCTTCTAATCAAACAGGGAGCTGTATATGGTGTGAAGAACCGGTTAAGGATGACAGACGTTGGTGTTCGATTGAATGCCGAAATGAATTCGAAAGCTATCAGAAGAAAAAGGAGAATTGATATGAGCAACACAAGTAACTTTGATCCAAACGCAAGAATAGCAATAAAAGAATTTGAAGCATGGCAAATGAAAGTATTTAAAAAGAATGCTAAGAAAGGTTGGAGATTCTTTAATCCCGACGCCTTTGATAAACCTACACCACGTTCAGCTAAAGAAGCTTGGGGTGCACCATATAAAACTGATCTTACAGATAAACACGAAAAAAGAAACGAAAGAATAATGTTTGCCGTAGTAGTATTAATTATGATAGTATTATCGATCATATAAAGTTAATGGGCGAAAGCACTTTTATATGTTTAAATTCGTGATGGTATTTTTGCTATATATTAACCGCGAGTAGCCCACCATTCGCTTACAGTGCAAGTAAGAGCATTCTCGGGCGGTACCGCTATCTACCGATTGCACAAGATAGCACCAATTAATAACATAGGAAAACTATGCAACTAGTAACACTAGATTTTGAGACCTACTACGATGTAGGTTTTTCTCTTTCCAATTTAACCACGGAAGAATATATAAGACATGAAAGATTCCAAGTCATTGGCGTTGGCATTAAAATCAATGAAGAAGAAACGTATTGGGTTACGGGGTCACACCAAGACATCGCAGAAGCGCTTAATAAGATTGACTGGAAAGACTCAGCACTCCTCTGTCACAATACTCAGTTTGACGGTGCTATTCTGTCTTTCAGGTTTAACATTGTTCCTCATTTATATCTTGACACTCTTGGTATGGCTCGTGCTTTACACGGCGTTGACGTCGGTGGAAGCCTTGCTTTCTTGGTTGAAAAATACAATCTTGGAGTTAAAGGTACCGAAGTTATTGATGCCAAAGGCAAACGACTCGAAGACTTTAACCAAGTAAACCTAGCACAATACGGTTCTTATTGTAAGAACGACGTAGAACTGACATACAAACTATTCCAGATCTTTGCACCAAAGTTTCCAGAGACCGAGATTAAGTTAATTGATTTAACACTGCGTATGTATTTAGAACCTGTCTTAGAAGTCGACGATGCATTACTACAAGCAAGATTAGAAGAAGTCCAACAAGAGAAGTCGCAACTACTAAGCGCCCTCCAATCCAAACTAGAATGTAATACTGAGGAAGAAGTTCGCGCTAAGTTAGCATCTAATAAACAATTTGCAGAGCTATTGATAGAGCTTGGCATTACACCACCAACAAAGATAAGTCTTACGACCAACAAAGAAACCTATGCCTTGGCAAAAGGCGATCAAGGCTTTCTAAATTTATGTGAACATGAAGATCCATTTATTCAAGAACTTTGTCGCGTAAGGTTGGGTACTAAATCAACCATAGAAGAATCGCGTATCGAAAGGTTTATTGGTATCGGTGCTCGTAACAAAGGCAAATTACCTATCCCTCTTAAATACTATGGCGCACACACAGGACGTTGGGCAGGATCAGATAAGGTTAACTTCCAAAACTTACCAGCAAGAGATAAGAAAAAGAAAGCCTTAAAGAATGCGGTCATAGCACCGGAAGGACATCAGGTGATTAACTCTGACTCATCTCAGATTGAGGCGCGGGTTCTTGTGTGGTTGGCAGGACAAAACGATGTAGTCAAGTGGTATGAAGAAGGCCGAGATGTTTATTCAGAGTTTGCTACTAAAGTTTATAACAAACCTATTACTAAAGCAGATAAGACAGAACGCGCCGTAGGTAAGACATGTATCTTGGGATTAGGTTATGGCACAGGATGGAGTAAATTACAACAGACTCTTAAGATATCTGCGGGTGTTACTATGGATGACCAAGAATGTCAACGTCTAGTTAAAGTCTATCGCGAAGTTAATAATAAAGTGATTGACTTATGGAAAGCATGTGATGATGCACTACAAGATATGGCCTCATGGAAAGCAGGTAAAGAACCATATTATTTGGATTCGCGCAAGGCTTTACTTGTCACACCAAATGGCATAAGATTACCAAACGGATTATATATACAATACCCTGGGCTTACATGGGATGTATCAGAAGCTAAGTCTAAATTTGTATACAAGTCAAGACGAGGCATGATATCTATTTGGGGAGGATCTGTGGTAGAGAATGTAGTGCAAGCGTTAGCGCGTATTATTATTGGCGAACAGATGCTAGAGATTAATAAGAAGTATCGACCTGTGCTCACTGTTCACGATGCGGTAGTCTGTGTTGTACCCGAGACAGAAGTGGATGAAGCTCTCTCCTTCATAATGTCCACTATGTCTAAGCCTCCTAGCTGGGCGACCGGACTACCTGTAGCGTGTGAAGCACATCATGGCGCAAGTTATGGCGACTGCTAATACCAAAGAAAAGAATGAGTATTTAAAAGAGTGGCGTAAAAAGAACGCTGAACATATTGAGAAATATGTGGTATCAAAGTATGGTAGCTGGTCTGCACGTAGTCGAATGTATAAAGAGAGATGCCCGGCAAGAGTATTATTAAACTCTGCAAAACGAAGGGCAAAAGATAAAGGGCTTAAATTTAATATAGAAGTATCAGACATCAATATACCTGCCGTATGTCCTATATTAAACATACCAATTCTTAAAGTATATACAGAAGGGAAGAAAGCTGGACCCACTCCTAACTCGCCGTCATTAGACCGAATAGATAACACTAAAGGATATATTAAAGGTAACGTGCAAGTAATTAGTCATCAAGCCAATACGATGAAAGCTAATGCATCACCTGAAGAACTTATTAAATTTGCAAATTGGATATTAAATACATACAAAGGAGAGTAGGGTGGATACCGTATTAGAATTTAAAGAAAAAGGTTATGTTCATTTAAAAGATTTCTTACATAAAGATTCATGTAAAGAATTAACTAGAGAACTAAAAAGATTAGTAGACCAAAAGAAAACAGTTAAAGATGAACAATGCCCTCTGTCAGAAGCAGTGCATGGCACAGTAACTTTTGATAAGTTATTAGAAGATTTAACACCACACTTTGAACAAGCATCGGGACTTAAACTCTTTCCTACCTATTCATATGCACGACTATATAATACTCAAGGCGAAGAACTAAAGAACCATAGAGATAGACCCGCGTGTGAAATATCTGCAACACTAACCCTTGATTTTGAAGGTGATGTATGGCCTATTTATATGGGTGCTAATGAAGATAAATCTAATGCCACAGAAATTAAGATGGAGATTGGTGATGCTGTTATGTATCGAGGTTGTGATATATATCATTGGCGTGAGGCTTATAAAGAAGGTAAGTGGCAGGCTCAAGTATTCTTACATTATGTAGATCAAAATGGTCCCCATGCTGAATGGAAATATGATAAGCGCGAAGCTTTAGGTATAAGTAAAACAGATAGTAATCAACTACCAGCTTTTGATGATTGTTATATTGTGCGTGACGCCGTATCTTCAGCATTCTGTGACAAACTTATTCAAGAATATTCTAAACCTGAAGTAGAAAAAGAACTTCCTTTTATTGGAGAAGGTCGTGACTTAGAAAGAAATATTAATCTTGATATTAGAAACGTTCAAAGACTGCAACTCCCCTTGTACGCTGGTATTGGTGCAACGCTTACAGCTATAGGTTTAAACGTAAATCATGAGTTATGGAAATATGATATTACTCATTCTAATCAATCTGAATTTTTAATGTATGATGTAAAAGGTAAATACGAAACACACGTCGATACATTTCATCAAAGAACAAATGAAACAAGAAAGCTAACGGTATTAGTATTTTTAAATGATGACTTTGAAGGCGGTAAATTTTACATTGCGAATGGACATGAAAGAATGTATCCTGAACAAACAAAAGGATCGGTATTAGTGTTTCCTTCATTTATGCCACATGGTGTAGAGCCTATAACTAAAGGCATTAGATATTCTATTGTAACTTGGATGGTTGGGCCATATTTTAAATAATATGTTAGAATTACTCGTAGCCTTTACCTTATACAGATTAGAAGCACATTGGGTATGGTGGATACTATATCTAATAATATTAATAGGAAAACAATATGAAAAAAACTGCACAAAATGACGTAACAGGTGATTGGTTGCATAGTAAACCTAATAGTGAAATGTTTGAAAAGAATTTTGATTTAATTTTTAGAAAAAAGAAAGAAGAATTACCTATAGATAAAGAATGGGATCAAATGAAACCTGTAGGGCAAGAAGTTTTACCCGAGTACGAACTTAATAAATCAACAGGCGAAGTTCAAAAGAAAGAAGACTAATGGCTGATTTTACATGGTCATATTCATCGCTGAAGCAATATCAAAATTGTCCTAAGCAATACTATGAAATTAAAGTCGCGCAAAATTATGAAGTTATTCCTTCGGAGCAAATGATATATGGAACAGAAGTTCATAAAGCACTTGAAGATTATGTTAAAGATGGTAAAGAACTTGCCGTCAATTATCTTAGATTTAAACCTGCGATTGATTCTCTTAAAGCAATACCTGGTACAAAATATGCCGAGTATGAAATGGCTCTCTATAAAGACCGTACGCCGTGTAGTTTCAGCGATAGTAATCGTTGGGTGCGTGGCATTGTTGACTTACTTATTGTTGATAACGATTACGCTTTTATCGTGGATTATAAGACTGGCTCTAATAAGTATCCCGACCCTAAGCAGTTAAGACTTATGTCTCTCATGACCTTTGCTCACTTCCCACAGGTCAATAAAATTAAAGCAGGTTTATTATTCATAATGCATGGATCGTTTATCACAGAAGAGTACGAAAGAAAAGATATTGACAATTCTTGGGAAAAGTTTAAGGGGCCATTGACAAGATTAGAGATGTCATATAAGGAAGATTCATGGCCGCCAAACCCTACACCTCTTTGTAAATATTGTCCAGTAAAGAGTTGTGACTTCAACAGGGGATGATATAATACTCACATGCCTTATACTACTAAACCTAGACCGTACAAACACGAATACCAATTGCAGAAAGCAAGGGGTGAACACGAAGCTCGCATGGAAAGACAGAGAGCTCGACGTGCGCTGGATAAAAAAGGTGTTGACAAAAATAAAAACGGTAAAGCTGATGGCCGCGAAGGTAAAGATGTAGCACATGTAAAAGCTTTATCTAAAGGTGGCTCTAACAAAGATGGTGTCCGTGTCCAATCTGCAAGTGCCAATAGATCATTCAAACGTAACTCCCAACACAAGTTAGTTTCTGAAGTCTCAAAAAGAGAAAAAAAGAAATAGTAAATTAAGACTTGACACACATCTAGGTTATTGCTATGATAACTAGATGGAAATAATACAAAACACTGCTTTAAAATTTACCGTTCCGGAACACATTGTTCCGCATATTACTAAAAACATTGAGAAGTCTGAGGTTGTCGAATGGCGTGGCAACTTAGCAGACATGGTTGTATTCTGGGGTATACCAGAGATGACCAGGCTCAACCAACTTGTTTCGTTCCGAAACAATCTACCCTCACCGATTGCACGAGATTATAAATATCCTGGGCTATATAAACCATTTAATCACCAACGTACTACCGCAGAGTTCTTAAGTATTAATCATAGAGCATTTTGTTTTAACGAAGCAGGTACAGGTAAAACATCGTCTGTCATATGGGCTGCGGATTATTTGATGGAGCAAAAGCAAGTCAAAAGAGTTTTAGTGGTCTGTCCATTATCTATTATGTATTCTGCTTGGCAAAACGATGTAATGAATACAGCAATGCATCGATCTGTGGCAGTAGCCCACGGCCCTGCTAATAAAAGACAAAAGATTATTAGTGGCGGTTATGACTTTGTAGTTATTAATTATGATGGTGTAGCTATTGTAAAGGACGACATCATTAACGGCGGATTTGACCTGATTGTAATTGATGAAGCTAACGCATACAAGAGTCCTTCAACTGCGCGCTGGAAGACGCTGGCTAAAATACTTAAACCTGAAACAAGATTATGGATGTTAACAGGTACACCTGCATCTCAATCACCTGTAGATGCATATGGATTGGCAAGACTTGTTTGCCCACAGAACGTACCTAAATTCTCTATGGCATGGCGTGACAAAGTCATGCATCAAGTCACAAGATTTAAATGGATACCAAAAAGTAATGCAAGAGTAGAAGTATTTAAGGCATTACAACCCGCGATTCGTTTTGCTAAAGACGAATGTCTAGACTTACCTGATGTACTTTATACAACACGAGAAGTACCACTATCACCACAAGTTCAAAAGTATTACAAGTTACTTAAAGAGCAAATGATGATTGAAGCTGCCGGTACACAGATTAGTGCAGTCAACGCTGCAGCAGGGCTTAATAAGTTATTACAAATCTCTGGCGGTGCAGTATATACAGATAGTAGAGAAGTATTAGAGTTTGATATTCAACCACGTCTCAATGCGTTGATGGAAGTGATTGACGAAACAGATTACAAAGTAATTATCTTTGTTCCATACAGACATACTATTGAGATTGTGTCACGGTATTTAACAGATAAACATATTACTAACGAAGTTATTCAAGGTGATGTAACAGCAACACAACGTGCTAATATCATCAATCAATTTCAAAACATGGAAGAACCTAGAGTTTTAGTAATTCAACCACAAGCTGCGTCACATGGCGTTACTCTAACCGCAGCCAATACCGTAGTGTTTTGGTCACCTGTGATGTCAGTTGAGACGTACCTACAATGTATTGCACGTATGGATCGTGTAGGACAAAAGAATAAGATGACGGTAGTTCACTTACAAGGATCAGAAGTAGAGAAGAAAATGTATGCCATGCTACAAGGTAAAGTAGATTTGCATACTAAGTTAGTTGATTTATATAGAGAGGAGTTAGGAGATGCATGATTATAAAGTCACTATTAAAGTTAGAAACAATCGTATTTTAGAAGCTATTAAAGAAGCTGGCGGAGAACCCGGTCATAAATGGTGTACAGCCAACAATTTAAACTATGGGTATGTAAACAATTTAATTAAAATGACTGACTCACCACTTCTTAGATCAGGCGCGCTATCGTTAACCGCTGAAAAGCTTTGCGATGTATTAGGTAAATTACCTGAAGAACTATGGAGTAATGATCAGATAAGACCTTTAGAAAAGAATTTTACAGAATTAGATATGACGCAAGAACAAGTCATGGCACTTTTACCTAGTGAAGAAACCACATATATACAAGACTTTGATAAGAAAGATTTAGAAGAAGTTATGAATGCGGCATTAAGTACATTAGATAACAAACATCGTAAGGTTCTAAACTTACGTTACAAAGAAGGGCTTACATTAGATGAGGTAGCTGAAAAGTATGACGTCACAAGAGAAAGAATAAGACAAATAGAAGCGGTAGCATTACGAAAATTAAGGCATCCGTGCGTAAGTAGTTTATTAAAACCATTTTTAGAAGGAGCACGTTAATGAGTGAAGAACAAGTAATAGATCAACCTGTAACCGAGGCGCCCAAACTTGATGAATTAGTCAAAGCGTACTTGACAATACGTACAGCGCATGATAATCTGTACAGGCAATATATGATGAAAAGAGAAGAATTAGAAAATGAAATGAAACAACTAGAGTTAGTGATGCTAGATGAATGTAACACTATGAATGCTGAAAGTGTTAGAACAAATAGTGGCACTATCACTAAGACAATCAAAGAACAATTCTCTTGCACAAATTGGGATGAGTTCAAATCATACATCATTGAACATAATGCACTTGAATTACTGCAACAAAGAATTCACAACGGCAATTTTAAAGAGCATATGGCAAGTCGAGAAGGCGAGGGATTACCACCAGGTATTAACTCAGTTCGAGAATATAGTGTTGTAGTAAGAAAACCAACAAGTAAATAAGGAGAAAGTATGAGTACCGATTTAATATCACAGTTACAACAAAATTCATTAGCATCCCCTAACGGGCTTAACCAAGATACATTAGCTGTTGCAGGTCGTGCTAATAGTAGAAAAATTTCAACAGAAGGACGTAAGTTCACCATGCTTGTAAATGGTAATGAGGTAGCATCTTCTCCTGTAAATGGCGAGATGGATATTATCTTCGTGAAGATGGCGCATACACCATGCAGAACTTTATACGATAGTACCTACACTCCAGGCAAGAAAGCTAAAATTATTTGCTGGGCAAGCGATGCTAGAACTCCTGATGCAGAAGTAAAAGATAAGAAAGCTCCTGCATGTAATCAATGTCCCCACAGTATTAAAGGTGCAGCGCAACAATGTAAGCTCACATGGAGAACTGCAGTTGTGACGCCTAATAAACCTAAAGAATTGATTCAATTAATTCTCTCACCTAAGTCATGTTTTGGTGATGAAGTTAATGGCGGTCGTCCGTTCCAAACGTATATTAGATTCTTAGCTGCAAGTGGTATTAATAACAACGCTGCTGTAACTAAGATGTACTTTGATCCTGCGGCGACATATCAGAAGTTATTATTTGCACCAAGTGCACCTGTGCCTCTTGATTTAATTCCTGTATTAAATGAATTAGCTAATACAGAAGAAGCACAAAACTATGTCAAGCTTTCTGTCTATCAAGAGAAGGAAGAAGAAGATATGTTAGCTGATCCAGTGGTTCCTAATGTAGCGCCAGCACAACCGGCTCCTACACAAGCTGCACCACAAGCTGACGTAGTATCAGAACCCGTATTAAGAGAGTCTACTGTTCAACAACCACAGGCACCTAAAGCTGATGTTAGTAGCATCATCAATAAATGGTCTGTGAAGTCATAAGGAGATAACATGGCGAGACCATACAGCGAAAGATTCTTATTAGATTTAAATAAAGCAGATCCAACAAGAATCGGAGTACAACTGGGTAAGGTTTGTGTAAAAGCAAACCTACCTACCTCCTACGTTGCAAAGGCCTTTGATGTGTCTAGAATGTCTATACATAGTTGGTTCAGAGGTCAATACGTAAGAGAAAAAAATTATGAAAAGATACTTAAGTTTATTGATTTAGTAAAGGCAGATCTTGACATCGGCGCATTACCTGCTATGTCATTAGTTGATGCTAAAAAATTTATTGATACTAAAGTTATCGACAAGATATAAAAACGTAGTAAAATAGAAATACTCCGATGTGAATTGAAAAAACGTACAGTTTGTACGGCGGGGTACTGTTGACTAAAAAAATAGAAAGTCACTGCATATGATTAGAGAATTTTATAAAAAAGCATTACCATCAACTGGCGTGTATTGTATAGCTACAATAGATCCGGTTGTCAAAGTTACAAGACATAAGTTTGTAGAAAACATAGATGAGTTAGAATCATTTGTTGAATCTAAGAAGAATACGAAGACTAATATTTTTGTAGCACTTAGTTCATTCAATGGTTATAGTCGTAAGGCAGAGGAAGCTAAGGCAGTTAAATCTTTCTTTGTAGATTTAGATGTTGGCGAAGGCAAAGGGTATAACTCTAAAGAAGAAGCTCTTGATGCCATCGATAAATTTATTTTAGATAACGAATTACCGCCTCCAGTTAAAATAGATTCAGGTGGCGGTGTTCATGCCTATTGGTTGTTTGATAAAGATGTGCCTGCAACCGAGTGGAAACCTTATGCGGAGAAGTTTAAAAACTTTTGTTTAACACATGGTCTTAACATCGATCCTGTAGTTACAGCAGATCTAGCTAGGATTCTACGTTGTCCTGACACATTTAATCAAAAGACCGATCCACCAATCCCTACTAAATTAATTGGCAGTGATATCCCAGTATATTCATTTGACGAGTTTAAAAACTTTTTAGGTGAAGTAGCACATTCGCATGACCAATTAATTGCATCGTTACCTAAGACAGGACTTAGTGAAGATCAACGTAAGATGATGAAGTTGGATAATTTCCAATCTAAGTTTTCTGATATTGCTATTAAGTCTTTACAAGGTAAAGGCTGTAATCAAATTAAGTTTATCTTAGAGAATGCGAAGACTCTATCGGAACCTATTTGGTATTCTGGTCTATCTATTGCACAACATTGTTCTGATCGTGATACAGCGATCCACATGATGTCAGAAGAGCATCCAGGATATAACAGAGAAGCCACGATTAGAAAAGCTCAAGCTACTCAAAATATGCCCCACTCTTGTGATACATTTAACAATGTTAATCCAGGCGGTTGTGATGGATGTCCACATCGAGGCAAAATTACTAATCCTTTAGCATTAGGGAAAGAACTACAGACCGCACAACCTGTAGAAGAAACAGTGCTACAAGAAATCCAAGACCCTATAACCTCTAAGTCTATGACAAGGTTAAATGGTCTACCACAAGAATTACAACCTTTTGTATATGGTAAGAATGGAGGTATTTATTATCTTCCTCCTATGGAGTACGACTCTGATGGCGCTCCTATACCAAAAGAGCCTATCGTTGTTTCGCTTTATGATGTTTACCCTACCAAAAGAATTTTTAGTGTCGCTGATGGCGAATGCTTACTTATGAAAGCCATGTTACCCAACGATCCTGAAAGAGAATTCTTGTTACCACTTAAGCATGTGTATGCAGTAGAAAGATTTAAAGAGGTCATTGCTAGTAACGGCGTGTTATTTAATCCAGGAAATAAGGAAGTAGGTTATCTTATGAATTACATAATTAAATGGGGTCAATACCTCATGAACAAAAGTTCAGCAGAAGTAATGAGAATGCAGATGGGTTGGACTCTTAATAGAGAGTCTTTTGTGATAGGCGGTATCGAGTATACAAGGAAATTTGAGGATATATCTTCTCCTACTTCTCCACTATGCAAGGGTATTGCTAAACACTTAACACCTGCAGGTACATACGAAGATTGGAAAATTGCAGCGAATAAACTTAATAAACCAAGCCTAGAACTACATGCATTTACAATGTTGGCAGGGTTTGGTTCAGCTTTGATGGATTACACATCAACATCAGGTGTGACAATTTGTTTAACGGGGGAATCAGGTGCAGCGAAGACAGGTGCCTTATATAGCGCACTAAGTATATGGGGCAATCCTAAGGATTTATCTGTGTTAGACGCAACAGAAAATGGTATGACAGGTAGATACTTAGGTCTACACAATATCCCATTTGGTCTTGACGAGGTGGGTAATATACTACCTAAAACATTATCTCAGTTAATCCACAAGATTTCACAAGGTAAATCTAAGATCCGTATGCAAGCGTCAGTGAATGCAGAAAGAGATCACGAGATGTCAGCAAGTTTAGTTGCAATCTTTACATCGAATCATTCTTTGTACGATAAGTTAACCACGTTAAAGAAAGATCCTAACGGAGAGGTAGCACGGTTAATCGAAATGACAATTAGAAAACCAAGTGTATTTAGAGATGACGCTGCGCTAGGTCGTGAGATATTTGATTCATTTAGATTTAACTACGGATGGGCAGGGCCAGAGTTTGTCAAAGCTGTTTATAGAACAGGCGAACAAGGTGTTAGCGAAATGATCGACCGTTGGTGCCTACGCTTCAAAAAAGACTTTGGTGATGATACATCATATCGATTTTATGAGAACCTAGTAGCTGCTTCAATGACTGCAGGTGAGATTGCAAATGAAGCTAAGATTACTGAGTTTGATTTAGAAAGAATCTATAGAATCATTGTAGGCGAAATGATCGCAATCAAAGACCACGTAGTTAAAGTTAATAGCGTTGATTATGAGTCTGTGTTATCTGATTACATCAATAAAAACCAATCAGGTATCCTAGCATTTGCAGATAATAAAATTATGATGGAACCGCGTATGGCATTTGTTATCCGCGTAGAAAACGATAGCGACACAATGTGGATTTCTAAAACCGAGTTTGATAAGTATTTGAACGAGATGTCAGTAAGTAAGAAAGAGTTCTTATATCAAATGAAGATGTCTAATATTGAAATTAGCCAAGAAAAGAAACGTATGAATGCAGGATGGAAAGACTTCAGTAAGTCAGGTACAAGTGCGTATAAACTTAATATGGCAACCTTACCTAAAATAACAGAGTTATTAAAAGGAGTACAACCTGAGTCAGCTTAACGAACCAGAATGGGTATTTCCCTTTGAGAATATGGATATTGGGGATAGTTTTTTTATCCCCACCTTGAAGCCTTCGCCTATGATTTATGCAATCGAGTCAGGGGGTAAACGTGCGGGGGTAAAAGTAAAAGCTTACGTCACTCAAAAGGATGGATGCCTAGGTGTCAGGGCATGGCGACTAAATTAGTTATTCGCCGTATTCTTCTATAAGTTTGCGTTTAAGTTTTTTGTTGAGGTATACACCATCCACGCTATCATGTATACGTTGCATATGACCACGGTAGGATCTAGCTAATGTATCACCTGATATTTTGTAGCTAGGATTAGCATCATTGTAGGCAGATATTTTATCTCTTAGTTCAGACATCATGTCTAAGTCACCATTGCTCTTAGCTAAGAAATGCAAATCTAATAGAGCTGTACGTCGAGCTTGAATCTTTTGTTCTGCCGTTTTCATAGCGCTTGCTCTTGTATAAGCTTCAGTTAATTCGGCATTACTAAATCCAAAGATTTGCAAAAACGCACTCATTGCATTAACGTCGTCTACGATTGGTGCGCCATTAGTAGTCAATGCACCTTCATTTGCAAACCTCATGGCCTTTAATGGATTTCTAAGTGCTGTAGGTAATACAGTTTCTAACGCTCTATATGAATGGCCTTCATTTAAAAGCTTAGCACCACGTTCAACGTTAACACCTACTTGGAATGCTGGACCAAAGAAGTGCTCAACAAAGTAAGAAGTGAATCCAACTTCAGATAATCGACGTGGATCGTCTCTCCATACCATACCATTGAAACCAGTTCTAGAAGCAATATCAACATTTGTTAACGCATTGATTGGACCTTTGTAACCAAGATCCCCGATTGCTGATCGAACTGACTCATCAAAATCATATGGTTCATCGTCATCACCAAACATAGCTGCAAGCGCAGATGTAAACATATTAGCCGCGCCATAAAGCGGTAAACCTTGAGCGCCAGAGAATACATAAGTCATGCCTAAAATACCAGTCAATTGTTTCTGAGCTAATTTTCTAGTTTCATCATCGGGATTAAATCTCTTAACTGATTGATAAAATAATCTAGCTACGTTATAAATTTGAGCTTGTGCAAAACGTTTAAACGTAAATGCAACTTTACCGATACCGGTTTGGAACATTTCAGGACCAGCTTCTGATAGTGCATGAGAGTGAGCTCGCATAGTTAAATCTAATGCTTCTTGAATAGCTTGCTCTTCTGTTTTACCATCTTGAATAGCTAAATCATATGCAGCAAGAAGTGTTACTTCTCTATTCATACGTTCTGAATTTTGGAATGTCCATCCTAAAAATGTTTCTACTTTAGCCCATCGACCTGTAAAGTCTTCTGCGGTCGTACGACGCATTTCAGATAGTTCATATCCTACGCCCCGACGTACCGCTGCCTGTTTAATTGCAGCTTCATAAAGTCTTCTATGACCAGGTGATAACTTAGCATTCTTACCAAATGTGTAATCAGGAAAGAATTGTCTATTATCATCGAAATCACCACTTGTATATGTGCTGTACGCATTAGATAATACTTTCATTGCCTTAGCATAACCATATTTACCTGCAAGCATAGGGAATACAACCATGGGGATTTGGGTTATATTAACTAAAGCAGATGATACATTACCTGCAATATTCCACATGTAACTTACCCAACTTAATCTAGATGATATAGAATCAGCAACAGGGTTGTCTAAGAATTGTTTTTGTTTATATATATCTTGCACAACAGCAGTGAGTTCTTCGCTATCTGGAGCACCTTGTAACTCTTCTAATCTAACTTTCATATCAGCTAGGTCAGAATCAATTTTAATTCTATATTCCATGTTAGCTAATTGATTTGCAAGTTTAGCGCCAGTATCTGCGTAACCACCTACAACATCTTCAATATAACCTGGAATACCTTCACGATGTCTGAATTGTTGACGCAAGGCTTCAGCGGGTAATAAGTCTAGGTAAGTTTGATAAATTTGATTTTTAATACCGTCTTTAGCTTCTGCAGTCAGTAATGTATTTTTTAATTTATCATCGAGTACATTAATCACATCTTTTACAAAACCTACAGGTGGCGCATTCTTATAGTTAATATCTTGTAGTTTGTTATAACGTTTTAAATCAGTGGCGCCTTGTTGAGTTGCAAGCTTCATGGCTTCTTCAATCTCTCTTGGGCTACCTCTAGATATAACTACAAGTTCGCCGTCTTTATCATTATAAGATAGCCAGTAATCACCTTTACGTCTTAATGGATGATAGAACTTGAGTCGTTTAGATTCAAAGCGTTGAGATAACGCAATACCAACCTTATTATTTTTTTCTTTAACACCGAGTATATCTTTAATAATCTCAAGCATATCTCGGCTATACTTTTCATATTGCTCTGTATATTCTATGCCTAAATCATATAAAGGTTTAGGTAAAGACTCGTACGCTTTAACAAGTGGATTATTAGGATCGTAATCAGGATTAGTTGTACCGTCCGCATATTTTTTTCTAGGGTCTATATTTTCTGCAGATAACTGAAGAGTAACTTTATTAAACTTATCTACAACAGACTTAGGATATTTTTTAATTAAGTTAACGCCCTTAAATACTAATTTATCTACCTCAGAACGTAGTTGATCTGCTTTACTTGCACGCTGTTCTAGGTTATTTAAAAGCGATTTAAGTTGTGGCAATCGATTACCGTATAGTTCAATTTTATTAGGCAATGACATGAATGCAAGTGCAACTTTTTTAGCGCCCATAGGAACTTTAGATAAAGCATTTCTAGCGCCTTCATAAATTTCTTGAGACCCTCCAGGAAGATTCTTTATAGTGTCCCCCCATGAGTTAACTACTTTGATTGCATTACCTTTATCAACAATAGTAATAGGTTTTATTTCGCCTTGTTCAGAACGTAATTCCGTATCTCTACCTCTAATTTTATCAATAAATTGATCTAATTTTCCGCGTTTACCTTTGAATAAAGGATCGGAAATAGTAATAATGTCGTCTAATAAAGTTTCTGTAGAAGGAGGAAGATTTAACATTTCTCTAACTAGGCGAATAAAATCATCCCAAACACTTTTATCTTTATTTTTAGTGATACTTGGTATTGTGCCTAAGTATTCTTGGAATCGTTTATTAGTGAATGCTTCAGCTATGAACTCGTGCATATCAGTAAAGCCATATTGTGGAGTCCATTTATAACTTTGATCACCAGGTTTCATAGATTCTCTAGCTCTATCAA
>Ga0315909_10004864_pt1 | contig 15678 bp, 11 predicted proteins | sample LakEriMetagenome_11_FD_203527 | JGI IMG/M metagenome (GOLD analysis project Ga0315909, IMG submission 203527) | Freshwater fungal communities from buoy surface, Lake Erie, Ohio, United States - Buoy 2 MA125 | ecosystem: Environmental > Aquatic > Freshwater > Lake | place: USA: Lake Erie, Ohio...
GTTTGTTCATAGTTCGGCGATTTTTATGCTTCTTCATAGTTCGGCGCTTTCTACGAGTGCGTTTGCCGCCTGCAAAAGCAGCAACAGGATGTGATAATATACCTGGTCTTACAACTGGTAATATAACTGGTCTTACAACTTGTGATTTAACTGGTGATATCACTGAAAACCTATCATAGCTCGAAAACGCATCGTTGTATCTGTTGCCATATTTTTCCATTTTTTTCGCGCATTTTTCCGGATTCCCTCCTTCTAAACAATAATGCTCGTAGAACCGATACATGTACCCAATTTGCTCCAAAATACTTATTATGAATCCATATTTTCCAATGGAACAATATGGATCCTCGCCTTTTTCGACACCATTGCATAGTTCAATCGGAGATTTTGTCGCGTACTTTTCAGCAGCTTCCTTGTTTGCCTGTAAAATTCGCACAACATGGGTAATAGTTGGCGACGCGGTGTAACTTTCCATTCGATAAGACAGTGCATTGCCCAGTGCAACAATTAACTCACAGATTGTGTTGTTATCAAGAGATTTCGCTGCTTCAAATGTGGGCGCCTTTGCAAATTTCAGTGTCTCTGCCACTTGAACCGCCTCGTAGTACTGTGCTCGTTGTTCGTCATATGTCAATTTTAAAAATTTTTCCATTTTAGTCATCGAATCTTTAAACCATGTTGGTTCTTTCAGGGCAGCTTCGATCTCCGGATTTTTCACATTTGCCAAGAAATCTGCATGTCCTTTGTCCAAACCTGTGTCCAAAGTTGACGAATTATTTATCGCGCGTGTTACAGTATCGACGACCTGTTCGAACGATTCGGGTCGAGTGCCATGGTCAATAAAGACATTTCGCGCAATACTTTGTCCCGCGACCGGCAAAATTCTCTTGAATTCGTCGACCGTTATTTTACCAATGTCCAAGTAAAAGTAGTCGGAACCGTTATCGCCTTTGTACAAGTACATGTCCGCGTACGACTCAATGTCAAAGTCCAACGACGATTTGCCAGTGAGTTTTACAAACACGTTTTCGAATGCAGAAATCATGTAGGCGAGACCTGGCATTTCCGACGAAGTTCCGACATACTGAATTCCAACATCGATGTCGGACGTGGGTGTTTTGCTGCCGAAAATTCCCATCTGGTAGTATTTGAGTTCTGGTGTGAATCCTTCTCTGAACGGGAACACGGTTTTGTTATCCGGCTCGCCAAAGACATCGGTGTATAACGGACGATTTCCTAAAATTGCAACCACGAAAATCATCAGCTGGTAAAACAAAAAGGTTCTTGCTATCCACAGCTCTTTTTGCAATTGAGGCTCCGACACTTTAGAAATCGATTGAACATAACTGTCCGGCAAGTTCGTCTCAATGAAATCCTTCATTGGTTTTAAGGCAAGAATCAGCGCGTCCTTGGTTGTCAATTCGTCTTTAACTAACATGAATTCGGATTTGTAGCCATCCATCTTTTCTTGCAAAACAAAATCACTAAAATCTTTTTCACATCGCATAGCGATGCTTTCGATATTGAACACTGGATATTTAATCGATGTAAATAAGGCCATTCCTATGTAAAAACTTGAGATTATTATTTGTTTACACCGGTATAAATCTTCACCGATGCGAGAAACTCGCTTTTCGCAAAGAGTTTCATCGAATTATGGGAAATGTAGTTGAGACCCACGACGAATGTTGCCGATGAGTTTATAGGTCTTTTTCTTATGGTCGCACCCTTTGTCAAGAATGTCGTAGTCGACTTTCGACGCGTTTCCCGAAGTAATTGCACTCGCAAGCCGCGCTAGTCCCCACGATTGCGGCGTTTGGTTCGGTCTCGACCCCGACGAATAATAGGCCCCCTCACCTTTATTCACGATTTTTTTCAGTGCCCAGAGTTTGCATCCCGTTTTTCTCGCAAGTTCGGGGGTCGGCGCGACATGGTCGACGCCATAAATTCGCTGCGCATTCTTGATGTGGTTCGATTTGCGAGACTTGAACGAGGGCAACCGCTTCCGGGTAAAATATTTGTGCCTCTTGTACAACTTTCGCGATTTGTTCAACATGTTGAGCTGCTTCGTCTTGTCTCTTGGTGTCAATATTTTGGGTAAATATCGCGTAGGAAACATGTATATACAAGAGATAATCAAAAAAAAATGTTATCTTTTATCGGTCTTCTTTTTATTTGCATCGCGTCTTTAGTACCTCAATTTTGTCCGTCTAGCATGCCATCCATACGACCCTCCGTTGCGTTGCTAAATACATCGGTTTCTTCTTTGATTCCTTCGCTAAGACCTTCGTCAAGACCTTCGTTAAGACCTTCGTCAAGACCTTCGTTAAGACCTTCGTCAAGACCTTCGCTAAGACCTTCGTCAATTCCTTCGCTAAGACCTTCGTCAATTCCTTCGTCAATTCCTTCGTCAATTCCTTCGTCAAGACCTTCGTCAAGACCTTCATCAATTCCTTCGTCAAGACCTTCGCTAAGACCTTCATCAAGACCTTCGCTAAGACCTTCGCTAAGACCTTCGTCAAGACCTTCGCTAAGACCTTCGTCAATTCCTTCATCAAGACCTTCGTCAATTCCTTCGTCAAGTCCTTTGTTCAACACTTCAACGCTGATGATTGGTTTCGGCATCTTCGGTGGTCTCATTTTACTGTCGGCACTCATTTACAAACTGCATCATAAGAAACGCACAGCATTGTCTAAAAAAGACTTTTCAGACAATGATAATAATGGATCATGGAAACCAATGTCCATTTTGTAATCAAATTTTATAATTAAAGCCTAATCTGGAGCGTCGTTTCAGTTTTTATCATAAATTAAAAAAATGACTTACACCCACGGACACTACACTGTTTTGCTCTCGCAAAATGAACAAAGTATTTTCATAAAGTTAACTGACACTGTCAATTTTATGTGTTACGAAGGAAACCTCGAGTCCAGCGACTTTCCGAAAAATTACTCTCTTGTTGAAAATTTTACCATTTTGCAGAAATGTTTTGAGGCACTACATGATTATCGCGTAACTCTCTCAACTATGACCGGCAACATGAAACTCCAAGTGAAAGCCTTGGTCGGCGGGTTTGTGCGCGTCGATTTTGCAATTTTTGTCAAGGAAAAGATTTTGTCGAACGACGGACAACTCACCTTGAATTTTAACCGCATGGAACAGAAGCAAGACCACGCTGTCCAGAACTTGGCGAAGCGCTGCGAAGCCTTGGATGACCGCTGCAAAACCTTGGAAACCGCATTGGCAAAACAGAGTGAAGACTTTTTTAAAGTGATCGATCGACTCGATGTCATGTTGTTCACGCCCCCACAAATTGCTTGCCAGTCACAGTTTCCAATTGCAATGCCCAAAATCTCATGTGAAGAGTTATTTATTCAAAATGCACATCAGTTTCATAAAATGCGACTTGAAAATCTTTCTATATTCTACAAGCTGAAAAAGTTGAAAATTCATAATTTTATTCACATTACGAATTTAAGTTTGTTATCAAATGAAACCGTTACGGAATTGGAGCTGAACTGTGCGTCGAATGGATCATTTACATCGCTCGAAGGTTTCAAGAACTTCCCGAGTCTTACAACTTTGACCGTGATTACTGCACCTGGTTTAACAAATGTCGTTCAATCGTTGAAGAGTGCGCCGCACAAAATCAAGACGCTAAAATTCCAGGGTTGCGCTGCGATCAACGTTGTCGAATTGCAGACGTATTGTCAAGAGAATAAAATATTTGTAGCTCTTTCTTAAGGAAACCTACGGTTTCCTTATGATCCTTCCCTTTTTAATCCTTCCCTTTTAAGGAAACCGTAGGTTTCCTTATGATCCTTCCCTTTTAAGGAAACCGTAGGTTTCCTTATGATCCTTCCCTTTTTAATCCTTCCCTTTTAAGGAAACCGTAGGTTTCCTTATGATCCTTCCCTTTTTAATCCTTCCCTTGGCTTTTAGATTTCTTTTTCATAAAAATATTGTGTAAATAAATAAAAACAAAAACAATGGTTTACAGTGTGATGCAACCACAATTTCGAAGTGATAATCCAATAAATACTTAGAGACATTTATCGTAAAATAATCAGAATGTCTAAATATATTAAATTTACCAATGGAATTATAAATACAGCTTTTATTCGTTGTATAGATATTGACAAACCTGCAAAACAATTTATTATACATCTAAATTCATCTCATAATACAGGATTCGGTTTTGGATTCGGTTTTGGATATTTTCGCAATGAATTCAATCAAATTTTGGTTTCCGATGCAAAACACCCTGAAGGCTACGCAACCGTTGAAAAATGGATAAACTCGATTAGTTGTGTGTCGAATGATCCATGAGTAATCAAAAACAAGGATATAAAGGAAATCGTCGGTTTCCTTTATATGCAATTCGACATTGTTGTGGGCGTTCATGCGTCAAATTGGGCTATCGGCACCAAGGGCAAAATCCCCTGGAAATGCCGCACGGACATGCAGTTTTTCAAAGAACTCACGACTTCAACGAGAGACCCGAACAAAGTAAACGCTGTCATCATGGGCCGGACCACGTACGAATCTTTGGGCAAACCTTTAGCAAACCGTGTGAATGTGGTTTTGTCGAAAATGCCGTTTCTCTGTTCCGACAATCAAGTGCGGTTTTCGAGCAGTTTCAACGAGGCTGTCAACATGTTGGACCCCAATGTTGAAACCGTTTTTGTGATTGGGGGCGAGATGGTTTACAAGCAAGCGATTACACATCCCAAGTGTCGCCGAATCTATTTGAATCTCGTTCGGGTTGCGTGCGACCTGTCTGACGCCGATGCGTTTTTCCCAGCGATCGATCTGGGGATCTACGACTTGATAAGTACGAAAGTCGTTGATGCAAGTGTTACAAGTTGCGTTTATGAACGACGATAAAACGCTGAAATTTTTTTATACTTTTATATCTTCTATAAAATTATATCAATGAAAACATTTGAACAAATCAATCAAGAGTATAACGACGCGTTAACCGCCGAATACGAAAATATTCGAGACAACTTTATTGAAGAAATCCAATTGAAAATTAACGAGTTCATACAGACGAGAGACCGATGTAAAGCAAAATGTCTGCGAGATTTTTGCGAAGACGGCATGTTCAATAAACTCATCGGCAAAAAAAAAGATGAAGGTGTCTGCACACAAGTTGAGCAAATGATGAAGTCTAAAGGTGACTACGATGTTGCGACATTTTGTAAAGTTAGTCAAAGTGAAAAAGTCAAAGAGGTGTGTACTGCTTCAAACGGGTTGCAGAGAAAGATTCAAGACTTGTTCAACATGCATAAAAAGAATGGGTTTGATGTTTCGAATGAAGAGGCGGAATTTTATGCGCTTACAACTAAACCAAAGTCGAATACGGGCGGTACGAGGAATAAACGACGAGTAAGCAAACGCTCTCGTCGTTACAAAATGTCGAAAAAGCGAAGATTTACAAAAAGAAAATAAGAGGGATTTTTTTCCAAAAACAAAACTACCCTTGACTTTTCTAAAATGGACAAAAATAAATGTCCAAAATGGATTTCTACGAGATTATCTTTTTTTTCTAAAAAAATATTTTTAAGAAATTCAAAATGTTTTATTTCCACTGCATAAATGGTAAGGAGTCTAACCAATTTCGAAAAGTGATTTTTTTGAAAATAATTTTCAAGGAGGTCGGTCAGTGGACAAAAATTATCTGTGCATTTTTTTGGAAAATCGGTCCAAAAAAATGCAAAAAAAGTCCCTACACAAATTCGTTGATAAATGTGTAAAAACCAAACAGCACGGTTCGTTGTTTAGTGTTAAAAGTGTGTTTTGAGTAAACCATCCTTTCATTTTTGTAGAGGAGATTTGTCTACAAAAATGGTCGAAAAAATGGCAAAAATGACGCACCTTGCGTTTTCGGGATATTTCTCTCTACAAAATTGTAGGGACTTTTTTTCTTACGTTTTTGAAATCCTGGTAAAAAAGGATTTTGTTTTTCCGATATAAAACCTCAAAACAAAACTACCCTTGACTTTTCTAAAATGGACAAAAATAAAAATGTCCAAAATGGATTTCTACGAGATTATCTTTTTTTTCTAAAAAAAAAATTTCAAAAATTCCCAAAGTTTTATTTCCGCTGCATAATTGGTAAGGAGTTGAATGCGTTTCGAAAAGTGATTTTTTGTAAAAAAATTTGGAGGAGGTCGGCCAATGGACAAAAATATGTCTGGGTTGAAATTTGAAAAAATGCTATCAAAATAAGAGAAAAAAACCCCTACATGAATTCGTTGATAAATGTGCAAAAAATGAAATGACACACATCATCGGCATGTGTTAAAATTGTTTGGAGAAAATTACCCCTCCAAATTGTAGGATAAAAAATGCTGGAAAACATGTAGGAAATTTGCAAAAACAACACATCTAGCAATTTGGACATAAAAGTGTCTACATGTTTGGAGGACATTTGGTTGAACAAAATTCAAAATATTGATAGAAGGATCCTTTTCTTTGAAAATGAAAAAGTCTAAAAAGATCTGGGGTCAATTTTCTAAAATGGACAAAAATAAAAATGTCCAAAATGGATTTCTACGAGATTATCTTTTTTTTTGAAAAAAAAAATTTCAAAAATTCCCAAAGTTTTATTTCCGCTGCATAATTGGTAAGGCATCTAAAAAGTTTCAAAAAGTGTTTTTTTGTAAAAAAATTTAGAGGAGGTCGGCCAATGGACAAAAATTTGTCTGTGTCAAATTTGTAAAAATTTGTTAACAAGATGATAAAAAAAGTCCCTACATACATTCGTTTACAAATATGCAAAAAATGAAATGACACAATTCAACGGCATGTGTTAAAATTGTTTGGAGAAAAACATCCCTCCAAACATGTAGGAGAAAAATCATCGACCAACTCATCGAAAATAGTTAAAAACAACACAGGTAGTCATTTGACCATAAAAGTGTCTACATGTTTGGAGGACAATTTGTTGATCAAAATTCAAAAATATTGATAAAAGGGATTTTGTTTTTCCAAGAATGAAACCCCAAAACAAAACTACCCTTGACTTTTCTAAAATGGACAAAAATAAAAATGTCCAAAATGGATTTCTACGAGATTATCTTTTTTTTCTAAAAAAAAATTTTCAAAAATTCCCAAAGTTTTATTTCCGCTGCATAATTGGTAAGGCAACTAAAAAGTTTAAAAAAGTGTTTTTTTGAAAAAAAATTGGGAGGAGGTGGCCAAACGGACAAAAATTTGTCTGTGTCAAATTTGTAAAATCCTTTAACAAAATGATAAAAAAAGTCCCTACATACATTCGTTGACAAATGTGCAATAAATCAATGACACAATTCAACGGCATGTGTTAAAAATGTTTGGAGAAAATCACCCCTCCAAATTGTAGGATAAAAAATGCTGGAAAACATGTAGGAAATTTGCAAAAACAACACATCTAGCAATTTGGACATAAAAGTGTCTACATGTTTGGAGGGACGTTATTAATAAATTGATGAACAAAATTCAAAAACTTGATAAAAGGATTTCTTCAAGAATACACCATTGAAGAATTAAAATGGGACATTTTAATTCTCCGATGGAGCGGTAAGGGCCGTAAGCATCCGAAGGATGCTGAATAGCCTGACGGCTTATCGGTAACGATTTAAAATGACCCCCCCCGTTGGGGGTCCCATTTTAATTCTTCACCGATATAAAACCTCAAAACAAAACTACCCTTGACTTTTCTGAAATGGACAAAAATAAATGTCCAAAATGGATTTCTACGAGATTATCTTTTTTTTCTAAAAAAAAAAAATCAAAAATTCAAAACATTTTATTTCCGCTGCATAATTGGTAAGGAGTCGAAAGCGGTTCGAAAAGTGATTTTTTGTAAAAAAAATTGGAGGAGGTGGTCAAATGGACAAAAATTTAGGTGCGTCAAAATTGCAAAAATGTCCTTCGAAAAATCTTAAAAAAGTCCCTATAAAAATGTAGGTAAAAAAAATCACAAAAGTAAAACAACACATGTTTATGGACAGCGTTATATCTGTGTTTGCATAAAACCTTCTCTCCAAGCTTGTAGGGAAAAAATCGCGAAAAATATAGATAAAAACATCCGCGGACAACACATCGGTAAATTTGTCCAAAAATCTTGTTTAGGAAGAGTATATAAATGTCGCGAAGCCGAACATTCGTATTCGAAGTAAATAAAATTGATAACTCAGACTGGGAAAATATATGCAACCTCGAGAGAAGCGGCATGTGCAAATATATCTCGGTATGTAGAACCGCGAAAGATATAAAAGGATTTATTCGATTTGCCAACTCACGAACACCAAGCTCGGTATACAAATTTTTTAATAACACCACCAAAATTGAAATTGTGTCAAATAATGACTCTCATTATCGAGAGGTTTTTTCAAAGAAAAAAAATTACTTCGAGTCTGGCAAAAGTGCAAAACAAAATAAAAAGACCGACAACGAAATCAAAGAGTTATTGGAAGAGAAGGACCAGATCATCGAGAAGCAAAACATGATTATCAGTAATCACCACGAGCAGCTCATCGAAGAGAAGGACAAAATAATCAGCTTGTACAAAGACCAATTGAACGAATTGATCGAAACCTTCAAGGAATGCAAGACCAACGATTCAGAGCAAATCAAGCAGATCACCAATATTTGCAAGACGATTGCGAAGAACACGCCGATCACCACGTATTCGAATAACACGAACTCGCACAACACCGTGAACAACAAATTCAACTTGAAAATCTTCTTGAACGAGCAGTGTAAGGACGCACTCAACCTGGTGGACTTTGCAAAGAGTATTCAAATCAAATTGGAGGACGTTTTACTATATAAGAAGTTAGGACACGCAGAGGCGGTCTCGGAAATATTCGACAAGGCCTACAAGAACCTTGATCTGAATCAGCGGCCGATGCATTGCACAGATATAAAGCGCGAGACACTTTATGTCAGGAACGACGACAAGTGGGTGAACGACGAGACCAAAGAGTTGTCGGAGAAGGCAATCGACATCATATCGAACAATAGTTTTAGAGAGTTGAAGCAGTGGAAAGAGGCGAACCCGGATTACATGACGGACGAAACGAAGAAATACGAATACATGTTGATTATGAAACATTTGATGGGCGGGAGCAACGACAGAGAGGTGGACGAAAACGCGAAAAAGATAATCCGCAACTTTTCGAAGAATACGCATTTAGATAAGGGAATTGCACTGCCTTATGATCCCTCCTCAACTAATACTGTTTTGAAAGTATAACTAGAGAGGAAGGATTTTTAGCGACGCACCTTTTAGCGACGCACCTTTTAGCGACGCACCTTTTAGCGACGCACCTTTTAGCGACGCACCTTGCCGTCTTTATTCCTTTAAGGGATTTAGAGACAATTTGCTAGAACTATTCAAAACCATGAAAGTTATTGTTGATGAGAGAGAGACAGCCTTGTACGAATTGTGCATAAACCACGAAAATTACGCGAAGGACAACTTTTTGTTGGAAAAAAGGGTTCTTCAACTCGGAGACATTTTATTCACGAGCGACGATGAGAGCGTCACCTATTTGTGCATTGAGAGAAAGTCGTTTCAAGATTTATTGGCGAGTATCAAAGACGGACGTTACACTGAGCAGTCGTACCGTTTGTCGAATTGTTACCCCAATCCTCACAATGTTGTTTATTTGTTGGAGGGCATGTTGTCGACAGTGAAAGACAAGAAGACTGTGATTTCGTGCATTGCCTCGTTGAATTATTTCAAGGGTTTCTCGGTGCACAGGACAGTGTCGATGGCAGAGACGGCGCTCTATGTGCTCTGCATGGCGGATAAGATGTCGAGAGAGTTCAAGAAGGGAAATTCACCTATGCAACAAGCATCTATGCAACAAGCATCTGGACAGCAGGTCTCGGCATGTGTTGAAGTGCAGTCAACCGATTACTGCAACGTTGTGAAGGTATCCAAGAAAGCAAACATCACCAAAGAGAATATTGGTCAACTAATCTTGATGCAGATACCTGGAATAAGTTCGACGATTGCGATTGAACTCATGCGGCCATTCAAGTCATTTATTGATTTTGTGGATCATATTCGGACAAATCCAGAGTATTTGAGTACAGTTACTGTAAACCAACGAAAGATTGGTTCGAATATTGTCAAAGGGATTCAAGAGTTCATTCTCAACCGTTGAGGATTTCCCTTTATTTAGCGGAAAATAAATAAATATATATATATACTATAGAATGACCAAACACAGTTTAAAGAGAAAAAATTGCAGAAACAATATGAGTAAAAAAATACTGACTATTATTAACACCAAGATTGATTTGGTGCAAGACACCCTCAATACTCTTGTTAAGAAAAGTGAAAACGAAGTATCAGTGTCGCCTCCTGAGACTTATCAGTCTGAATTAGCAAATTCTAAAGAATCTGAATTAGTGATACCTCCTGCGGCAGGCATATATGAACCAAAGTCACCAGAAGGAACGCCTCCTCCTCTGTCAGATATATCCTCTCTTACTGCGTCAGATGTATCTACTACTGCTGAGCCCGAGACTGATGTATCTGAGCCCGAGACTGATGTATCTAAGCCCGAGACTGATGTATCTAAGCCCGAGACTGATGCATCTACTACTACTACTCCTGTACCTGAGAACGATGCATTTACTACTACTACTGCTGAAACAAGTGTACCTGAAACAAGTGTACCTGAAACAAGTGTACCTGAGACAAGTGTACCTGAAACAAGTGTACCTGAAACAAGTGTACCTGAGACAGATGCATCTAGCGATACATCCGAACAAAAGAAAGGCGGAAAACGAAGAACACATAAACGCCGAAATAACAATAAGAACAAGAGTAAGAACCGCAGACGCTAAAATCATTTTTGTTTTACATAACCAAAATGATTCATAAAAAAAACATGTGTACAGACAAAACAAAATGTTGAAAAAAAAAGTAGTAGTGGCGAAATCGTTCCGATTATTCTATTTCGACATCACAAACGATTCAATCGAAGAAGTAGACGAAGATGAAGGAGGCGGAGGTAAAAGAAAGAGAACTGATAACAAACAGTTTATGGTTCAAATGTACGGAATCAACGAGCGCGGCGAGACATGCTCAATCACAGTCGAAGACTTTGAACCCTTCTTTTATGTCAAAGTAGGCGACGACTGGACGAGTGGCAAAATGCATGCATTGTTGAGCGAGATCAAGTCAAGCGTTGGCGACTATTACAAAGACTCGATTGTCAATTTCGAACTTGTGGACAGCCAAAAACTGTATGGATTCTCGGCCGGCAAGAAATCGAAATTTGTGAAAATTGTTTTTCGAAACACAACGACTTTGAATAAAGTGAAAAATATGTGGTATCAGCAAATGCCAGATGGAGGTCGACGTCTCAAATCAGCAGCGTCGCTTGCCCCGTTTCAACGCGGAACCCAGTTGTACGAGGCAAATTTGCCACCTCTTTTGCGTTTTTTCCACTTGACGCAAATTTACCCAAATGGTTGGGTCATGGTTTCGCCAAGGGCGGTGCAAATCGATGCGAAAACGACTTCGTGCACCTACGAATATGTTTTGTCGAAGAGTTTGATCACGCCGCTCCCGGACAAAGAGACCATTGTTCCGTACAAAATCATGAGTTTCGATATCGAGGCGGGCAGTAGTCACGGCGACTTTCCCTTGCCCAAGAAAACGTACAAACGTCTTGCAATCAATATGATGGACTATTTTGACAAATCGATGGCGGACGTGGCGGTCATGTTTAGGCGGATGGTCTTGACTGCATTTGGATACGATTCGATCCAGGGAATCGACGTGGTTTATACGAAGCAAACAAAACCGACCAAGGTTTACATTGAACGAATGTTGACGGAGGTTTTGCAAACGCCGTTCAACAACTTGGAGACCAAAAACGCAGAGGCGCGCAAAATACTAACGGTTGAACACATGTTTCGAAAAGCACAGCAAGTTGCATCTGGATATGATTCGGCGGATGGCGACGAAGTTGAAGAGGCGGGCGACGAGGTTGAAGATGAGGATGCAGACGAGTCGCCCAAACATAACTCGATTTCGTTGTTGAAGGCCGAAAAGAACAACACCATCATCGACATCTTGTTGAATCCCGACTACGAGCGTGAGAAAAAGGTGGAGTACATGGATCAAGTTTTGACCGAGACTTTCCCCTCCTTAGAAGGAGACCCAGTGACCATGATCGGATCAACCTTTATGAACTATGGGAGAACCGAGCCGTACTTGAATCATTGCATCGTCTTGGGCGGGTGTGAGCCGGTGGAAGGCGCGACCATTGAAGCGGTGCCGATCGTCGATGGCGACAAATTGGAAGCGGAGAAAAACGTTTTGCTCAAATGGGCCGAGTTGGTGAGAGAACAAGATCCCGACATCATTATTGGGTACAATATTTTCGGATTTGATTATGAGTTTTTGTTTCGCCGAGCCGAAGAGACGCATTGTGTGGACGAATTTCTGCAATTGTCGCGCAGGAACGGCGAATTTTGCGGGAAAAGGGATCGCAAAGACTACTCGATGATTGAGATCGAAAACACCAAGATTGCGATTGCGAGTGGCGAATACGATTTGAGGTACGTGACGATGAGCGGTCGTCTGCAAGTGGATATGTACAGTTATTTCCGCCGCAACTTCAACTTGTCTTCGTACAAACTGGACGACGTGGCCTCGCAAAACATCAGTGACGACATCAAGAAAATCGCGAATGTGGAGCACGCGGAATTCGGCAATTGCACGGAACTTTTCAGCAAAAATCTGACGGGACTGCATGCGGGCGATTTCATTCACATTGAGGTCAGTTCGTTCACGTCGGATTACTACATGGATGGCAAGAAGTTCACGGTGTTGGCGATCTATGAGCGCGACGGGTGGAAAATACTCTTGATTGGAGGGCACCACGAGGAGACCATTGACAAGAGCAAGAAGATTCGGTGGGGTATGGCCAAAGATGACGTGTCGCCGCAAGATATTTTCCGGATGAGCAATGGAACGGACGCAGAACGCGCGGTCGTGGCCAAATATTGTATTCAGGATTGCAACCTGGTGCACCATCTGATGCGGAAAATCGACGTCATCACCGAGTACATGGAGATGGCGAACTTGTGTTCAGTGCCGATCAACTTTTTGGTGTTTCGAGGCCAAGGTATCAAGCTCACGAGTTACGTGGCGAAGAAGTGCATGGAGAAGGGATATTTGATGCCCGATCTGGAAAAGGCCGCGGGAGACGGCGGTTACGAAGGCGCCATCGTGTTGCCGCCGAAAACCAAGATTTACATTGATGAACCTGTCGCGTGTGTCGACTACTCGTCGTTGTATCCGTCGTCGATGATTAGTCAAAATTACTGCCACAGCAGCAAAGTGTGGGCGAAAGAATACGACTTGGACGGGAAATTGGTGAAAGAAGAGGGCGAGAAGGATCGCGCGGGCAATTATATTTACTATGGACTATCCAACTACACATATGTAGAGGTGGAATTCGACACATTCAAGTGGCTTAAGCCAAGACCTTGTGCGAAGGCGGTCAAGACGAAAGTGGGCAAGCGGATTGTCTGTTGGGCGCAGCTGCCGAACAATGAGAAGTCGGTCATGCCGTCGATTTTGATGGAACTGTTGAAGGCGAGAGAGGATACGAAGAAGAAGGCGAAGAAGGCGGACGACCCCTTTATGGCGAATATTTTGGACAAGCGTCAACTCGCCTACAAGGTGACGGCGAATTCGTTGTACGGACAGTGTGGCGCACGGACTTCGACGTTTTATGAGAAGGATGTTGCGGCGTCGACGACGGCCACGGGGCGAATGTCGATCACGTATGCGCGGCGAATCATCGAGGAAATTTACGCGAACCGGGTTTGCGCTGTCAAGAATGCGAATCATGACATGGTGATGACGAATGCCGAGTATGTTTACGGGGACTCTGTCGCCGGATTCACGCCCATCTATGTAAGGATTGACGGGCGGTTTTTGGACGTTTTGAGCATTCAACAGTTGGCCGAGCGATATGGCGAATTAACCCGAGAATGCAAGCCGGCGTGGAGAATGTGTGAGGAACCGGGCAAGCAGACCAAAGAGGTGTGTGAAATCGGGGAAAACGTGGAAACCTGGACCGAAAAGGGCTGGACCAAGTTGAGGCGTGTCATACGCCATCCGTTGGCATCGAGCAAAAAGATGGTGAGAGTTCAAACCGCATCTGGCTGGGTGGATGTGACCGATGATCATTCGTTACTTCTGCAATCGGGCAAAGAGATATCGCCGCGCGACATTGGAGTTTGGACGGAACTGATGCACCACGATATTGATTTGAACACGTGCGAATTTATAAAGACGAGAAATTATTTTTCTGCGAATAAATATCTGGATGAATATACTAATGAGGTTGACACGATTATTGTGAAGAATTGTGTGGATGCCGCATATGTGATGCTTTTTTTGAAAATGTGCGGTTACTATGTCAAGCAGAAGACGTATGGAGTCAGCGAAATATTGCATTCGATCAGTTATCGGAAAACAACCCCATACGAAGAACATACGGTTGTGCGGGAAATTGAAATCATTCGGCACTATTCTGGGTACGTGTATGACTTGACCACTGAAAATCACCATTTCGCGGCGGGAGTCGGCTCCCTCATTGTGCACAACACGGACTCGGTATTTTTCATCTTCAATTTGACGAACAAGGACACGGGCGAGAAAATCGTGGGCAAAGATGCGCTTGAAATTACGATCGAATTGGCCCAAGAGGCCGCACATTACTCGAGTATGTTTCTGAAACCACCGATGAATCTGGCATACGAGAAGACGCTGATGCCGTTTGCACTGCTTTCGAAGAAGAGGTATGTCGGCATTTTGTACGAAGAGGATCCGAACAAGGGGAAGCTGAAATATATGGGACTGTCGTTGAAGCGGCGCGATTCGTGCGACTACTTGAAGGACACCTATGGCCAAATCATCAACAATATTATGGGCGGCGGAAGTGTGCAATCGGGGATCGAGTATTTAGACGCGTCGTTGACGGAGCTCATTGAGGGCAAAGTGCCGATGGACAAATTGGCCATCACGAAATCGCTGCGCAGCTTTTACAAGAACCCGCAGCAGATAGCGCATCGAGTGTTGGCGGATCGCATTGGACAGAGAGACCCGGGGAACATGCCGAAAGCGGGTGACCGAATGAAGTTTATCCATGTGGTGAACAAGGACAAGAAGGCGTTGCAGGGAGAGAAGATCGAGACGCCGGAGTACATCATTGAGAAAAAGTTGAAGATCGATTATGGATTTTATGTGAGCAACCAGTTGATGAAACCGATTTGCCAGTTCTTGGGTCTTGCGTTGGAGGAGATGTGGAAGTACAAGAATAAAATGTCGGCGATTCAGAAGTACAAGCGAGACATGGCGGATTTGCAGAAGGAGCATCCGGACTTTGAGACATTTATCAAGAAGAAGGAGAAGTATTGTTCGGAAATAGTGAAGACGCAGATCTTTGACAAACACTTGACAAAGATCAACAATGATCGCAATGGGCTGACGGCGATTTCGTGTTTTTTTGGTAAAAAATAAAGGAAACCAAGGTTTCCTTTTAATCCTTCCTTTTTTTTGTTGCATTTGTTTACACATTTTCTCATTTGAAACGCCTTTTTAAATCCTTCCTTTTTTTTGTTGCATTTGTTTACACATTTTC
>Ga0315909_10004865_pt1 | contig 15678 bp, 11 predicted proteins | sample LakEriMetagenome_11_FD_203527 | JGI IMG/M metagenome (GOLD analysis project Ga0315909, IMG submission 203527) | Freshwater fungal communities from buoy surface, Lake Erie, Ohio, United States - Buoy 2 MA125 | ecosystem: Environmental > Aquatic > Freshwater > Lake | place: USA: Lake Erie, Ohio...
TGATGACATGCTTGGTGACGGAATATCATCTGATTCTCAAGACTTTACAGATAATAACTTCAATCAATATATATTAAAGGTAGAAAAATACGACAGTAAACAGCTAATAGCTAGAGCTATTGAGAAGCAATCTGGTATGATAAAAGCACAGACAGCTCCTAGTTATTTTGCAACTCCGGAAGAATTAATGGAAGAACTAAAGACAATATTAAATATAGGAATATAAAACGTGTAACTAAATATTTATTAATATGACACAAGATCAATTGATACTTTTTAAAGAACTGATCAAAGAAGTAGTAAACACAGCTGTAAAAAATGCTGTAAAAGAGGAATTAGAGAACTCATTTAAAAAAGATTTGAAAGAAGTAAAGCAATTACTGGCCAAATCTATAAAAGAAGCGAGAGAAGTAAATTCCCAGCCAAGGCCCCAGCAGTCTTACCAAAATCCTGAAGACTTTAAAACAAAGCTAAGGGAAGCGGTAGGATCTGATTTTTCTAGGAGGCCAACAAGTCCTTACACAAGCCAAGTACAACAGCCTATTATGCCTCAAATAAGCCAAGAGGCTGGTATGGCTATGTCTGTTGATGGGACTCTACCTAACGTAGATGCGCCGATTCCTTTTATAAATAAAGGATCTATGGCCTGGAAAGAGATGAAAGAAAAATTAGGATAATATGAGAAACCGTATTGAGTATACAGTAGACAGCAGTACCAGAAATCCAAATAGGGGTCTTGGTATAAAACTGCCATTTAATACTCATAACGTATTCACTATAAACTACACAACTAAAAATCAAGTAAAGAGTAACCTTACTAATTATATGCTAACAAATAAAGGAGAGAGACCATTCAATCCAGAGTTTGGTGCTGATTTAAGAAGGTTACTGTTTGATCAAAATACTGATTTTACTATAGCAAAAGAAGTTCTTCTAGATAACTTAGGTTTATATTTTCCAATGATAACTGTGAATAATTTAGATTTCACAGCTGATCTACAGAGAAGTTTGCTTAATATAAAGTTAGACTACTCTATAAAAAAAGACGCTGATACAATATTAATACAAATAACCTAATGACACAGAAGGATATAAAATACATAAATAAAGATTTTACTAGCTTCAAAGAAGCCTTAGTAGAGTATGCCAAAAGCTATTTCCCTACAGTATACAATGATTTCACTGAGGCAACTCCTGGAAACATGTTTATTGAAATGGCTTCTTATGTAGGAGATGTATTATCCTTCTATGTAGATAAGCAGACTCAGGAGAACTTCCTTCTTTTTGCACAGGATAAGCAAAATCTAATGTCAATGGCATATGCCTTAGGGTATAGGCCTAAAGTGGTCAGTACAGCAACTGTAGATCTTAGCATTTTTCAACAGATACCGGCAATTATAAACGGAAGTGTAGCATCCCCAGATTACTCTTATTCTCTCATAGTAGATAAGGAAGCAAAGGTAAAATCTTTTACCAACAGTGATGTAATATTTGTTACACAAGATTCAGTAGACTTTAGCTTTTCTTCTTCTTTTGATACCACAGAAGTAAGTGTATACCAAATTAATAATAGCACTAATCAACCTGAATATTATCTCCTTAAGAAGAAAGTTAAGGCCATTGCCGGTACAATAAAATCTCAAGACTTTACCTTTGGGACAGCTATTAAGTTTGACAGCGTAACCCTACAAGATAATAATGTAATACAGATATTAGATATTATAGACAGTGATGGAAACAAATGGTATGAAGTGCCATATCTGGCACAAAATACTGTGTTCCAAGAAGTAAAGAACAATGAATTAAATGATCCGTTCTTATCTCAATATAGTAATACTACTCCCTACTTGCTTAGATTAAAAAAAGTTAGCAGGAGGTTTGTAACTAGGTACACTGAGAACGATCAGATGACAATAGAATTTGGATCAGGCATAACAGGTAATCCTGATGAAGAGATCATACCAAACCCGGATAACGTAGGTATGGGCCTTATAGATTCTATATCTAAGATATACGCAGCTTACGATCCTTCTAACTTTATATACACTAAAGATTACGGACTGGCTCCTAGCAACACAACTCTCACTGTAAGGTATATTGCAGGTGGCGGAGCACAGACAAACGTACCATCCAATGATATATCCCAGATATATGAATTAAATACAGCAACTGTATCTTTGAATCCTACTAACTTAAATCAAGGACTGTTAGGGTATATACAAAGATCCATAACCTTCAACAATGAAGCACCTTCTTCTGGTGGTGGTGATGGGGATACTGTTGAAGATATACGTTTAAAAACAATAGCAAGCTTCCCTACACAGCTTAGAAACGTAACTAAAGAAGATCATATAATTAGGGCATTAAGTATGCCTCCTAAGTTCGGTACAGTAGCCAAGGCTTACATTACCCAAGATTTATCTCTATCTGAGGTTGATAGCATACCTGATTATATTGATAATAATCCATTAGCATTAAGCTTATACGTCTTGTCTTACGATGCTAATAAAAGACTGACAGAAGCATCCTTAGCAGTAAAAGAAAACTTGAGAAATTATATCTCTCAGTATAAGATAATGACAGATGCAATTACTATAAAGAATGCTTACTATATAAACATAGGTATAAACTTTGATGTTGTGGTGCTCCCCTCCTATAACAGTAGGGAAGTTCTTAATCAGTGTCTTAATGCAGTAAGAGATTATTTTGATATAGATAAGTGGCAGATTAATCAGCCAATTCTAATATCAGAACTTACTAACATTATAAGCTGTGGAAACATTAGAGGAGTTCAAAGTGTAACTAAAGTTGAAATAGTTAATAAATACGGAGAAACAAATGGTTATTCAAAATATGGTTATGATATAAAGGGTGCTACCAAAAGTAATATAATCTATCCAAGTTTAGATCCATCTATTTTTGAAGTTAGATACCCTAATACTGATATTTACGGAAGAGTTGTAACCTATTAATAATCATATATGAATTTAGAAAAATTAAAGGGCCACATACCAGATTCGGTAATAACCCAACTGCCAGACACTATTGCTAAGTTTGAATTAAACACACCACTAAGATTAGCACATTTCCTTTCTCAAGCAGGTCATGAGTCTGGTGGATTTAAGTTAGTAAATGAAAACTTAAACTACGGAGCCAAAGGTTTATTGGGAATATTTAAAAAGTATTTTCCAACTGAAGCAAAGGCTCTACAGTATGAGAGAAAACCTGAAAAGATAGCCAATTTAGTTTATGGAGGAAGAATGGGAAATGGCCCAGAAGCAAGCGGAGAAGGTTTCAAATTTAAAGGAAGAGGTTATATCCAGCTTACCGGAAAGGATAACTATACTGCATTTGCAAAATCTATAAATGAAGATGTAGTAGCAAACCCTGACCTGGTAGCAACTAAATACCCATTAGCATCAGCAGCTTGGTTTTTCCATAAAAACGGATTACATAAAATAGCTGATAAGGGAGCAACAGATGCTGTTGTAACTGAAGTTACTAAAAGAGTTAATGGAGGTACAATAGGTTTGGCCGATAGACTTAAGCATTTTAAAGAATATTACAGTTTACTACAATAATAAAACATGGCCGTATATAAAATATTTGCTGAAAAAGACACTACTCTGTACTCTGACTACGGGACGCTAAACTCTGGGATGGATCCTATTTTGGAACTATCTAAGAATACTAGCCTATTGTACGCATCACAATCATCAGCAGCTAGATTTTTGATTAAGTTTGCGGATGGAGACATAACAGATGTAGTTTCTAACTATATTGGTACGGCATCTTTTAGTAGCAGTTTAAAATTGTATTTAGCAAATTCAACAGGCTTACCCACTGATTATTCTATAGAGGCGTATCCTGTATCAGGTGCTTGGGATATGGGAACTGGTAGATTTGGAGACAGTCCAATACCTACTGATGGCGCTTCTTGGTTATATATGAAATCTGGTGGAACGTCTCCTTGGAAACTTGCAAACTTTTCTACGGGTGTGACAGCTTCATACACAGTTCTTAATTTTGGGGGAGGAACTTGGTACACTGCTTCTAAGGCAGAGCAAAATTTTGGAGTATATACTAACAAAGATGTTAATATAGATGTATCTTCTGCTGTAAGGGCATTTGTATCAAGTTCTATACCAAACGAAGGGTTCCTACTTAAACTTTCAGGATCTTTAGAATTTAACGAAGATTATAATTTTACTCTTAATTATTTTGGAAGAGATACAAATACGGTATACCCACCAGTATTAGAGTTTAAGTGGAATGATTCTAGATACTCAATATCAGGATCTTTAATATCTGGAGTTTCATCCCAAGACATTAGAATATCATTGTCTAACAATAAAGGAGAGTTCAATCAAGATGAAATACATAGATTTAGATTGAATGTAAGAGATCAATTCCCCGTAAGGACATATGCTACATCCTCTATATACACAACTCAAAAATATTTACCGGCAACAACTTATTATTCTGTAAAGGATGTAAAATCAGATATTACTATAATAGAGTTTGATAATAACTTTACAAAAGTAAGCGCAGATCTACAAGGTAATTATTTTGATGTATACATGTATGGACTAGAGCCAGAAAGGTATTATAAGATACTTATAAAGACAGTTATTAGTGGGTCCACTTTAATATTTGACGATCAATATTTCTTTAAAGTAACAGAGTAATGGGGGAGCAAGTAAACATAATCAGAAAGATATATGGTAAAAATACATTTACAAATGTTGTAGATGTAGAGTTTAATCAATTAGTTCCAAAAGAACCAACTGATATAACTCAAACTCCTGCGTCTGTAGATAGTTTTTTTAGTGACTATGATACATTGTTTTATGATATCCCTCCTAGCGGATCTGAGAATTCACATACTGAGATAGTAAAAAGAAGTGGTGAGTATATAGGTCTGAGTATAGATGATTTAAGAGAAGAGATAGCAAATTTAAGAGATGAAAACGTGTCACTAAAGACGCAGATATTATCACTTACAAACCCAACTAAATAATGGTAACGTCTGTAAATAAGATAAATGTTAATTTTGATAAATACGATACTATAGATTCATCTCTAATAGCGTCTAGAGATTATATTAGGCAGTTTGGTTTAAAGGAAGACTATGTAGAGTATCACGTGTATACTAAGAACGGTAATCTTCTTTACTCAAACTACAATTATACAGATTATAAAATACCAGGGACTTTACAGGGAGCGGCAAATACTTACACAGAAGAGTTAGAATTTTTTCCTGGTGATGTTGTTGAGAGCCTAGGGTTTACATATGGAACATACAATGTTCAATTTAATGTATATAGAAAGAAAGTTGTAGATATTAATCAAAAGGTATTTTTTATAAAAGAAATATCTAATGATAGAAAAGAACTTAGAATATCTTCTAATGATCTATCTAACCTAACCTTAGAAGAAGGAGTTATTAACTTTCTATACGAGATACAATCTTCTTCTTATTTTAAAGACTTTCTTTTAAATTTTGGAGACAATAAAATAATAAATGCTGTAAATATAGCATTAGATAAGAATACTGATCCTTATAGTATTTTAATAAAACTGTATCAACCTTTACCTAATGAGTTTGATCTAAAAGCTTCATTTTGGTTTGTTGAGGAGCTATCTGAGGCTTCTGTCTTTGAAGTTAATTTAGAGCCTCAACCTGTACAAGTGGCAACTCCTTTTTTAAGATCTGCTAATTTTGATATAGAAGTTGATGAAAACTCTATAAAGCCATCAGACTATTTAAACATAAATGAACTTCTTTCTAACCAATCACTTGGTGCATACCAAGAATTGCTTAATGAGGTAAATAAAAAAGGCATACAAATAAATGTAGACTACTCAGATTACAGTAATTTTGTACACTTTTCTTCAGCAAGAGAGAGGTTATTGAACTTTAGATATAAAGTAGAGTTAGTAGAAACATACCAAGCAGACATAAATGCTATTAAGACTACTACTAACTATCAAACTTCTTTTAACTCTAGTGCAAGCATAATATCTTTACAAGGCAAGATAGACAATATTGTAACTAAGTTTGATGGGTATGAAACATACCTATATTACACATCAGAGTCTTCAGCCTGGCCTAAATCAAACTCTAAGAAGCCATACACTCTATACTCCTCAACATCTAGTGCGGTAGAGACATGGTTAGGTAGTTATGATTATGACTCACCAGTGTATGGTGGTCAGCTATACACAGCGTCTGTATATGATTTAGAAAATCAAGACAACTTATCTTACATTGTTCCGGAGTACATATCTGTTGATCCTGTAAACGATGGATATACTCTATTCTTAAACATGGTAGGACAGCATTTTGATAATATCTGGATCTACATGAATAGTATTACAGATCTTTATAAAAATAATAATAGCCTAAATAAAGGTATTTCAAAGGATCTTGTTTACTATGCTTTAAGATCTCTCGGTGTAAAATTATATAATTCAAAAAGTAATGAGAACCTATTCCAGTATCTGATAGGAAGCTCAGCATCAGGAAGCTATTCTCCTACGGGATCATCTTTTGATACCCTAGTAACAGCCTCAGCGTATACTGTCCCTGGTCAGGACATACAAAAGGAGACTTTAAAAAGAATATACCACAATTTACCCCTTTTATTAAAGTCTAAAGGCACCGAAAGAGGAGTAAGGGCCCTTATAACGTCTTTTGGTATACCAGATACCATATTGTCAGTTAATGAGTTTGGGGGCGCAGATAAGCTTAATAACACCGTAGAATACACATACGACAGGTTTTCATATGCATTAAACATGTCAGGATCGTATGTAAAGGCTTATTGGGGAGCTAAATACGACTATCCTACAGGATCTGTTACCAACTATGTACCAAATTCAGTAGAATTTAGGTTTAATCCAGATAAAGACTACTACTACTATACTTCTTCTTTGTTCGATGTAACATTAGATAGTAATGGAAGGAGGACTATGTATGCGGATATATCCCCAGATTCTTCTAGCGGATACCCATACAGCAGGGTAAGTTTTTACCTTAGTGGTAGTGCAGGTATGTCAAAAGCATCTGTATCGCTTCCTATATTCATGACTGCATCCTCTGGGGAATCCTTGTGGTGGAATGTCATGGTTAAGAGAAGAAGTGTGTACGATGTAAACACTAATAACCAAGATCAGTATTATGATCTTTACGTAAAAAATAAGATAGGATTAAGAATAGGACACGAAGACTCTGCTAGCATCTTTGCAACAGGAGCTGCATCATCTTCTTACAATTACAGCTGGAATAGAGTTACACAGTCTCTTTATTTAGGAGGCACTGGATCTAAATTTGTAGGAAATATTCAAGAGCTTAGATATTGGACAACTCCATTATCTGAAAATGTTTTTGACTACCATACTTTAAATCCTGAGTCTATAAGAGGTAATTTTAGTTCATCTGCATACAATGAACTATCTGCAAGGTTCCCACTAGGAAATGATCTATACATATACAATCATACTCTTACAGGATCTGTATATTCAGTACAACCAAACTATAAAGAAAGATCTGTAATAGCAGGAGCTACTGTAAAATCAGCCAGTTTTGTAGGATTTCCTAATGAAGTAAACTACTCATCAAATGATGAAGAATATGTTACAGACTCTCCTAATATGGTATACTCTAATCCAGTAAACCAGAAAGTTAGGATAGTAGATAATGTAATTACTGGTAGTGTACTGTCACCATTTATAAGACTTGAAGACGAGACTCAAATATACACGACTAAAGACGTTCATTATATTGATGCATCTTTTTCCCCTTCTAATGAACTTAATAAGGATATAATAGCTCAGTATGGTAACTCTATAGACATTGATCAATATATAGGAGATCCTAGGGATGATTACAAGAAAGAGTATCCAAATCTCGTATCTTTCAATAAGGAATATTATGAAAAGTATTTTAGGGATTACAATCTTGCAGACTATGTAAGGCTTATAAAGTTCTTTGATAATTCTTTATTTAAGATGATAAAGGATTATGTTCCAGCAAGATCAAGTATACAGACTGGATTAACAATAAAATCTACTATCCTTGAAAGACCTAAATCAAAAAGAACAGAGGCGACTGTAACTGAAAACTATAACTCTCAAGAAGGTGAAATAGTAGCAGGAGATATTACAGCTAATAGCATATACACAAGCGGTTACGGAGATGGTAGTGATTTTTATACAGGACAGTTATCAGGATCTATAATTGACATCAATAATATATTTGATGAAAAAAATTACAATCCATATTTACAATTTACGCCTAGCATTGATTATAAATTTTTTGACAGGAGTGTATATAACACAACTATAAACAATGTATCAGCTAGTCAAGTATCAATGTTATTTAAGAGGATAAATCCATATCAATTTGGTATGCTTGAGCCTGTTGAAATAATGGATGAAAAATACTCAGACCCAAGATATACTAGACCTAGATACGATGGATCTAAAACAATTAGTTCAAAATATAATTTTTACACCAACGGGGATACTTCTTATGGTAAAACCGCTGCTGTAGATTTTAATGCAGAAAAGTTTGCATTTGCAAACAGTATTAATAAAAAGAATCTAAACTTTTACGACAAAACAACTGTCAATATAAAGTTTTTGATAGATGCTACTGGATCAATTACTGAATTATCTAGGAGAAATTATCATTTATTTGAGGTCCAAAACATATACAAGAAGGGAGATCTTGTTAACGTATCTTTGATGGATAAGTTAAATCCAACAAATCAAGCATCTCTAGACGGAGATAAGGTTATATGGGAAGGAGGGTTCAGTTATTCTCCTATAATCTTTAGAGAAATTAATGAAAATCTTAATTTCACATATATAGAGCCTGCTGATACAACTGAGAAAAAACTCGGATTGAAGGCTATAAATATGAGTGGGTATGTATTTCAAACTTTAGGAGATACAAATGCAGAATTTACGACAACTCCAAATGGTACCACTATTAAATTTTTAATAAACGGAGTATCTCAAACAGGAATAACGTACTCTCAGAAAAAAATAGAAAGTAGAAACTGGCCTTATTTAAAAATGCCATTAACTGATTATGCAGCAAGTACAACTTTTTATAAAGATTATACAAACTCATCAAGAAACATAGGAACTCAAAACACCTCAGCAGATAATCCTAGTTTCTACTCATTAGATTGGTTTATCCCAGGTAGCACATCAGAGGCAGATGGTGGATATAGAACAGATGATTTTAATGGAAAGTTAACAGTTGTGCAGTCTGGTACAGAGTATTATTCATATGTAGCAGCCCCTAGAACATCTACATATAAAGTAAATATAGATTTATCAATAAAAGTAAAAGCTAAAAACCCAGAACCTACAGGAGTATTTGGTATTGGAGTAAGACAAGAAGAAAATGGCCCATCTATTGTAAAGATAATAGGCATTTTAGAAGTTAAAAAAGCAGGATCTTCTACATGGTCTTATTTAGACACTACTAATCCAGCTAATCCTGTTCCTTATGGGTATACCAATTTTACAGCTACTAATATACCAATAGCATCTGGAGGTAGAGCTGCTACAGGAACTACAAGAGCATTAGTAAATGAAGATAGAAGCTTTTTATATTTTCCAGAAGATACTATAGGAGGTACTTACAATGGTCAAACTATTAGCCCATTCTTTGAAGGGAGATGCCAGTTATTTAATAAAGAGCTTTATTTAAATCAAAATGATGAATTAAGAGTAAGATTCTTTTTTGCAGAAGTAACAACATTTTTTAGAAGAAGCGAGGACATTTATTTTGAAATACAAGCTGGTAATACATCTAAAGCTTATTTTGAAGTTTTTGACAAAGTAACATCAAATACAACACAAGTAACAACAGCTACTATAGTAGCAGATCCGCTAAACCCATTATTAGTATCAGCACCAGATAATAAGACTGTTATTTTTAATGATACGGCATCTATATTATGGAATAAAGCGTTTTTTGAACCTCCTGATTCAAGTAACCCAGCATCTATAAGCAATAGTTATAGTGCCGTTGAACATCCTTTTTCTTTAAAAGTTTACGATGTAATAAGGTTTACACAGTTCAATGCTATAAAACCTGACTATTACTTAGTAATGGAAGTTATAGATCCACAAATACAAGCTATTTCATCAGGAACTGTAACTTCTTATATAGTAACTAGACCGGCTGCCGTAGTCTTGGATAGGGAGTATAATCCAAATCAAATAAACGGGTCTAGCTTTGCAATTCTTAGAAAGACTGAAGATGAAACTGTTATTATACTTGATTTTAAGAAAAAAGACGGTCTTCCTTCTAATGCTTTTATGATACCATACAACATAAAAGATGAGATTAAGAAAGACATAGGAAACATAGTAGCTCCATTGAAAGATACTGTCCTTTCTAAAGTTCTGATTATAGGGTAACCTAAAATGATAAACTTCAATATTTATATATACAAAATACAAAAATGGGATATTTAAACAATACCGTAGTAACTGTCGATGCTATTTTGACTAAAAAAGGCCGGGAACTCCTAGCCAGGAACGACGGGTCTTTCAGAATTACACAATTTGCAATGGCTGACGATGAGATAGATTATACTCTATACAATACAACTCACCCTTCAGGATCAGCTTTTTATGGTGAAGCCATAGAAAATATGCCTCTTTTAGAAGCATTCCCAGACGAGAATCAAATCATGAAATATAAACTGGTAACTCTCCCTAGAGGAACAAGTAAACTACCAGTTATCAACGTGGGATACGCTAGCATAGTTCTCAAACAAGCTGCTTCTCTAGTAATAACTCCACAGACTTTGAACTATCTTGGGGCTACATCTACATTTGAACCTAGCGGATACGTAGTAACCGTTGGAGATGCTAGATTATTGTCTACCTTTACCGGCATAGGAATAGACACCACTAACTTGGGCATATCTGATCTGAACAGCACAACAGGAACTCAGATAAGCAAAACCGCAATAGGCACATCATTCACTTTAGTAGGTACTACAATAGACACCCTATTCGGAAGCACATTAACCAGCCTCAGCACAACTATAACTGTAGTTGGTAGGGATTCTGGTGCTAGAATCACCATTCCATTAACTGTAAAAAAGAATAAATAATGTCCTTCATAACATTTCAAGATGATGATAGTGTAATAAGTTCAGAGGCCATAACGGCACCTCTATGGAGCTCTAATGTATATAATCTAACCGCTTCATTTACATCCAGTGTACAACAGGGAGATAATACAGGAAAATATTACTTAAATGTGTACAATTTAACTGTTGGCAGTGACGGGTCAGAGACTCAGTTTTCTGTGGCTTATGGTCATATTTCAGGTAGCGGATCAGCTGTGTTTAACAGTCTGGTAAATGAAAAAACCCCAACAAGAGACATATACGGACAGTACAGGAATTTAGTATATGGAGATGAAGGTAGCGTGTTTAATTTCGGTGGAAATGGAGGTGTATCTAGAGACATCTTTGTAATCAATGTAAATAGATCTAGGTATAAAGAAAAGATCAATATCGGAACCACTAACTTAACTTTAAAGAACGGCAGCAGCTTCCTATATCTGACCGATAATAGTAAAGACACGACTATAAACAGCTTTATTGGTGGAAATAGAGTATACAATATTGTAAGCGGATCAAACGGTAATAGTTATAATACCTCATCTGTACAGACCGCCAGCGGAAGCTACGGATACTTTTTCCCAGATATGGGTATTTATGTTTTAAACCCAAGAGCCCTAGCACTATCATATGCAAATGGAGGAATTGGTATGACTGTGGATGAGACAAGTGCATTGTCATACACAGCTACTTATAATATAAATGCAGATAGATTATTTAGAGTTATTAATTCTGGATCTTCTTTCCAAGCAAAGAGCGAAGAGACTATATCATCTAGGTATTTCTTTGTAAATGCAAAAAGCTCACAGTTAAACTATACAACAAACCCATCAATTATTGATGAGAATGGAAATGTACTGTACTCTATATTGATAGATAATCCACAGGTGTTTCCAACAACTATAGGATTATATAACGATGCTAATGAGCTTTTGGCTGTTGCTAAATTAAGTAAACCTTTGCCAAAAGACTTCACCAAGCAGATAACATGTAGAGTCAAATTAGAATTTTAAATTCGAGATGACTACATATGTCGGCATACAAACGTTTATATAATTCAGATATAGTTAGTACTCCATATTTAGCAAATAAAAATTGGAGTATTAGTGTATGTGATTTAGATTCATATGGAATCAGAGTATACAATGGTGTAAAAACTAGTAGTATATTCGACTATGATAATGATATCAAGACTAATAATGAATACGATAGATTGGTTTACCAATCAGTAAACCATTTGTATTATCAGGCTTTTTCTGGATCATATTTAGATGATTCTTCCAATTTAGCCTCTCTAAACTACGCTAGCGCATCTATATACAGACCTTCTGGGGCTTATTATGATTATACCCCTCAAGGGTATATGGTAAAAGACTTTCCTACAGGATCAAATGCCACTATAAAGGTACTATCAATATCTAAAGACGTTTATAGTACATCTGTAAAGAAAATGTCTTTTAACATATCCACATCATTTATGAATTTACAGGATGATGGAAAGGGTAATATATTTGATACATTAGCAACAGGATCACAACAATCGTCTTATAGTGCGTTTACTAATAAGGGAGTTAGATTATATACAAGTGGGTACGGTATAGATGGGTTTGGTTCTTATGAGGAATGGAAAACCGTTAACGATGGAGGATCCTATGCAGGAACTTTCTGGACAAATCCAAGTGAAAATACAACAGACGGTAGACTAAACTATACAGGATTATGGTCTGCTAATTCTCAATTACACATAGGCAGCGGAACTTTAATTTTCAATATAACAGCCTCTTCAGACACTACATACTATTTTGGAATAGGATGTGATGATTATGCATCAGTATATCTAGATGATAATTTGATACTCAACCAACCTAACCCAGGAGGACCAGGAACCAACCTTAGATATTGGGCCATATACCCAGTTAGTATAACGGCAGGGAGCCATGTAGTAAAATTCATAGGAAATAATGGAGGGGTATTTGCTGCAGGAAACCCAGGATCGATGGGTATAGAGGTGTATAATAACACTTATACTCAGATATCAGCCAGTATTGCTGCATCTCCTACTGGGTCTTCAATACCATCTGGACTAAATGTTGTATACTCATCAAAAGATCATTTAACAGAAGGTTCTTTTAGTAATACAACTGATGGCGTAATAGGTAATATATTCTATGAACATGGTCTGGTAATATTAACACATCCAGATTATCAAGAAATATTCCCTATACCTCCGTATGCAAAAGATGATTACATATCATTTTCATCTTCTACATCTCCTAAGTTAATAAGTCCTTTATCAAACGATAACAACAGAGGGCGGACAACTTTAACAGGATCTATAGAATTGTCAGGATCAGACGCTTCGTATTTTACCAATAACGGAAACGGTACATTAACTTTAAGTGCTAGTGTAATTGGAACATATACAACACATTATAGATTCTCAACTAGTAGTACTAGTAGCAGTTGTATTTTGAAATCAAATTATGCTAAAATTGAAGCAACAGTAACTAAACCATTGTGTAAGTTTATTGTGTATGCTATATATTTGACCCCTACACCTACACCTACACCAACAGTTACGCCAACACCAACAGCTACTCCTACTCCTACTAGCACAGCTACACCAACAGCTACTCCAACTCCTACCCCAACTGGAGCACCTACTAATACACCGACAGCTACTCCAACTCCTACTATAACCAATACTCCTACACCTACACCTACTCCTGTACCATTTAGTTTTGATGCTGATTATATAGTTGGAACATATACATTTGTTGATGGAAATGATTTGGATACTAGAACTAGGATAGTGACTCCTAATGTTGGACAAAATGTAACAGCTTCTTATTTAGGATGGAGTCAATATAGTTATTGGCCTACTTCTTCTGATGCTCCTATATCAAACCAACCCTTAACTGCATCTAACAGGCCTTATCTAGTTTGGGGTGGGGATAATACCTTTACTGGGTTAGAATCAGTTCTTATAGATGTAAAGAGATTTAAAGAACTATATCCAACATCCTCAAGTCTAGTTGTAGATTTTAGAAGTTTTTGGTATGGCGCTACAGGATCTTCCCCAGTAGTTCTTGATATAACAGCATATTCAGGAAGTCATATGATTTATCAGGGAATTCCTTATGGTTTTACCTATGCCGGATCTAATCCATCTGCAAGTATAGATTCAGGAAATAAGTATATAACTGCTTATAGGTCTGGTTCCGTAGTAACAGGATCTAGTGACTTAGAAAACCCACCAGTAATAGCTGAACTTTCAAGAGGTCAAAGATTAGCTACACTTTCTTATTCTACAACAGGGCTATCAGGAAGTATTAGTGTATCTGATACCACAACACCAGCAATATGATAAATAAAAATACACATCACGAAGTATCAGTCCTTCTTAATAATGGAGTACATAATCATACTAAGAATGTAGAAAATATAATATTAGGAAATTCTGAAATAGGCATATATGCTTCACTTTATGAAGAAAAATATATATCAGTTATAGATAATAATATTAGCCAAATATTTACTAATTTAGCAGATGCCAGAGAATGGATAACGGATAATACGTAATATTAAATAAAATTTGTTATGGATAAGATATTTGTTCAAATAGCTAGTTATAGAGATCCACAACTTATTCTCACAATAGACGACATGATAACCAGGGCTAAACACCCTGAAAGACTTACATTTGGGATATGTTGGCAATACGATGAAGAAGAAGATACTGAAATCTTTGATGCTAAGCCAAACTTCCGTATAAAAAAATACCATTATAGCGAGAGTGAAGGATTAGGATGGGCTAGAAACGTCACCAATAGCTTGTATGATGGGGAGAAATATACTCTTCAAATAGATAGTCACCATAGATTTGTTGATGGGTGGGATGAAATATTGATGGAAGATTATCTACAAGCTTTAGAAATATCGGAAAAACCGATTATTACTACCTATTGCACACCATTTGATCCTGAAGGATGTAGATGTAAATATGAACAATTGCCATCCTTGATGTCTCAGTATGAGTTTTCAGCAGATAAGTTATTAATGAGTATGCCTTGGTATATACAAGACCATAAAGAAAGAACTAAGGTAATCAGAGCTAGAACTATAAGCGGACATTTCTATTTTGTAGACGGTAAGTTTATAGATGAGGTTAGGTATGATCCAGACATTTATTTTGGAGGATATACAGAAGAGACAACTCTTAGTGTAAGAGCTTTTACAAAAGGGTATGATTTCTTCAGCCCATATAGAATGATAATGTGGCATGAATACACCAGGAACTACAGAAGAAAGCATTGGGAAGATCATGGTGCAGAAAGTGCTACTAAAAAAACTTCTGGTGAAAGAGATGTATATGCTAGAAACAAAACTAGACAACTTTTTGGTCAAGAAGATCATGGGATTGACATGGGAATATATGGTCTAGGTGATGTTAGATCTTTACACGATTATGAAGTATATGGGGGGTTTGATTTTAAGAATTGTAGAATACAAG
>Ga0315909_10004866_pt1 | contig 15677 bp, 9 predicted proteins | sample LakEriMetagenome_11_FD_203527 | JGI IMG/M metagenome (GOLD analysis project Ga0315909, IMG submission 203527) | Freshwater fungal communities from buoy surface, Lake Erie, Ohio, United States - Buoy 2 MA125 | ecosystem: Environmental > Aquatic > Freshwater > Lake | place: USA: Lake Erie, Ohio...
TTGAAGTCCAGGTTGGTAGCCCGGAGGGACTGCGTCAGTCGCAGGCGTTCCGCTTCCAGCCGGGCGATCCGGGCCGGCAGATCGGACCCGCGTGGCAGGAGCATGTTCTGGCGGACGAAGCGAAGCGAGCTGTCCGTCCGGGTCTTGATCTGGCGGGCGGCCCGGAGGACGCTGATGGCGAGCTGATTACCCAGCGGGGTCGCATCGGCGGGCTGGGTGACATGCTTGTAGTGGAGGGGGTTGATGTCGCCGGCGCAGCCTTGGATGAAGAAGGCGGTGCCTCCGAGCTGTTCCTCGATGATGGCCGAGGCGACGCCGGGGTAGTCGGCGGAATTGCCGCTGCTCGGCGGATTCATGATCGGGTGGCAGGCGAAGTTGTAGAGCAGCGCCAGGTTGCTTCCGTCGAGGCGGTCGAGGCGGAGCAGGCCGATCTGCGGATCGATGGCTCCGACGCTCGCGATGGCCTGGTCGGTCGGTAACGAGTAGGCGCGGCGCATGTCGACCTCGCTGCCGTCGCGCATGCCGAGACGCCGGTTCTCGCTGATGCCACTTTCTTGTCCGCTGCCGCTGCCAGCCAGGACGGGGACGAGACGGGCGTGCGCCGACCTGATGACTTGGAAGCAGAGTTCCGGGAAATCTGCGCGGAGGGTGCCGTGGCAGTGGCTGGCATTGACCAGGAGGTTTTCGGGCGCCAAGCCCAGCTCCTTGGCCAAGCGGGCGCGGAGTTGCGGAAGGAAGTCGGACCGGATTCGTCCCAGTTCGCCGATCGCGACGGCGTCGATGGTCAGCAGCACGACGGACCGTTCGCCCTCTTTGAGCACGAGTGCCTTGGCGTGAAGCGTATCATGGACCGGGACCGTGCGGTCCGTGACATCGACCACCGCCGTGCCTGCTTCGAGGGCGTACAGCCCCGGGCAGGCCAAGCCGACGAGAACAATGAAGGCAGGCAGGAGATGGTTCACTGAAGTAAGGTGATGTGTTATTTGACCTCGAGCAGCTGCTTCATCGCGTCGATGAGCACCGGCTCGACCTGCGGGGCGACATTGGAAGACGTCGGGCCGACTTCATAGCCCCCTTGCTCGTAGGCGCAGGTGCTGCCGATGTAACCGGGTCCGTAATCGCCGTAGGCCGCGAGCGCGACGTGAAGGTCGGGGCGCATTGCCTTCGCGGCGAGCTGGTATTCGACGAACAACTCGCCGGGCAGGTGCAGCATGCGGGAGGAGCCGACGCGCAGGCAGGTGATATCGATCGCGTGGCCTGCTTCGTGGCGTTTCAGCCAGGCCAGCTGGTCGCCGTAGGAGATATACCCTTTGGGGGTCGTCGCCTTCAGTTTCGCCACCAGTTCGTCGGCCTTCAGGTGGGTCGCAAGAGGCAGGCGGACCGGCACCGAGGTCCAACCAATATCCGCCGAGCTCAGGGGGGTCTTCACGGTCTTATCGAGGGCTTCCTTCATCCCGTCGGCCAGGCGGTTGGCCAAGGTCATGCGGTTCTCCCAGGCGCCGTCGTTATATTTGCCGGCCGTGATGTTACCGCCCGCTCCGTTGAAGTGCACGTGCAGCGTATGCGGCCAGGATTGGCTGCGGATGAAGCGGGCGATGCCGGGGAAGTCCGGGCTTGGGTAGCCCAGGCGGTAGTAGCTCTGCGGGTGGCAGGCATAGCTCGTGAGCACCGCGATCGGGCCGGTCTTGTCCCAGAAACTCAGCGACGTGACGAGCGGATCGATGACCCCTTCCGGTTCGGCGCGCATCGCGGCGTTCTTGGTCGAGGACGTGCGCGTGAACTTCACCTTGCCGTCGGGACCGAGCAGGCGGCGCTGGCTGGCGACCTCCTTGACCGCGGCCTCTCCCCAGCCCCAGTGGGTGGCTTCGCGGGCGGTGGGCAGCGCGCGCTTGATCGCCTCGGCGGCGCGGGCGATGACCACGCGGTGGAAATCGCCCTCGAAGCGGGAGTAGCCCTTCACGCCCAGATCCTTGATGAGCTTTTCGGCCGTGAAATCGCAGCCCGGGGCGTCGTGCTGGTGGAGCGCGTGGACTGCGACGCGGGCGGGCGTGGTCCCGGCCGCCTGGGCGAGGGCGGCACGGAAGGCGTCATGGCCTTCGTTGGCGATACCGATCCAATCCACGGCGCAGAGGACGATCGGCTCGCCGGAGCCCGTGATCACCACGCCGCGGCAGCGGAGCGTCAGGTCATCGAGACGCTTGACTGGATCGTAGGCCATCGCCGAACCGAGGGGCGGCGTGGCGTCGACGTCGAAGGTCGCGACCTTGACCGGTTCGGCGAAGCCGGCGGCGGCGAAGGAGAGCAGGGCGGTGAGAAGACGAGCGGGGTTCATCGGCGTAAAGTTTCCACGCCTCCCGGCAGGGCGTGCAGGCGGGCGATCTCCTCGGGGGAAAGGGCGCGGTTCCAGACGGCGAGGTCATCCATCGAGCCGACATATGCAGCGCCGAGGACGAGGCGGAGCGCGGCGGGGTTCCAGCCGAAGGTGAGGTCATGGCCTTGGATGACGCCGACCGATTTTCCGTCGACATGCAGGCGGGCGCGCGGAGGCGCGGCGTGATCGTTGATATGGTCGAGCACGAAGGCCACGTGCGTCCAGCGGTCGCGGCGGAACGGGGCCTGTTCCATCTTCACCATCGGGCGGCGCTCGTCGGGAATCTGTTCCCAGCCGACCGCGTCGGGGTTCCAGAGGTGGTAGATCGGCCGGACGGCGAAACGAAAATGGCGCGGCGCATGGTCTTTGGACCACTCCAGGAAGATGAAGCCCTTCTTCACGTCGTCGCCGACGATCTGCACCGGATCGCAGTAGCCGGGTTCGAGGTCCTTGTCGGGGTCGAGTCGCAGCCAGACCGAGACCGTGGCCGACCAGTCGGTCGTGCCGTAGGCGAGGGACTTGGAGGCGGCGAATTCGGGGCGGACCGCACCCTTCTTGGGAAAGACGAGGCAGCCGCCGAACTTGCCATCGGTCGCGAGCCTCATCTCCGGTCCGGTCGTCGGCGACACCATCTTGCCGCCGGCGCGGACCCGACAGGCTGGGTCGTCGGCGGAGGACGCGGCGTCGAAGCCGGCGTCAAAAGGGGCGTGGAAGGTCAGCCCACGGCGCAGACCTTCGTCGGCCAGGCAGGTCGCGGCGAGCAGGCAAAGCGCAGTCTGGAGGGCGGACATATCAGAGCGGTTTGATGAAGAGGTTACGCCAGCGGATCTCGCCGCCGTGGGTCTGGAGCATGATCGGACCATTGGAGGGGAGCGGTCTGGCGCGGTCCCAGTAGTTTTCCATCTTCGCGTGGTCGACGACCAAGCGGCCGTTGAGCCAGACCGTGGTGACGTCGCCCTGCTGGATGATGCGGAAGGCGTTCCATTCGCCGAAGGGCCTGTCGGCGGCCACGAGGGGGTCGCGACCGGGGGCACCGGGCGCGTTATTGAAAAGACCACCTGAGCCCAGGTGCGGTTTACGGTCAGGCTTCTTCGGGTCGAAGACCTGATTGAGATCCCAGATCTGCACCTGCGGCGTGCCTCGGAGGTAGATACCCGAATCGGCTTTCGCGACCGTCTTATATTCGAGGCGGAGCTCGATGTCGCCGAAGGTTTCGTCCGTCGTCGCGTAGGGTCCCGTGCCGGCGTTGACCAGCTCGCCATTCTCCACGCGCCAGTGCTGCGGAAAATCTGTACGCTGCTTGGCGAGGTCGGCCGCTTTCTTTTCGCCGGTCAGCTTCAGCCCTTGGTGCGGGTTGTGACCGTGCCAGCCGGAGAGATCCTGGCCGTTGAACAGGGCGCGGAAGCCCTCGGGCGGCGCCTCGGCGAAGAGGGGGAGGGAGAGCAGGTAGGCAAGGAGCGGGCGCATCTTATTTCAAGGTTTCGATGAAGGTGAGCAGGTCGGCCATGTCTTGGGTCGTGAGGCCGCCTTCGAGTCCTTCCGGCATCAGGCTGCGACCGTCGGAGGAGCTGCCCGACACGTCGGCGCGGAGGATCGTCTTCGAGACGCCGCCGGGCATCCTGAGCGTCAGCTGCGTGGCGGTGTCTTCGGCGATCACGCCGAGGTACGATTCGCCAGCGCGAGTCTGCACCAGGAAGGACATGTATTGGGCGGCGATCTCCTTGTTCGGTTCGAGGATGGCCGTGAGCAGGGCGGGGCGGCCCTTGTTCTTCACCGTGAGCAGGTCAGGCCCGACTTCCATGCCTTGCCCGCCGGCCCGGTGGCAGATCACGCAGGCGCGTTGATAGACCGCGAGGCCGCGGGTGGCGTCACCGGCGAGGTCCACGCTGGCGGCATACTTGGCCGTGACGACTTCGCGGGAAGGCGGGATCACCTCGGCGAGCGCCGTACGCGCCAGCGCGGCGACTTGGGCGTCCTTATGTTTGAGCAGCGACTGGACCTGACCGGCGTCGAAGGCTGAGACGGACAGCTGCTTGGCCGCGACGGCGTTCAGGAGAGGCTTCACGCGATCGGGACGTTGGAGGAGCTGGGTCATCGCCTGGGTGCGGACCGAAGCGTCGAGGTCCTTCCATCGCTCGATAATCGTGAGGGTGAAGCCAGGGTCAGCCGTGGCGCCCCACTGAGTCAGCGCCGCCGCCTGGAGTTCGGCCGGACGGTCGGCGGCGAGACAGGCCGTGAGGACCGGCCGGCTGAGTTTGATGGGAGCGGCGGCCAGCAAAGCGAGGTGGTCGACGCGACGAGAGATTGACTGCTTGGGGTCGTTGACGACGGCGCCGGCCTCGGCGAACAGACGTGTCAGCTTCCCTGAAGAATCAGCTTTCTCCAGCGAGGATCCCGCGCGGGCGAGTCCTTTCGCGAGCGCGCTCAGGTGGGCCGGGCGAGCGCTCAGGCGGAGCACCAGGTCGAGCTGGGCTGGCCGGTCTTCCGCGGGTTGGGAGATCGCGCGAACCAGGATGAGTTGGGACAGGAATACTTCGGCCTGTGCGGCGAAGGTTTCGTCGGCCAGTGCGGGGAGCAATCTCCGGGAAAGCACCGTGGGGTGGGCGCTGAGGATGGCCGGGGCGATCCAGGCGTGTCCGTGATCGCGGCGGGCCAGCTTCACCAAGGCGGCCGAAAGATCGGTCGCGTCGTCGGCCGGCGTCACCCGCGCGAGCGTGAGCGCCGTCTGGAAGCGGAGACGGGCGTCGTCCGAGCCGGCATGTCGCGTCAAGGCGGTGACCGCGCCAGGGCTCAGCCGGCGTTCGCGGTAGAAGTCGCCGGCCAGGAAGACCGCGCGTTCGCGGACGGCAGCGTCGGCGTCGCCGAGGGCGCTGACCATGAGCTCTTCCGGAAGCTGCTTCGTCGCCGCCAGAAGGTTCAGGGCATGCAGTCGGGCGAGCGGGTTCGGGCCGGCCTGGAGCAGGCTGGAGAGCAGCGGCTGGGCACCGGCGTCGCAGCGTTCATAGAGCAGGCGCGAGGCCGTGTCGCGGTGCCAGCCGTTGGGGTGGGAGAGCGTCTCGATGAGCTGGGACGTCGTGGCTTTGGCCAGGTCGACCGAGGAACGGCGGACCCAGTCCTTGTCGTCAGGAACCAGGCGATAGATGCGTCCGCGATCGTTGCCGTTGTTCAGGTCAAGGTGTTGCTTGATCTCGTCGGGAATGGACCACGGGTGTTCGATCACCTCGCGATACATGTCGCAGACATGGAGGCAGCCGTCGGGAGCGTTGGCGAAATTGACTACGCGGACCCAGGTGTCGCGGCTCGCGGCGAACTCGACGCCGCGTTCGTCGGAGGGCCGCTCGCCGGAGAGGCTGACGCCGTCGGCGGCGGGGGTGATCACCTTGCGATGGATGAGCTGACCGCCCGCGTCGCCCGTGAAGCTGTTGTTCTTGAAGGAAGGTCCGTAGGCGTCGCCGCGGTAGATCGTCGTGCCCGTCGCGCCGGTGAAGTAACCGCTCACCCGGCCGCCGCCCTCGACGCCGCCCGGGACGGCCCCCGAGACCCGCCAGCGGGTGCGCACGATGCGCCAGGGCTCGTCCGGGCTGATGCGGAAGACTTCGGCTGCGGGCCCGTCTTTGGCGATGCTCTGACGAGGCGCGGGCAACGGAAGGTGGGGGTTCGGCGACGGACCCGCCCGTTCGTGGACCCAGTATTGCAGGTGGTCGGAGTTGGAGCAGCCGAACTTCCGCCCGAAGTCATCGTAGCTCATCCCGTATTGGGCGCCGCCGGCTTCGAGTCCGAACGTATGGGTCAACGGATCGAACCAGAAATCATTCCCGCCGAGTTCGAGCGCGGGGAGTTCGGGGCGAAGCAGGCAGGACACCTTGCCGCGGTTGCCGCCGCCGGCGAGGAGATGGACACGTTGGTCGGGTCCCCACTGCAGGCTGTTGGCCATCCCTTGGACGTTGATGATCTTCAGACCCGTGCCGAAGCCCGTGAAGACCTTTTCGCGATGATCGGCCACGCCTTTGCCCGCGCGGTCTTCGAAGCGCCAGAGATCAGGCGTCGCCAGGACGTAGAGACCGCCGTTGGCCCAGAGCAGCCCCGTGGGCCAGGGCAGGTTGTCGGCGAAGACGCGGCTCATCTCGTAATACCCGTCGCCGTCCTTGTCTTCGAGGACCGAGACGCGGCCGAGGTGCGGGATCTCGTCGCGGCGTTCCGAGTAGTCGATCATCTCGCAGACGAACATCCGTCCGCGTTCGTCGAAGCAGACCGCGATCGGATCGCGTACCTGCGGTTCGTGCGCCGCTAGTTGCAGCTTGAAGCCCGGTTTCACTTTCCAGGTAGCGAGCGCGGAGGCCGCCTCGACGGCGGGGTAGTGCGGCAGCTCCTTGGCGGCGTCGACTTTCGGCGCGCCTTTGGAACCGCCGTAGGCTTTTTCATAAGTCGTCGTGGTCTTGATGCCGTCGGCGGCGCCGAGCATCGCGCCGAGCAGGATAGGCAACAGGAAGGGGATGCGACGAGCGATACTCATGGGGTGCGGTTGAAGATGACCGAATGTCGGCAGGGATAAATCATTAAGACATGTCCGAATCCGCTCCGTTGAACGCTGAAATGATTGAAACCGATTCATTGCGCCGCCAGTTTGGTTCCATGCGCCTCGGCCTGTTACCCCTTTTTGTCGTGTGCCTCGTGGGTTGCGTAAGCGTCCCGACGCCGCGGCTAGAGGTCGTGCGCAGCTGGCCGGCGGCCGAAGCGAACCAAGGCGTAGCCGTGGGGCCGGAATATTTCTACGCCATCGGCGACCGCACGCTCGGAAAATATGAGAAGTCCACCGGCCGTAAGGTCGGCGAATGGAGTGCTCCGCCCGGATCGGGCATCAAGCACCTCAACGCAGGCGTCGTCGTCGGCGAACGCCTGGTCGTGGCCCACTCCAATTTCCCCGCCAAGCCGGACGAGAGCTCGTTGGAGTTCTTCGACGCGGTCACTTTGCGACACCTCGGGCGGAAGGTCTTCGTCGACCCGCCGGGTTCGTTGACTTGGGCGGTGCCTGAGCGCGCGGGGTGGTTGGTCTGTTTTGCGCATTACGCGGTGAACAGCAATCCGGCGCGGAGCCGGCTCATCCGTTATGACGCCGATTGGAAGCCCTTGGCCGAGTGGTCGTTCCCGTCCGAGCTTCTGGCGCGTTTCGGCATGTTCAGCAGTTCAGGCGGCGGCTTCGGTTTGGACGGAATGGTCTGGGTCTCGGGGCATGACGCGAAGGAACTCTATCGGCTCAGCCTGCCCGCGGGCGGGGGTCAGGCGCGTTGGGAGGGGAAGGTGGCGTTTGCCTCGGCCGGACAGGCCTTCGCCTGGGATCCCACGCGTCCGCAGGAGCTTTATTCCATCCAGCGTAAGACCAAGCAGGTGATCGTTTCCCGGTTAGCCGAGTGACCAGTGCAGGCTTGTTTCCTGCGGGGTTCAGTCGGATAGTCGGCTTACCCCCTTATGATCTTCCGACTGTTGTTCGCTTGCCTGACGCTTTCGGCCTTAGCGGCCCAGCCCGGCGTGGTCCGTGCGGAGTTCATCTTCGAGACCAACCCCGTGCCTAGCTGTCATGCGACGACGATCGTCGAGGCCAGGGACGGCACGCTGGTCGCGGCTTGGTTCGCCGGAGAGGCCGAAGGCAAGCCGGACGTCTCGATCTGGACGGCTCGTTTCGTGGACGGCAAATGGTCGGCTCCGGTCAAAGTCGCCGAAGGCACGCAGTCCGACGGTAAGCGCTTCCCCTGTTGGAATCCCGTGCTCTTCCAGCCGAAGGAAGGACCGCTTCAGTTGTATTACAAGGTCGGCCCGAATCCGGTCGAGTGGTGGGGGCTGCTCCGCCTCAGCGATGATAACGGCAAGACCTGGGGTGAACCGCGCCGCCTGCCCGAAGGCATCCTCGGGCCCATCAAGAACAAGCCCGTGCAGCTGAAGGACGGCACCATCCTTTCGGGCAGCAGTGCCGAGGGATTGAAGGTCGGCCCTAGTTGGCAGATCCATTTCGAGCGCAGCCGCGACAATGGGCTCTCGTGGGAGAAGATCGCCGTCGAGCAAGGGCAGGGTGCTCCCGCCTCGATCCAGCCCAGTATCCTGTTCCTGAAAGACGGTGGCCTCATGTCGGTCGGGCGGACCCGTAACGCCAAGGTCTTCGGCACCGTTTCCCGTGACCAAGGCTCGACCTGGTCGAAGGTCGAACTGGCCGATTTGCCCAATCCGAATTCCGGCACCGATGCCGTCACGCTCAAGGACGGACGTCATCTCCTGATCTATAACCACACCGCCAAGGGTCGCAGTCCGCTCAATCTCGCCGTGAGTAAGGATGGCATCACTTGGGAAGCTGCGTTGGTGTTCGAGGATGAGCCTAGGGCTGAGTTCAGTTATCCTGCCATCATCCAATCGGCGGACGGGCTCGTGCACGTGACCTACACCTGGAAGCGCAAGCTCGCCAAACATGTGGTCATCGACCCCGCCAAGCTCGTCGCACGGCCGATGGAAGGATCGGCGTGGCCGAAGGCGGCTGACGCATCCGGCCAGGCCGGCCTTGAGCGGCTGAAGTATAACCATCCCGGACTCGTCGTAGATCTCGGCGTCGGCCTCTGGGCCTGGCCCTTGCCCATGGACGTCGATGGTGACGGCAAGTTCGAACTCGTCGTCAACTGCCCCGATAAGCCTTCGAACGGCGTCTATGTCTTCCGGGCTGATGCGGACACCGCGAAGCGTCCTTTGCCCGTCTTCAAGCCTGGCGTCCGCATCAGCAAAGGCCTGCAGAACGTCGAGCTCAGCTGGGGCGCTGACGGTAAGCCGCGGGTCCTGTCGCCGGCGATCGAGTATCCTGATTTCGCGAAGACCGGACTGGAGTCAGGCAAGAAGCTGCCCCTCCCGACGAACGTCCATCCCAACAAAGTGCGGGCGAACATGTGGAAGGTCGTCGACTATGACGGCGATGGGAAGACCGACGTGATCGTCGGCGTCGGTGATTGGACCGACTACGGCTGGGATAACGCCTACAATGAGAAAGGCGTCTGGATCAAAGGCCCGCTGCGTGGCTTCGTGTATTTCATGCGGAACGAGGGCACTGACGAGAAGCCCAAGTATCAGTCGCCTGTCCGCGTCCAGTCCGCCGGCAAGGATCTTGAGGTCTTCGGCTGGCCCTCGCCTAATTTCGCGGACTTCGACGGCGACGGGGATCTGGATCTCCTTTGCGGCGAGTTCCTAGATGGCTTCACCTATTTCGAGAATGTCGGATCGCGGGCTGAGCCCAAGTATGCCGCCGGACGCCGGCTGACCGTGCCGGCGAGCGTGACGACCGGCGCACGTTCGGCGGCGTGGAAGGCCACGTTCGAAGCCAAAGCGCTACCGGGTTCGCCGCGTCCGCTGACCATGGACCTCGAGATGATCACCCCCGTCGCGTTTGACTGGAACAAGGACGGCAAGCTCGACCTCGTCGTCGGCGATGAAGACGGCCGCGTGGCCTTTATCGAGAACACTGGCAAGTTCACCGACGAGCATACGCCCCTTTTCCTGCCGCCTAAGTATTTCAAGCAGCAGGCCGATGAGATCAAGTTCGGCGCCCTCGCGACGCCGGTCGGCTTCGATTGGGATGGCGACGGCGACATCGACATCATTTCCGGCAACACCGCTGGCTATGTGGCATTCTTTGAAAACCTGAGCGGGAAGGGCGTGGCTTCGCCCAAGTTCGCCGCCCCTCAGCTCCTGCAGGCGGACGGCAAGACCCTGCGTATCATGGCTGGGCGCAACGGCAGTATTCAAGGGCCGGCGGAGGCCAAGTGGGGGTATACCACTCAGACCGTGGCGGACTGGGATGGCGACGGACTGCCGGACCTCCTCGTCAATTCCATCCTCGGCAAGGTCGTCTGGTATCGGAACATCGGCACGCGTGCGGAGCCGAAACTTGCCGCCGCGCAGCCGATCGAGGTCGAGTGGGACGGCCCTCAGCCGGCGCTGGCCTGGGGTTGGATGAAGCCGCAGGGCAAGGCCTTGCTGACCCAGTGGCGCACGACGCCCGTCGCCGTGGATTGGAACAAGGACGGACTCATGGACCTAGTCATGTTGGATCAGGAGGGCTTCCTCGCGTTCTTCGAGCGAGCCAAGGTCGACGGCAAACTCATCGTGAAATCACCTCGCCGGGCGTTCTGTGACGAGAAGGGCCTGCCCCTACAACTGACCAAAGGTACGGCTGGTCGGAGCGGACGTCGTAAGCTTTGCGTCACCGATTGGGACGGGGACGGCCAGGCCGATTTCCTGCTCAACTCTTCCAGCGCCAACCTGCTCCGACAGGTCGGGACGAAAGATGGCCTGTGGCTGTTCAAGGACGAGGGGCCGCTCGTGAAGCAGAATATCGAAGGCCATGACGTCAGTCCGACCACCGTCGACTTCGATGCGGACGGCGTGCCGGATTTCCTCGGCGGGGCCGAAGACGGCAAATTCTACTTCCTCAAGAATCCGCGCTCCGCAGTTCAGCGCTGAGCTTATTCACTCAGCGGGTGGTTCGATACGCCGCCAGTGCCAGGTGCCAGGCTGTTGCCTTGGAAGCGGAGTCCGCGGGGTGTCTTCGGGCCGCCGGGCTGACCGGCGATGACGACCGCGTATTGGTAGCGGGGGGCGCCGATGCAGTGCAGAAGGTTGCCCTGGATGACCACGTCGGCGAGGGGCGGGTCGTCGGCCTGCTGGCCCGTATCAAACTTGAACGGAGCGCGTTGGTCGCCCCAGATCCAGTGGGCGTCGCCGTGGCCGAAATCGGAGATGATATTGGCCGAGATCACCGACCCGCCGTCGGCGTTGGCCGTTTCCGGCTTGTCCGGCTGGCCCGGGTGGGCGGCGGCGCCCGGCATGAGCCCGATGGCCCAGAGGGAGTTCTTTACGAACTGGTTGCCCGTGATGAGCACATTGCGTGAGCCATGCATCGCTTTCATGCCCATGAAGCTGTTCGTGATGACGTTGTGGGCCACGATCACGTGGTCGGCATGCAGGTCGATGCCCTGCGCGGCGTTCTCGACGTGATTGCCGATGATACGGGTGAGGTTGCTGGCCTCGGGTGCGGTCACGATGATGCCGGAGCCTTGCTGCCAGTTGTCAGTGTAGCCTGCGTCCCAGGTCGCCTGGCTGAGGAAGGTGCCCTTCGTCGGATTCTTCTTCGTCCAGACGCCGAGCTGATGCTTCTCTTTCATCTCCTTGGTCGGCCGGAACACCTCCTCTACGACCGTATTCCCTTCGATGAGCGTCCCTTGGCTGGCGGTGACCTGGATGCCCGTGCCGTCGGTGCAATTGAAGGCGTAGCCCCATTCCAGGCTCCGGGTGCGGTCATCGACGGAGACCCGCATGTAGTTACGGACCAGGCATCCCGTGATGCGGGCGAACCGGCATTCGCGAAGGGCCAGCGCGCCGGTGGCCGATTGGTTGTCAAGGATGCGGACCTGGTCGACACGCAGGTAGGCGCAGCGGATGGCCAGCAGTCCGGACTTGCGGGCCACCGTCTTGCCCGGGGCGCGGGTGAGCGTCACGTCGCGCAGGAGCACGTCCTTCAATCCCTCGATCTCGACGATCGGTTCGTCCGGGTTGCTCTGGACGATGCGGCCCGGGCCGCTGAGGCCGGCGCCATCGCCACGGAGGACCAGTTTGCGCGAGATCGGGTAGTCGCCGGCGGGCAGCGTGAGCACTTGGCCCGGATGGGCGTCGAGAGCGGCCTGCAGGTCGGGGTAGGCGGCGACGTTGACGGCCCAGGCCGAGACGGTCGTCAGCAGGCAGGAGGCGAGGGCGGAGATGCGCATCGGGGTATGCCTAGGACAACACCGGCCTTATCGGGTTGCTAGATTAATGATAGCCGACAGCAAGGAGGTACCCCATGAAACGCCGCGCCTTCCTTGTCGCCTTGGTCCTTGCCGTCGTCTCGTCCGTGGCCCAGACGGCTGACCGCCCCCTGACCGTCGGCGTCGTCGGTCACACCGGCCGCGGCAACTACGGGCATGGACTCGATGCCGTCTGGCTAAAGCTGCCGGAGACGCGCATCGTCGCCGTCTCCGATCCTGATTATGCCGGACGCAAAGTGGCCGAGGTGCGCCTTCAGACCGCCGTCGGCGGCGCCGACCGCGTGGAATCCTTCGCCGATCATGTCGCGATGTTCCGCAAGGCGCGTCCTCAGATCGTCGCCGTGTGTCCCCGGCACATCGACGCCCATGCGGAGATCATCTTGGCGGCCATCGAAGCCGGCGTGAAGGGCATCTATGTCGAGAAACCGTTCGTGCGCACCTTGGCCGAGGCGGATGAGATCGTGAGGCTCTGCGCGGACAAAGGCGTGAAGCTCGCCATCGCGCATCGCAATCGGTACCACCCCGTGCTTGACGTCGTGAAGCAGCTCGTCGCCGCGGGCGAGATCGGCGAACTCAAGGAAGTCCGCGTACGCGGGAAGCAGGATCAGCGCGGCGGCGGGCTCGACCTCTGGGTACTGGGCGGGCACGGCTTCAACCTCGCTACCCTCTTCACCGGACCGGCCATCTCGTGCGAAGCCACCATCCTCGTCGAAGGCCGTCCGGCGACCAAGGCCGACGTCCGTCCCGGCGACGAAGGCGTCGGCCTGATCGTCGGGGACGAGATCCATGCCCGTTATGAGACCAAGAGCGGCATACCGCTTTATTTCGATTCTAAGAAAGGCACCTGGACCAAGGGAACGCCGTTCGGGGCGCGCTTGATCGGCACCAAGGGCGTCATCTCGCTCCAGATCGACGAGGAGCCGCTGGCTATCTTGGAACGTGATGGTCAGAAGACGCCAATCACCACTGCGGGCATCGGGAAGCCCGAGCCCATCAAGGACATCAAACTCGTGAATGGCGGTCACCATGGCGCCGTGCGTGACCTGATCGCCGCCATCGCCGACAAGCGTCAGCCGCTTTGCGGTCCAGAGGCGGGACGTGAGACCGTCGAGCTAACTTTGGGCGTGTTCGCGTCGTTCGCCGCCGGAGGCAAGAAGGTCGCACTGCCCCTCGCCGATCGGCAGCATCCCTTACGATGAAACTTATGCGCACGACGCTGGCGATTCTGCTGCTCACCCTCGGCCTGGGTGCCGCGGAACTCCCGGTCATCAAGGTCGCCGTCTACGACGACAAAGGCGCGACCGGAAAGGGTATCCCATGCGTGACGGAAATCTTGAGCAAGACAGCGGACATCAAGCTCACCCGTCTCAAGGGGGCGGACATCGCGGCGGGTGGGTTGAAGGGGTATGACCTCGTCATGTTCACCGGCGGCAGCGGTAGCGCCGAGGCGGCCGGCCTCGGCGAGCAAGGGCGCGAAGAGGTCCGGGATTTCGTCCGCAATGGCGGCGGGTATGTCGGCATCTGCGCCGGGGCGTATCTGGCCTGCAGCGGTTTCGAGTGGGGCGTCGGCGTCCTGAACGCCAAGACTGTCTCGTCCAAGTGGCGACGCGGTCAGGGCGAAGTGAAGATCGAGGGCGAGGCCTTCGGCGAGAAACTGACTGACCGCGGGGTTCGTTACGCTAACGGCCCCATCATCAAAGCCGACGTCCGTAAGGACCTGCCCGATTTCGAGACCTTGGTCGCATTTCGTACTGAACTGGCTCTAAACGACACCCCCGTCGGCGTGATGGTGAATGCTCCAGCCATGGTGAGGGCTACTTACGGCCTTGGCCGGGTCTTCACTTCGAGTCCGCATCCCGAGCAGACCGCAGGCTTGGAACCCTTGGTCGAGAAAGCCGCGCGCTGGGCCGCCCGGAGCAAGGGACCGACCGAAGAACTTTGGAAGCGAATGGAGGGCATGGAGGTCGACAAGCTTTGGCTGCCGGGAGCGATCGTGGACTGGAAGACCGGCCTCCCGACCGGACAGCCCATCAAGGATGCCAAGAGCAAGCATACCCATTGCAGTCAGTTCGTGGCCGCGGTCGCCGACCGCCTGGCGATCCCGTTGTTGCGTCCGCCTGAGCACGGGGTCGTGCTCCTCGCCAACGCCCAATTCGATTGGTTAGCCTCCGATGCCGGCAAGAAGGCCGGTTGGGTCCGTCTCGTCGACGGCGCCGCGGCGCAGGCGGTGGCGAACGATGGTCGGCTCGTGTTGGCTTCGCTCAAGAATCCGGACGCGACGCGCCCGGGGCACATCGCGGTCGTCCGGCCCGGAAACAAGGATGCCGCTCTTCTGGCCAAGGAAGGCCCTGACATCATGCAGGCCGGCGGGACGAACGCCCTGCGCACCACCTTACGCCGGGGCTTCGGCAATCATAAGAAGGAATACGACCAGATCGCCTTCTACGCGCACGTGGTCGAACTACCGGCGGGCAAGTAAGCCTACTTCTTCGCCTTCTTGCCCGGACGCGGTTCCTCGCCCCAGTTATTGCGGGCGGGGCCGGTCCAGGGGTCGACGAAGCTCGTGGCCGCCCAATCGTCCCACTGTTGGATCAACAGGCCGGCGACCGCCTTGTTGATCCCGATCAGGTTGTGCTGCTCGGTGCGGTCTTCCTCGATATTGTAGAGTTCCCATTCCCCCTTCAGTTTCATCACTGCTTTCCATGGGCCGCTACGAACGGCGCGATTGCCTTCGTGTTCCCAGAAGATCGGCTTCACGCGGTGGAGAGGGGCGCCGGCGAAGGCCGGGCGGAGGCTGGTCCCTTCCATCGGTAGGATGCGATGATCGGCGAACGTCGCCGGATAGGTCGCGCCGGAGAGGTCGACCGCCGTCGCCATCATGTCGATCAGGTGGGCCGGTTGTTTCTCGAGCTTGCCGTGGCGCTCGGCCGGGATGCCCTTCGGCCAGTGGGCGATGAGCGGTGAACTGATGCCGCCCTCGTGCGTGAAGTGCTTGTAGCGGCGGAAGGGCGTATTGTTTAGCGTCGCCCAGCTCATGCCCAGGAAGACATGGGAGTTCGCCGAACCGATCTCGTCGCCTTGCGTGATGCCGCGGGGGCCGCCCTCGGCGTTACCGCCGTTGTCGCTGAGGAAGAGGATGAGCGTATCATCGAGCATCCCGCGCTCCTTGAGTCCGGCGACCATGCGCCCCACGCTCTGATCCACGCAGTCGAGCATCGCGGCGTAGGTGGCCATCATGTGGTCGAAACGGTCCTGGTCTTCCGGTGAAAGGGAGTCCCAAGCGGCCACTTCATCGGGGCGGGCCGAGAGGGGCCACTTCGGGTCGACCAGGCCCAGCTCGAGCTGTTTCGCATGGCGGGCGGCACGGAGCTTGTCCCAGCCGGCCTTGTATTTGCCGCGGTATTTCGCGATCACGTCGGCAGGCGCCTTGAGCGGGAAGTGCGGGGCGCCGTGGGCGAAGTAGAGGAAGAAAGGTT
>Ga0315909_10004868_pt1 | contig 15674 bp, 15 predicted proteins | sample LakEriMetagenome_11_FD_203527 | JGI IMG/M metagenome (GOLD analysis project Ga0315909, IMG submission 203527) | Freshwater fungal communities from buoy surface, Lake Erie, Ohio, United States - Buoy 2 MA125 | ecosystem: Environmental > Aquatic > Freshwater > Lake | place: USA: Lake Erie, Ohio...
TACAGACTGATGACCCATCAATGCAAGAGATTGAGGTCTTTGAGTGCTATGTCAAAACTGATATGAATGGCAAAGGCATTGCTACTCTGACTCAGGTTTTCTACGCTTCAAACGAGATTCTCCAAGATGTAGATGGTAAGGAAGCTGTTGAGGAAGTGGACTATGTTCCTTTCCATTCAATCTGCCCTATCCCAATCCCACACAAGTTCTTTGGCGACTCACTTGCTGACAGAACAACAGACTTGCAACTGATTAAGACTACTATCACTCGTCAGATGTTGGATAACTTATATCTGACAAACAACGCACGAGTGGTTGCTGTTGAAGGTCAGGTAAACCTTGATGACTTGCTTACATCTACCGCAGGTGGTGTGATTCGTGCCAAGTCACCTAATGCTGTTCAACAGTTGGTTGTGCAGAACGTAGCATCTCAGGCTTTCCCAATGCTTCAGTACTTGGATACAGTCCAGTCTAAGCGTACTGGTGTGTCTGATGCTACACAAGGTCTTGACCCATCTATCTTGCAGAATGTGACAGCAGCAGCCGTAGCTTCAATGCAACAAGCTGGCGCAGGTAAGATTGAATTGATGGCTCGAATCTTTGCAGAGACTGGTGTTAAGTCTTTGTTCCAAGGCATCTTGCATCTCTTGTGCAAGTACCAAGACAAGCCTCGTTTGGTGCGTATGCGTGGCGAATTCGTAGAGTTTGACCCTCGTACATGGGCTAATCAATACGATGTGGCTATCAATGTAGGTTTGGGTGCTGGTAACCGCCAAGAGCAGATGGCTATGTTGTCAATGGTTTTGGCTAAACAAGAGCAGTTGATTGCTCAGTACGGCCCTGCCAATCCCTATGTTTCCCCTGCTCAATATCGTTCTACCTTGGGACGCATGGTTGAGATTGCTGGCTTTAAGGATTCTGCTGAGTTCTACAAGCCAATCACTCCAGAGCAAGACCAGATGCTCTCGAATCCTCCTCCACAGCCACAACAAATGCCTCCAGAAGTGCAAGCAATCATGGCTCGCACTCAGGCTGAGATTCAAGCTAACCAAGCTAAAGCACAAGCTGACATTCAGTTGAAACAACAGCAACAACAGATTGACATGGAGATGGCACAACAGAAGGCTGCTCTTGAGATGCAATTGATGCGTGAGAAAGAAGCTGCTAAGTTGATGCTTGAGCGTGAGAAACAACAGGCTTACTTTGCTATGAAGCAACAAGAGTTTGAAGCAGAAGCACAATTGAAAGCTATGAAAATTGGTGCTGGCATTACATCTAACGTAGAGATTAAGGGTTAATCATGGCTTATACACAAGCACAACTGACAGATGCTTTAGTAAACCTGCTAAAGACTGACCCCAACGCTGCTTATAACGATATTGTTAAAGCAGCCTCTACTTATGGCATTACGCCAGAGCAAGTGCAAGCTACTTTTGGTACATTGCCAGCAGGTAACGATAGAACTGCTGTTCCTCAGTACACTCAGGCGCAAACAACAAACATCAATAATGCTATTAACTCGTCAGACCCTGTTGCACAAGCATGGGGTAGAGCAGAGCAGACTGGTGACTATGGCGATATTGCTAATTTAATTAAAAATATCCCTGCACCTACATTGCTGTCTAAGTATGGTCTGACTAACCAAGATATTAGCTACATTTACTCTCGTCCTACTGTCACAGACCCATTGTCAACAGCATGGATTAACGCAGAGAAAACAGGTAACTACACAGGCATTGCTGACTTGTTGAAAGGCATTACTGCTGACCAATTGAAGTCAACCTATAACTTAGGTCAAAGCGATATTGACTACATTGCTTCTCGTGGTGGTATTGCAGGTAAGTTGCCAGCTAATTGGACTGGTATGCCTATCAAGCAAACTGGTACTACTCCCATTACTGGTACTCCTCCAACACAAACAGCAACTGTTGGTCAATTTCGTGAGTTGTTCCCATCGTTTGAAGAATCTAAGCGTTTAGCAGGTCAGATGGTTGCAAACAGACCTACTACTGAGCAAGTAGTAAATATGATTGCTAAACCACAAAACCCTAACCTTATTTCTGCTTGGCAAAATGCAGAACAATCAGGCAACTATGGTGATGTAGCTAACATGATTAAAGGTGTGCCAATGGGTACTTTGCAAAGCACCTATGGCTTGTCTAATGCTGATATGCAATACATTATGAGCAGACCAGAAATTGCGTCTTCATTACAAAATACGACAACTGCTGCGCCATCGTTGAACAATGTGTTGAGCATGATTTCTAAGTGATAAAACCATGAACTACGAACAACTGCGTGGGATTGTTGGTGGAGATAATCCACAGAGTGCGTCTTATCAAGACATTATTTCTGCTGTTCAAAGTCAATACACACCACAAACGCAGTTTGCACCATCAAGGTCATTGCTAGATTCCATTGGTGCGTTAGTTCCTGACCAACCAAGAATTGCCTATGGCTCATTGCTACAAGCACAGCCTAGAACATTGCCTACACCCATGAAGGCAGTAGCACCTAATGGTATGGCTAGTGTTGACTCTGGTGTTATCAAGACAGGCGCAGAAACAGCCAACACAGGTTTAGGTGGTGGCAGAGACTTGTCTGGTACGCTTATCTATAACAACGACTTCACAAATACTGGAACAGGTGGTTTGTCAGGAGTTGCAGGTGGTGGTAGCAATGTTGCTGCTACTGGTGCTGTGATGAGTGGTTTAGGTATATTGGCAGGTAACTCAGATTTAGCTAAAGTTGGTGGATTGACAAACATTGCTGGTCAACTGCTTAACGCTAATAGCACAGAGGATGTATTAACTACTCTTGGCAATGTAGCAATTGGATTAAGTGGTAACGCTGGTACTGTTGGTAGCGTAGTAGGTGGATTGACTGACAACACATCATTGTTGGCTAATAGCCTCTTGTCATTGACTAGCCCACAACTGTCTGCATTGAATACGATTTCTAATGCTCTTACAGGTTACAGCTTTGGTGATGTTGTTAATGGTTTAGTTAACACCCCAGAGGGAACAGTTGACCAATATGGTTTGTTAGGTGCTGCTAACATAGCAAGAACTGACGATGCAAGCCGTAAAGCTGCTGGTGCTGCTTATGACAATTTGGCTGCCAATGATTTGCGAGTTTTAGCTGAACTTGGTGACAAAGAAGCTGTGGCTACTTTGGCTAATAGGGCTAGTGGCTCTACATACAATCCAATTACAGACCTTGGTACAGCAAGTGGTGCTAGTTACTGGAATCTGTTTACACCTGTTGGTGGAAATGCAGCTAAGATTATTCAAAGAGAAACAGCAGGGACAAGCCTCATATGACAGATAAAGCACTTTTGGCTCAATGGGCTAAAAACTTACTGAATGATGACTTTTTCAAAGAAGTATTAGATAATTTGAAAAAAGAGCAGATTAGTGTAATAATTAACACAAGTGCTGAAGAATCTGATAGGCGTGAAGACGCTTACAGGCACATTAAGACTTTAGAACTAATTACAGGACACCTTGAAGGTTTAGCCTCGGAAACTGTGATTAGAGAGAAGAAATGGAAAATTCTGTAAGGGAAACCTTACCCTCCGACTAGAAGGTGTCTAGCGATTTTTGAGATGACAAATGGAAAACACCAACCCACAAGGGAGTGAAAGCCTAAATGTAAACCAAGCCGCTTCAGCGTTTGAGGGACTGATGGGTGATTCTGACGAAGCTGAAAACAGCCAATCTGAGGAACATTCAGAAGAACTACAAGCGTCTGATGAAGTTGAGTATTCTGAGGAGGAATCCGAAGAAGAACAGCCAAAGCCTAGATATAAAGTCAAGGCATCTGGTGAGGAAGTTGAGGTAGAACTTGACGAACTCATCAAAGGTTATCAACAAGGTACTGATTACACTAAAAAATCTCAGGCTTTAGCTGAACAACGTAAAGCTGTAGAAGCAGAGCGTATTCACTTAGAGCAGGTGAAACAAGAACGACAGGCATATGCCCAGAAATTGCAAGCATTGGATAGCTTCCTTACGCAGCAAAATCAGGGTGTGGACTTAGATGTTCTAAAGGAAACAGACCCTATCGGTTATGCGGTAGCGGTAGCTGAACAGAATCAGCGTGAGAAGCAGTTAGCAGTAGTAAGGCAAGAACAGCAACGCATTGCACAACAGCAACAAGCCGAGCATCAAGCCTCTTTGCAAAACCATCTCCGACAAGAATCTGAGAAGCTAGTTGGTCTGATTCCTGAGTTGGCTACTCCGCAGGGCGATGCAATCCGAAAGCAAATTCGAGATTATGCGAGGTCTGTAGGATGGACTGACCAAGAACTCAGTTCTGTTTATGACTCTCGTGCTGTGGTGAGTTTGTATAAAGCAATGAAGTATGAGCAACTTCAAAAGAGCAAGCCCGAAGTAACCAAGAAACTTCAAGCTGCCCCTAAGATGATGCGTTCTGGGACTTCTGCGCCTCCTACAAAATCGTCACAAGATAAACAGGTTATGCAAAGGTTGCGTGAAACTGGCAAAGTCCAAGACGCTGCTAAAGCATTTGAACGATTCTTTTAATTTTGGAGTTTTAAAATGGCTACATATCAAACATATACCGCTATCGGTATGCGTGAAGACCTTTCTGATGTAATCTATAACATCAGCCCCACAGACACACCTTTCATGTCTTCCATTGGCAAGACAAAGGCAACTGCTGTTTACCACGAATGGCAAACAGATAGCCTTTCCGCAAGCGTTTTGACGAACTACGCAGTCGAGGGTGCAACGGCATCTGACGCAACTATGTCTCCAACAACTCGTGTTGGTAACCGCACTCAGATTGCTCAGAAAACTGTCAAGATTTCTGGCACTTTGCAGAGCGTGGACAAGGCAGGCCGTAAATCTGAAAAAGCCTATCAACTGGCTAAAGCATCGGCCGAAATTAAGCGTGACATGGAAACATCATTGTTGAGCAACCAAGTTGCTGCCAATGGTGACTCCACTACTGCTCGTAAATTGGGCGGTCTGCAAGCATGGTTGAACAGCAACTATGATGGCGGTACTGATGGTGTTGCTGGTGATTTGGGTACTACTGCTCGTACCAATGGTACTAACCGCACTTTCACAGAGACAATCTTAAAGACTGTTATCAAAGAAGTGTACGCTTCTGGTGGCAATCCTAAAGTGTTGATGGTCAACCCTGCACACAAGCAATTGGTTTCAGCTTTTGCTGGTATCGCTGCACAGCGTTTCATGGCCCCATCAAACAGCCCTACCACAATCGTGGCCGCGGCCGATGTTTATATGAGCGACTTCGGTACAATTTCTGTTGTTCCCAACCGCTTTATGACTTCTACCAACTCATGCGATGAGACAGCGTTTATCGTTGACCCAGACATGGCTGCTGTTGCTTACTTGCGTCCTTTCCAGACCAATGAGTTGGCTGTGACTGGCGACAATGAAAGCACACAGTTGCTGTGCGAGTACACCTTGGAAGTTAAAAACCAAGCTGCACACGGCATCATTGCTGACTTGACACCTTAATCTAAGGTAACCCCGAAAAATGCCTCAGACTTAACCCTCTGGGGCATTTTCTTTTCTACTCAAACTGATAGAATTGGAATATGGAAAAGATTAGAGAAACTGCTGTTCATGCCGATGGTGAAGGTGGCATCATCATTCAAACTCGTCAAGACGTTTCTGCCATTGTTGAGCAGAATAAAAAGGAATATAACTCCTTTGATGAGCGAGCAAGATGGTCTGACAATTTGTTCGGCAATAAGGTTGCGTCTATTCCATTAACTGTTATTGATGACCTTAACAAACAAGGCATCATGCGTGGTTATGCCGTTCTTGATGATAAGCGTTTTGCTGCTTTTCTAAATGACCCAATGAATCGTGCATGGCGCACTAGGACAGGAGTGGTATGAGTTTCGCAACTTACTCTGATTTACAGACTTCAATAGCCAACTATTTGGCTCGGTCTGACTTGACAAGCCAGATTCCAGATTTCATTACATTTGCTGAGAATCGACTGCGTAGAGAACTGCGTATTCGTCAGATGCTCAAGTCTGTCACAACAGCAACTGTAAGTGGTGACAATACTGTTGAATTGCCTAGCGACTTCTTGCAGGTGCGTGATTTTGTTGTGATGACAAATCCAATTCAACCACTTAGCTACTCTAGCCCATCTGCATTGTCTAATGACCCAAGAGCATCAGAAGTTGGTGTTCCAATGTCTTACACAATCCTTGCTAGTGAGTTTCAAGTGTCACCTGCACCTGATGGTGTTTACACAGTAAAACTCTTGTACTTTGCTGCGCCAGCATATTTGTCTAGCAGTAATACATCTAATGTATTCTTAACAAAAGCACCAGATGCTTTGCTCTATGCTTCTTTGATTGAAGCAGAGCCTTACCTTATGAATGATGCTCGCATTAACACATGGGGAACTATGTACGACAGAGCAATCTCCTCACTCACCAAGTCTGACGAAGAAGGTCAATACTCTGGTGTTCCTCTGGCAATGAAATTAACTCCAAGGTGAAACTATGGCTGAAATGTCAAACTACCTAGAAAATGCTTTGATTAACGCTACATTGCGTAATACAAGCTACACATCTCCAACAACTGTTTATGTAGGCTTGTACACATCAGACCCTACAGATGGAAACTCAGGTTCTGAAATATCTGGTGGTTCTTATGCTCGTACAGCAGTTACTTTTGGTGCGCCTAGCAATGGTGTATCAACCAACTCTGCTGCTGTAGAGTTCCCACAAGCTACAGGTTCTTGGGGTACTGTTGCTTACATTGGTCTTTTGGATGCTTCTACATCTGGAAACCTTTTGTATCACACAGCCTTGGATGCGTCTAAAACTATTGCTTCTGGTGATGTGTTTCGTATTGCCACAGGCTCTCTGTCAGTAACATTGGCATGACAACTGTTGACTTAACGCTTGAGCAACTTGACCAATTTGGGTCATTGGATAGCCTTGCGTTAAGTTTAGATTCTCCTGATTGGAACTCTACTACTCAGAAGAATGTGACAGGGCCGTGGTCAATAGATGGGCTAGACGCATTTAACAACTTAGATGCTCTACCTGCAAGCCTTGACTCATCAGTTTGGGACACAGCAACTCTATGGGATGGTGTAGCAGATGTAAGTGCTACAGCTACTGTAACTGCTGATGGCGAAAAGATACTTGGTGCTATTGCCAACATTGAGGCTAGTGCAACAGTAACTGCTAACGCTTCTGTTGCTTATGACTTTAGTGCAAGCATAACTGCAAGTGCAACAGTAACAGCAGATGGTCAGCGAATCCAATTGGGTTCAGCTTCTATTTCTGCTGATGCAACAGTTACTGCTGATGCAACTCGCATAGCTGGTGGTTCTGCTGAGATTACTTGTTTTGCTACAGTTACTGCAATTGGTAGCAAAGTAAATAGTGCTAGTGCTGAGATAACTGCTGACGCTACTGTTTCTGCATCTGCTCAGATTGTCCAAGGTGGTAGCGCAAGCATTACAGCTAGTGCTGATGTAACAGCTAGTGGACAGAGAATCCAGTTAGGGATTGCGTCCATTGATGCTAACGCAACATTTACCGCCAATGGTGGTTTGATTGCAGAAGGTGTCGCAAGTGTTGTTGGTAGTGCTGATGTGACTGCTAATGCTTCTGCTATTTATGCAGGTGTGGCACAGGTAAATGGCACAGCAACTATCACGGCTAATGGCGTAATTCTTGGTGATAATTGGACACCTGTTTCTGGTGACACAAATACTTGGACACCAGTAAGTGCAGACTCAAATACTTGGACAGTTGTTTCTGTTGACTCAAATACATGGACTCCAGTATCTGCTAATGACAATACATGGACTACTCAGTCTGAAGGAAGTAACACATGGCTACGACAAGGGTAACATTTGGCGAATGGATGCCTGACCAATCAGGTATTTCTGGCGCATTGACAGACGCTAAGAATGTGGTGTCTCAAGCTATCGGTTATGGCCCATTTCCTACGCCTGTAGTTTTATCAAGCGCAGCAGCAGAGAATCTAAGTTCTCTCTACGCTGCCAAGTCTCCTGATGGCAACACAACATTGTTTGCTGCTGGTCTGACAAAGATTTACACAGTTGGTGGTGCAGGAACTTTGACGCTGGTTAACTCTGGCTACACAACAAACCCATATCAGCGCATGAGGTTCACTCAGTTTGGCAATGTTGTTATTAGCACAAACAATCAAGAGAAACTGCAATCGTGGACATTGGGAACTTCTAGCACTTTTACAGACTTAGCTGCTAATGCACCTATTGCGAAGTACATCACAGTAGTTCGTGATTTTGTGGTTGTGGCTAATACTTATGAGAGTGGCGAACAACAGCAATATCGAGTTCGCTGGTCTGCCATCAATGATGAAACAGACTGGACAGAGGATGTGAACACACAATCTGATTATCAGGACATTCCTGATGGTGGTCAGATTATGGGAATTCGTGGTGGTGAGTTTGGTTTAGTTCTGCTTGAGCGTTCTATTCACCGAATGACTTATGTTGGTACGCCATTTATATTCCAGTTTGACAATATCTCTCGTAATAAGGGATGTATGGCTGCTGGCTCTATTGCTCAGTACCAAGGCATTACATTCTTCTTGTCAGACGATGGTTTCTATATGTGTGATGGACAGAACGTCATACCAATCGGTGCTGAGAAGGTTGACCGATTCTTCTTAGCTGACGCTTTAGAGACTGATTACGAATCAATGTCTGCTGCTATTGACCCTGTTCGTAAGCTAGTTATCTGGAACTATCGTTCTGTAGATGCTGTTCGTAAACTGATGATTTACAACTTCCAAACTAAGAAGTGGACTTATGGCGATGCCAACACAGACTATCTTGGTGAAGCATCATCTGGTGCTTTGACATTGGAAGAATTGGACGATATTTCAGAAAGCATTGACGCATTGGAGAACAGTTTAGATTCTCTCTTGTATGTTGGTGGTAAGTACTTCCTTGGTGGAACGCTTGGAACTAGGGTGTATTCGTTTACTGGTGCTAGTCAAACAGGCACTATCTCAACAGCAGATATTGATATTGGTGCTAACTCAGTAGTAACCTTAGCTAGACCTATTGTTGACAATGGCTCTGGTTCTATTGCTGTTTCATCAAGGACTTTGTTAAACCAATCTGTTAACTATGGAACATCTACTGCTGCTGACTCAGAGAACAGGGTTTCTTTGCGTAGTGCTGGTAGATACCATAGGCTGAAGCTGACACCGACTGGTGCTGCTTGGAAGACTGCTGTAGCTGTGGATGTGGACATTACGCCACAGGGAGTTCGCTGATGTTTAGAAGCCTACCTGCTTTTGGTGGTGACCAACGAGCCGTGGCAGAGGTTGTTCGTGGCATCATGGATGGCAAAACTAATAACACAGGGTCAATTACTCTGGCGACTGGTGGTGCTACATCTACCACTTTGGTAGACCGAAGGATAGGCCCAGAAAGCGTAATTCTGTTTGTCCCTGACTCTGCTGCTGCTTTTGCAGATGTAATGCCTTATGGGGCTTTTCAGAGTTTGGTTGACCAAGCAATTGCTACAGCGAATACTGCATACGCTATGACGCTAGACACCACAGACTACTCAAATGGGGTAACTCTGAGCAACAGTTCTAGGATGAATGTCAAAAACGCAGGTGTTTATAACTTCCAATGGTCTGGTCAGTTCAATAATACTGATAGCCAAATCCATGATGTGAGCGTTTGGTTGCGTAAGAATGGTACAGATGTAACTGGTTCTACAGGTGTTATCTCTGTTCCTAATTCTCATGGTGGAGTAGATGGTAGGTCAATTGTTGGCTGGAACTACTTTTTGGAGTTGGCTGCTAACGATTACATTGAAATATGGTGGTCAGCTACTAACACTTCTATTTCCTTACAGCATTTACCTACCCAGACAAGCCCAACCAGACCCTCTACAGCGTCTTTGATTACTACATTGAACTTTGTCACTCCCAACGCTTTGACAAACATTTACACCAGTTCTCAGGGACAGGGTACGGCAACGATTACCCATTTTGCAAATTCAACGGCTAATAAGACCTACAGATATGTAATTATTGGTTGATTTTCATAATTTATGTATAATGGATTCTGTGGATGACCCATCTTGGAATCCGAACTTTTAGGAGTAAAAGATGGCTACTACTACCACATCAACAGTTGCACCAGAAATAGCACCATATCTGACATATGGTCTGCAACAGGCATCGAATCTGTATCAGGGCGGTGGCCCACAATACTACACAGGTGAAACCTTTGTAGCACCCTCCCAGACAACACAAGCAGGTCTTCAAGCCCTAGAAACTCGTGCGTTAGCTGGTAATCCTTTAACTGGTCTTGCTCAACAGCAATTGCAGGGTACTTTGGGTGGTGCTTACTTGGGTGGCAATCCATTCTTCCAAGGTGCATTTGCCCCTGCTGCTCAAGCTGCTCAACAGCAGTTTCAAAGCACACTAGGCGACATTGGCTCTAAAGCAAGCCTTGCAGGGCGTTATGGCTCTGGTGCTATGGGTAACCTACAGAATCGTGCTGCTGGTCAATATGCACAAGCATTGACTAACACAGCAGGTCAGTTGGCTTACCAGAACTACGAGCAAGAACGAGCAAGACAACAGCAAGCTATCGGTGCTGCGCCTCAGTTGGCTGCTACTGATTACCAAGACATTCAGCAATTGTTGCAAGCTGGTCAGTTGCGTGAAGGCTATCAAGGTCAACAGTTGGGTGCTGACATTCAGCGTTTCAACTTCTTGCAAAACCAACCACAACAGAACTTGCAGAACTATATGTCATTGGTATATGGCAACCCATTAGGACGAGTAGGACAGACTACAGCGTCAGGTGCTGCTGACACTTCTACCTTGCAGAAGGTATTGGGTACTGCTGCTACTGGTGCTGCTGTTTACAAGAATCTAGGCTCACCTAACTTGGGCAGTTGGTTATCCAATTGGGGAACTCCTGATGCTTCTGCTATGAGCCAGATTGGTGCTGGTGGTGGTTTTGGAACTGGTGGTTACTATGGTAATCAAGACCTTGGCTTATTCATTGGTTAAGGATTGACATGGCTGGACTATTAGACATTTTTGGTACTAGCGGTGCAGACACAATGGGTCTGTTGGGTATGTCACAAGCTGACATTGCTCGTAATCGTGAAGACGCACAAGCACAAGCCTTGTATGCCCTAGCAGGACGCTTGTTCCAAGGTGGCAACACAGGTCAATCTATCGTTGAGGGATTGCAACAAGGTCAGAAAGCATATCGTGGTGGTATGCAAGAAACCTTGCAAAACCAATTGCAGAATGTCCAATTGCAAGACATGATTCGTAAGCGTCAGCAAGAGCAACAAGCATTAGCTGAACAAAAGCGTATTCAAGGCGTTATTCAAGGTGCTGTCACCAAGCCACAAGAGATTTATGGCGAAGACATGATGGGTCAGCAAGTAGGCGAAGGCATGACTGCTGGTGGCTTTGATTTGCAACGAGCCGTTCCTCAGTTGATGAGTTCTGAAGCAGGACGAAAAGCCTTGAGCGAGTTGATTGCTTCTCAGAAAGCAATGGCTGGTGAAACTACTACATTGGCTGAAGGCGCAAAACTCATTCGTGTTAATCCTATTTCTGGAAAAGTTGAAACTGTTGCTCAAGGCGCACCAAAAGAAAACCTAACATCTACTTATAAAGACTTTCAACAAGCTGTAAAAGAAGGTTACCAAGGTAACTTCATGCAGTATCAGAAAGATTTGAAAAATGCTGGCGCACCTAAATTTGCTATTGATTTAAAAGACCCAACAGCAGTAGCTAAAGCCCAATTGGAAACAATGAACAAATGGGAAGCCTATTTAAAGAACTCTGGTGATGATGTTGTTTCAAATCGTCTTGGTGCTTTTAATGATGCTTACAAGCAAGCTAAAAAAGGCAATACAAGTGGCGATGGTGCGATGCTATATAACATTGCAAAGATTTATGACTCGTCTGGTGCTGTTCAAGCAAACGACATAAATGCCATTATTGGTAGTCGTTCAATTCCAACACAAATTACATTGTTGGCACAAAAGTTTAAAGCTGGTGGAACATTTACACCAGAAGAACGAGAGAATCTGAAAAAGATTGCTACTGGTGTTGCAACTGAAAGACAAAAACAATTGCTTCCATCTTTAAATGCTTACAAAGATATAAACGCTACTTTGCAAGGAAAAGAAACCGCAATTGTTAATCCTTATGAGCGTGTTCTGCAAGAGTCTAAAAGCGTAGAAGAAATTTTAGGCTTTAGTCGCCCAAGAGGAGGTCGATAAAATGGATGAGAATCAACGAATCCAAGAAGCAATAGACGCAGGTTTTACTATTCCAGAAATTCGTGCAGCATATTTGGCTAATGGAAAAGAACTTCCAACATCTTTGCAAATTTCAAAAGAAGAAACTGCTGGAAAAGAGTTATCAAAAGGTACTCGTCTTGGAATGACTGCCCTGCAAGGGCCTACCCTTGGCTTTGCTGACGAACTAGCAGGTCTTGTAGGTGGTGGTGCTGCTTTGGTTCGTGGAGAATCTCCATCTAAAGGCTATCAACAAGCACGAGACATTTATCGTTCTGGTGTTGAAAGCTATAAAGAAGAACAACCTATTGGTGCTGCTGTATCTCAGGGTGTTGCATCTTTGCCATTGGGTATGTTGAACATTGGAAGAAACATTGCCACGAATGTTGGCCCTGTCCTGCGTTCTGCTGCATCTGGTTTAGGCTTTGGCATTGTTGGTGGTGCTGGTGAGGCTAAAGAGATTGAGGATGTTCCAGTAGAAGCTGCTAAAACAGGTGCTACAAGTGCTGTTCTTGGTGCTGGTACTGAACTAGGCATGAAGGCTGTTCGTCCTGTTAAACAAGCTATTTCAAGTCAAGCACAGCGTATAGTCCCAGAGTCAGTTCGTGATTACTTTGGTACATCATCTGTTGACTTGGCTCGTAGGCGTGTGGCGCAAGCAATGTTGCGTGATGGTGCTACGACAGACCAAGTTGCTGCTCGTATGGCAAAGCTAGGTGATGATGCTATTTTGGCTGAATCATCTGGGTATAACACTCGTGATTTGTTGGATACGATGGCTACGTTGCCAGGCCGTACCAAGAACTACACAGAGCAATTCATTCGTAATCGTCAATCACAGCTTGGCAAAAGAATCTCAGAAGAAGCACAAACCCAGTTGTCACCTACTGGCGCACGATTGGCTGACTCTGTTGAATCATTGATGACAAAGCGTGATGTAGAAGCTACTCCTTTGTATGAACAGCTAAAGACTGTCAGCGTTACTCTTGATGATGACTTGAAGCAGATTCTTGATGCGTCTAAAAAGCTAGGTGCATTTGCTCGTGCTGAAAAGATTTCTACTGCTTTGCAAGAGCCTTTCTCATTGAAAGATGTAAAGAAGGCTACTGACGCTTCAATGCCTGACTTGGATAAGATTAAGCGTGGTCTTGATGACCTTATCAATAGCAAGTCTGCTTTGAATGAGCGTGGCGACTTTAATGAATTTGGGCGTGCTGTTATTCAACTAAAGCAAAATCTTGTCAAGCGTCTTGATGACATGACAGCAGACCAAGAGACTGGTAAATCTCTATATAAAAGCGCACGAGATGCGTATGCAGGCCCAAGCGCATTGATTAGTGCTGCCGAACTTGGACGCACAGTAATCAACAAACCAGCAGCTACTATTCGCACTCTTGTCAAAGACATGAGCGACTCAGAGTTGGAATCATTCCGAGTTGGTGCTTATGAGGGATTGCGTGATTTGGCTGGTACACAAACAGGTCAAACTCGTTTGCTCAATATGTGGAGAGAGCCAGCTACACAAGAGCGTTTGAAAGAGATTTTCCCAAGTGAGCGTTCATTCAGAGAGTTTGCTTCTACAGTAGCAGCAGAGGCTCGTAAGAAAGAGATTCAATCTGTTGGCAGAGGTTCTGGTACTGCTGGGCGTGAGGCTCGCATGGAGGACGTAAACCTTGAGAATCTCAAAGACACAGTAAATGTTGCTGCTGCTGCAAAGACAATGGACATTGGTTCTTTGGTCAATATGTTGTCAAATAACATGACAAGAACTGGAGTTCCAGAGCCTGTTCGTAATGAGATTGGTAGAATCTTGATGAGCAGAGCAACAAGTGGTGATGAGATTCGTATGTTGCGTAATGCAATGGAAAAAATGAAGCGAGAGCAACAAGTTCAATCATCAACTAGCGGTCTTATTGGTTCACAATTAACACCAGTAGCAGAGCCGTTTACAGCAGCATTGCGTTCACTTCTTCAGTAAGGACTAACATGGCAAAGACGAAAATCTCGGAGTGGAGTGCAACTCCATCAAACAACACAGACATTGATGGTATCAATATCGCAGAGGGCTGTGCGCCATCTGGTATTAACGATGCTATTCGTGAGATGATGAGCCAGATTAAAGACTGGCAAGCAGGTACATCTGGCGACTACACAGCAGTTTCTGCTGGTGGTACAGGTGTAGGCACTCTGACAGGCATTGTTAAAGGTAATGGTACTTCAGCGTTTAGTGCTGCTACAGCAGGGACTGATTACACAAGTCCTACTAGCACAGAGACGATGACTAACAAGACTCTGACTAACCCCACAGTCACGAACTATGTTGAGACTCCTTACTCTGCAACACCTACATCTACCATTACATTGGCTCTGACTAATGGAACTGTGCAGATTATTACATTGGGTGGTAATGTGACTATTACTATGCCAACAGCAACAAGTGGTAAGTCTTTCATCATGTACTTGAAGCAAGATGCAACAGGCTCACGCACAGTTACTTGGTCAACAGTTAAATGGGCGGGTGGTACAGCACCGACTATTACATCAACTGCAAGCAGACAAGACATTCTCAGTTTCTTTGCTGATGGCACAAACTGGTATGGTGTCGTTGTTGGTCAGAACTACACACCATAAGGACTGATAAATGTTTGCAGCATCTAAAACAGCCTCAGTCTCTGGTGGCTATCAAATCTCACGCAGTTTGCGCTTTAACAGCGCAGATTCTGCTTATCTGAATCGTACCCCTGCAAGTGCAGGTAATCGCAAAACCTACACAATTTCTGTTTGGTGTAAAAGAGCAAGTACTGAAGGCACAGGGACAATACTTAACGCAAGGTCTGGTTCTCCTTGGGCGGGGTTGTTCTTTTCTACTGGCGATGGAGTTGGAAATAATCCAAGTTTGCAATTTACTGTTACTGCGGGTACTGCGCCAGGTGTTTATACCAACGCTGTATTTCGTGATGTGTCTGCTTGGTATCACATTGTTGTTGCTGTTGACACTACACAAGCAACTGACTCTAATCGAGTAAAAATTTATATCAATAGTGTGTTGCAACAATTAACTAGCGGTAATTACCCTACGCTAAATCAAGATACGCAAATAAACAGCACTATTGCACATGAAATAGGAAACCCATCAGCATATTCAAATGATAGTAATTTTTATCTTACTGAATATAACTTCATCGATGGTCAAGCCCTAACCCCATCATCATTCGGTGAAACAAACGCACAAACAGGCGTATGGCAACCTAAAGCCTACTCAGGCTCATACGGCACTAACGGCTTCTATCTGAACTTCTCAGACAACAGCAACACCACAGCAGCTACATTGGGTAAAGACTACTCAGGT
>Ga0315909_10004869_pt1 | contig 15672 bp, 25 predicted proteins | sample LakEriMetagenome_11_FD_203527 | JGI IMG/M metagenome (GOLD analysis project Ga0315909, IMG submission 203527) | Freshwater fungal communities from buoy surface, Lake Erie, Ohio, United States - Buoy 2 MA125 | ecosystem: Environmental > Aquatic > Freshwater > Lake | place: USA: Lake Erie, Ohio...
GTAATGAGTCATATACCATTACGTTGGGGATTAACTGGTACTATCCCTAAAGCTAATTTTGAATCAATGTCACTGACCGTTAGCTTAGGACCAGTTATTGGTAAACTAAGTGCTAGTGAGTTACAGGATCAAGGTGTACTTAGTAATTGTCATGTTAACATTTTACAGCTACAAGATTCAGTTGAGTTTCCAAACTATCAAACGGAACTTAAGTATCTAGTTGAAAATAGTCAACGTATGGATTGTATTGCGTCAAAGATTCACACAATTAGAGTTACCGGAAATACGCTTGTGCTGGTTGATAGGATTGAAGCCGGTAAGATATTACATCTTAAATTAGAACAAATTGGTATACCTAAAGATGAAGTAGTATTTGTTTCAGGTGGTACAAAGGGTACAACCCGTACAGAACACTATGATGACATTGCTACTGCAACTAACAAGATTATCATTGCAACATATGGCGTAGCCGCAGTAGGTATCAATATACCTAGGATCTTCAACGTGGTGTTGATTGAACCCGGCAAGAGTTTTGTCCGAGTTATTCAAAGTATCGGGCGAGGCATACGTAAAGCAGAGGACAAAGACTTTGTAAATATCTGGGATATCACTAGTAGCTGTAAATTTGCTAAACGTCATTTAACACAACGAAAGACCTTTTATAAAGAGGCTAACTACCCGTTTGATGTTGAAAAAATTAAGTATAAGTGATACAATAACAATATGAGAATTTTAACCCTTGACGATACTTATTATAACTTAGAGACACTTCCTGATGAGGTAGACGACCTACGTTTTGCTATACTAGATAATAGCAATCCACAGAATGTAGATTACCATTACATTCCTTTAATCTTTTTAGAATCATTTAACAGTCCTGCACTAGTACTGAAGATAGGTAATAAAATAGTAAAGATGCCAGTTGATTGGCAGATATTGATAGGAGAACCTGATATGGGAGACCTAGAAACATTACCACTTACTAGTATCAATGATAGGGGTTTCAAAGCATATGAATTCAATCCATTGTCTGCTTTCAGACCTAGTTTCTTAGATATTGAAATCATAGATATTTACCATGATGTAACATGGTATGCACCTAGATTGAAGAACGGTCAATTTTTGTGTGTACCAATTGACGATGGAGTAAAACCTAGATGTGTGTATTTTGTAAAAGAGATTAGTAGAAATTGTGAAATTGTAGATTATAGTCAGGCATTCTAATGGCAACTAAAAAAGCGGCAGTACCTAAAGAAGAAAAATTTCAAAGTATTGATTTTGATTTATTCGATGCACTAGCCGCATTGGATAAAAAAGACTATGAGTATATCGATAGGTTAACGGATGAACAACAAAGGAAGTTTGTACCCTATATGATGACGCATTGGATGAGTGCTATCAAAGCTAGTGGTGATCTTCAAGGTTATTATCTAGCAAGTACAGAATATCATGCAAACAAACATTTGTTTAACGAATATGTGAGCAAACATCCTAAACTGCAATGGCAGATGTTATGTGCGGCTAGCCCGGGTATGGGAAAACAATTTCATCAATGGCTACCGCACTTGTCTAGTAAAGTAACACAGCTTAAAGAAACACCTAAGGAAAAAGATGTACGTGAATACTTTGGTAAAATTTATCCTAAGGCAAGTGAAGCTAATCTATATGCTATCAGTGAAGCATTTGTAACTGGTCACAAGAAAAAAGTATATCTAGCAAGCAAGTATCCTAATTTAAAACAAGTTGATATAGAAGCATTATCGGAAATAATAACAGATGATGAGATCCGACAATATGAAAAAGACAGCGGTAATAGCTGAGACTAAGCATAGTTGTGAGTTTTGTAATCGTGAATTCGTAAGGGAACGCACGTTACTTAGTCACATATGCGAACAAAAACAACGATGGTTAAATCGTGACATAAAAGGCAACCGACTGGGTTTTCAATGTTGGCTACAGTTCTATGCAAAGAACTCTATGAGCCAAAATAAAAATAAGACATATGAAGAATTTATTAAGAGTGCATACTATACGTCTTTTGTGAAGTTTGGTAATTATTGCGGTGAGGTTAACGTAGTCAATGTCAGTCGGTATGTTGATTGGTTGCTGAAAGAAAATATCAAGCTAGACAATTGGAGCACTGATTCTAATTATACAATGTTCTTACAAGATTACCTTCGTAAAGAAGATCCGTTTGATGCTATACATCGTGGTATAGAACATACTATCGATTTAGCTAAAGAAGCAAATATCCAACCTCGTGATTTATTAAGATATGGAAATGCAAACAAGATATGTTATGCTATAACAACAGGCAAAATTAGTCCATGGATGTTGTATCAAAGTGAAAGCGGTACACGTTTCTTAGATACTTTAAATCCAGATCATGTCAAAATGATTATTGATTATATCAATCCAGAACAATGGGCTATTAAATTTAAGCGTGATACTGAAGTGGTTAAACAAATCAAAGAGTTGTTAGATGCCGGCGGGTACTAGAGTTCGTATACCATGGAAAATAGGTGACACTATCCCTAGTTGGAATGAAACCTGTATATGGGCGATACAACAGTTTGGGTTGCCGGGTAACAAATTTGTTACTCGCACAACTGAAGATTATATGGATTTCTATTTTGTTGATGAAAAAGATGCAATTCATTTTGAATTAAGATGGGGATAAAGTGGCACAAGTTATGCTATTTGTTGATGCTATCACTACTATAAACATAGTCAGTGAATTAAAACAAATGGGTTGGAAGTTAGGGATAGATTTTGATTTTGCTTATCATAAACCAGAATATGATAACTTCACTTACAGTACTAACTTTGATCCTATAAGAGAACGTAGAGCAATTTTTACTTTTTATAATGATAGCAATGCTAGTTATTTTATGTTGAGGTGGGGATAATGAACTTAATTTTATCAGAAGGTACGGTGTACGGTGAGAAATATCATACTGTCCATCCTAGTCTCGACTGGGTAGTTTATAATGAGAATTCACGGTGGATGTGGAAGCACGTAGAAGACTGGTGTAAAGATACATACGGACCTACACCTATCGATGGTGTATGGACTCCTCACATGAGATGGTATATGAACAATAGTAAATTTTGGTTTCGTGATAAAAAAGATTTAGAATGGTTTGTATTAAAATGGGAATGAACATTGAACATGAAATTCTAGATAAACTAGCAAGTGATATGTCAAAGGAAATTGATTATGATGTACTTGTTAGCGTATTAAATTGGATAAGAGTGGAACTTCCTCCGTTTAATAGTCGCTATCACGCCGTTGATATTGCTGATTGGTGCGCTAATAATTGTATGGGTGAGTTTATGAATCATGGTGTTAAGTTTGCGTTTGAAGAATCTAAAGATGCTGAGTGGTTTATATTAAGATGGCGATAATGAAACCTAGTGGTAATTTTGTATCATTACCCGTAAGAGAAGACCAAATAGATTATGGGGTTATTGATCGTACCTATATGAGCCGCGGTAACAAAGTTCAATACGTATATGATTGTAAGGGTAAAAAAGAAGATCCAACTGTTATTGTAAAATGGTGTAGACGTAATTTCGGGGAAAGAGGTATGGGCTGGGACTTTCTTTTAACCTCAGGAAATGTTACAATAGTATTGTGGGATGATAAGTTTAAAACTATGTACGAATTGTGGAAAGTATAATATGGCCGATATAATGATTGACATTGAGAGTTTAGATACAGGGCCAGACTGTGTGATACTTACCATTGGTGCTGTATTGTTTGATCCTAAAGGTGTAGGCATTATTGAACAATTAGAATTACGTCCGACAATAGAAGACCAAACAGATTTGTTTAATAGAACTATCAACGAAGACACATTGCGTTGGTGGAGTACACAAAGTGAAGCCGCACGAGAAGAAGCATTGGGTGATAGAGATAGGGTGTCGTTTAAAGAATGTATGGATACATTATACAAGTGGTGCTGGAAGTATAACAATGGTAAGGTATGGAGTAACGGTGCAAGTTTTGACATTGTTGTAATGGAGAGTGCATGGAGAAATTTTAAACAGTTGCCTCCTTGGAACTTCTGGAATATAAGAGACACACGAACTATCTATGATATTACTGGTGTTAAACTTAAAGCAGACGGCCATGTAACAAGTCACAAAGCAGTAGAAGATGCAGAACGACAAGCTGTTGTAGTGCAACAAGCATATATGAAATTAATTAAAGCAGAATTAGTAACCCGATGAAATTTAATAGCGACATTGATATTGACTTTGGCAACAGAGACAACATCTTACAACATATCAAGCACATTCCGGCTGCGATGAGGAAAGTAACTCCTATGCGTAAACATTCAACTGGTATATATGTAACCGACATTCCATACGATGCTATTAACGAAATGTCTACACTTGATTATACTGTAGCAGAACAACGAGGTTATATTAAATTAGATTTTTTGAATGTTCACGTATACGATAAGATACGTGACGAAGAACATCTAATAAGTTTGATGCGTGACCCTGATTGGGCTAAGTTAAATGACAAAATTTTTGTTGAGAAGCTCATACACTTGAGCAATCACTATCAAAGTATGCGAAAGATGCCTGAACCTATTGATAGCATTCCTAGACTAGCAATGTTTCTAGCAGTTATTCGGCCTGCAAAAAAACATTTGATTGGGCTATCTTGGAAAGAAGTTGCAAGGACTGTTTGGGATAAAGATTCAGATGGGTATACATTTAAGAAGTCGCATAGTATTTCTTATGCACATTTGGTAGCAGTTCATATGAACTTACTTAGTGAATCAATTGATACGCTTGACCAGAGTAATTGATTTGCGCTTACTCTTGCGCTTTGCTAGCTCTAACATACTACATATTGGTCCGTGAACTACAGTAAGACTTTTATTGTTGAACGTTCTTAGATAGGGTCTAAACATAGACCAATCATCCTTTAAAAACATATTGATAGGTACTAAACGATTAGATTCCCACCACCAAACATCTCCTAACTCCAAGAATCTATCACGCAGGACCTGATCTATTATTGATCCGTAATCGTAGATAGTGGTAACTATATCATCCCTGTTCTGGACTATACCAACATAATCTTGTCCCGCATAGGAACAGACTGTGATAAATGGGTGATTTTGCGTTAGTTTGTTGAAGAATTCGTTTTGAATCATTGTTTTTGTTGTCTAAGGATATTTATCAGATTTGGTTAACCATTATATTATTTTTTAACTAAATATAGTAAAGGAGCCTTTTCGTGTACTCTACATCAGTAAATTACTTTATCCCACGACAAACTGTAGTTTTGTACTCGGGAGCATCCAACAGGAGATATCAAACCGTGTATTCTAAAAACCTAACAATTCATAAAGGAGTTGACAATAAACTTCAATTCCAATTTCTTAACCAAGAACAAAAGCCTGTCAACATCACGGGTAAGACACTAACCTGCAGACTTATGAGCTATGACGGTTCTGAGGTTTTATTGCAGAAAGCACTAACGCCTTTATTACCTCTGACTGGAATCGCTACACTTACGGTAACAATGAATGAGTCATTGGAAATGGACAGCGCACTGTGTTATTATTCACTATCTATACCGGACAATACTTTTGAATTTCCTGTATTTGTAGATGAAAACTCAGGTGGTAGGGGAGTCATCGATGTGGTCGATAGTACATTACCTAAATATATAAAATCAACTTTAATAGGATTAATGCCACACGAAGAACCTACTGTTGAGGCACCGGTGACATATTATAGTGAAACGCTTGTTAGTAAAGATACTGATAGTTATACAGTTCAAATTGGATATACTGGGTTCATAGGTATTGCTAAGATTCAGGGTTCAGTGTCCGGCTCAATAGGTGAGTGGTATGATATTGCTGAATCAGTTGAGTACGCCAATTATACTGACACTGATTATTACACTATTAATGGGTGTCATGTGTTCTTAAGAGTTCAATTTGCTAGTTCCGGTGGAACAATTGGTAAGATACTATTCAGATAATTGACCAAGGCTATTGCTTTCGTATGACAATTGTGTTATCATAACACAGATGTTTGATATACTCTCTTTAATTCCCGGTAAAAAGAAACAGACTACTAGTGGCTGGACTAGCTTTAATGCTATTTGTTGCAGTCATCGTGGTCATACTCCCGACCGTCGTGGTAGGGGAGGTATCAAATTTGAAGGTAGTACTAATTGGGTCATGCATTGTTTCAATTGTAACTTCAGTTGTAACTTTGTCTTAGGAAAAGTCATCAGTCCCAAAGCACGACAGTTTATGATCTGGTGCGGAGTAGACAGTGAACAAGTGCAAAGATGGAGTCTTGAAAGTTTACAACATAAAGACCTACTAGACTTCACTACAGAAAAAAAACGTGAGAACGTACTAAATTTTAAACATCGACCTTTACCTAAGGGTGAGATTTTAGATCCAACAAATCCAAAACACAAAATATATACAGATTATTTAAACAAACGCAAGATTGACCTTATTAAATATTCATTTACGGTTACGCCTGATGATAAGTATCGTAATCAATATAGAATAGTTGTCCCGTATACGTATCAAGGAAAGATAGTAGGTAATACCAGTAGATTCTTAGATGACAGAATTCCAAAATACCTTAACGATCAGCCTCAAGGATTTGTATTTAATTTAGACAAACAAGATAAAGACTGGCAAGTGTGTATTGTCACCGAAGGTATATTTGATGCACTATCAATTGATGGGCTGGCATTGATGCATGATGATATTAGTGCAGAACAAGCACAATTGATAGCCCAACTTAACCGTAGAGTTATTGTTGTACCTGATTTTGACAAGACCGGATTTAAACTTATAGACCGAGCATTAGAATTGGGCTACTCAGTTAGTTTACCTGATTGGGAGCCGGGCATCAAAGACGTTAACGATGCTGTTAAGAAGTATGGTAAATTGCCTACTTTACTTAGCATACTACAAAATGCTACAATGAGCAAAATAAAATTAGAATTACAAAGGAAGAAAATTGGCAAAGCAAACGGATTCTAAAAAACAGTTAGATTACACTGTTGATGTGCAAAGGTTATTTTTGCGCATGATGATTACCAACGCGGAGCTCTACACACGTGTTATGAATATTATGAACTCAGAGAACTTTGACCGTTCACTGAGACCAGTGGCAGAAATGTATAAAGAGCACACTGACAAATATAAAATATTACCGGACGCTACTCAAATTAAAGCAACAACTGGAATAGACATAGAGCCTATTCCTGAAATGACTGAGGGTCACTATGAATGGTTCTTTGATGAGTTTGAAGCATTCACTAAACGACAAGAACTAGAACGTGCTATTCTTAAGGCAGCTGACTTGCTTGAGAAAGGTGACTTCTCTCCCGTCGAAAAACTAATTAAAGATGCAGTGCAAATCAGTTTACAGAAAGACATGGGTACTGATTACTTTGCTGACCCTAAAGGTCGTATTAACAAGTATTTTAACAATGGTGGGCAAGTTTCAACTGGCTGGCCACAGATGGATCGTATCTTGTATGGTGGCATGAGTCGGGGCGAACTAAACATTTTTGCTGGTGGTTCTGGTTCAGGTAAATCATTGGTTATGATGAATTTGGCATTGAACTGGATTCAAACAGGAATGAGTGGTGTTTATATTACATTAGAACTTAGTGAAGAATTAACATCACTACGTACTGATGCGATGTTAACTAGTATGGGTACTAAAGAGATTCGCAAAGACATTGATACTACAGAACTGCGTGTTAAGATGGTTGGTAAGAAGTCTGGTAGGTATCGTGTCAAAGGATTACCTGCACAAAGTAATGTAAACGACATACGTGCTTATTTAAAAGAAGTACAAATTCAAACTGGCATCAGAATTGACTTTGTGATGGTTGACTACTTAGACTTGGTTATGCCAGTTTCTGTTAAAGTTAATCCTAACGATCAGTTTATCAAAGACAAGTATGTTGCAGAAGAATTACGCAATCTTTCAAAAGAGATGGGTATCTTGTTAGTAACTGCTAGTCAATTGAATCGTAGTGCGGTTGATGAAATTGAATTTGACCATAGTCACATTGCAGGTGGTATCAGTAAGATTAATACAGCAGATAACGTATTTGGTATTTTTACTAATCGTAGTATGCGTGAGCGCGGTAAGTATCAGATTCAATGTATGAAAAGTCGTAGTTCAACTGGTGTGGGTATGAAGATTGATTTAGAGTATAATGTTGAAACTATGCGTATTAGTGATGAGGGCGGGGAAGATGGTGAAGGCGTAACTAGCTATAGACCTAATAATCCGCAACCTAGCGCACATAACATTATGAGTCAATTAAAAACTAGTTCTAATGTCATTTCCGATGAGGAATCTATGGGTGGAACTGACACTAATAAAGTAGTTGCAGATGTGCAAGGAAATAGGCTAAAAGCAATGTTGAGAGATGTTCGTAAGAATCTCCAATAATTAGATAAATACTTGTAGGATCTATACTTATATGCAAAGAAAAACTCGTAGCCTGTTGGAAGAATTAGAGGCTCTCGGTCAAAATCGTGACACTAAACATGTTATAGAAAGCCGTGCCCACAACATCATTACCAGTGCTATTAATCTATTGGAAATGATTAATAAACATTATGATTCCGAAAAAGCTCAAATTTTGGAGAGAAAATTGTTAAGTGCTATCAAAGCACGTGACCAGGGTAGATTCTCAAAAAGTTTGAGAAAGAATGACAATGAGAGCGAGTGAATTCATATTAGATGAAGGTAAAGCTAGCCGTCGTAAACAGGCTAGTATGAATGCGTTAAGGCGAAATGCCAATGCTCAAAAAACAACTGCTCCGGCGGCTCAACCAACCGCGTCTACTGGAACTAGCGCACCCGCAGTAGCTCCTACTAATGTAGGTAATCGTCCTAATCCGTACATGACACCTCAAGCAAATGTACCAAGTGAACTAGATCAGGAAGTTCAACCAACACAAGCACAGCCCGTACAAGCACAGCCCGTACAAGCACAGCCCGTACAAGCAACTCAACCAACTCAGTCAGCATCGACTGGTACTGATTGGAATGCTTTAAATAAAGCTACAGCTCCCACACCAGCCGCCGCTCAGCCGTCAGCTGGCTCATCAATGATGAGTGCTCTTAAACAAAAAGCAATGTCTGCTGGTAAAGGGATAGCCGATAAGTTTAGTACACAGGGAAAAATCTCTGCTCGTACAGACCAACTCTTTATGGACAAATTTCTCAAGGACATGGGAGCAGCCGAACAAACATCAACTGGACTACGGGGCGAACCATTTGACGTAGGTTCTTGGGTTAATAAGTATCTCGCACAAAATAAATGGGATGCGGGAGATCAACAAGTACCTCTTGATAAAGCTGTTGCATCAAATAATAAAAAGGCTATTGCTACGTCAATGGCCGCTATCGGAAAATATAATAACTTGGGTTCAACTATGAAGGCAAAAGGGCCAATGAATAATATGGTTGGTCAATTAACTAAATCAAGTGGGGCAGGACCCTCATCTACTGTTAATGTAGCAAAGCCAAATAACCCTAATCAAGCATACGCAACTAAATCGGGAGCTACACAACCTACCCCGGCGGTACAGGTATCTCTGGGAGGTACGCCGGGACAACCTAATACATTGAATCCAGCTGACCCAGTTGATGCTAAAATATTGTCTATGCTAAAACAACAGGGCAAAATATAATGAATTTTTCTGAATCGTTAAGAGAACTAACTAATAAGATTAGTGCCATCAATACTATAGTTGAAGACGGTGACTTAACTAAAGCACACGTTGAGCACCCTGAAGATTTGGTATTTCAGTCTGGCAGTACCGGAGCAAGTCGTGGACTTCAAGCTATCGCAGACACAGTTAAACAACCTGCCGCTATTACTATTAAGTGGGACGGATATCCTGCATTGATTTTTGGTACAGGCATTGACGGGAAATTTGTTGTATGTGATAAGCACATGTTTAACAAAAAAGACGGATCTGGTCGAGTAACTAGTCCGCAAGCATTTGCCGCATACGACCAGGCACGTGGAATTCAGCGTGGTGATTTAGTTAACATCATTGCAAGAATCTGGCCAGGATTACAACAATCCTACTCAGGCAAGGGTTTTTACTGGGGCGATTTACTATTCAGTCAACCATTACAAGATGAAGGTGGATTGTTTAAATTCAAAGCTAATCCTAATGGTATTGCATATACAATCGAAGCTAATAGTGATATTGGAAAATTGATTGCTGGTAAAGTGGGTGGTATTGCAGTGCATCAATATATTCCAGCCGAAGCAGACAATGTACAATATGCTCAATTGTTGAACGGTACTATCGGTCAACTAAAGAATAGCGGAGATGTTGCTATTGTACCGGCAGCAATGCCTAGCGTACCTAAATTAAAACTTAATAAAGCTGAGATAGCTAAAGTACAAAAAGTAATCAGTCAACAAGGTGCCGCCGCCGATCAATGGATACTACAACCACCACCGGGGACTAAAACAGCATTCCCATTAATGTGTACAGTTTATATCAACAAAAAGATTGTCTCGGGTAATCTAAACAATCTAGTGGGCGACTTCTATGAGTTCTTTAAGACTCGCCCAATGTCAGAGCCAATTCGTGCTAAACTAACTGAGCATTTTCAGCAAAATGAAGCCGGTATTCAAGGTGCTTTTGCTATCTGGGTTGCTGTATACACACTAAAAATGCAAGTTGAACCACAATTAGCTAAGGCAGCTGAAGCAAGCCCTGTAAAAGGTTACTTACAAGATGGTACTCAAAGCCAAGAAGGATTCGTTGCTCACGGTGTTAAAATCGTCAATAGAATGGGTTTTAGTCGCCAAAATCTCGCCGGTAGGAACTAATTTTTTTGTTTTGGCATAAATAATAGTATGAGTTTCTATATGAAGCTCAAACTTTTAAAGGAAAATTATCATGGCATCTCAAACTAAAGTTCACGGCAACACAAAGCCAGTATTTGCAATCGACACATTAGGTGGTTCAGGTAGCAACCCTACTGGAACTCCAGTAATGTTCTCTGGTCCTAAGCTAGACTTCTTCGGTATCGACTTGGGTGCTGACCCAGCTGGTCAATTAGATAGCGGTGAGGCTGTTGAAGCAGTTATCACATGTATCACTCAATTGGCTACAACACACTTCTATCAAGTAGATGCAAGTGCATCAGCTAACAACATGTCTATCGCTGTTTATCCAACAGCAGCCTGGACAGCTGGAACATTGCAAGCCGCTATCCGTGCTCTAGGTACAATTAATTCTGGAACACCGTCTGCATATGACTTGTCTGGTGCAATTGTTACTAACAACGGTTTCAAACTAGCTTAATCAATTAAAACTTGATTTAAAAAGCCTCTAATATTTAGGGGCTTTTTTACCACTATAAATAGTGTATGTCGTTAAAAATTAAATGCTACACACTGTTTGATATCACCAAAACTGGTATAACTAATAGAAGAAATTCTATTAATACTGATCCGCAGTGGCAGAAACAACGCAATACACAATGTAATCTTGATACCATACTACAAGTTGTTTCATTAAGAAGTCAACCTGAAAATATAACTGATCCAGTGCGTTCTGATATAATTTTTTCAGAATTTGATAAATTTGGATTTCTATTTGAAGATGAATTAGAGCCTCATCCATGTTGGACATTTGATTTCACTGTGAATTTTCATAGTGTGTTTGATGATGGAATAAATGACTTTGGATATCTGTATTCAGATTGCGAAGGAGTACCCATGATTCAAATAGGAACTGAATGGAACAAGTTACCAACGTTTTTAGACGGAAGTCCTGAATTGCGTAATATATATTTTGAGGAGCTAAAAGATGAAAATCAATGAACCTAAAACATTCGACATATTGAACAAGATCCTTAATAAGGAAAAGATGTCAATATTAGAAAGAAAGATGATATTCCAAGACGAGGATGGTAGTTATAATTTGTTTGGAACATATATCATTAGAAAAACTAGCATGGGTTACATGCTAGAAAAAAAACATACTTACACAGAACACTTGTTTATGGATTTAAAGAATGCAGTAACTTGGTCAACATTAGATAAATGTCAAAATTATAACGATTCGGCTAGGGTGTTATATTTGGATAAGTTGTTATCCGGGACAATACAGAACATGATAGCCCATGAAAATTTATGTAAAAGGGCAAAAGATATAGAAAAGCGATTACTGTACCTTAACAAAATCAATGAAGATAAGATAAAAAAACATTCAATTTCTAAGGAAATGAACGTCTACACTGAAAAGTGTAAGGCTTGGCAGTATAGACAATTTGAACTAAATTCCTCAAAATAATTTAGAAAATGATAAATACTTTATTAGTAATCTGGGAATAACTATGAAACTTACTGAATTTAATAACAAAACAATGACCGTAGCCAAAAAGGCTTTAAAAGAACATTTCAACACCACATTCAATGTTGAAAAGTTGGGTCTTTATGAGACTAAGACAATGCTTACCAAAGTAAAAGGTCTTATGTCTGAAGCCAAAAGCAAGTCAATGAGTGGGGAACAAAATCCTGCTTATTTGAAACTTGTATTCATGGAACAAGCATTGACGCATCACTATGGTGATCTACGTACAATGCCAATGTATAACCAACGCATTGTTGTAGAGAATGAAGAAGTTGAGAAATCTCAAGTTGTTCTAGCCGCACAAGAAATGGTTGATACAATGCAAAAGATGGTTGAGCAAGTATCAGATATGTTAGTTAAAGAATTGCCAGCAGTCGTTGATGGTGTTAATTCTGAGTTTGGTACTAGTGAAGGTGAACAATTCAGTAGTCAAGTATCAGAAGCATTGACTTCATTACAGGCAGCTATCACTCAATCCAAGACAGGCTTACAGGGCGCAGTTGGTATCATTACAGGTCAAGGTGCAGGCTTTGGTGGTATGGGCCCAGCTGGTGGCGATATGACTGGTGATGCAATGGGTGCTGATATGGGTGGAGACATGAGTTCTGATATGGGTGCTGATATGGGTGGCGAAGAAATGCCCGCCGAATTACCTCCAGAAGAGACAGAAGAACCAATGCCATCAGTTGGTCGTGCAAAGCGATAAACATGCGTTTGTTTGAGTTCAGTGATGCTGATCCATTAAGAGTTAAGTTGGTTGCGGTAGCGAACCAACTTAAATCCATTAATGAGCCAATGACCACTGACGAGTTTCTAACAATATTAAACAAAAACGGAATCAGCTTAGACAAAGCTGATTTGTTTGACATGGTTAAAAAAGAACCCCTAAGTAATATCATTGCTGACATTAGTGATGATACCGTTACGTTCAAGGGTCAAGAAGGTGATGTAGATACAGCAGTAGATCAATCACAAGACGAAAATGAAAAGATACGCCAAGGCATGGCGCAGAAGCAAATACAGTGATTAACTTTACTGACACATCTAAAAACAAAATAAAAAAATTATTAGAGAAACGAGGCGGAGTGGGCATTCGCATTGGTGTGAAAACTACCGGCTGTAGTGGATTGGCATATGTATTAGAATATGTTGATGAATACGTACATGACACATCATTGATAAACTATGCGCAACCAGAATTTGTTGTGCTAGTAGATTTAAAACACGATGTATACTTACAAAACATGACAGTTGATTATGTACGCAATGGGTTGAATGAGGGTTTTGAATTCAAGAACCCAAACGAACGTGACCGTTGTGGTTGTGGCGAAAGTTTCCGAATCTAGTTGACAACGGTACTATAATCAACTATAATTGACTATAATGTACAATCCAAACAAATATAACTATGTACCCATGAGCAGGGTAGAAATCGATGGCAAGCGTAGATACGCAACACCCGATGGTGAGAAGCTCCCAAGCGTTACTACAATACTAGACGCAACTAAATCAGAAGAATCTAAACAAGCATTACAAAACTGGCGTAAGCGGGTCGGTGTACAAAAAGCACAAGAGATTACTACTGAGGCTGCTGGTCGTGGAACACGTATGCACAAGTGGCTTGAGAACTATATAAAGACTGGTGCTACTGGAGAACCCGGGTCTAATCCATACAGTATTCAGAGTCATCAAATGGCTCAGTCTATCATTACGCAAGGACTTGTCAAGTGCAATGAATATTGGGGAACAGAAGTCCCGTTATACTTCCCAAAGATTTATGCAGGTACTACTGACTTATGTGGCATACATGATGGAGCTGAAGCTATCATGGATCATAAGCAGACAAACAAGCCTAAAAAACGTGAATGGATCGATGATTACTTTGTCCAACTAACTGCTTATGCTAATGCTCATAACGAAGTTCATGGCACAAAGATACGTAAGGGTGTGATTTTTATGTGTTCTGCTGATAATCTTTATCAGGAATTCATAGTAGAAGGTTCTGAGTTTGACAAATATACTGATATATGGTTTAAGCGTGTAGAACAGTACTATATGCAGTTCCTGTAGTACAAGATAAATAGTATAATCACATAAAGATTATACTATGGCAATTGTACAAATTTCTAAAATCCAACATAGAACTGGCGAAAACACAGATTTGCCACAACTTGATATTGGTGAGATCGGTTTCTCAACTGATACTCGACAAGTTTATATTGGTAATGATCCTGTAAAAGTTCAAATTCCTGAGGGTAGCTTCACTACTCAAACTGAAATACTGTCTGAAGTATCTTTAATCAATAGCAGAGTTCCAGACGGTCCTTCGAATACAAAAATATTTGCACCCCTAGCTGGAGCAGGAAACACCGTATTCAACATACAAAACATTCGTACTGGTCAGCTTATTGTAGGAGATGGTAACGGTGTTGCAGCCTACACGCTTGTCAATTGGACTGGCAATCGTTTAGGCAATGGCGGAGACTACCCAACCAACAAACTTAAATTAGGTGGTGTTGGTAATTTAATAATCACCGGTGGGTCAGGCGGTCAAGTATTAACTACTGATGGATCAAATAATTTAAGTTGGACTACTATAGCTGCCGGTGGTAGCGTAGCATCAATATCAACTGGCACAACTGGTAAATTTTTAACCAATGATGGAACCAATACTAGTTGGTCCAACGTATTTGCTGATTCTAATTTTGCAACTACAGTGAAGTCTACTATAAGCGTTACTGACAGTGGTGGAGATGGCAACTTATCCTACGCTAATGGTGTAATTACATATAATGGACCCAATGCTACGGAAGTTAGAGCACATTTTAGTGCAGGTACAGGTATTACTTACGCAGCCAATGGTCAAATAAGTATTGGTCAAAGCGTAGCAAACACAGCTAACGTAGAATTTGATGGCATCACTGGTTCTAATTTAACATTACTTTCAACTTCAGCTAACGCAGTCCTATATACTTCTACAACAGGCAATGTAGTTTCATCTGAAAGTGATTTTACTTATAATTCAACTACTAATACACTAAATGTAGGGGTACTAGTTACTACCGGTGCAATTGAAGTTGGTACATTATTTAAGTCAGCTATTACTACACAAACTAGTACTAGTACTGGTACCCCAGGACAAATTTGTTGGGACGCTGACTACATCTATGTTTGTACCTCTACGAACGTATGGAAACGTGTTGCATTATCTACGTTCTAAGATAAATACATTGTTCATTTAACTTATGCTGTA
>Ga0315909_10004870_pt1 | contig 15670 bp, 2 predicted proteins | sample LakEriMetagenome_11_FD_203527 | JGI IMG/M metagenome (GOLD analysis project Ga0315909, IMG submission 203527) | Freshwater fungal communities from buoy surface, Lake Erie, Ohio, United States - Buoy 2 MA125 | ecosystem: Environmental > Aquatic > Freshwater > Lake | place: USA: Lake Erie, Ohio...
CTTTTAAGTAATCTGCTGGAGATTGCAGAACCACTGGTCGAGTGATATACTTCGAAGCTGCAACACCACCTGTAGGGAATGTTTCAGATAGAGAATAAACTGTAGCACCAGAACCAATAGAAGTTGCTCCAACTAGTGTACCAGTTGCTCCTCCTATTGCATAACCAGAACCAAGAGCTCCTCTTTGAACTGTTATACCAGTTGCACCAGAATAACCCCCACCAGATGTGACATACATATATTCAGAATCTATCTTAATCAAAGAACCATTCTGGATATATTGTGTAGAATTCACACCAATTACTGTAGAATTAAATCCTGTAGCACCAGTTGTTGTGGTTGTTGTTTCAGTAATATTATTGATATCATTTTGAATAGTGATAAAATTATTCTTTTCCATATCAATTACTGGAGACACATGATTTGATGTAACATTTCCAACTACTCTATGTTTAAATGATTCGGCATTAGCAACAATTTCTCTTCTACCAGAGAATTCATAATTCTTATTAGTTAAGAATGTTGTATATGATGAGTCAAGAGAAGACCCATCTGGTTTAGAGATAAACGAACTAGTAACTGTTGTATTTGGGAATTCGATTGTTGATAATCCCACCCAAATTACATCAGCATATCCATCACCAGAAGTTTTTCCAGTAAATGTCACATTTCCACTTACAGTACCAGAATTGACAACAGTTAATGTTATATTAAAACCATTAATATATAATATTTCAGCAGAAGAACCGATTCCTGTTCCAGAAACGGATTGGCCAACAGAAAGATCATCTGTATTATTAACTGTTATGATATATGAACCAGAAGATCCTGAAGCAGTCTTTGTTCTTGTTTGAACAGTAAACGTCACATTTCCACTTACAGTACCAGAATTGACAACAGTTAATGTTATATTAAAACCATCAATGTATAGTATTTCAGCAGAAGAACCTATTCCTGTTCCAGAAACGGATTGACCGACAGAAAGATCAACAGTATTATTAACTGTTATGATATATGAACCAGAAGATCCTGAAGCAGTCTTTGTTCTTGTTTGAGCATAATCAGTAAGTACTGCAGTAAAAGATCCTTCTGTGAATGAACATCTCTTTAAATTAAATTTCAGATCTTGAGTTTGTTCTGCAGTCCATGTAGAAGAATTTTGTGATTTAAATAGAGAACCAACATAAGGTTGTTGTGTAATTAGATCATTAGAATCAACTTTCTTCTGACCAATTTCAGCAATCCAAGCTTCATAATTTTGTGAATTAGCTAAAATCACTATAGAATATTCGCCAGGTTCAAGATATACGATTGATGGGAATTGGAAATTGGTTGCCGTTGAAGCAGTAGCACTTACATTAACAGAAGCAGGTGTTAATGTTTTTTCAGCGAAAGGAAGAATTGTTGTAGATGATGGATACCCATTTACAGTAGATCTGATCTGCACAGTAACTGGGATAGAAGAATCCTTAGTTTTAAAGAATACATCAACAGAATCTAAGAATAATCCATTAGGAAATATAGTTGGATCTACAAAGAATGTTTGTGCCAATGGATCCTGAGGAACTGGAATCTGAGGTTCAGGTGTTCTGATGTTTATAGATTCTGTTTGTTTGTGTAACAGAATTCCATTTGCTGTATATCTTGCTTGAGCAAATGTCGTTTCTAATGCTTTATTATTTTCAGAATTATCTGATAATCTCAGAATTCTATCACCAACTAAGAATGTTGCATCTGGAATTGTAAATGTTCCTGATATAGAACCAGACGCATTTGTAATATTTCCTGATGTCCATGTTACATATCTAGAAATTAAAACATCATCAAAGAATGGATACAGTACAGTTCCTGGTTTTAGACCAGTAGCAGAAAATGATATTGTTTTCGATCTCATCCATTGCGATGAAGAAACGTCTACAACTCTATCTGCAAATCTTACAGTATTTGTTCTTGTATTTAATTGTTGTTGATTTTGAACTCTTGTTCCAGTCGTTGTTCTTGCTGGAAATGGAGCAGCAGGAACAATACCACCTATTTCAGCTGTAGCTGTTACACCATTTCTCCAATTTCTCCATTGCGCTCTTCTAGTATTATCTGGTCCAACATTTCCTGTTCCTGAAGGAACATTAACTTCTTCATATCTCCAATCAGAGATGTCAAACATCCCATTTCTAGGATCTAGATTAACAGTTGCTGCAGGTCGACCTGCGCCCAATTGGGATATCATGAATAGATCTTCTGCGTCTTCAGTTTCGCCATTGAAATTTGTTTCCCAAGAGTTCCATCTTGAACCAGAGAAATCAATACCTGTTTGGATATTATCATTATTACCATTCATATTAATGATATTTTCGGGTCTAATTCTTTCGTCCTTCCAGAAATCTACAGAAGGTGAAATAGTCATCGTTCCTCGCCAAGAGAAGACGGCATAAGGATTAACATTTACTGCTTGTGAAGCAAATGGTTGTTCAATAAAATTTGATGTAGTGAATGATCTAGATAATAGTGAACCTCTTAAAGTATAACCAGATGATTCGGATGTTTTTAGAAACAGATCATAATTCTTATTATAAAATCTTGGTCTTGCTTCTTGACTTCTTTCATCGATAGAACAACGATAATCTAAGTTAGTAACATCACCAACACCGTGTCCAGTAAATGTATCGACCACAAATCCATTTTTGAATCTATCGTTACCATTAGCGTCAGTTACATCAAGAGAAGCTGTTTCTCTTTCTAACATATTTAATAGAGAATAATATTCGATCTTTTCGATTCTCTTCTCTATTCTTCCAATATCCCTCATTGTGTATCTCTTATTATCAATATAATTCAATTCAATATCTTTATTATTGAATGTGTATGGATTATATTTGATTCTGTAGAGAGTCATTCCATTATCTAAATCATCTGGTTCCTTAGGATTTAGATTTGCATTACCCTTCAGAACTTTAAAAGATCTATCTGTAGTTGCAACAATCTTATCAATTCTTGGTAACCAGAATGTAACATCAGCATTCATATTGGAACCAGAAATTGGAAGTACTGTTGATTCATATGGCCCAGAACCTATTGAAGCTGCAGATGAATTTCTCACAGGTCTAAAATCTACACAGTTTCTCAAATCAAAAGTCTTACCTTTTGAAGAAGTAAAAGATGGAATTAAATCATATGAAGGATATGAATCAACATTAAAATAACCAGATCCAGTATGTGTGAAGTATTCAAAGAATACACTTATTGCACCAGTTACTGTTTGACCAGGAGCTAACGATAGAGTGCTGTATTCATAAGTAAAGTCACGTTGTCCATTATCAAAAATAAATTTATTAGTCACGTCTTTTGTTGGGTCAAACCAATCAGATTGTGAAGTTGAATTTAAAATCTTATGTATTCTCAAACCATCTGGAACAGTTAGGGATAGAATATTATCAGTTACAATTGCTGTTGAAAAGTATTTTCTTCCTGAAGCAAGTGAATCTGTATTATATGTATATGAAGAGGTTGGTGGAGCAATTTCATAATATGAAGATGCATCTGGAATAGCCAAGAAACCTGTTGCCCCAGATATAGTTGCAATCTGAGTGGTTTCATCATAAGCAGTAATTAAGAACCCAGTAGCGCCAGACATAACACCAGTTCCAGCAATAATCTTAATTAATCCATCTTTATAATAATCAGTTGTTGAAGTATTTGCTGTTGATGCCAGACGAATTGTGGTCGGTGTATTGGGTCCAATTCTAGCATAACCAGTATTAGTTTTTGGATTTACTAGAGTTTTAACTCTTGGAGTTGTAGAATTAGAATTTACAGTATATACTACTGCAACGTTTGTTGGTCCAGTTGCACCTAGATTGATTGTACCAGTTCTATTAACATTAGAAAGTGATAATGTAAAATTAGTTATTTGTTCTCCACTTAAAGTGTCGACAACCAAATAATGTGTTTCTTTTGTTGTTGTATCAGTTCCAGTTTGAAGAGTTTCATTTGTTCCAACAGTCCAAGAAAAACTATTAGTAGAAGCTTGTGTATATACACCCTTATATTGATAATCTGTATCTGTAGATACAGTAAATGTTCCAGGATTTAGTGGATCTTCAAGACGGAAAGTTCTGATAGTCTGCAAACCTGTTTCAAATACATAACTTGCAGTATCAGTTCCGTATAGAACACCAGTTGATCCTGAAGCTGGAGCAACTAGATCAAATTTCTTTGTTGTTCCATTAGATGATCTTAAAGATCTAACATCTGTGAAACCTGCACCTGCAGTTAAATAGATTGCAAATAGATATAATCTGTATCTAGGAACAGCAGATACAGTTGAATCGTACTGAATAGAAGAAACTCTACAAGTTCCAATTTGTGATCCGGCTGCATTATAGAAATATAATGTTTCTAGAGATGAGATATCAGGATATCCTTCATCTACTGTTACAATAACATAATTTCCATAATTCATTCCAATATCCAAACCATTTTGTGTTTGATCATCGGAATTAGATCTTGGTTTATCTAGATCTAGATATTGTCTTGCAATAGTTTCAAACTCATATCCTTTTACATAAGCTTTACCAGGTTCGATATAAGCTCTCAATTTATTTGTATCTGATGGATGATTCTGAACATCTAACAAGAAAGGTTTCACAGTATAATCGCCAGATTCATCAAAAGTTCTTCTTGCTAGAGTCTTTTCGATTTCAGAGTAAATAGGTCTTGTTACTTGCTTATATAATTGCCCTTCTCTAACTTCTAGAAGATCGATAAATTTATCAGCATCTTCAGTAAAATCAAGAGATTTTGATGCAAATGTGAGATTAATCTTTAATCTATGCGCACCTGGTGCAGCATAATTATAAGAACCTGTCGCATTATCTAACAGAGACTCATCATCTCCCTCATCAATAAATGTGATTTCAGATAACAATCCTGCCTTGGCATTAGCTAATCTAGTATATTTTTCTAGATAAGTTGTTTGTTGTGGACAAATTACAAAGAATCCTTTTGTATAGAATATACCATTATCTATTGAAGCAGTTGAAGATTCGCCGGATATAGTTCCAGAAGCAGCTGCTAAACAAGATCCGCCCCCCTCAGCATTAATCGTTTCACCATATTCATCAAAATCAGTACCATTGAGTGGTTCAACAATAAGAGTTTTAGGATCAGATCCTTCTTTTTCAGCAACAGCAACAACTAAAGCTTGTGCTCCAGTAGTTCCGCCTGTTATTTTCTTATTAAGAAAACTGGAAATAATAACTTCATCGCCATTATAATTATCTTGAATCTTAATATATTTTCTAGTCTTGACATTAATTGTTGTCATTCCACCGACAACAATTGAACCTTCTTTAAAGATATGATTTCCAAATCTTTCTACTTGAGTTTGAAGAATAGACTGCAATTGATTCAATTCTCTAGCTTGTACTGCATATCCAGGTCTAAATAAAACACGTAGAAAATCTTTAGTCTCTGGTGAGTAATCGTCCCAATATGGTGATGAATTTAATTCTGAAATTGCTGGCATTTAATCCTCTTAGAATTGAATAATAACTCTAATATCTTCAATTTGTTCGACGTATCTTGAGAGCGGAGTTCTATTTTCTACATATATCACAGTTCCAGTATTTGGATGAACACCAACATTATCAACGCTTGTTGTTGTAAACGTAGAAGAACCAGTTGTAGTTGTGCTTGCTGCGAAATAAGGATAAGTTGTAACAGCACTCGAAGACTTAGACAAATTAGTTATATAAATTTTCTTATTTACTGTATCGTGTTGTACGACTGTTCCAATTGCCGTTTCTGTATTAACGGATCCTTGATAAATTGTGGTATCTGCTGGAATTACTGCTGTTCCTGATATCGTGCTATAATTTAAAATGAGGCATTGATTGATAACAGAAGAAGTAGCTAAGAATCCGTAATAAGATGTATTATCTGGAAGAACGTCGAATGGTTCTGTGACAGTTAATAGTTTTGTTGATCCTACATAATCTTCAACTGTTCTCAATTGTCCTCTACCTTTTCCAGAGTATATATAAATTTTCTTTCCATTGTGGAAATCGTTTACTGCAGAATCTGTTGAAGAAAGCGTCATCTGTGATGTGGTTAAACCAGAAGTTCTTGCTTGTGCTTGTTTCAATGATCCATAGATTAATGGGTCGATTATAATGCCAATTTTTCTATATTCGTTCGATGATACAATTACACCACCTTCGTCGCCAGAAAATTTAGTTTTTGATAGTAGATTAAATGCACCAAGTTCAGTTACTGGATCCGATCCGTGCCCACCAAATGGAGAGATAATAGCTTCAGCAGCAGCCACAGAGCCATCACCTCCAGTAATTGTTATAGAACATTCACTATATCCAGTTCCTGGATTTAAAATTTGTATTTCTCTTATTGCATTTGAAGACATTCTAGGAACAGCAATTAATCCTGTACCATTTCCAGTAATAGTTAATGTTGGAGTTATATATCCTTTTAATCCAGCAGTTGGAGATGTTGCTAGAGTTAACACACTTCCAGTATGACTTGTAATTTTAATTACATCTATAATTTGTCCAGAAGAATTTTTTGTATAGAATGTATAATTATCATAGAAATTTGGGGTTGTTGTTGGTGTGAGGGATGTTATTGTTACTGTATAAGGGCCAGAACCAGTTATAGTATAAGTAAATCCATTTGAACCATCATTATCACTATCTGTAGCAGGAAGGCTTCTATATGAAGATCCACCTTGTTTTACTTTAATATTATACACACCACCAGGAACAGCATTATCAATGATATCCCAATTGTCAGTTCCATCATTTTCTGTTAGGGTACGAACTGGAAACCAATCAGTCGTTAAGAATTCCGAAGCATCTAGAGGCTTCAGAGTATACATATATTTCCAGATATAACCATCTGATAGTGGTGTGTATGTATCAGATCCTATAAATGCCACTGTAGTTGGTTCTACTGTAGAAGCAACTCCATAAGGATTAGAAGGAGTTGCTCCATTATCTACACATTTATACACTCTATAATCATCAGATACCACATAAAAAGGATAATATTCATTTGTTGAAATTGTTCTCTTAGTTAGAAGATCAGATAGATCTACTTTATCAGAATACGCTTGATATCTTCTATTTTCTTGCCAACGATATAAACGAATTACATTTACGCAATTTGAAATAGAAACTCTCTTGAGATATAACATTTCATCATGCGCTTCTGGTTCAAGGGTAAATGTATCGTAAACAGAAGGTGGTGTTAAATCGCCTTCAGTCCAACTAGTTGGCTTAGAAACAAAGAAATATACTGATTCGTCTTCGACTGTATTCTTGAAATTATTAAGATTTTTGTGTCTCAAAGAAGAACTTAGAACTGTAGGCATGTTTTATTTAATCCCTTTTAACTATTTATAATGGATATGTTTTAATGATACAACCAATTGGTTGGTTTATAGATTTCCATCCAGAATACATTTCTGAACCAGTAGAACCAATTATATTGATATTAGAATTATTCTTAGATCTAGACAAATAATTTGTATTATTCAATTCATCAGATTCTTCATCTTTTTCTACATACAATATCTTATTTATACGATCGTATTTGATAACTCTCATCTTATTGAAAACGAGAGGATCTGATATTGACTGTTGCAATAAAGTTTCGCCATATTCGAAGATTGGTTGAGGTTTACCAGTAAATGTAACTGTAAAAGATAATGTATCTATTGTTGGTTTATCTAGATATATTTTAGTTCCGGATATTTCTTTTATCTTTGTATTAATATTAATTCCAGAACCAGAAACTGATTGTCCAACATACAAATTATTTCTATCAAAAGAAATATCATTTAGAGTAATATAATCTAAACCAGATATACATGAACATGTGGTTGTTATAGTTGTATTATCGATATAATATTGATAATTACCAAACATAGAATATCTTGATATCGAATCAACACTTACGGCAGAATTTAGGGGTGATAAAATAATTTTAATATTCGCACCAGTTCCAACTATTCCTGTTGCTCCAGGAGATATAACAACTTTTGGTTCATAAATATAACCTCTTCCGCCATTTGTTGGAACTATACCCGTAATTCTTCCTGTACCATCTACACTAGTAATATTAGCAGCAGCACCAGTACCATAACCACCAGAAAACGAAATTGTGTTTGCAGTACTATATCCTACTCCTCCAGAAGAGATGCTTAAAGAAAGTATACTGCTACCATAATGATCGTCATTATAATTTGCACCAGAAGGTCCAGTTGCTCCACCAGGATAAGCATATAGATCAGGATAAATGAAGTATGTTGAATTGCCAGGTGTTATAGTTCCTGTAGGATATCCATAACATTCAACTGTATTTGTTATCTCATCATATTCTTTAATGTTAAGTACACTATTCGTTCCATCTCCTGAAGAAATAATTAAATTGAAATTCTTATAAAGATCATTTTGAGGATGTAATTTGTGATCTCCAGAACCAGGTGCAATATTAATAAATCCAGTAGCACCTGTTGCTCCTGATATAGCATTATTGTATGTATCAGCCAATTGGATATTATTCGAATCTACAACAATTACATAATATGAATTTCCTGAAGATAAACCAGTTATATTTGAGTTACCATTATTATTATAAGTTAATCTATTTGCTGTAGTTAACTCATGTATAGGAATGTTAATCATATAACCAGTCGCACCTACTGATCCTGCAGGTCCTGTTGCTCCAATGATAGCAGTGGAACTATCAAATGTATATTTTGTAATTCCAGTTGCACCAAGGATTCCTGTGGCACCAGTTAATGGATTCAAAATATAAGCCAAATCATATTCAGATAAACCAATAGATAAACCAGTTGCACCTGGATCGGGAACTAAGAATGATCCGTAATTTGAAGATGATATCAAATAATTTTGTATCATTCTGAATGATAAAGAACCATTTGTTCCTGGATCAACTGTAGATGATAGAATAATTGTTTTAGTAGTTCCATCATAATCAGTAACAGTTCTTATTTGTTTTGTAGTGTCCGGAAAAGTTATGATAATTGTATATCCAATATATTCGTCATCTTGATCGGATAACCCAGTTTCTCCTAAATCTAATTCAGAAAAAACAACTGATGGTGTGATAATGACAGTACCAAATATATTCTGGTAGAAATCTGGAATGCCTGTTCCAATATTTCGCACGATATCATTAACAGTTGGACCTAACATAGATTTTCCTGGATCCAATTCAGAAACAACAGGAAGAATGGTTGTTTTGGCGTGATCTATTGGATAATATTCTAATCTAGCAGTACCAGATAATTGAGAACCAAAAGTATGTGTTGGACCAGTCGACCCAGAAGTTGTGCCTGAAGATATGACTCTATACCAATTCCCATTTGATTTCAGAATATCATCGGCAGAAACACCAGTAGAACCAGACCAAAAACGATAACCCGGATCATAATTAGTGAGATAAGTTTTACCATTTATTGCAGTTGCTGGTCCAATAATTGGTGTAATAGAATAATTTGTAGTGAAACCAGTTGCACCTGATATTGTTACTGTGGGAGAGATGAAGTAATCTGTACCAGTATTTGTTATATCAACAGAAGAAATAAAAACGCCTGTAGAACCCCAGGATAGAGTTACTGTTCCTGAGGCATTTGCTCCAGTTGCTCCAGTAAATACAAGAGAATATCCACCAGGAGTCATATAATTAGAAATACCAGCATTAGAAATAATACAATCTATAATTCCAACAGTGTGAACTGGTCCAGTTGAACCAAACTCAGCACTAAAATTAGCTATAGAATTACCTGTTATCTTATAGAAGTTTGAACCGTTATATATTATATCTCCATTATATCCAACAAATGGAGGATAATATTGTAAGATCATTGTTCCATTAGGATATGATCCTTCTATATGAGTTGGTGGGTTTGTTCCAGGTTCTCCAGCTTGTGTTACTAGATAATAATTCTCATTCCAGTTAACAATATCATTTAGCACAAATCCAGTGGCTCCAGTTTGTTGCCATAATTTTGGAGTAGTTTCTATTCCAGGATACCAATGATATGGATCAAAAGAATCTCTTACAAATTTATTTCTTCTACTTAGAACTGAGGTGAATGTTTGGATGTATTCATCGTAATCTGTTTCTATTAAAATTTCTTGTCTTCTATAAATTCTAACAATTGATCCAAATGGTAGTGTAGAATTGAATAATATTGTATTCGCATCTTGCATAGTAAAATCAGTACCATATTCTTGCAAACTTCCATTTACATATACTGACAAAACTTTATCTGCAACACCAGATAGAATCAACTTAGCCGTTCCATTTGTTTGTTCGCCACTAGTGATAGATGGTGGTGTCGATCCAAATGTTCCTGGCCCAGAAACAATAAAGACATAATCATCAGATCCGGATCTTAAAAATATCTTAGTTGGATTTTCTAAAGTTCCTACAGAAACAATATCTCCGGCTTGCCATTCTGTTCCATTATTCAATAAAGAAGCAATATCGAAAGTCGATTGACCTAATGGATCAGTTACAAAATAAGTGTATTGTTCATAATAAGCATTATAATTATCTCTCTCGTCATATAGAGATTCGTCTCTAACTGAAAGGATTTTAGAAAAATATCGTAATCCAGCAGGATGTATTGTTTTTTCTAAGATAGTTCCAAAGATTCTGGCAGATTGATCTGAGATGATTTCATACGAGAAATCTTGATAATATTCGGAATCCTGAATCTTTTTGGCTGACGAAGGTTGTCCATCAGTTCCAATATAAGATCCATCGTATTTCAATAATCCAGATAGATTGGCTGAAAATGACGCACCAGATCCTCCAGTAGTTTCAAATTCAGGTTGAGTTTGATAATTAAAACCGAAATTTTGAATCTTATAATCTGTAATAGAATTAACCGAAACTTGTGATAACGAATGAATTTGATATAAACCCGTAGATCCTAATGAAACTAGAAGACCAGTTGAACCTGCAATTGCACCAGCGTAAGTTGTGTATAACTGAACCCCAGTTGACCCAGTTATTCTTGCGTAATAAGTAGTTCCATCGTTTAGACCTAATGCCCCAGTTGCGCCTGCAGGACCAGTTGTTCCATTAAATGAATATAATAATCCACGTCCAGTCTCAAAATTATGTGAAGTTTTGAATGTTATTGTCTTTGAAGATACATCTATATATGGTGTTTCTATTAATTTAGTTAGAGAATGAACTTTTGTTCTTTCAGATAAATTATTCGATTCAACAGAAACCAATAATCCTGTAGTTCCTGCAATAGCACCTGCGTAAGTTGTGTATAACTGAACGCCAGTTGATCCAGTTATTCTTGCATAATAAGTTGCGGATTCTTTTAATCCAATTGGTGATAGATATAATTTGTGTGTTTGTAAAGTTCCTGATTGAGAAAGTCCTATTAATCCTGTCGATCCTAGATTAGAATTAAAGTAAGAATCATATAATCTTGCATATCTTCCACGAATATCAGAATACATTTTCGCAGTTGCTTCTGCGTTTCCAGATGAAAATGTAATTGTAGGATTAATTCCATAACCAAAACCATGATCGGTAATTGTGATTGAAGTAATACCAGTTGCGCCATTAATTAATCCAATATTTGCTGTTGCTAATGCATTACGTCCTATAAATTCCCAATAACCTGTTGCACCAATACTATGAAGTGGCGTTGATGTAGAATTAGGAACTAATGCATAAGATCTGTAGAATTTAGTAGATACACCAGTCGCACCAGGAATCGCAAAATTGACTCCGATTATTGTTCCCTGAACAAATCCTGTCGATCCAATATTAGATCCAGTCGCACCAATGAAGAAACCAGTTGCACCATTGTAGAAACCAGTTGCGCCTGTCGCTCCAGTAAATGGATTTGAAAATGTTATAACTGGTGCAGAAGTATAACCAGAACCTGGTTCTGTAATTTCCGCTTCTGCAACAATCTTAGAATCATCGTTAAATGAAGTTCTTACCCAATAAGTCTTATTATCATTTAAACCTATTACACCAGTAGCACCTTCAGGACCAGTTGCACCAGCAAACGAATAAATTACTCTATCCCCATCAGAGTAATTATGTAGATTATCTAGAATAATACAATCATTTTGAGCGTCAACATTTGAAATTATATCGAATTCTGCAATAGGAGTGTCTATTTCACTGTTATTCAAAGAATACACTACGGAATCGCCGTTACTATAATTATGTGGTGTGTTGAATGTTATAGTCTTTGAAATAGTATTCACGTCAGTTTCAATATCAAAAGATTTAGAGACTTCTCCAAATTCACTTGAAATATTTAAATATTTTGGCTCATCGATTACAGTTCCTACTTCAGTTACTCTTGCTAAGAATGATGAATCTGTGATAATCTGATCATCTATAGAATAATTTATGCCGCCATCTAAGATATTCAAGGAAGAAATGCAAGGACGAATTACAGCAATAGATTGTTCTGATCTAGTTTTAGCATAAGAATAAACTTTAATTTCTTCATCATTTTCAAAAGTACCATTAATTTCATTTAATCTTAGTTCCAATGTCAATCCGCCGACAGCAATTGCCACATCAACAACAGATTGAATTGTTGCAGTTGCACCTGAATCAACACCAATAATCCTTTCGCCCAGATAAGATTCAGTGAATGATTCTTCGGTTTCTGAAGGATTTGATGGATTAACACGTATGACAAAATCTTCCGACCATTTTCCATCAGATACTCTGAGCATATCTGTTTTAGGATAATAGATTTCTACATCTGAATCGAATAGAATTCTGAATAAGAATTGAATTGATTTCTCTGCACCCTTTGAATTATAGAATTGTTTGATGAACTTAATGAATTTTCTAACATCAACTTCTCTCGATTCAACTAAGTTATCTGTCTCAAGATACAATTTATCAGGAATATTTGGAATTAATTCTCTTCTTAAAGATTGTATACATCTCTCAATAGTTTCATCAATATCTCTAGAATATTGTGCTGCAGTTACAGAAGCATTCAATCCACCAAAATTAGTTGTTGTTACTGTTTCTAAAACAGCACCAGATCCTCCGCCGCCAGTTATAACAGCTTTAGGTTCTTCTTCTTTAGTATATCCAGAGCCAGGATTTGTTATGACAATTTTCTTAACTGCACCAGAATCTAAAATTGGTGTAGCACTTGCTCCTGCCGCAGAACCTGATCTTGGATCATTGATATATTGACCAGAAGCATTTTTTGTAACAAAATAAACTATTACAGATTCCGGTCCACCATCAGAAACATATTTCGTAGTCACATTAGCAAAAGAGAATATACCTGTTGCACCAGACTGCCATGGTCCTGCAGTAAATTTGTGGGTTTGATCAATTATTGTTGAAGAAAGATTAATTAACCCAGTAGAACCTACACCCAAAGCACTAGATCTGTTAGAATACATCTTAACTGTGGTAGAAGATGTTACACCAACCCAATATGTCGATCCATCAACCAATCCAATAATACCAGTTGACCCAACAGGACCAGTCGATCCGTTAAAAGAATATACAACTTCATCACCATTAGATAATTTGTGTGGAGTCGTAAAAGTTATTGAATCTGTTGTTCCATTAACAGATGTAATTAAACCAAAAGGTTTAATTATACTTGAAGAAGTAGCATCTTGAATAACAGAATAGATCTTATTATTGAAACTAAATCTCTGTCCTTTTGTATATGATGTATTTCCAGCCCATTCAGATACAGGATTGTAACCAGATCCACCTTCTATAACTTTAACAGCAATTATCTTTCCTTCTTCAGAATCTAAGAAGGAATAATATTGTTCCATTAATTCTAAGAAAAGAGGATATTCTTCTCTGATATATTGAGGAATCTGAGATTTGATGAAAAATTTCTTTTTATGAGGAATATGCATTTATTACTCTACTCTCATATTTATGTTCACATCAGTATCGACGATTGCTAGAATATTATTTCTAGCTGATGTAACTGTATATTCAACAGGTTCTGCAACAACATCTAAAGTGTTGTCTGTATTGACAACAGATGATGGTTTTAAATTTGTTATCTTAACTAAACCTGTATTATAATCTATCGTCCCTGCATTAGTTTTAACAATAACTTTGTTGCCTGAATCTATTTTGTAAATTCTAATTAAACCAGTTGAATCATCTTCTAAGAAGAATTCGTCATTAGTAGCACCCAACGTGGAATCATTTAAAGCTCTAAATCCGGTGGCAGATCTGAATGTACTTGCTCTTAAAGTATTTTGAAAATCTATAGTGTATGTAGATGTAACATCGATATTTACATTGACAGTTTTTCTTAATTTGATAAGAGTATAATTTGCGATAATTGAATTATCAGTTTTATCGATTTCGTTTACGAATTTAGAGTAAGAAAATCTAGTTCCAAATTTTATCAATTCTTCTGAATTATACGACATAATCTTATCTAAGATAAGTGATTTCAATTCGGCAGAAGTATATATCGTTCTTTTCGCATTATATAGAACGGAAGTATCTATCTGTATAAAAGTGTAATCTGCATCAACAATTTCTGGAATCACAGTCAATATATTCTTTGTTTCTAATATATTGGTTAATATTTCTTGTTTTACTGCATTTGTAATTCTAAAACCATTTTTAGGTTTGAATGATATGAATACTTTTCCGTAAATTGGTGGAATATTTTCTTGTCCTCCCCAAACTGAGATAGATTCCGCTTGAGGATAATCTCTTTCTAGAAAGAATTTGTAATCTTCAGCTGTTACTGCTCTTCCTTGAGTTGTAAAATTATTCAAAGCATTAATACGAATAGATTCTATCGATTCTTCAGAAGCTCCACCATATGTAGTCTCTATGTTATCGAAGACGATATCAGAAGAACCAAATGATTCTAATCCGATTCCTCTACCAGCACCTATAGTATCTGACAGAGTCAATTTAGATATTCCGTTTGCTTTATCGCCAGAAGAAGTTTGGAATGAAATAATGATAGTTCCTGATTCTGGCTTCATTCCAAGAACACCATCACCAAATTGTATTACATAATTTCTATTAGTAGATTCAAATAGATAAAAGATTTGTGATTCGGAATCTAAGATAGTTATATCTGAAACAAGATTATAAGTTTGTAAATCGCCGGAAGTTCCTGCTTCTTGATTATAAACTTCGATAGATTCTGTATCTATATTGAAATTATTGATATAAAACTTATCTACTGGATTTCCATCAGCATCTGTTGCGTTGTATTGTATGGATAATCTCGTTCCTTCACGCAATTCAACATCAGTAAAAGTATATCTATTTCCATCTGATATAGCTGATACTGCTTTTGTTGGTTGGAATATATAAGTCGTCCCATCAATATCACCGACAAATTTAATTGTTTTATCTAATGTTAAGGAACTATTAAGAGGATCTGTTGTTGGAATTCTAAAAGATATTTTTGTTTTTGACGACTTCTTAGATCTTGGCGTATAACCTAAATTCTTTGCAATAGAAACAACAGAAGATCTTAATTGAGCAGTGTCAATGAAATTTTCATTCATTGCCATATTAAGATATACTGCATTATAATGTGTATTATAAGCAAGTATATCCATAACAAGAGATAACCCAGATCCTTCGTAATTGT
>Ga0315909_10004871_pt1 | contig 15667 bp, 10 predicted proteins | sample LakEriMetagenome_11_FD_203527 | JGI IMG/M metagenome (GOLD analysis project Ga0315909, IMG submission 203527) | Freshwater fungal communities from buoy surface, Lake Erie, Ohio, United States - Buoy 2 MA125 | ecosystem: Environmental > Aquatic > Freshwater > Lake | place: USA: Lake Erie, Ohio...
GATGATATAGTAGTGTCTACATCTAAGGTAGTGACATCAATATAACCTGTAACAGTTAAGTTCTGATCAATTTGTACATCATTTGATGGAATGTAGATTTTTCCAGTGCCTGCTGCACCCAATGTTAGGTCATTGTTTAGCAGAGTGGTTTTTAATTCATTAGACTGAATGCGTATGTCTGCAAACTGTGCATAGCTGCCAGTAGTAAGTGTGCCAGTTAGGTCTATATTGCCTGTTTGAGTTAGGTTACCAGTTTGTGTTACATTACCAACGTGTGTAACAGTTGCAGGGGTACCAACAGTACCAATATCAGTATCTGCTAGAGTCGTTGTTCCGTTAACAGTTAAATTTTGACTAATTTGTACGTCATTTAAAGGAATGTAGATTCTTCCAGATCCATTTGCCTGCAGTGTTAGATCTGTGTCGGTAGCAGTTGTACGAATAACATTAGTGTCAATCTGTACATCAGCAATGCTAATTTGTGACGCATATAAATTTAACCATTGCTGGCTAACAGTACCTAGATTGTAAACTGGCGTGCCGAGTGGATTGTTAGGTAGTATATCACTGTTTACGCCGGCGACAAAACTAACTGTGTCAGTTGATTGATCTCCAATGAGAATGTTGCCGCCAATGGTAACGTCGCCTGTTACATCTAAGTTACCTGTGATAGTTACGTTGCTTTGTAAGTTGATTAAATTCAGCGCAGACTGTATGTTAAAATCTTGTGTTAAGGTTTCAATAGTGTTGCCGCTAATTCTAAAATCGCCAGTTTCAATTTTGCTAGCATCAAGGTAAGTTACGTTGCCCGCGCCGTCATCAAATGTTAAACTTGTGCCAATAGTAACATTTGAGTTAGAGAATGTTACTTCGCCTGTTTCTTGATTAACGTAGAATAAGTCGCCAATGCGGAAATCGCCTTTGTGGTCAACTGATTGATAGTAGATCTTTGCGCCATTTAATTCAACAATCTCATTTGCCTGTATAACAGTATTAGGATCATTAGTAGTAGATTTGCCATTGCCAATGTAGGCTAAGTTTTGTCCAATTAGATAAGCAATAACCCCAACACCGTCGCCATAGACACCGTAGTTTCCGTAAACACTTGCTGAACCGATTGAACGAATTTCTGCACCAAAGTCCGAATAGTCTGCAACAGCTAGATCAGTTGTTGTACCGCCTGCCGAACTACGAACGTCAACAAAAGTTACACCATCGTCAACAACGTTTGTGCTGTTGTTTAATCCATTAAAATGTAATAGTAATACTGTAGCTAGGTCGCTAGTGAATGGACTAGTTAGTGCTGTGAATGTTGTTGTATAACGTCCTACACCTTTACTAATTTTAAAATCGTCAATATATCCGCTAAAGGAAGTAAGACCAACGAATGACGCACCTAATACTAAAGGTTTTGTAGTTCCGTAATCAGTAGCGTCAACATAAGTATTGGTTGACACGACACCATTAATAAAAAATCTAGTGACGCCGCTAACACGAGAAATAGCAAGATGATTCCAAGTATTGAGAGTATGATTATTGCTAGATGTTAATACAAACACACCGTTTACAAATAATCTTAAGTTTCCTCCACTGTTGGACTGCACCATGATTGAATTTTCAGTTGCGGTTGTTCTAGTATCAACTAAGATTTGTGAAAGTGAGGCTGTTTTATAGAACCACCCCTCTATAGTAAAGTCTCCAGTGCCAAATCCAAAATCGGTGATAGACGTGTGTGAAATATAATCACCAGTGCCGTCTAATATAAGACTAGCTGTGCCGAACTTTTTTTCTGCTGTGCTTAACTTTGCATTACCGTTCAGTGTTAATGTCTTAGGGGCACGATCATCTGGGATTAAAAATCCCTGAACTCTTCCTGTTAGATTAATCCAGTCGCCGTCAACACTATCAACAGTACCCGAAGTTAGTACAGTAGTTCCGTCTGTGCCATAGTAGCTAACAGTATTGCCCACTGCCCAAGTGCCTGTTCGTGTAGCTGTTGGTAATTTTAATCTTGTTAATCCTGCTCCAGCAAATCCATCATTACTGCTATACAAGTGCATACCTTTGTCAGCAAAGTAGGTAAAACAATTTAGCCATTCAATACGAGCACCGTTAGTTGCAGTTAATGTTTCTTGATTAGGCGTAAAGAATGTCACGCTGTGGAACAGCATACTAGCTTCTTTACTTAATGCGTTTGCCACACTACCATCTACTAGGGCACCTTTACCTGCATCATCACTATTAAACCCGTAAGGATCGGTGCTGCTAGTTACGCTACCTCTGCTAATGACTGTAACGTTCCTAATGTAAGGACTGCGTGTAGTTACTTGAAAATTAGTTGCTAGTCTAAAAGCATACCCTGTATCATTTACCGCGTCATATCTATAGTTGCTGATAGTTAAATCTTCAATAGTAGTTTCACCATTTAACAAGAATGCATCTTTGTCAATGGTTGCAATAGTTGGTTCAATAATAACTGCACGAATACTTTCGCCACGAATAGCAACGCCTACTGGCACAGTTAGCGGAAATGTTTCTAAATATGTGCCTGGGTAGATAAAGATAGTATCACCAGATGTAGCAACTGATAATGCGTGTTCAATTGTTAAAAACGGATCGTTTTGATGCTCACCGAGGTTGGCATTGTTGCCGTTAGTGCTGACAAAATATAAGTTACCAGGAGGTAATGCTAAATTAATATTATCTACAACGAGATCGCCTGCTACAATAGTATCAGCATAGAGATTTTGTACCCATAGGTCTTTCCAACGCTTTTGATCAAATCGTATAGAAACAACATTATATACTCCATCTAGTAAGCCGTCATTGGTAGTAAATACTGTCTTGGGATTAGTTCCAATCCATGCGCCCGAAGTGTTTACGTTATAATTAGTGCTGATTCCTTCTAGCACTAATCCATATGCTTTACCAAATGTATGTGTAATTAGTGTATTAACCCAAGCAGGGCCAGCTGCTGGAATAGACAACATTACAAATGCCCCAGATCCGCTGACAGTTACTGTAATATCTCCTAGCGTAAAATCAGTTGGTGAAGTAAATGCGGTGCCACCGTAGCCTAGTTGACGAATGTTGTCGTTATCGGGAATAATATCACTAGCAACTTCTGCATCAAATGTTACTGTATCAGGCCCGGGGCCGCCTCCTAGAATAATGTTACCGTCAGTTTCAATGTTACCAGATACTGTTAAATTTCCGTAGATATTAGTATCTGCATAGATGTCTAATGAACCGTGTAGTAGTGGATCTCCGCCTGTTTTGTTTGGACGAATTTCTAAATTTACATTGCCCGTAGTAGTTGTAATAGTATTAGCCTCAATGCTAATGTCATCAACTACTAGTTTTGTTTGATAGTTTACTTGATTACCCGCGCCGTTTACTAGATTTAAAATACCATTAACGTTAGTGCTTTCAATAGTATTTCCAGAAATTCTAACATCGGCAAGATCTGCTTGACCATTAACTTCTATGTTTGTTGTTTGTGTTGTACCGTTTACTGTTAAATCTGCTGTTAAGCTAGGAATGTCTAATACAGGTACATTGATAGCAACACGTTGTGCTGTGTCGCCAGGTTTAGTTACTTTAAGATAAAGTAAGTCTGTCTCAAAAGCTAAATCACGGCCGTTTCTGAGTAAATCTTCTTTTAGTAAATGACCGGAAATTCGACCAAGCTGGCTCATGAGTGCTCCTTTAGACCCCGTGTTTCACGGTTAACCACCTTGCATTGCGGGTTTACCACAGTTTAATATCGTAGGAGTTAGCCAACTCTTACAGTAATTGTATTTAGTTCGTTTGAGTTTTTAACCAAACACAAGACTCATAAGGCTTGATAATTCTTGTACTTGTTCACCTGCTAGAAGCTCTGCTCCAGTGCCTGCAAGTGAAGCGTATTCAACACCATTAAAAATTTCAGCAATTGATAATTGAGTGTTATAACGTAAGTCACCTACTTGTGGAGTTGCTGGTCGTGAATCGTTATCGCCTTTTGGTAATGTAATACCGGCAGTACCGGCAAATTCTACATAACCTGTTCCAAGATTTTGAAAAATAATTGGAGTAGAGGCATTTAGGTTAGTAAGTTCGTTGACACCAAATGATAGATCATCCATTATTACTTCACCAGTGCCGTTAGGTGTTAGTACTATATTAGAATTTGTGGTAAGTGTTGATATAGTATTACCGCTGATGCTTAGATTGTTATCAGTGTCTAATCTACCGACTGTGATACCGCTAGTTGACATGGTCATTGCAGCAGCATTGTTAGTTGTAAAAATTAAAGTATTATTTGTAGGATGTGTTAGAACATTTGTTAGTTTATTTGCAGAGTATACTCCACTAAAACTAACAGTAGCAGTACTAAACCCTCTAAACAACGAGTCAGTAGTATTAAATCTAAACTCGCCCTGTGTTAGTGTTGTACGATCTGCAGTAGTTCCTACAGGTACCCGTAATGCGTTTGTTCCAGATATTACTAAATTACTAGTTGGGGTTGAAAATATAATACCTTCGTTTACAGTTTCTGTACTAATAGTAGTACCGTTAAATTTAACTTTTTCTAATTTTGGACCACCTGTGCTAATGCCTGATAAAATAAGATTATCGTTTCCGACTATAGTTGTGATGTAATTATCATTAATTTCTATATTGTTATTTGTAAAAAAATCAGAAGTAATAGTTCCGCTATTTGTAAGTCCGTTAGTTACTAAGGTACCAATAGTTGCTGCTTGACTAAATGTAACATTGTCATTGAATACAACTTTACCTGTACCAGCAGCCTTAAGTGATAAATCTGTATCAGCAGTGTCTGTGATTACTCTATTGGTAATAAATGCTATATCATCAAAATACGCACTACTGTCTACATCAAGTGTTGTTGAGATACTTCTGTTACCAGTCTGTAGAGTGTTACCAGTTTGAAGATAATTGCCAGTTAAGGTTACATCAGCAGGCATTGGACCAGTGAACGAATATGTGCCTCCAGACGCAAACACTCCACCTGTTATGGTAATATCATAATTACTAACGCCATCGCCTACTACAGAAACTACCCAAGTGGGTTGACCAACTACTGTCCAGCCTGGTTGAATTACACTAAATGTTGGTACAGTTTGTCCAGGATTTAATATTTGCCAGCCATAGAAGAAAAATCCAGTTGGGCTTGATGTGCCTGACAAATTTTGACTTACTTGGGTTATTGCAGTGCCTGTTCCAATTACTGTACTTTGTAAAATAGTAGCACCGTTAACAGTTAAATCTTGCTCAATTTCTACAGCATCATTAGGCACAAATACAATACCAGCACCTGCTGCTAATAATCTAAGATTATTGTTGCCTACAGTAGTTGTAATAGTATTTGTGCTAATTTCTATATCGTTGTCGCTGAATGTATCAGACGAAATAGTGCCAGAATTAGTTATGCCATTAGTGTAAGTTGTACTGTTAACTCTTAAATTTTGATTAAACGTAGCATTATCATCAATATCAATTATACCAGAGCCAGCAGCTTGTAATGATAAGTCTGTATCAGTAGTAGTTGTACTTAACACATTGTTAACTATTGATATATCTTCAAAGTAAGCATTACTGTCTACATCTAAAGTTGAAGATATATTTCTATTACCAGTTTGTAGAGTTACGTCACCTACTTGAATGTAATCACCAGTAAGGTCAAGTGTAGATAGTGTTGGTGTTAATCCGCCTATACCTATTACTGTATTTTTTAAATTTGTATCTAATAAAACTGTTAGATTTTGAGTAATTTCAACTGAATCTAAATCTGCCTTAACTAGCCCAGTAGTAGCAGCACCTAGTTCTAGATCATTGTTTCCAACAGTAGTTTGAATAATATTATCTTCTATAGTAATATCACCGTTGTCAAATTTGTTAGCAGTTGTAGTTCCGTGTACAGTTACAGAATCAGCGTGTACTGTATCGTTTACTGTGACATTCTGACTCACTAGCACATTGTCAGAAGGAACGTAAACTAGTCCTGTACCAGCAGCTAGTAGTTTTAAATCTGTGTCAGAAGTGATAGTGCTAATTGTATTTGTACTAATTCTTACGTTGTCTAGTTCGGCTGTGCTACTAACGTCGAGAGTGCCAGTTTGAATAAAGATCCATCGTGTGCCGCCAAACGATCTATAAATTCCCGATGGGGATCCAAATGTTATGCTGACAACAGTAATTGCGCCAGCAAGAGAAACATCAACAGTAATTGTTTTAGTGCTGTCATCATCAGATGTTAGTAGAACTCCAGACTGTCCCCAAAATCCTGTGATAACATCAAAACCTGCTACTACAGATGATCCATCTATAACAGTATTGCCAGTTTGATTTATATCACCAGTTCTATTAACATTGCCTATTAGATCTACAACACCTGTGATGTTGGTTGTTTTAAGGGCAGTGTTTGCACTAACTGTTAGATCATTTTCAACAACAGTATTAGAACTTATAGTAACTTTACCAGTGCCATTTGGTATTAGTTCTAAGTCTATGCCAGCAGTCAACGATTCAACAGTATGCCCGCTGATTTTTAAAGTAGTACCAATATCTAGCTCAATAACTTTGGCAGATAACCATTTTTTAGCAAGTGAACCTAAATTATAAGTGTTTGTAGTTGAGGGACGTAGATCATAGTCTACATCTGCTTCAAATTCTATGACATCTATAGGTTGATTACCTAATATCAATGCACCTTCAATATTAAAATCGTTAACAACTGTAATGTTTCTTGTTACATATACATCTTGGAATAAAGTCATTTCATTAGTAGCTGCTACTAAATTAATTTCGTCTACATAACTAGATATTGTATTATTGTTAAATGCTATTGTACCAGTTGATACTAGTTCTGCATTGATCAGTGTTTCTGATGTGGCCGATGTAAAATTTATAGAAGTTGTACCTGATGCGGAAGTGGCAACACCACCAATGGTAGCATTTCCTGTATCAAAACTTACTCTAAATGCGTCACCTACATGGAAGTTACCTTTATTATCTAAACTTTGATAATAAATCTTGCCTCCACCGTATTCTAATGTTTCGTTTGTAGAATTGTTTAGCGAAGGATCATTAGTAACATCAGTGCCTGCGCCAATATATGCAAAGTTATGATTAATAAGATACATCAAGCATGACGAACCTTCTACTTGTGCGCCTATATTTCCGTAGACATTAGCTGAACTAATGCTTCGTAATTCTGCACCATAACGAGTAGTTAGTGTGTTAGCGTCGTATCTGCCGGTGCCATTTAGTGCATATAATCCAATATTATTAAAATAAGTAAATGAGTTTAACCATTCTACTCTAACACCGTTGGTCATAGTTAGGCCGTTAGCGTTGGGCGTGATAAATGTCACACTGTGGAATAACATACTGGCTTCTTTAGTTAACGTGTTAGCAACACTACCATCTACTAGTGCGCCGCGTCCTGCATCTAGTGCGCCAGGCGCTGTTTCATTTGTGATAACTGATATATTTTGTATGTAAGGACTACGAGTAGATACTTGCATGCCTGCGGCAAATCTAAAAGCGTATCCGGTATTACCAACAGAATCATAATAAAAATCTTTAATTGATATATCACTAACTGTAGTTTCACCGTTTAATAAAAATACATCTTTATTGTTAGTAGTAGCGTCAGGTATAATAGTAACACTACGGATACCCATGCCTTTAACATGAACTCCTACAGGAACAGTTAGTGGAGTTATTTCTGTGTATGTTCCTGGATAAATGTAAACAACATCTCCAGATTGTGCTTGTAACAGTGCATGTTTAATTGTTGCATATGGAGCATTTTGATGATCGCCTTCATTGGTGTTGCTACCGCTGGCTGCAACATATAATATATTTCCAGGACGTAATGCAAGATTTGCTGCGCCAATACCAATACCTGTAGTGCTAATGCTTTGACCGTTTAACAATAATGGCCAAACTCCTTGCCATTCGTTGCCGCCAATGCTGTTATTAGAGCCTAACGAATGTGTATCTGTAAGATTAGGAATAATATCACTATTAACATTAGCTGAAAATGTTATAGTATCTGTTGGAGCATTGCCAATTATTAAATTACCACTAAGTGTAATATTACCTTGTGCATACAAACTATTAGAATTAAGAACATTAACATCACTGTGTACTTCTAACGTGCCAGTGCCACTAGGGTCTAGACCAATGCTGGCATTTTCCGTTAGTGATGAGATTGTATTGTTAGCTAGTTCAAGATCATCTGTTGTGACAATATTAGCAAACACATAGTTAGCAGCAGTTAAATTAAGATCATCAGCGGTGGTAATACTGTTACCACTAACACTGATCAATAGACTAGTGAGTCCAGCTAGACCATCTGTAGAAATTAAATCACTAGTATTTGTAGTACCGTTGACAAATAGATTTCTAAACGGACTTTCTTCGTTTACACCTACATATCTGTTTGCGGTGTTGAGATATAATAAACCGTTTTCAAAATTCAACGGCTGGCCGTCTCTAGAAAGATCAGCTTTTAACAGTTGTCCGGAAATTCTACCTAGTGTATCAGCCATTTATCGCTCCAATACACTATTTATTGATTCAATTAACGATCGAATCTGTGTAGTACGTGTACTTGCTTGCCTAACGGTACTGGAGTTAGACCGAAATCAATATAAGTTTCAAGGTCTCCGCCGAAGCCAGTTGGTTGTTGTATAACATCAAAGTTAATTGTTCCAATCTGTTGAACGTTTTCAACAAACACTACAAGATTAAGAGCAATCTGTGTGGCATTCCAAGTTGTACCATTTTCAATAGTTGGGTATAAGAACGGATCTGGATTTAAAGGACCAAACACTGTTTCAATATCATCGCCAGTTCCGATATAATCTAAAGTAATTTTAGTAGGTTCTTTAAATCTAATAGCTCTCCATTGACCTGCTTGATATGCTTCAAGCTCGCCACCGTCTGTACCATAAGTGTTGTAACGAATCATTCCGTTAATTGCACTTGTGGGGCGTTGATTTAAATCTGTATCAGTTGTTTCTGCAGGATCACCTGTGCCAGATGGTAGTTGTAGAGAAATAACTCCGTCCATGGTTACACGGCCGTCAGTTTCTACAACTACACTGTAGTCTTTTACGTTTCTAAAATTCAACTGTGATTGTTTTATAAATCTCATTAGCTTACTCTAAATGAACTAACTGTTACTTCTAATCTGCCGTCAACGTCTGCTGTTGCTGTTAGCGTATCACCTGTAGACAGTACTACCTTTTCTGTGTCAAATGTAAATGTTTCTGTTGCTGGAATAGTTAAATTTTTAATCAAAGACCGAGCAGCACCACCTTGTGGCGTAGCTGTTAAATTTAATACAACTGAGTCAGTAGTGCTTATGTTACAAAATATTAAACAAGTCACAGCGTGTTCTTGTATGTCAGTAACTAGAGTTCCAGGACATGTGAATATATCATCATTACCGCCTCCTGATACTGTAACTGCTTTATTTGAAATCGCCATTATTCTTTCCTTAAAATATCATGCTGAAGCCAAGTGCTCTGCGTCTACTGACCAGCTCATCGCTTGTGGTAGTATTTACAAAAAATACTCCTGACTTACCCATACCTAGAGTAGCTTTAGAGTATATCTTGTTTACTCCACTTGTTGAAGTTGGAGCAGTTGTTTGATCAGCTAGATTTAAATATCCATCAACTTTAATGTTGCTGTTAAGTGCAGAAAGTATTAAATCTGAACTAGCATCAGTATTTGCTACTGTGTTTGTTAAAATTCTAACATTGTCAACATTAAGGCCGTCAACTGTAAATTGACCTTTTAACACACCGTCAACTGTAAAGTCAATTGTACTATCCGTTGGAGCAGTATAACCTGTAGGTCTATAAGGACTTAAGGGTCCTTGTGCATCAAATACTTCTACAATAGTATTGGCTTCTTTGATTTTAGGTAATTCTAAAAAGGCTAATTGAGAATTTAAAAAATCTACAACTGCCTGTACGTTAGGAATAGCATCAGGTTTTGAAGCTACAATTGGGCCAGTTGGTGGAATTAAATCCCATGCTGCATAATCTAATACATTACGCTCATATGCATTCATTCCACTAACTGTGATAACACCAGTACCGCTAGGGTTATCAGGATCTACTAATAAGAAAAGATCTTGACCTTTACTGTTAATGTGACAAGTTTGGATACCTGCTAATTCACCATCACCGCCTGTGTTACGTTTAAAAACAAATGTACCATTCTTTTCAGCAGCTAGATAAATGTGTTTTACTGTTTCATCAAACATAAACCAAGCATCAGCAAATTCTCCTGCGCCACCACGAGTAATTTCTAAACCTGAACGACCATTTTTAATGCCACCTGTGGGAATGCCTGAAGCACTACCGCCGTTAACGTTGAGTATAATAGTGTTATCTTCAACTTGCATATCACTAACATATACATAAGTAGTATCACCTCGAACTTCAAGATTGCCAGTAATTATAGTTGTACCTTGCTCACCTGTGTCAAGCGTGATGCTTCCACTATCTCGAACAATTACTTTGTAGTCACCATTAGCAACGTTAACGACTTTAGATGTCATCTAATTGATCCTATTATTGATTATCAATCTGAACGTAGATACCTGCGGCTGGAGCAAATTTCCAAGGAGCTGTGGCACCTGTGGCATATACTGAACCTACGCCTGCTGAATTTTGTGTTAGGCGTACACGACGACCAGTAATTTTAGTAACAAAGTATGTTTCTCCTGCGCTGTCAGTAGCACCGATGGTCATTTCTCCATCACCAATACTTGCAGTAGCAACTAACTTACATACTTCTGTACCGTCAGCTGTGCGTACTTTAAATCTGTGATTGCCAACTTGTTTTAAAATGTCGCCAGTGAATACTTCTGTACCACCAGTAATTTGTGCTTCAAATCTAATAGCATTTTCTCTAGCACTTGCACCGCTAGTTAGTGCAACTGTAACGCCGCCTGAGCCGCTAGTATAAGTTGCAGTTTCGTTGCCGTCAGCAACTGTAAATGTTGGAACTGATGTGTAACCAGAACCTGCGTTAGTAATTAAAATACCTGTTAGGTCATTGCTGCCATCAACTTGTGCAGTACCTGTTGCAGTAATACCACCTGAGATTTGAGGAGCTGAAAACGTAACAGTAATTGTTCCTGTTAAATCTGCTGCAATTGGTGCTGCGATTGTTACGCTAGCTACACCTTCTCCACCTACACCAGTGTTGCCACCCTGGAATGGTGTAATTCTATTACCAAAATATTTTTTATGTAAAGGACGTCCCATTTTATTTTCTCCTTAAGAAACATGGCGTTCTAGGCCATACGCGGTTGGATTTCCGCATAAAATTCACCCTGCGTGAATCATACAAAGTATTTATCTGATCAACAGAAAGGGCTCCGAAGAGCCCCTTATAATTAACGTACCTTGCGGTAAGTTGATTAGCTGAATACTGCGTTAGCAATAGTAACTGTACCTAGGTAGTCAGCAGCGTTACCTAAAGAAGACGCTGTGTTTGACAACTCAACATAACCATAACGTGTCATGAATGATACGACTGGTTCGAATGTTGTTGGGTCTAGAACAACACCACTGCTCATCAATGGAATGTATGGGCAATAGAATGCTGCTGCATCAGACTCGTTAGCACCTTTGTAACCGATAAGCACTGGTGCTGTATCAGATGCATTGTATGTGTTAACATAAATCTTCATTGCATTGTTCAATGTACCAACAAACTTAGTGTTTGTAGGTGCTTCGAATGTACCTTCTGTTGTACGAGCAAATGCGCTTGTAGTAGCAGATTGTAGGATTGTCAATGCTGTTGGACCAACAACTGCCCAGTTACCAGCACCACGACGTGTGCGCTGGGCGATACGGTTAGCAACACGGTTGATTTGAACAGCTAAAGCAGCATGCTCATCACCAACGAATGTAGCAGTACCAGATACAGCAGCTTGGTTATAAGCTTCTGTGTTCTGTGAACCGGCTAGTGTTGTTAGAGATGCAATGATCTCTTGATCAATCTCAGCTGTGATCTCTTGTGCAAGAGCAGCCATGATTTCTGCTTCGATGTCAATGCCTTGTTGGGCTTGTGCATCTTGAGCAGCTTCGAATGTCCAGCGAGCTGACAACTTACGTGTCTTAGCTTCAACTGTTTGCTTCAAGATTTGAATGCTTAAACGCTTACCAGCAGCACCTTCTAAGGATGCAGTAGAAGCAGCAGTTACTTTAGAGCCATCATTAGATGAATAGCCTTCAGCAATCTTGAATGGGCTTAGTGCCTCTTCACCAGCAGTAGCACCATATGTTCCAGAAACGCTATCTGAATAACGAACTCTTAGAGTATGGATTTGACCAACTGGACCAGTCATTGGTTGTACACCTACCAACTCGTTAGCGATAACTGTTGGCATTACGCGACGAATCACTGGAAGGATCACGCGGTTTAATGTTGCGACGTTGCCGGCAGAAGTAGCACCTGTGCTAGCACTCTCAGCTAGATACTTACGTGTGTTCTCTAGTGTAGATGCCATTACAGATCTCTTAGTGCCTTGAAGGCCTTCAAGAAGTGCTTCTTTTGTTTCTGCCCAACGGCCTGTTAGTAGTTCTGACATTTATTTTCTCCTAATTAATGTTTAATTCCAGCTAGACGACGCATATTAAAAATATTGTGATCGTGTTCGCTGCTACTGACGCTGTGGGTTTCTTTGTTGCCTGTTACTTCTTTTGCCTCTACTAGTGCCTTCTTCTTTTGTGGAGCTTCGCCAGCAATAACTGCCGGTAGGTACTTGTCAAAACTACTGCGTAGTTTGCCAGTTTGTACACTCTCAAGTAATTCGCTCATAATAGCCTTTTGCTGTGAAGCCAAAGGTCCTACTAGTTCTGCCATTATTTCTTGACGTTGTTTGCTCTCCATTAGAGCTTTAACTTCTGCTTCTTTGCTTTCTAAGATCTGGGTTGCTTGTGCTACAGCGTGATGAGCCTCTACAACTTCTAAATCTTTTTTGTCTATGACTTTGAGCAATTTAGCTGTTTCTGATTTTTCGTTTAGGTAACTATTTTGATATTCGCTAGCATAAGCTTCGAATAATTTACGACCAAAATCGTTACGACGAGCTGCTTCGATGTCTTCTTTCAATTGACCAATCTCTTTTGACAGAGTCTTTTCAACTGTATTCTCGACCAACGTAGCTGCACGTTTAATGAATTGTTCCTTCATGGCTGCCAAAGCCTGACGGCCTTCGCGTACCAAACGTACTTTCATTTCTGCAATGTCTTGCTTGTCTGTATGGAACTCTGCGATTTCCTGAGCAAGAGCTTCAACTACAAACTTCTCAAGTGTATGAAACTTAGAAGCCATTTGTACTTGATCTTCATGTAATTCTTTAACTTCGCTAGCTAATTGACGAGTTACAAACTCTTTCATTACCTGTGCATCGTGTTGCATTTTTACTGCATAACGTGCCTTAGCTTCTGCTAATTGATTACGATCTTCTACAAACTGTTGAATTTCCTCTTTTAATTGATCGCCTAACATGCGATCAATTGCTTCAACCATAACCTGACGGTCATGTTCGTAGCGTTGAGCAAATTCTTCACGTAGCTGTTGAGTTACTTGTGTACGGTTCTCGACGATGCGAGCTTCCCAAGCAGCCTCAATAGACTCTTTGATCTCTTCTGAAACCACGTTGTTTTCAAACAAATTCTTTAGTGCGTCCAACATGTGATTCTCCTCTTTATTGGAGTTTGCTTATTATACCTAATAAGCTCTCTTTGAGATATTTTTGTGCTTTAGGGTCACCTTTAACCTCTTGCGCTATGCGTAAGCTGTTATAACCACCGCGACTATTCATCAGGTGTTCATAAATTGGTGTAGGGTATGCGCCAGGGGCACTAGGTTGAGCTACCACATCAACTGTGATAATCTCAAAATCTGATACTTCACCGGAACTGCCATCACTGACATTCCCGGATCCGCGGCTTGATACTCCTAACTTCACTCCACTTTCTAACATAGTTTTCACTAGTTGTCCCATGGGTGTTGCTAAGATTTTTAATTTTCCATAACCGTCTGCGCCATCCATCCACATTTCTGTAATCATATGGCTCACACGGTCAAGGTTGATTCTTAAGTCATCTGGATGATCTACTTCGCCAAGTACTGAGTACCCACCTGCAATTTGATCGTTCAGGGTTTTGACAGCCCTGGCAATCTCTCTTCCAGGATAAACACGCTGATTCTGATTCCTCTTGTCGCCTTGAATGAAAATTCCCTTCATGTAAAGGTTCTTTCCATTCTCGCCATCGGATTCAACGACCACTCTTGCTTGGTCGAAACTCAGGTTTTCTCGAAGATAGTTCATCGTCTTCTACTTACTTTGCTCTTTTAGGAGCGCCATTTAACGGGCTATCAGCACCTCTGTCGCCATTGTCGCCAGTTGCTTTTTTCTCAGCGCCGTGTCCAGGTTCTTTCTTTTTAAACGCTGTCTTGCCTGCGTTGCCGCCTGGGACATTAACGTTACCAAAGTTTTCTTCTTTAGTTGATGGATTTAACAAACCGCCTTTTGTGCCGCCTGTTGTGCTTTCTCCACCTTTTACGATATTAGCAGTTGTACCGCCCATATTGTTTGATTTTGCCATTACTGACTTGGTGTTTGCACCGTTGTCGCCACCTTTTGGTGTGCTGACTTTTTCAATGTATTCACGCATGAAGCTGTCTTCTGGCATTTTTTCCATGTCGTCCATTCCGCCCATGTCGTCATCACCCATGTCGTCCATTCCGCCCATGTCGCCGCCTTCTTCGTCACCCATTAATGCTTCAAATTCAGCACGTAGGTCGTCAAGTGCATCTTCAAGGTCAACTACGCGATCTTCAATATCGCCTTCGCCGCCCATGCCTTCTTCGTCACCTTCGTCGCCGCCTTCTGCGTCGATGTCATCTACAAAGTCGTCACCGGCGTCGCCACCAATGTCACCTGTATCTTCTTCATCACCAGCTTCGGCAAACCCAAAACTTTCTTCCATGTCTTCGTCGTCTTTGTCTTCAGCTTCTTCTACAGCTTCATCATCTTCAGTTTCTTCTTCCTCTGTTTGGAAGTCGTCTGCTAAGATGTTTTCGTAGATTTCGCGGGATTTCTCAACTACTAGTTGATGGAAAAGCTCTTTGGCTTTGTCACTTTCTTCATTAACAAGATGCTCTAGCATCTGCTCGAACTTTGATCGATCAGTCATGTTTATCTCCTATGTTGTATTGCAAGGCTGTCAAATATATTTACACTTAATTGTAATAAATGGGGTATAATGGTGGAATTTTTACATATTTTAGAAAAAAATTTCTAAAAAATTGTATTTTTAATGTCAGGCAGGTGGAGCTGCCGGAGTCATGTACATTGATTGGACGAGTTCTAATTCTTTTTCTTGTTCTAGAATATGGCTCTCTGATGCTTTTCTAAGTTCATTTATTTGACGTAGAGTCAGTCTAGTCTTACGTGTGTCTTTACGTTTTAAGCTAGATGTATCGTGACCTGGCGAGTATTGCAAGTTGTTAGATATTGACTTCATATCTTTGTCAGCGTAAAATAATTCTCTAAGTATCATAATAATATTTATGCTGCAGGAGGTGCAGCCGCTGGCACTGGAGTTGCTGC
>Ga0315909_10004873_pt1 | contig 15663 bp, 34 predicted proteins | sample LakEriMetagenome_11_FD_203527 | JGI IMG/M metagenome (GOLD analysis project Ga0315909, IMG submission 203527) | Freshwater fungal communities from buoy surface, Lake Erie, Ohio, United States - Buoy 2 MA125 | ecosystem: Environmental > Aquatic > Freshwater > Lake | place: USA: Lake Erie, Ohio...
TCTAATATCGTTGCCTTAGGGTTATCCCAAACCTCTTTCAATTCATCTACACCCATTTGCAGCATAACTTGTATAGTATCGTTAATTTCACTTAGCTTGTAGCCCTGTTCTCTTAGTAGCGTTACGTACTTCTTAGGTCTGCCATTTGGGTTTCTTACTTCGCCTTTTTTGGCTGGTATTAAATTCTGTTCGTTTGCCATTTTTCTAATTTCCCTCTAATTTTTAACCGATAAATTCAAAATGAAATGTTTTAACACCCATTTCTCTAAAACCATTTTTTCTTATCATATTACCACCTGTTTTCATTTTCCCTAATAATCTTTTTTCTCCTAAAAACACCCATTGTTTTTGTTTTATCATTGATTTGAATACTGGTATTGCGCTAAATTTTGCCATAATTCTAAAATCATATGTTTCTTTCATATATTTAGAAGTAAGGTTAATCAATTTTATACCCAATCCAAAACCTTGATAATCTGGGTGTATAACAGTTCTATTGCTATGAAATATTTTTTTTTGTCCTTTTTTGAATGGCACATAATTTGAAAAACATTGAAAACCAATTTGATTATCGCCTAAAAACAAACCAAACATATAATTTTTGCCACCCGGCAATTTATCACTTAAATAATGATATTTGCTATAATATTTCCACGATTGTCCGCTGATTGGTTTAATTGTAAATTCAATTTGTTCTCTTTTTTCAAAAAAAAAATCGGCGTTTTGCCTTTGTATAAATTCTTGCTTATTGCAATCTATTACCCAATCTGGCTCTAACCATTCCACTACATCATAATGACAAGAACATAAAATAATTTTTTTATTGTTTTTTTTGGCATATTTCTGCAATGTATAACTCATTGCTTTTGCAACGTTTCTATCTACAACACTTGTCCATTCATCTATAACAATTATGTCGTTTTCTTGTGTCATTAACAATGCAGCTTCTGCTCTTGCTTTTTGTCCATTTGATAATGTGTATACTGGTCGAACCCAACAAGGAACTGAATTTAATCCAATTCCAGATAATATTGCAGCGCATTGCTCATATGTTAAATGTTCTGGCAATTGGTTTATGATTGGAACACCTTCTATCAATGGAGATTTAAAAATATTTTCTCCAAATATTTTTTTTGCCAATGTTGTTTTACCGCTTCCGCTTGAACCTAAAATAATTCCTATATTAAATTGTTCTGGAATTTTCGCATTAATAATCAAATGGTGTTTTGATTTTTTTGATATATCAATGTCTAAACTATCGCAAGCTAATTTACATCTAAAATTATTGCTAACTGGGCTTTCCAATAATACTTCGTATTTCATTAATTTACTATTTTAACATCTAAACCATCTAAAATAAATTTTTCATACAATTTTTGTGCGTGCGCTTCATTATCACATTTTATATTTAATAACCAAGCTAATTCAGTATCATAACCACTTGGCTCTATTGGTTCTTGTTCTAAAAATTCTTGTTTATCGAACCCCGGTATATCCAATCCCCACTCTTGTAATTGTTCACTATCCCAATTATTAGCAAGGTCGTTCCAATCCCATTCCCCAAAGCCTACGTTATCCTTAATAATAAATTCCTTCTGTTGTTCTTCGGTAAGATTTGACGCTTTTATGATGGGTATTTCTTTTAATCCCGCTTCTAAGCACGCTTTAAGGCGCATATTGCCACCCAAAACAATCATATCGTCATTCACTACGATAGGGCGTATTTCAAGCATCTGCGGGAACTCTTGGATTGACTTAACAAGTTTGGCAAACTTTTCATCCTTGATAATTCTCGGATTGTTGGGGTTTGTTCGAACCTTGTTTATGTTTACTAATTCTGCTTTCATAATATTACATAATTATTTGTAGATTGATATTTTCCTGTTTCTTGCGCCCATAGTTTATCGCACTTCATTAAGCCTTCGTCTTTCATTTTCCTATATGGTGTATCTTGTCCTACGTCGTGACCGATATGCTCTGCCGTTAACCCGCTTAAATAGTAATTCAAATGCCCTGTCTGTTGTAATCTAAAAGAATAATCCCTATCCTGCATTCCGTAAGGGTCGTACACCTCATTGAACTTGCCTATTGTTTCAATTGCTTTCATTGGAATTAAAACATTTCCGAATACAGCATCTGCTTTATGTATAGGAATATCGCTAATATAACTTCTTTCGCCCAAACCCTCTACACAATGAATACCACACATTCCTGTATTCGGGATAGCGTATGCAGCCTCTACCATTCTCGCCAACCAATCGTCGGGCATTAAGATATCGTTTGCCATTGTTACAATAGCGTCGTATTGGTAGCTTCTACTTATGCCGTAATTGATGGCACGAGAGATTCCTTTCATTTCAACTTCAATAAAGTCAAAATGAAATCCCGCGTTTGAAAAGTTAACATACTTTACCCTTTGGGTATGTTCTTTTCTTTCGTAGTTTAATAAGATTACATTAACGAGCATTGCTTCCGATTTCTTTTACAGGTACACCAGCGTATTTATAGTAAGGTTGTAAAATCGATTTCTTGCCTACAAAGGCAGAAGCACCAATCATACACCCTTCGGGTATTCTTATTTTTTGGTGCAGCACCGCGTTTAATCCAATGTTGCAATTCTTTTCAATGATAGTATGTCCTCCGACTTTTGCGCCACAACTAAGGGTAACATTGTCGGCTAAGATAGCGTCGTGACCAACGTGCGAATGCTTCATAAGGTAACAACATTTGCCAATGATGGTTCTTCGTTGCGTTCCGCTATCCACCGTGACCGCTCCTGTTAATCTTGAACCGCTCATTATCGTAACCAAACCTTCGCAATGTTCGTATCCTTTCCACTCTGCGGGTGTTCCAATAATACAATAAGGACCGATATAAACATTTGGTTCAATGATTACATTCGGGTAAATGATTGCGGTAGGATGGATATACATTAGTTCATTAATTTAAGGTAATCAATCTCAACACTTTCCTTGTCCTCGATAGTTTCTTTCCTTTCGATTGTGTTTATTATACTTCTTATGAGCCTTTCCCTTTCTTCGCTTCCCAAATGTTTGCTTTCCAATAGTTCCAGATTTAGCCATAACTCAACGACCATTTTTTTTCTTCTTTGAATACTTGCCGCTTGCAAGAATAGCTTTCCACACTTTTTCCGCTTTCTCTTTTGTGTCGTAAATACATTGACCGCTACCGATGCGGTATTTACCGTTACTACATTTTAATACTGGCATACAATTGTTTTCTTTTCTCGTTTACCTTAATTAAGTCAAAGTTTTGTATTGCCCACTCGTGCAACTCCAAACCCTTTTCCTGTCTATAAATAGCATCTTGCGTGACTTTTTTAATCTGCTTAAACCAATCTGTCTGTTTATCAACGGCTAAGATTGGTGCGCCCTTATAGGGATGCACGTTACTAACAATAGCGGGTATCTTTTTGCAAGCTGTTTCTAATAATTTAAGATTAGATTTCATCGAATTAAAAGTCGTTTCCATCAAAGGAACTATCGTACAATCGGCATCATTATAGAAGTTCATATACTCGGTAACTGGCAACGCTGCGCGAATATGTCCTAACTTAAACCCACAAGTAAACGCTTGTATCATATTGTGCCATACGCTTGCGTAATACTTTTCTTCTGGATTGTAGCCGCAAAAACAGAACTCAACTTGGTTCTTTAATTCTAAAACTCTTTTAAGTGGGTTGCGTAGGATGGCGACATCTTTCTCGTGTGTGATACTTCCCGCGTAAACAAACCTTACCTTTTCGCTTTCCGTTCTTACATCGGTAAACTGGTCTTTGCCATACGGCAACGCGTTAGGTAAAATTTCTACATATTTATTAAAAGGCAATATCCTATCTCTTAATCTTTCATGTGTCGTTGTAACTAAGTCGGCAGCCTTAATATGCTCAATGATAGTTTCCGTAGGATAGTTCTTGATTATATGGTGGCTATCCAATACCCAATAATCGTCTATGTCAACTATTAACTTAAAGCCGTACTTTTCTTTATAGGCTAAAATTGTTTCTAATTCTACCCCTGATATAAAGCGATTGATTAAAAGAATATCGTAATTGTCTTTTAAGTTTTCTTCGTTTAGTACGTCGGTAAATAAAGCATACGTTTTCGGTAGGTAGTAAATAGGTAACATTAACCTATGATACCCTACACCGCTATTCTGTTGTGTTACGACAAGTATTCTCATTTCTTAGGTCGCCCTCTTTTTTTAGGTTGTACATTTACTTGTACATCAGCTTGTACATCACTTTGCACATTCGATTGTGCAAACGGCTCGTAGTAATGAATAAGCCTTTTAAGCATATCGAATACACATTCGCCACACCAATACGTCAAATGGAATTGCGGGTCTAAGTATTCGCGATACATTTGCTCGTATCTACCTAACACATCGAACGGAATGTTGCGTGTGAAGCCGTGCTTGACCGCTTCAAAATTGATAATGTGTTGCTTACAAAAATCAATGTCTTCTTGCTTCATATAAGTTATTTAAGAAGTTTCTAAAAAAAGGTGCTATTACTCCCGCGCCAAACATACACAAGGTAGCTTCGGTTACTTGAAACGGCAATAGGTAGAAAATCAAACCTACCCACGCAGTAAGACAAAGCGTACAATTAAACGGCTTAAAGTTTAACTTCCACTTTTGTGGAAAGTTGTTTTGTACGATAAAATAAAAGCTAAAGAAATTAGCTGCTAAAATGATTTCAAATATTTTCATTGTTTCTAATTTTATACTTCATTAAAATTTTTGCTTTGCGGATTGTTTTTATTAACGAGCGATAAGGTATTTTTGTTTCGCGGCTGATTGCTAATAGATTTTTTCCGTTGCTGGCATATAACTTCAACAATTCAGCTTCGTACCAATGCAAGATACCTAACCCCTTTTCAAGTTTATCCAATAGTTCTTCGTTGTAATCTTCTTTAGGTATGTCGTATGCTAAAGGTATTTCCTGATATAATTGGCGAAATTTCTTGTAAAAGTTGCTTCTGTCGCTCTTAGCCATATTCAAAATAGTACGAACGATAAAATACTTTAGATACCCGCCATCGTACATTTCAAATAACTTGGCTTCATCCATTTCACAAAGCACTAAAAATACTTCTTGCCGCAAATCGTCTTGCAAATCGTACGGCTGCATTTTACCGATAGCGTCGTTAATGTCGCTACTCAGGTACATTTCTTGTATGATAAAATCGCGTTTATTCATTGATAAACATACTCTAATATAATACATATTCTTCCTCTTATTTTTCTTATACCTCTTCTTCTTCTTATTATTATAGGGTATCTGGTAGAGTATGCCATACCTATCGCATAGGTATTAAATACCCTATAAATCATTAAATTTCAATACTTTATGTTATTGATTATCAATAAGTTACGAAAAACACGAAAAAAAGTCAAAGAAATATTTTTTTATGTGCAGAAAAGGTTTGATATTTGTACTCGATAACGGGAACAAAAAACCCGATTACTAAACAAAAAAACCAAAAATTATGACCTACAACGTAACAAACCTCCAAACAACAAAGGGGAAACCAGCAGCAAACCAATTCTCAATTAGAACAGAAAAAGGATTGTATTTTAAAAGTTATCAATCAAATATTGTTTTCATTCCAAACGATGGTACGCCTATTCAATTAGATAAAGAAAATTGGGATTATTCACAAACAACAGGCAAGTATAGAAATATGTTTTTAGGCGAAACAAAAAAAGAAACAGAAAAGAAAATTGCATCAGGAGAATATATTTTAACAAATCTTAACTAAACACTATGAAACCACAAACAAAATTATTCATCGCCCTTTTGGTTATTTGCTACATTGTTGGTAAATTACAAGACCAAATTTCTCTTTAATCTTAAAAACTAAACACTATGAAAGTACAATTAGATTTTTCAGCCGAAACCGCAGCGTTCTTGCTTGCAAACGACAAATCATTATTCACTACCTCGTTTGTAAAAGCCGACGACAAAACAGGTTCAATCACACTTGAGTTCGAAGCTAACAACGCGGAATGTTTAACAATGGGATTGTTCCTTGCTGGGCAAACCTACATTATGAAACACGTTAAAACTATCTTCAATGCGAACAGTATACCCGCCTAATCCGCCAAAGGACTTCAATGAGTGGATAAAATACATTTACTCATTACTGAATACTCCGTGTCGTTAAGGAGTTTAATCTGCAACGAATTAGATAAGGGGGGTGGTTCAATGGGTTATGGTCGCCACCCCCTAATGCTAAAATAAATTTTATGATATCGCTTTTTGTTATTAGCTTACTCATTATTGCCTGCTTATTTGTGCTGGCTATTCTATACGCTTTAAAAAACTAAACTATGTTAGCAAAAATTCAATCGCTTGTAAAAGCACCCAAAGGGCAATTCAACAAATTTGGTAACTACAAATATCGCTCTTGCGAGGATATTGTGGAAGCCGTTAAACTCGTAATCAATCCGCTTGGCTTTTATCTTACTCTTATGGATGAGATTGTGTTAATCGGCAATCGTGTTTATGTAAAGGCAACAGCTACCCTTTCTAATGGCGAGCAAACTTACACGGCTACGGCATACGCAAGGGAAGAAGAAACCAAAAAAGGTATGGATGGCGCACAAGTAACAGGCGCAGCATCTTCATACGCCCGCAAATACGCTCTTAATGGATTGTTCGCAATTGACGATACTAAAGATGCAGATGCCACGAATACGCACGACACACCAACCAAGGAAGAAAAACTCATATTATTTACTTTATTAAGGCAAGCAGATTTATCAGTTGAAGAAAAACAAAAAGCGAGTAAAGCAATAGATAATTGCAACGATTACAGAACTTACCAAGCAATAGCGAACCGCCTTGAAGATAGAAAGATTCCTATTGACCAAATCGTAAACCCCTCACAAAAAGATATTACTAACCACCTTAAAAAATCAATTAAATGAACCAGCTAACCCTTTCTAATCTTTCGTTATTTGAAACGACGAAAGAACAACGGCAACAATTCTGCGCCAATGTGATTGATGTTCTAAGCGAAGGGATGGCAGACCCTTTGAAAATTCATTTGCAGGTTAAATGCTTAGAAGATATTATCAAACAAATAACTTCGAATGCAGCGTACAAAGATTATCTACTTACCGAAGCCAGCAAGTACGGCAAGACCTTTGAGCATCACAACGCGAAGTTCGAGATTAAAGAGATGGGGGTTAAATACGATTTTGCGGCTTGTGGCGACCCGATAATGAACGACCTACTATCTCGTCAAGCCGAACTTGATACGGCAATAAAAGAACGCCAATCGTTCTTAAAAGGCATACCAGCGCAAGGGATGGAAACTTTGTTCGAAGATGAACTTGTTACCCTTTACCCGCCAACAAAAACCTCTACCACCTCAATAAGCGTTAATCTAAAATGAAACAAGGTAAATCGGAACTGCCCATCCTAATTGATGGCTTGACAATCTTGGTCTTAATTCGTTGGTGGTACACGCCCGAACTACGCCCGACGTTTGATAATCCGTATGGCGAACCCTATGATTTTACCTACGAGATTATTTGGCACAATGCGCCAGAAGAAATAAAAGAAGAACAATTGATGGACGAGATTGATAAAATTAGTATATTTGAGATAATGGAATTTTTTAACCCTTAAAATCGAAAGCAATGTTAGCCAACATTCAAAAGGTAGGCAACTCGTACAGAGTGCGGGTGCAAAAAAACGGCAAGCGTGTAAGCAGAAACTTCACGAGCCGTAAACAGGCATTGGAGTTCCGTAAGAAACTCGGTGTTTAGTAATGGCAAGCTGGTTGGTGTAATTGGTAGCACCTTTCTTGGAAAACGCGCAGGTTCGAACCCTGCACCAGCTTCTTTTCTTAACTTAAAATCAAAAAACAAATGGAAAAGAAAATCTACTGCGGAAGCGGTAAAAAACGAAACGACAATTGGATTAGTGCTTCAATCAATCTTGACAAGATTAAAGAACATATCCAAGAGTACAACGGCTCAAAGTTTATCAAAGTAAACATTAACGTAAAGGCAGAGCCTGACCAATACGGCAAAGACGTCAGCATATCCATTGACACTTGGAAACCCGAACAAAAGGCAACAAACGATAATACACCGCCTAACGACTTACCCTTTTAATGGCAAAGAAACTCACTCCACTGCCCAAGCTATTGCAGAAAGCGCAAGCAGTTTTTAACGCACACATTCGTAAGCGGGATGAAAAACTTGGTTGTATTTCTTGCGGTGGCGAGGTTCAACAAGCAGGGCATTATTTTTCGCAAGGGCAACATTCTGCATTACGCTTCGGATTACCGCACACGCACGCATACCATAACACCAATGGACAATGTATTCGCTGCAATATGTTCCTACACGGCAATTTGATTAAATACCGACAAGGTTTGGTGAATAGATATGGCGAAGATTACGTAAAAGAATTAGAAGCCGAAGCAGAAAATAACAGGCTTAAAAAGTGGAGCAGGGATGAACTTGAAATAATTATCTTAACTTACAAATGAAACACTCGGGAAGTTTTTACTACGACCTTGATTTTGGCGAACGTGGCGAAGATTGGCTAAATGAAATTTTCAGCCAAGGTAAAAAAGTCGAAGTTAAGACAGACCGAATGGCGCACATTACAGGGAATATATTTGTTGAGATTTCATCACGCGGCAAGTATTCGGGTTTAAGCACTACACAAGCAGATTATTGGATATTCATAATCGAAGAAAAAGATTACTCAATAATTGTTAGTACGAAAAAATTAAAGGAAATTGCGCGTGTTGTATTTGCAACAGATGGTTTAACCAAAGGTGGCGACAACAACACATCATACGGAATTTTATTACCTATCAAATTACTATTATGAACACACACGAACAAGCAAAGCAACTAATCGAAAAGTATTGTGAACTTTACGGCATTCAGCCAAAAGACCTACGCAGAAAATCAAGTCATCCTTTCAAAGTTATTGTTAAGAACGACAAGTACATTAACACGGCTTCGATGCGTATGGCATTGGGATATTTTCTATTCTTGTATTTTCCTTTACGAATAAAAGAAATAGCCGTGATGGTAGGATATACCGACCACTCGCCACTCAGTTCGCAGCGCAGACAAATCGCATCTTATATTCAAAATAATGATAGCTATTTCATGCCTTATTACGGAACTTTATTTAATTTAGCTACCAGCCTCGGGGTTGAAACTGAATACAAACGCGCGTGTACTCAAACAATTCCTTTTATGCGCCACGAAACAGATGCTTCTTTTTTAGAAAATATTAAATACTATGAAAATGCCTAAGAGATTTACTGACACCGACATTTGGGAAAAGGAATGGTTTATGAGCCTATCGCCAACCGATAAATGCCTTGTCAAATATGTACGCGATAAATGCGACCTTGCTGGGGTTTGGAAACCCAATTACACGCTTGCTTCGTATGTTATCGGTGACAAAGTAGATGAAAAGCGGTTAACAAGTATCGATAAAGGCAAGCAATTTGAAGCTTTACACGATGGCAAAATACTTTGTATTGACTTTGTACGTTTTCAATACGGCACGGAACTGAACCCAAGCAGTCCTATACATAGAAAGGTTATTGATATTCTTTCGCGTTATGAAATAGAACACGAAACAAAGAACGTAACGGCACGCGGGTTTGTAAAGCCTACGATTGAAGATATCAAAGCCGAAATGATGAATAAGTGGGATGAAAAGAATGCAACCTATCAAGCGAATAGATTTTATGATTACTATGAAAGCAACGGCTGGTTCGTAGGTAAAAACAAAATGAAATCGTGGCGACACGCAGTAAGCGGATGGATGGCGCGTACTAAAATCGAACCCACGCAAGAAAGCATTGCGCAGAAACTTGAACTATTAGGAAACAAAAAATTCAGCGAACTATGAATAACCCAGCATTTGAATACTTAAGGCAATTCAAAAAGATAAGCGACGATGCCGAAGCATTGGTAACTAAGTTTATCAAAAAGAAATACCCCGAACTTGGGATGAAAGAACTGGTGCAGATATTTGAAAACGGCATTGCGGGCGAATACGGAAAGGTTTATTCAGCCGACCCCGAAACAATATTGGATTGGATACGCAAGCACGTTTCAAACAAAGGGCAACAAAGAAGCTATTATGAAACTCCCTTGCTGACTAAGGAAGTTACAATTTACGATAATAGATATCCCGAAAAACAAGAAGATTGGTGCAAAGAAGTAAATAAGGCGTTCACGGCTTATTTGAACGGAACAAGCACAACGGAAATGCACCCGCATATTTACGACAGGTTGATGGTGGATAGCAAAATACCTTTGAACGCTTATTTGAAACATTATACCAGCGACGTAACAATTGCCAAGCAAAAAATACTAACTGAATATTTTTCCGCTTGTAAACAAAAAGGCTTCACATATATTTATTTTATTAAGCAATGAACGCAGCCGAACGATACAGGGTATTTAATGAGATTACCAACAACTCATTCGTTGAACTCAGTTTAACGTATGCCCGATGCTATCAAGAAAACCCAAAGGCTTTTATCAATTCATACAAGCGTTACAATTCAATTCGCTTGGTTTGTGATTGGATTGTTTACACCTATAAATACATTGGCGCGTTCGATGAATGCAAAGCGTTAGGAAAAGATTTTAGCGATTGGGCAAACCGACAAGACGTTGACGAAAAACACAAAACCAACTTAGCAGATATAATGCTGATAATCTATTCAATTATCAACCGATGAAATGCAAGAAATGTAAACAGACAAAACCTATTGAAGAATTTGCAACATTCAAAGGTTACAGGAATAAAGAATGTAGAGTATGTTCTAAGGCATCGAGTACGTTCTTTACACACCCAGAAAGCTATTTCAATTTATTCGTAGGACAAGAAGAATGGCGGCACGTGTACTTTGAAAAAACAATAACGAAAAGAAAATGACAATCTATGAAACAAACAGCAGTAGAATGGTTATATGAAAGATTGGAAAGAATGGTTCCAAGAACCGCTTTATATGGTATTGACAAGAGAGAATATTTTCAACAAGCCAAAGCAATGGAGAAAGAACAGATGATAAAAGCTTTTATTGATGGCGAACACCAACAAGGGTTTGAAGGTGAGGCTGAATTATATTTCAACGAAACCTATAACAAATAATTATTTCAGTTCAACGTATCGAAAACCCATCTGCCACATAAAACGAGCGGTTTTGCTGCTTTCCTTTCTTACTTTACTTTCCGACCAATCGGGATGCTTCAAATGAAAATGTTCGTGTAACAGGTACAACATATACCGATAGCCACGCAAGCGTTCATCTATTTCAAGTTTGTTATCTTCGGTATAGGCAATGCCATAGGCACGTTCTTTGCCTAACTTACGATGAACTACTTGGTGTACTTTCTTCGGCATAAAAATTTGAGGTGTATATTTCTTGAATACCAATATGAATAATGTAAAGAGCCATCTTCTTAATCATTCGCACTAATTCCTTTTCTTCTTCGTCAAGCATTGCGTAATCGTATTCCGTTATCGCGTTAAGCGCATTGGTACACGCGGCAATATCTTCGTGCGGTGTAATATTTAGTGGCTCGATTACTTCTTCCATCAGTAATCAGTTTTAATGCGTGGTATGCCCTTTCTTCTTGAAAATTCAATCACGTCTTTTTCTACTTCGGCACGCGATTGCTTTCTAAATTTATCACAAAGTGGTTCGAGTATTCCCAGCTTTTCTATCGGTGTCAATACTTTCATCATTTCCTGAATTTGCTTCTTGATAATCGGAATGTCTTTGTGTGTCATAAATAGTTTGTATTTTTTGTAAATAGAGTAATCCATCCATAAGTTCTTCTTTCAAATGTTGTATCCATTCATCCAAAGATAGGTCATTCCTATCCATTGTTGTTCCGTATTTCTTAAAACCGCGTTCTTCGCGTTCAATAAACTCGGCAAAAACTTTCGCTAATAGTTGGCTCATTTTGAATGATATTTTCCGCAGTCGTTACATTGATACTGAATGTGCTTTGTTCCAAGCGCGGTTATTCGTGTTTTGCTTATCTTTACATTGTTCGAGCCACACTCGGGGCAGCTTCTTTTATCGCCTGTTTCCTTTACTGCATAATTAAATTTAGGCGTATCGTGCAACCTTAGTTCTTTATGTACTTGTTCTAATAACTTAACGTCTTGCTTGCAGTATTCAATCATTCGCGCCATTGACTTTTCGCACTTATGCAACACGATATCTTTCCACAAATTAAAATCGGTTTTAATCTTCTTGCCTATCCCTAAGAAAGAAGCAATATAATCTAATCTGTTTGAGTTGAAACGAAATTGCCTACGCGATAGCTTCAAAGTATCAATCGTGGTGTATTTAGGAAATAAATCTATTCTATGAAACAAACAACGCGTGCGCACCCACGGCAAATCGAACTTGTCGCCATTATGCCCGACTAATTCATCGGCTTCGTTTGCGACTTTAATAAATTCCTGTAAAAGTTTTTTATCGCATTGGTGCTTATCCCAACTTAAAGAGTGTACTTGCTTTTCATCTTCCCACTTGTAACAGATACAAATGATGGCTCTTTCTTTGATTATATTTTGATAATCAATTTTTTGTTTGTAGCCAGCCGACCAGAACAAACCAATGTTAGGTGACGTTTCTAAGTCGAAGTAAAGGCGCTTTCGTTTCATATAGGTAAATAGGTTTAATACTCTACTTTACCAATTCGAAGTGCATTGCGTCGTATCCTTTTACTTTCCCATAATTCAAAAACCCATTTTTTTCAAAAATTGTATGCATTGCTTCGTATTGTGGTAAGGCAAATTGTGATTGATGCCATTTTGATTTCAATCCGTTCCGTGCTGGGTCAAGGTCAATCGCTATCCCCCACGCGTGCCTGCTCCATTTCGTTTTAGAACCGCGCATTGTTCGCACGTTCACACACCCACCGAAAAGGTCAATCCCTAATCGTTGCAGTTCGGGTAAGCCGTAATGTTGTAAAAGCTGATTAAATACGTTCGTAAAGCTATCGGCAGCAAGTTCGTGGCATTGCATTTTTTGAACCCTTAGCTTTGTATCCCAAGCTATCCGCATCGGGTAAGGCAAAGCAATGATGGTAAAGTTATCGGGATTGCCAGCCGTTCCGTACTTTTGGTTTATTTGCGCATCGGTTAAGAATGCCACGCTATAAGTTTTAGTAAGGGTTTGTAGAGCATTCGTATTGCGATTGCGATTAAAAGCAATATAAGCCATTTTAAGCGGCTATTTGCTTTATCCTTATATTCTTGCGTCTTTTCTATTTGAACGGCTAATTTCGCCTCTAATAACTTTATACGCGCGTTATCCACAACGACCGACTTAATCGTGTCGCGTATTGTAATGGTTTTTACTATTTTTTTGGTAAGTGGTAGCCTAAGTGTGTCGGTATGATAAATATCACGAAAAATATCCGCACCCTTTTCAATTATGGTATCGTAGGTTATTAGGGTATCGCTTTTCGTTTGTATGATAGTATCGTTTGCGCAGTACCCCATTTGAACGACGTACTTGGCAACTTCATCTAATTTTTCCCTATCCCGCAAAACTTGCTTCACGGGATTACAAGAAACCAATAACAAACTAAGCAGTAGTGTCCTCACTAAAAAAGTTTGAAAGAAACTTACCAATAACCGAAACAACCATAACAATCGTGCCAGCTAACGGATGCCCATTCAAGATAACTATTGAAGCACCGAACGTGCCAGCGGCAGCCAAGCTATCGCCAAATATCCTAATTCTTTTCGGGGTAGGTTTGAAATATTCTTTAAGTCCTATTTTCATTCCCTATCCTGTTTGTTTTGTAATTGAATAGAAAGCTGATTTAATTGTTGTGTAATCGTATCTAACTTTCTTGAAATTTGGTCGTCTTGCTTTTCAACTACGTGTACCCGAATTTCTAATTCCTTTAATTTTAAGGAAACCTTTACATAGATGCCAATCAAGCCACCTATAATTAAGATGGCTTGACCAGCAATAAAAATCATTACCTGTGTCATTTGTTATCTATCAAACTGAATAATGCAGGGTAATATTCATCTGTTTCAACGCTTTCTAAATGCTCCAATTTGAGGTCTGCACCCCAAAGTTCACTCACGTTGATATCTTTTTCAGCCGTGAGCAAATCCAAATGTTCTTTGTTAAAGTCAGCGATTTTCTCTCTTGGTACTTCAATCATACCATCCTTTTCTTCGCCAAACTTTTTGAAAAGTTCATTTTTAGCATCTTCGTAAAGTTTGAGTTCTTCACTTACTACTTTGTTCAAACGCTGCAAATAAACCTTTGTTTTTAAAGACATTTTTTGTTTGAGCATTCCTTGCGTCAAAACTTCTGTCGTTTCCCCTTGTTTTGTTACTCCGTTAAGTTCGTAATACAGGGCGATTACTTCGTGCAATTTCAAATTCATAATATAGGATTTTTTAGTAAATAGATTATTCTTCGATTATTTCCACGTTCAGCTTGCTGGCAATCCAATCCCAAGCTACGTTATCGGTTGTCCAAGCAGCGTAATCGTTGCCAGACATATCAAGATTTCCCGAAGTTAATAATTCCCCAACTTGGCTAACCATTTCGCCATCTACTTCAACTTCGTTTGAAGCGTAAAGTTGGTAGTTAAATACGGCAGATGAACCCAATTGAAGATTGATACATACTGCGTTGAGGTACTCGGCTGACTTTGTTTCGCCATTTACCCAAATCGAAAGAGGACTGATTTTTTTCATTTTTATTTTATTTTAATTGTTAACACCAATTATCTATTACGATAGGAATTAAATAAGAAGTACCATCTACTTCAACTCTAATTACATCGCCCGTAAATCCTGCTCCATATGAACCACAAGTTGTAGTAAATTTCTCGCCAAGTTTCCAAGGTTTAGCAGTTCCCCCACTTGGAGCAGAGGTTTGTATCGCACCACCTTTTGTTACAGTAAATTGACTAACCCCACCAACTTGAAGTTCCATAAGGTCGGCACCTGTTCCCGAAGCGGTGTTTGTAATGTTTAGCTTGATAGCAGTAGGATTGCCTGTTGTATTCCAAGTTCCTGCAAGGTCTAATAAAGAAGATGCATTTGAGCCTGTAAGGGAATATCCACTTTGAGCAATAGCACTAACATTTGTACCAGTTAATAAATTTAATTGCCCATCTTTTGTAACTCTCATTCTATTGCCCCATGTACTTCCATTAAATGTATAAAAATCAATTCCAGTACCATTTAATGTAGCTGCACCAGCGATAATTCCTGTATTATCAGTTGCATCATAACCAAATTGTAAACCATTATCATTCGCTCCAGAATTTCTTATAGACATTGTTCTTCTGCCATTAGTAGAACCAAATGCAAAATTACTTACCACTTCTATATTTACCGCAAAAGTTGAAGCCAATGTTCCAGCATTAACACAAAAGAAATCAGTAGCCGTTGTTGTTCCAATTCTTGTAGAGCCTGCTACTTGTAACCCATTAGTAGGTGCAGCGGTACTCGCACTATATCCTATGGCAGCGTTGCCGTTGACTTGTAAGCGAGAACCGATAGTGGTTGTTCCTATGCCAAGATTTCCCGAAGCATTTAAGGTCATATTAGTAGACCAAGTTATATTAGCATTA
>Ga0315909_10004875_pt1 | contig 15655 bp, 32 predicted proteins | sample LakEriMetagenome_11_FD_203527 | JGI IMG/M metagenome (GOLD analysis project Ga0315909, IMG submission 203527) | Freshwater fungal communities from buoy surface, Lake Erie, Ohio, United States - Buoy 2 MA125 | ecosystem: Environmental > Aquatic > Freshwater > Lake | place: USA: Lake Erie, Ohio...
TCCACTAGCATTTGAATTGTATTTAAATGGTTGTCTTGGTGTGCCGGGCGCAGGTAATGATTACACAACCGCAACCGGTACGTTTGCATTAAACCCAACGCCAAACACAAATATGACAATACTTTCACAACAAACATTCTCAAGAACGGGTGCAGCATGACACAGGCATTTAATCTTTCACAGCTTGCAAATAAGGTTAATACATCCGGCAATTTGGATGCATCGACTGCCTTGTATAACCAAGTACCGGTTGCTAATGGCGGCACCGGAAAATCGACAGTTACATCGGGCGCTTTGTTACTTGGCGCAGGTACATCGGCACTGACTGAATTGGTCGGCAGCACGCCGGGGCAAGCGGTTGTTTGGAATGGCACGACATTTACAACCGGCAGCGTTTCTGGTGCAGCGGATGGAATTAATACTTATATTACACCGGGAACTTGGACAAAAACGGCAGGATTGTTGCAAGTTAAAGTAACGGTTATCGGTTCTGGTGGAGGTGGGGCTAATATACCAACAGCACCAACAACTCAAGCAAGTTCAGGCGGCGGATCAGGGGGTGCGGCAATTCGATGGATTCCTGCGCCAACCATACCGGGACCAGTTGCGATAACGGCTGGTTTTGGTACTAATTCATTTGGTGCATTTTGTTCCGCAACTGCTGGCGCAAATGGCGTAGTGTCAACAAGTTATTCGGCGGGTGGGGCTGGTGGTAGTGGTACTGGCGGAACAATAAATATAGCAGGCAATAGAGGTGGTATGTCCCAACCTACTGGATTAGTGGGTGGTGGCGTTGCTGGTGCTGGTGCACCATCAATACTTGGAACTGGCGGCGCTCAATTTTTTAGTAACGGAAACGGAATACCGGGTACTGGATATGGAAGTGGTGGCGGCGGGGCTAACAAATCAACGGCAAGTGCAACTGGTTATCCCGGCGGCAACGGCGGATCGGGCATTGTTATTGTGGAGGAATTTTATTAATGAAAGCTTTAATTTCGCCACTTGAGCAAGTGACAGATTATCTTGGCAATTCAGGATGTCGGATTGCGCAAGTTGAACCAGTTGCATTTGAAGTTGCAAGCCCATTGTATTGGATTGATTGCCCCGATGATTGCGTTGCCGATGAATGGTACTGGATTGAAAACGGATTGCGCCCAATACCGCAACCGCCAATAGTTGAACAATAAAACACGACAGGATAAAACAATATGTGCGACCAAATTACACAATTTAATGTTGATAAATATGTGCATCTAAAAGATTTTTTGCACAAAGATTCATGCGCTGAATTAACAAAAGCATTGAAAGATTTAGTCGCGCAGCAAAAGACAACAAAAGATATTCAATGCCCATTGTCGGAAGCAATACATGGGGCAATGACGTTTGATAAGTTGCTGGTGGATTTATTGCCCAATTTTGAATTGGCATCCGGTCGCAAACTGTACCCAACGTATTCCTATGCTCGGCTATATGCGCCGGGCGATGAGTTGGTCAATCATACTGATCGCGAATCTTGCGAGATCAGCGCGACCATAACGCTTGGATTTGAAGGCGATGTATGGCCTATATACATGGGCGATGACATCAACAAATCTAATGCTTCCGAAATTTGCATGGAAGTTGGCGATGCCGTTTTGTATCAAGGCATGAATAAGTATCATTGGCGCGAAAAATACACCGAAGGCAAATGGCAAGCGCAAGTGTTTTTGCATTATGTCGATGCCAATGGCAAATATGCGGATTGGAAATTTGACAAGCGACCAAGCTTAAATTTGCCCAAAGAAGCGCCACAAGATTTTCAATTTTGGACATATACCGACATCCTCACGCCGGATGCTTGCGACAAAATTATTGCGGCTTATGATCCGCTGGATAAATTGCCACCGATTATTGGCGCTGGCGAGGGCGGCATTAATCCAGACATTAGAAATGTCGAGCGCGTGATGTTGCCGGTTTACAAGGACATTGGCGGCAGGTTAGCAGCGGCAGGATTGGCGGCAAACAATCGGGCGTGGAAGTTTGACATTACCCATGCCAACCAAGCCGAATTTTTAAAGTATCCAGCAGGTGGTCGCTATACCGCCCACATGGATACATTCATGAATCCAGAGGGCGAATGCCGCAAGCTTACGGTCTTGGCTTTTCTGAATGATGATTTCGAAGGTGGAAAATTTTACCTGCAAATTGCACATGAGAAAATTTATCCACCGCAAGAAAAGGGTACAGTGATTGTATTTCCATCGTTTATGCCGCATGGCGTTGAGGATATAATCAGCGGAACTCGATATTCGGTAGTGTGCTGGATGGTCGGAAAATTCTTTAGATGAAATTATGGACACGCAGATTCTATTCAATATTGCCGTGGCGATTGCCGGATTTTTTGGCGGTTGGGTGTTGAACAACATTCACAAATCCATCGACAAGTTGGATGTGGATGTGCGTTCTATGCCACACACTTATGTAAGCCGCGAAGATTATCGGGAAGATATGCGCGACATTAAAGAGATGCTCGGCAAGATATTTGACCGGCTTGAAAACAAGCAAGACAAATAATCGGGTGGTGAAATTGATCCGATTACATTACTTGCAGCAGCAAACGCAGCAGTTGCCGCAGTAAAAGCCGGTTGCAAATTATACAAAGACATTAAAAATGCGGCGGGCGATGTCAACGATGTATTGAAAGACTTAAAAGAACAATACAACAAATTAGTCGATCCGACACCAACACAAAAACAGCAATATTTATCTGAAGTGCAGCGCGTTCAGGAAATAGCAAAGGCTGATCCGAATGACGTATTCACAGAGATCGGCAACCAGCTTGGCGCGTTAATGGATGCGCATGACGCAATCAGCAAGCTATTCCTAAAAGAGCAGTTGGAAGCAAAGCAGGTTTATCGTGGTGAGGAAAGTGTCGGTCGCCGTGCGTTGAAGCGGATACTGATCAATGCAAGGCTTGATGCAATGATGGCTGAGATTCGCGAAACCATGACATATCGAGCGCCGTCAGAATTGGGCGCACTTTGGAGTAAGTTTGAAACAATGTGGCAGCAAATAGTTGCCGAACAAGAAGCGGCGCACGCTGAAGAATTGAGATTGGCGCAGATCGCAGCATGGCAACGCAGAAGAAAACTGGCGGCGATAAAGGCAAAGGCGGCTTGGGTATCGGCGGCAATTTTCGTAGTTCTATACGGAGTATTCCTGATGTGGCTAACGACAAGAAGCGCGATGACGAAAACATACCTTGGTCACTATTGATTACAGTGATGGGCGTGTTGCTTTGCTTTTTTATTGTGATGCCAATCTTAGGATTTATGTATTTTGATTTGTGGTATTTGAAGCAAGCGGCAACAGTAGAAATCAAAAAGATGAAAGAACTGCGGCGCGACATATTGATTGAGAGGATGTATCGCAATGATTGACCGCAAAGCATTCAAAGCATTTATACCCAACAGCAAGTATGCCGATCAATGGCATGACACGTTATTCGGTGCGCAGACTGAATTGGATGGGCGGTCGCTGCTGGAAGATTACGAGATCAACACGCCCAAACGTATTGCCGCTTTTCTTGCGCAGACGCATCATGAATCAGGCGGCTATGTTTGGCTGACCGAGAATCTAAATTACAACGCCGAAGGTTTGCTTCGCGTGTTTCCAAAGTATTTCCCATCGATGGATATTGCCAAAGCTTATGCGCGGCAACCCGACAAGATTGCCAATCGCACTTATGCCAACCGCATGGGCAATGGCGACGAAGCATCCGGCGAGGGCAGCAAATACAAGGGTCGCGGGTTGATCCAATTAACTTTCAAAAATAATTACTTTTGGTTTGCTGCATCGTTAGAAATCACGCCCGAAGAAGCATCGGAATATACGCAATGTTTCGAAGGGGCAGCGCAAAGTGCTTGCTGGTATTGGAGTGAAAATCGATTGAATCGTTTCGCGGATGCCAATGATCTGCGCGGTTTAACCAAAGCCATCAATGGTGGGTTTAAAGGCATGGAAGATCGAGAGGTGCAATATGCGCGCGCTTTACGTTTGCTTGGTGTTTAGTTTGTTGGCTGCGTGTGAGCGCACCAGATATTATTGTCAGAATCCATTGAACTGGGATAAGCCAAGATGCTTGCGCCCACAATGCGCGGTTGCAGGCACTTGCCCCGATCAGTTATTGAAGGCTGAAGATATGAAAGAAGTGAAATGAATCCGCTAAAACTGCTGGATAAAATACTTTCATTAACGCCCGAACAGGCTGATTCGCTGATCAAGCTTTCGATTGCCATCACGTTTTGTATGACCGTGCTAATGATGATCGGCATATCGCTTTACTCGGTGGTGTTTGTCGAACAACCGATGTCTGGCATGGCACCAGCGGATCGCCAATTTTTTGCAATTTTGAGTGACGCGACAAAATATGTATTGGGGTCATTAGCGACATTGCTTGCGGTGCGCGGTAAGGATGGGGTGCAAAAGCTATTGGAACCGCCGGGCGGCTTTACAAAGCCCGAAGAAAACCCAAAGGCACCGCAGAAGCGCATGGAACCTGTACTAGAACCAACATCAATTGCCACCGGCTATGGCGGTCGGGCGGCACCAGTTCAACCACCACATCAGGAGTTATCATGATGCTACTAGGCTTGAGAATGGCGGCAACGGTCATTGCTAGTTTGGCGCTGGCTTTTCAAATTCACGCAGGCGAAACCAAAAAGGTTTGCCATGCCGAAAAGGATCGCAAAGGTAAGGATGTGAAAGTGTGCCGCGATGTAAAGGTGCATAAAAAATTAGATGCAACGCCCATTCCTAAAAAATGAATCCGATTACTAACATTGCCATCGGGATTGTAATTGCCTCGGTTGCCGGTATTGGTGGATATAGCAAAGGTTATCTATCAGGCAAAGCAACCGTGCAACAGCAATGGGATAAAGAAAAGGCAGAGCAATACGCTGCGTATGCCAAAGGCCAAGAAGAAGCACGGCAGCGCGAACAGGATATGCAAGCGGCTGCTGACAAATTGCGGAGAGATAAAGATGCGGAAATACGGAATATTAATGCTCGGTCTATCGGGCTTATTGCAAGCTTGCGCGACCGCCCCGACCGCCCCGCCGAAAATGGTGCCTTGCCCGATACCGCCCGATCTTGCAGTGGATCGACCGGCGCGGAACTGGCAAAGCGAGATGCGGAGTTTCTTGCAGGGTACAGTGCCGATGCCGCCCGAACAAGCGCAGCACTCGAACAATGCATCAACCAGTACAACCAAGTAAGAGCATCACTTAAAAATTAGATTTGTGCGGTCGTTCGCCACAGCTTTTGCAAATCCAGCGGCGCTTGTTGCCGCCATCGTACAGCTTCCAATAGCCGCCGATTGAGTTTCGGGTAAGGCTGCAATTTGTGCAGTACCGATTCCCAACCGGGCTGGCTTCCGCAGGCTTAAGATTGCTTTTCAAAAATCCCATCTTTGTTGAGATACCCTTTTCGGTTTTTGATTTGGTTATAGGCTGATTCATAGCAGGTTAAGAGTGGTACATCTTCGATTGCAGCAATCATGGTCAACGTCACCATGACATCGCCAATAGCATCGATGATACCTTCTTTGTCATTGGCTGCAATTGCATCCACCAATTCCTGCACTTCTTCTTGCGTCTTGGTTACTTGCGCGGCGCTGCTACTGTTTTGGATGATGCCTCTTTCCTCACCCCAACGCACGACATTCAATTCGACAATGTTAAATGATGACATTTTCATTTCCTCTGGATCGTTGTTTAGTTAAGATTTCAATTGCCGCTTCCATTTGATCAAATTTGCCTTGACTGTAACCTAAGCTATAACTTGTGATGAATAGGTTTTTCATATCTTGATCAAATTCGGTTGCGTTGATCAGATCAATAAATTGAGTTTTGTTCATTTGCGAATCCGTATCGTTTTATTGAATCTTGCTCGGCTTTAAATGTGGTGCGGTACTCAAACATTCCTGCCATGTGCGGATAAGCCAGATCAAACAACCTTGCTAGATATGGCGAGTAATTGTTGTTGATTTTCCATTCGCCGTTTAATTCGGATATTGCCGAATGGTGCCGCAGCACATGGATAATGGTTCGTGCCGAGTAATGCTTGAATCCTCGGCTATGTATCTTGGTGGCTTCAATGGCAAAGGCTTGGAAGATGTGCATATTTTCCGGCAACCATTCCACAAAATCATCAGAAAATTGGTCGCGGTTTTGTCTTATCAAATCGTATAGTTTCATACCATTTTCCCCATTCCACGTTGATTTGCATTTTGGGTGCGCCAAGCTTCAATGACGCTGGTTGCGTGTACCATGCCCCAACGGTTTGTTTCGTCTTGGTGTATGGCAATTTTCATTGCATCTAAATGGGCGCGATATTCCTCGGATCGGTATGCTTCGCGCTCCTGCGCACTGACTGGCAAATTATTAAACTTTGCCATCGCTTGGGCTTTAACCGTCTTGCGGAATTCTTCCATGTAGATTTTGTGCGCACGCGCTTCGGCGGCATTTGTGGCGTTGGTGCGCAAGTATTCCAGCGCATCATGTACTTGATCATCGGTAATCATATTTCCTCACTTAGAAAAAGGTGGGGCTACTCGCTGCACCGGCTCTATCCTTGACGATTATTAATCGACAAACCGGCATTCGCTTTTGCCCCGTAAACTAGAAGCAGTTGGTGTTGCAGTTTCCACCATAGCAGCAGGTGGTGCAAGTAACGTATCTGCCATTGTAATAGTATGAGTGCGTGGTGCAATTTGCCCAAGCCAAAATACTTGTGCCTGCGAGCATCAATCCGATTAAGTATTTCATAATTTCCTTCCATCAAAAAGGGATCGGATCATCATGATCCGGAAATGGTTCCGATTTGGGTGCCAGTTTAGGTGCTGCCTTTGGTGCTGCCTGATCGGACTTGCCGACCATTGTGAACGAATCACAAATGATTTCGAATGCGACTCGTTCGATACCGCTTTTGTCGGTGTATTTCTTGCTGCGAATTTTTCCTTCGACAAATACTTGACTGCCTTTGCGTAGATACTGCGCGGCAATTTCTGCTGGCTTGCCAAAGATGCCAACGCGATGCCATTCGGTTGCTTCGCGCTTTTCGCCGGTTGCCCGATCTTTCCATTGCTCGGCGGTTGCAACGCTAATGTTTACCACCGGTTCGCCACCAGTGGTGTATCTCAATTCAGGGTCTTGCCCCAAATGCCCAAGCAAAATTACTTTATTTACGGATGCCATATTTACCCTTTAGAAACTCACCATTTTGATGATGTTGATTACAAGCCCAAGCCAAACGCCCACAAATACAGCACTTACAAAATACGTTATCAGGGCAACAAAAAAGTTTTCTCGCATAATTTCCTCACTTGATTCGTACAGATTTTTTGCGTTCCAACCGGCAACCAGAAACGATCACGCCAAGTTGCATATCTTTTTTCAGCGTTACCTTATCCAGCACAGGGTCTTGCGGTTTGAAGTATTCCGGCGGTATCTCGGCATCTTGTTCGACGATCAATGATTCTGGATTGTCGCGCAGCGCAATAACAAAGTAAGGCGATTCGATCTTGCTAATGCCGGTTCGTTCCATGTTTTCCAGAAGGTACGTTTTCATCCAATCGATCTTGCGTTCGATGGATTTGCGCCGTGCTGCCATTTCCTTTTCGGCTGCGGCAATGGCTTCGGATGCAGTTTCCATGTTGCGGATGACCATCGCCACATTCTTAGCCTTTTCCTGAATCGCCCCTTGCATTGATTCAAGCAACTGGATTGCCTGATCTTCATCAAGATCGGAATTCTGGATATGCTCAAGGTCGCGCTGATACTGCGCTGCCAGTTCGTAGAGTGAAATGTTCATGCTTGACCACCTAGCATTTCGGCTTTCTTGGCATCGTAAATTTTCTTAAATGTGGCGGCAGCATCGCCATCGTTGGCAGCTTTGGCGGCACCGTATGCATTGCCGAATGTTTCTTTAAGCGATTCAAGCGCCAATGCGTTTTTCATGGCATCGCAATAATCGGCAATGACCGATTCAGGCACACCGGATTCCACTTCAAGGGTGTGCGTTTCGGTATCGTTATCCCCTTCCGTTGGGATCGCAAAGGCTTGGAAGGCAGCGTATTTGTAAGCGGCTGACATGGCCTTGTTTGTGGCCTTGTCGGACACATCCATTGCTTCGCCAAATGTGCGCACAGTGTGTTTGCTGCCATCTTCTGCCGACACAAAATCAAACTCGGCTTCGACGGTCACATAAAAGATGGCGTTGCCTTTGGCGGTCTGGCGTTCTAAGCATTGGCGGCTGATCATCCGTGGCAGGATGCAAAGCCCATGTTTAGCAAGCAGCGGCGATACGGCGTTGTAAACATCGTCAATGCCGCGAAACTTGTAGCTGCTGCCTTGTTGGTTGGTTCGATCTTTGGCAATGCCTGATTTGGCTAGATCAGACTGCACTTGGTTGATTGCTTGATAAACTTTCATCGCTTATTTCCTTTTTCACATTTAATGGATTTGCATCAAGTAGTGATTCAATACCGGCAACCGTGATCTTGCGGAAGTTTGCCCATTTCTTCTGGTATGCCGGGTCTTGCGTGGGCGGTATCCAACCGTACAACGTGCGCCAGCGGATCGTTACATCGGTGGTCGCAGGGGTATAGATGTAGTGGTCGAAATCTTTCATATTGGGATTTCCTCAAAATAAGTAACGAGCAAAAACAATAGCACAGCGCAAACCGCCATCACTTTTGGATGCCGGGCAAGCCAATCGTCGGTAGATAATAGTTTCATATTTCCTCGCTTGGTAATGCCCGGCTTGCGCCGGGCGGTTGGGTTAAGCTGCCAATAAAAGATTCATTGCATCCAATTTCAAATTGGAGCCTTGTCTAAACCAAGCAGAATCCAATCGGGCATCAGGGCTGCGGTTTGGTGCGTGATGGTCGACATATTCCGTAACGGCATTTAACAACTGCCACCCGGTACCGCGGATGCCTTTAATGTCGCTCCCAATTGCGCCGCCATCAAACAATTCCAAAATCTTTTTATATGCGCGATTGGTTTTGATGTCTTTTTCGCTCATTTCATAATATTTTGAATTCAATAATTCGGCCATGAATTGATCAAATTTGCCCGAATTAATTTGCTGTTTTGCCAAATGTTTGGTTTGATCCATAAACATTGAAAATGAATCCAATGAAAGGCCAAGCTGGTTGTAAACATTGTCGGCAATAAAATCCGTGCTGTGCGGGATCGACACCACATTGGATTTGTCGCGGTCTGCCATGGCAATAGTGTTTGCGCAAACCACCCGAATGTTTGTTTCGCGAGCAGTCGTTGCCATGCCTTTGTCATAAGATGTTGCCAAAAGCACATATTTAGCAACTGGATCGCCATTTAACACTTCGGCTACTTTGCCTGTTTCGGCTAATGCCCAAATGCGCTTGCCGCCTTTTAATGATCCAGCGGTGTGCAATTTGTAGCCTTGACGCTCAACCAGTTTATTAAAAAATTCCAAAACTTCAGCGGGTTGAACAATTTTGTATCGCTTGGAAACGACTGACATTGGCGTATTGTTATCTGAACGGTATAAAACGTGCTGCCCGTCAAACGAATGAGCAATGCCGTTATCGTCAAAATAATGGACATTTTTGCGTTGAATTTCCCAATCAAGGCCGGCTGCTTTGCGCCATGTTTCAATGTCCGCGCCTTCTTCCAATTTTTGACCTAGTCCATGCCATGGAGTTTCGCCTGTCCATGCAATTTCGACAAAGCCATTTTCGCGGGTGGTAAGTTGATGAGCCATGATATTTCCTCACTTTGAAAAAAATTAAAAAGTTATCGCAATTTAGACAGTTGTTGCTCTGCCCATTCTTTCAGTTGCTCAACACATAAGTCATAACGATCTTCTGTGATCATGTTATTGAGAAACTTTTTGTCTAATGCATCCATGCTTCGTTCAAAAATATTTTCAATTTGATTTTCAGTCATGGATGGCCTCCTGTCGCTTTTGCGATTGCGTCTAGTACGTTAGTTACTTGATCGTATGTCAAAACATCACGAACTTTTTCATCGTTCCAAATTGCTCGCAAAGCGTTCAAAAGATCAGGCGTTGCTGAAACCAAGCTTGCCAATGCGGCTTCTTCGGGTCGCAAACCTTCCGCAATGTTGCATACCAAACTGCCGTCAGGACGCTTAATTGCGTACCCATAGCCTTTGTAGGTGTAGCCAATAGTCCAATTGCTTTCGTCTGCAATGGTGTAATTGATTTGTCGAATAGGTTGCATAATTTCCTCACTTAAAAATTAACAATTTACAAACACATGAACTACATTGATATAGTGCATGAATATTGTATTTGGCGCAAGCAATATTTGCAGTTTGCTCAATAGCGCCCAAAAAACCCATAATTTGGGCGTTTTTTAACATTTTGATCAATATATTGTTAATAAAATGACAACAATAAACGCAAGGGTTGCAAAAACATTGGAAACGCGACAATAATTGCGTTGCCATCAATCAATAACGAAAAGGGCAAAAATGAATATTCCGCGAACAGGATCGAAAAGCTTCGCAGTTTTGGAATGCTTTGTTGATCAACCCGTGATGGAAGCTGAACACGCAATCAAAGTTATGAAGCATTTGTGTTGGCGTGATGCAAGATCGGATGCGATTCGATTGCTGCGCGATGCGGTCGCAAAGAATTATCTAGTGTTGGCATTTGGAAAGTATCGATTGAATGACGCAATCAAAGCAGCAGTGATTCAGCAGGTACAAACAAAGCGCGAAGCTAATAAGAAATTGCTAGTACCACCGGCATATCGCAATATCTGGTCGGCTGAAATGCAAGGCTATACAGCTTCGCTTTATCGAAACAAACGAGGATACGAGGACAGATACAAATGACACTAGACGAATTTTTGACGCAGCATGGCGCTGCCAAACGTTTGGCTGAAAAGACCGGCATTTCACCACCGGAAATTTCGCGCATTCGAAATGGCAAAAAGCGCATCACATTTCAAAACGCTGCCTTGATTGAATACGGCACCGATGGCGCAATCAAGATGGAACAATTGCTTGATGACGCAAAGGAAAGAATCGTCGCTGGCTTTATTCGGGGCAACCATGTACCGCAACCAGCGGCTACTTAATGCAGCGCGTGGGCAGGAATGTCAGATCAAGTTGCCGCATATCTGCACCAACAATCCGGAAACGGTGGTGGCCGCACACTCGAATCAGCTTAAGCATGGCAAGGGTGGCGGCTTAAAAGCGCACGATTGCTACATCGCGTGGGCTTGCTATGAGTGTCACGCAGAGTTGGATCAAGGCAACAAATTCTTGTATCACGAGAAATGCGACTATTGGCAAGCAGGATATGAGCGCACGATGCTGCAAATGTTCTTGCTTGGCATATTGAAGGTGGCATAATGTTTTGCAAAGGCTAGGGAGTGCAACCCGAAAACGCGATTCGTTACCGCGCTGCCTTTTGCTTTTCTTTGTAGCGACTACCCAATAACGTAAGGGGCAAAAATGTATTACTACAAGTTTCACATCGGCGATTATCGTGCCGCCACATCTCATCTTAGCAATGACGAAGATTTAGCATATCGTCGTTTGCTGGATATGTATTACGACACCGAAAAGCCAATACCGAACGATACCGAGTGGGTTTCCAGACGGTTGCGACTTGATACCGATTTGGTTTTGTCGGTGCTAAAAGACTTTTTCATTTTGCAAGATGATGGATGGTTTCATGGTCGATGCCATGAAGTGATTCACGACTACCATTGCCAAGCAGAAAAGAATCGCACTAACGGCAAGGGTGGTGGAAGGCCAAAGAAAACCCAATCGGTTTCCAGTGGGATGCCAATCAATACCGACTCGCAACCGGATGGAAAGGCAACCATAAACCACAAACCAGAAACCATAAACCAAGAACCATTAACCATAGTTAAGGCCGCACGCGCTTCGCGCTTGCCACAAGACTGGCAACCCAATGACCGGATGCTTGCATTCTGCGAAAACGAGCGACCAGACTTAAACCCGACCGAGGTTTCTGCGACATTCCGCGACTATTGGCATTCGCAGGCCGGGCAAAAAGGCGTGAAGGCCGATTGGGAAGCGACTTGGCGCAACTGGGTACGCAATCAACGGATGGCAGCAAAATCGCCACAACGGGCTGCAATCGGGTATCGTAGTCAAAACGAACTGATCGCTGCTGAATTGATCGCGGAGTTGAAAAATGGTTAATGAGGACATCGACCGATTCTTTGTGATGCTGAACGGCATCTCTGACTATTACGGCAAGCAGATCAGCAAAAACGTCATGCGACTTTATTGGGAAGGACTGAAGCAATACGACTATGCAGCGGTCGAAAAGGCGTTTTGGCAGCACACGCAAAACCCCGACACAGGGCAATTCATGCCGAAGATTGCGGATGTTGCAAAGTATCTGAAGGGTCGCACCGTCGATCAGGCATCGCAGGCATGGTCGAAGGTTGACAAGGCAATCAGGCTGGTCGGCACATATCAGGATGTAGTGTTCGATGATCCAGTGATCCACCGAGTGATTGAGGACATGGGCGGCTGGATCAGCTTGGGCAACAAAACCGAAGATGAATGGCCTTTTGTGCAAAACCATTTTGAGAATCGGTATCGGGGTTTTGTCATCCGCGATGAAACGCCGGAGTATCAATCCCGGTTGATTGGCATGGCTAACGCGCAAAACGCGCAAAACGGCTTCCCGCTAAATCTGCCAGTGTTGGTTGGCGATAAGGCAAAGGCCGAAGCGATATTGAACAACGGTAGCAATCATGTGGCGCTGGAATTCCAGACCGCAGCATCAAACTTGAAGTATTTGCAATGAAATGTATTGACTGCCGATGGTTAGACTTACGCAAGGACAAAACGATGTCGCAACACGGCTTTGGCTTTTGCTTGATGACGATGGCAACGTTTTACTCGCTGGAAAAAGAACACGATTGCAGCAAATTTACAAAGGCAGAAGATGCCAAAATACAAAAGAGGATAGATTGGTATGACAAGAGATGACAAAGGCATGAGCGAGCAGGAATGGGTTCGTATGGAACGATTTAGAAACCAACGCAGCGCATTAATTTCCTATATGCAAGTAATGATTCAGCGCAACGATTGGCATGGAGTATCGGATGCCGCCAATGATTTGCGAGTATTGGAAGCAGAAAATCGAGAATTTGTCGATTATGTTTGGTGAAATATTGGTAATTGCATTGGTGGTTGTTATGATTGCCGCAATTTTTGTTTGAGGCGAAACAATGAAAGCGCATCGCATTGATGACAACCAAAAGCAGATCGTTAATTATCTGCGAGAGCATCACATATCGGTTGCCGTGACTAGCGGGATGGGTAAGGGCTTCCCCGATCTGGTGTGCGGCTATCGGGGCAAAAATATCTTGCTCGAAATTAAAGATGGCAAAAAGCCGGTATATGCGCAGGCACTTACACCGGAACAACATTTATGGCATCATGGTTGGCGGGGGCAGATTGCAGTAGTCAATTCGCCCGAAATGGCACTCGAGGCCATCTATAAGGCGGCATCATGATATACAACCCATCGATCACGCAGTACGAGCGCACCGAAGCATTTGAATTGCAGGTGGCGCGGGGCTTGATCACTGGGCATACGCCGGTCAACATCTTTGGGTATCAACCATCGGTCGGCACGACATACATTCCAGCTTGGGAACAGGCAACGGTTTATAATTTTCCGGCTGCACCATTAAATTTGCTTGTTTACAGTTCGTCGGCATCCGATGTCAATTGCCGGATTGTAATTAGCGGCTTGAATGCGAACTGGTTGCCCATTACTGAAGTGGTCATCTTGACCAATGGCACCACAGGCGTGCTGACTACCAATCAATTCATTCGGGTTAACAGCGCGTTTGCCACCGATGCGGTTTACGCAAATCCGGTTGGCAACATCGTCATCGGCAATTCTGCTAAGACTGCGGTATATGCGGAAATCAACGCTGGCATCGGTCGTACTCAAATGTCGATCTATTCGGTGCCGGATGGTTATACGTTTTTCCTGTACCGGGTCGATGCGTACAACAATCAAGGCGGCGGCGGTAATGCTTACGGACTTTACAGGGTAAGCGCGACCGACAACACGAACGGCACTGAATATGTGGTGCTGCAATCGCCATTTGCGCTGAATTACAACGCAAGGCGCTGCATCCCGTTTGCCTATACGCAGAAAACCGATCTTCAATGGCAGGTCGCGGCGGCTTCAGGCACGATGCCAGTGGGTATCATTATCGAAGGCATTTTGATCAAAAACACATAAGGTCAATCATGGTTACTTTTTCAATTAAGAACGGTCAAGCGGTCAAGGAAAACGAAATAAACGAATCGCTTGGGTCGATGATGTTTGATCTGCTGCACTCGGCAACGGTCACGCACATCATGCATTTGCAGACCGAAAGTTTTGCCGAACACATGGCGCTTGGCGAGTATTACGAGGCAATTCCCGATTTGGTGGATGCGCTGATCGAGGCATGGCAGGGCAAGAATCAGCAGATATTGCGCGGCTATGCTGAGGGCGAGGAATCGTATGAGGGCATGAAACCTTTAGACTATCTGCAATCATTGCGCGATGAGTTTGTTATGTCGCGCCCGTTGATCGGCGAGGATTCAGAATTGCAAAATTTGGCTGATGAGATTGTCGATCAGCTTGATTCAACCCTGTACAAATTGCGTTTTCTTAAATAGGAATTTATTATGAGCAAAGCTTTAGACGATGCCATCGAGCATTTGACCACCACATACCAATCGTTAGCACAGGCTGCGGCTGGATACCGAGAAACATTAAGCGCAACCGAGATTAAAGCGCGATTGGCAAAGGCAAAGCCCGACACGGCTGAATACATTGCATTAAGCCAATTGGCAGTATTGGTCAATGCGCCGGAACCGACACCAGCGCCAGCGCCATCGCAAGCAGTTGAGGAATAAGCAAGCATCGTTCAGCATATGCGCCCATGCCGCAGAGGTTCGATGTTTGTTTGTCGGGCGACCGACTGACTGCCGGGAATAGACCGGCAACCTATAAGACACGATATGCCATACGCACCATTGAACAAGAAGTGCCGCGAGTTAGGATGCCCCAACCCTAAGACCGGGCGCAGTACGTTTTGCACACAACACGGTGGTGGATTCTCTGAGAAGGCTAAAGCCAACCTGAAGCTATACGGTCAACGCGCATGGGAAAAGATACGCACCGCGCAACTGTCGCGGCAACCCTTATGCGGTCGATGCCAAAGCGAGGGCAAGGTCACTGCGGCACAACACGTTGATCACGTATTTCCACATCGCCGTGATCCGACCAAGTTTAAGATCAACCTATTCCAATCATTGTGCGCAGGGTGCCACACGCTTAAGACGCAAGACGAAGCAAAGGGTCGATACCTGCACTACACTGCGCATGGCGTCGTCGAATACACCGACGATGATTATGTGCGTATGGTTGGGATGCATTACAGCGCGGCATAGTTTGAATCTATTAGGCAAGCTTGGCTTAGTCTTGGGCTATAGCGTGACGTAAAATAATTTAAGCAACCTATTAAAACGGTGCAAAAAAAATAATAAAATGGGCAAAAAATTATCAATAACTTAAAATTTTTGGCTTTACAGGGCAG
>Ga0315909_10004876_pt1 | contig 15655 bp, 30 predicted proteins | sample LakEriMetagenome_11_FD_203527 | JGI IMG/M metagenome (GOLD analysis project Ga0315909, IMG submission 203527) | Freshwater fungal communities from buoy surface, Lake Erie, Ohio, United States - Buoy 2 MA125 | ecosystem: Environmental > Aquatic > Freshwater > Lake | place: USA: Lake Erie, Ohio...
GTTTTTACATCATTTTTTGTTGTAGATTTGATTGGTCATAAGGATTTTTTTCATAGGATAAGGTTTAGAACCCCCCTTCTTTCTAGTTGGGGGCTTTTTGTATATTTACATACTCTCATAAAGCATATCAACCCACGTCGTTTCTACGATGAGGGTTTTTTTATGCGGTAGGTAGTGTTTTTTACTACTTTATGCAAATAATTACTTTTTCTTTTTGAAATAAAAATAAGCACCTATACCGAAACCTATTAATAATAAACCTATGGTGATTGCACCTTTGTTTTCTCTTATTATTGGGGGAATTAAAAAGAACTCCGACTCCTCCTTCCTCCTTCTAACCAAACCTCCCACTACTACTCCTCTTGAGGTGGTTAAGCTATCTTTTATTATTGCACTAACCTCGCTTGGTGATTTACCACTATTAATTGCGGGTAATATTCTAGTAGATTTAAGATTACCTATTCCCGCATTGTAAGTAAGGGAAATGAGTATAGCATATTGATTTTCATTGACTTTATTCAAATCAACGTTCTTTCTTAGATATCCCTCTTGTTGTATTACTTCTTGAGTAAATATTGCTTCGGCCTCACTTCTAGTGATTACGTCTTTTTCTTGAACGGGTCTGCCATTCAATCTTGTACTACCCCAACCAATCGTATATATTTTTGCGAACTTATCCCAATAGGCATATATCTTATCATTAGGATTACCCTCTTTTTTTACATAAGTAAGATTCGGTGGTGGGGTCGAACTTGCCAAACCCTCATAATTTTTTATAAGTGGTTTTGCTATTTCTATTGCCTTATTGATGTTTACCATTATTTCAACTTTTTATATAGGTAGTATGCTAAATATATTGAGCTGACCGATATCAAGCCTATCACTATCCACGTATTTCTTTTTCTTATATAATCACGCTCATCGATAAGAGTATATGTAAATCTATTACCATGTGTTTGTGCCGACTTTTCGGCATATTTCATCATTTCATTAAAATCTCTCTCATTTTGAAATACTTGGCAACCCGCACTATCCTCACCTATAAAAGCTATATTACTCTTGGTAGAGGCTTTGTGAATATTAATACCAAATAGACCCGTTTGGATTTTATTATTGAAATCAGTGTAGCCATCCCTATCATTATCCCTAAATACAACCACATCTTTACGTTGAACTAAAGCACGATATTTACCTCGATGGGTACCTAGTTGGTAAGCATCTTTGTATTGCCCTCCTTTCAAGATTGCTGCACCTTGGGGTGCCATAGGATTTCTTAAAAAGTAAGTTGAGGGGTCGGTAGTGCCAATCGCTACTTTACCTTGCAAATTTCCTTTATCATCGTAGTAGAAATATGCTAATTTATCATCGAACTTGTCTTGATTTATTGGATTATCCGTTCTTATACCAACGATGTTAAGTTTAAAGGGTTTAGTATCCACCTCATACCCCTTATCCCTTAAAGTTTTTACGATATTTTTTAAAGTATATTCCATTATTCTTGCCTTACTCAAAGTTATTGAATTTATCTACAAGGGTGGTTTTAAGACCTTAATTTAGGGTTAGAACCGATTTATTATTAAATTTAAGCCTTCTGGATTCATAGGATTTGTTTTGATTTAATCCCCCCTTGTTTCTACTTGGGGGCTTTTTTTTAAATTGTGGATAAGAGTCTTTGGTTTTATCATCCTTTATCATAACTTAGCACTATCAAAATCAAATTCTATGGAAAAAAAATTTCAAACTTGTCCTTGTTGCAATTCCGCTCCCGAGTACAAAGAAATACTAGCAAATATGCTAGAGTACATTAAAAAGGATGCCGACCTTATTATGTCCGAGTACACCTTAGAGAAAGTTATGGTTGATGGGAAACTTGATAACATTCAAGAGGTAATGAAAAATGGCTCCTTAATGGATATTTTCCTCAACGTTGGTAAAAGTATGGAGGAGGCAAATAAGTTAGCCGATAGGATACTTTACATAGAAGGTCGTATGAGTGCATTTAGAGATATTATGGACAAATTCCCAAAAGATAAATGAGAATACTAGTAACGGGGCACTATGGGTTTATAGGAAGCAATCTTATATCCCACTTAAGGTCGCTAGGCCACGAAGTTTCGGGTTTGGATAGGGAGATATTCTATATAGGTATATGGAAGGACAGCTTAGAGATTACCTTAAAAGCAATAAATCCCGAGTGTATTTTCCACGTTGGTGCGAATAGTAATACGATGGAAACCGATATCAATACGATGATGGCCGAGAACTTTGACTTTACTTATGGTTTGGCCTTATGGTGTTCCGAGAATAATGTTCCGCTAATCTATTCCTCAAGTGCTAGTGTTTATGGGAACTACGATGGCAATATGAACTTATATGCGTGGAGTAAATATAGTGCCGAGGCGGTAGTTCTAATGATGGGTGGGGTGGCCTTGCGGTATTTCAACGTCTATGGTGCGGGAGAGGAACATAAGGGGTCGATGGCTTCAATTATGTATCAAGCATGGAGGCAACAAAGAGAGGGGCACATGGTAGTTTTATTCCCCTTAAACCCAAAAAGGGATTTTGTGTACGTCGATGATGTTGTAAGTGCCAATATCTATGCTATGCTTAACTATGAGCATTTGGGGGGCTATTCTTACGATGTGGGTACGAGTGATGCGAGAACATTTGAGGAGGTTATGGAATTAATGGGGGTTACCTATCGTGTTTCCGATGATGTGTCGATTATTCCCAAAAACTACCAATTTTATACACAAGCCGACCCCAATAGGTTTATGCAAGGGTGGGAACCAAAATATAAATTGAAAGAGGGAATATGGAAATACCTAGAATATTTAAATAAAGAGGAACTATAATATCAATTTTATGAATAAGATTATTGAAATATTTAGGGCATGGGGGATTGCGTATGACCCCACAAAGGAGCAAAGCGATTTAGCGGCTGCTCGTATGCGTATATGTGATGATTGCCCTTTTAAGGCTACCGAACCCATCATTCATTGCAAAGAGTGTATGTGCCCACTAGAAAAGAAAGTATTTAGCCCTAGAGTCGGGGCTTGTAGAATAGGCAAATGGGATGTAACCGATAAGGAATATTTTAAAAACAAATAACTAATCAAATGATAGTACAAACCATCCATGAGATTCTTAACCCCTTTGACGTTGAAACCCCGCTAGGGTATGGGGTAGCCCTATTTATGATTGCGGGTAGTGTTCATTCCAATCCTCAATTTATTGTAAGAATATACCATAGCGGTATAGTAAGAACGATTGACCAAAATGATATTAAGATATACGGAAACCCAACTACGGGTGAACCATTAACACCTAAAATTTAAAACCTATGAAAAAAGAAACATTTTACGACATCGCTACCAATCAATTAGTGAGAGAAACTCAAGAACTAGCAATAGAAAAGCCTAACGTAGTAAAAAAAGCATGGGGTAAGGAGATAATTATACACAATGACCATCGCTATTGTGGTAAGGTCTTGGTATTCAATCCTAATGCGAAGTTCTCTATGCACTTTCATATCGAAAAGGTAGAAACTTGGTATGTAACAAAGGGAAGTTTTATCCTAGCATATATAAATACGGATACCGCTACAAAATTTGAAAAGCTATTACACGTCGGTGATAAGGTATTTATAGATAGGGGGATGCCTCATCAATTGATTACGGGTGAGCAAGGTGGGGAGATTTTTGAAGTAAGCACCGAGCATTTTGATGATGATTCTTATAGAGTTGAAAAAGGCGATTCACAATTATAAAATTTAACCAATGAAAAAAGCATTTACCCTTTTAGTGGCGACCCTACTTACGTTATCATCTTTTGCCCAACTAGATAAGGCTTACATGATACAAGTTGCTAGGTACAACAAAACCATAGGCGATTGGAAATGGGATGAACCCGAAAACGTCAATCTTAGATTTACTATTGAAACCAACTACATTAAAATCCACGATGAGTATGGAACTAAATTGTGGACTTATGAGGATTTAGGAGAAAAGAGCGGATATGATGATGATGGAGATTCTTATAAAAAACACGTGTGGTTGGCTTACGATGAGAAAAATAGAAAATGTAGGTTTACTATGTTATGGTACACTAGCGGTGTAAAATTGGTTACATATACCATCCAATATAGCGATATTGCATTTAGATATTATATTTCAACAAATAACAATGACTTATGAATAAAGTATGGATAAATGGGTGCTTTGATATTGTCCATTCGGGGCACCTATATTTATTTTCATTAGCAAAATCTCTTGGCGAGGTTTATGTAGGTATTGATTCCGATGAGAGAATTAAAAAAGCCAAAGGAGATGGTAGGCCAATATTCCCCTTAAGCGAACGTATTTTGTTATTGAGTTCTCTTAAATTTATTGACCATGTTTGTTCTTTTGATAGCGATAATGAACTTATTAATTGTATTATGAGTGTATCCCCCGACTTTATGCTAGTAGGCGAGGAATATAAAGGGAAAATGGTTATCGGCTCGGAGTATGCTAAAGAGGTGATATATGTTCCGAAGGTGGGTAACTTTTCAACTACCGATGTTGAAGCTAGGATACTTTATCAACACAAAGATTATTTTAAGTTTATAAACGAATTGGTTGAGTACGGAAATAAATAAGACATGAAATACCTAATCATCGGTGACTATTGTAAGGATGTATTTATCTATGGTGAAGCTAATAGGCTATCCCCCGAGGCTCCTATCCCCGTATTCACTCCCTTGCAACGTCATGAGGTTAAGGGTATGGGTGGTAACGTATTCTTAAATTTAATGTCCTTGCTTAATCGTGGAACTTCTAATTCAACTATCCACACGATACTATCTCAATCCAACGTGGTAAAAACTAGGTATGTTGATTTGGCAACAAACCACTATTTCTTACGAGTAGATGAGGGTAAGGTCGAGGATAGATTTGATTTAAAGCAAAACATTAGGGCGATAGCCGAGGCCGATTGTATCATTATTAGCGATTACGATAAGGGATTTATAAGCGAGGAGGATATCATTGAGATTTGTGGATTCAAGGGTAGAGGGTGCTTCGTATTCCTAGATACTAAAAAGGTCGTTGGAGAGGAGGTGCTTCAAGCGGTGGATTTCGTTAAGTTTAATAAAAAGGAGCATGAAGCCCATAAATCAAAAATCTTAAATTTAAGCGAGTACGAGCATAAGGTTATAATTACTCTCGGTGGGGATGGTGCAATTCATAGAGGTATTGAATACCCTAGCAATAAGGTCGTTACTATGGATGTAAGCGGTGCGGGTGATACCTTCCTATCGGCACTATCCTACAACTTCATGGAGCATGGATTTAAAATGCAAAAAGCTATTCCGTTTGCTAACGAAATGGCACTAAACGTAGTAAAGAAAAGAGGGGTCGCTAGTATTTAATTGTTTGGATTAACTAGCTTATCGTACTTACGAGCTGCTTCGGGGTACTCATCCGCTAAATAGTACAAGGACATTTGAAATTTAGTTAGTTCACCCTCACATTGATAATATTCGCCCTCAAGCGAATCAATTTCATTTTTTAGCGATTTATTTACGAGTTCTAAATGTTTGTTTTTATCTAGTAATTCAACCTTTTCTATTTCGTAAATGTAAGTGCAAGTGAGGTAAGTAAGTAAAGCAACTACAACCGCTAGAGCAATCTTTTCCATATTATTTGGCAATTCTACCGACTTGGTACATATCTCGAACCCTATCTAGGTTTCCCTTAACTAATCTCATATACTCGTTAGGGGATAACGTGCTATAACCCGCTTTTACCATTTCAAGGATTTGCTCCTCGGGTGATTTAGCGGTGATTGATTTTGCATATCTAGGGTTAGTGGTAATGATACGCACGTAATCATCAAAGGCTGCTTTTGGAGAAGGATATTTTGCAAATGCTTCTCTTTTTCTAACTAGCTTACCACCGACCTTTTCTAGTGTATCAAGAGTTACAGTAGGATATCCCTTCACCGCTTTTACTCCACCGAAGTTATTATGCTTTATGGCTAACTCATCCTTACCGAATCCGCTCTCTAGTATCTTTTGGGCTACAACTGCACTAAAAAACAATCCCGTTCCTTTAATAGAATTTCCGATATCCTTACCATATTTGGAAACGAAATAACGTACCTTGACTCGAGGTGGTACCCAATCTTGAAACTCGGGTTTTTTCGGAAAAGCATCTAACGTTCTAATTAGTGTTGCGTTGTCCATAGCATTGAACTCCGCATCGGTGTAACGTTTAACTAGCGACATTATTCAAGGGTTGGGTTTGCAATTAAGCTATCTAGTTGAGAGGCTCTTATGGTATTTAGGTCAATCTTTTCGTACTTTTTCTTAAGTGATTGATTCTTAAAATAGTAATAGATAGCACCCGCCAACGTGGTGCCAACAACCACTAAAACGACCTTTGTAGAGGTTTTCATGCCTTAAATTTAAGAATTTACCCCAAATATAGAAAATTGTAGGGGTAATTTGCTAGACCCCAACACCTAAAAAAGTTTGGATTTATCAATATTTATCATAACTTAGCACTATAAAATTATTTAGCCATGTTCGATATCGAAAACCACAAAGAATGGATTGCTAGGGCTATCGCCTCATGCACTACCAATGAGCAGTTAGAATGTTGTAAGGTTATGATTACATTGTTTGTTTTGCAAATGAGTAAGGTCAATATGGAAATAACTACGATAAGATTAATTGAGGATAATTTATTGGAAAAGTATTTAAGCAAAGAGGCAATCATTTCCGTTCCATGATTTATAAGGTTACAACTTGGCTACTAGCATTTGCTTTTACAATGTTGGTATTTATGCCAATTACTTTACTCGTTTATTTTATAATACAATTTTTTCATAGCATTTATTTATTAAAACGATTTTTAAACAAACGTATATGAACATAGCTAAAAAAATAGAGTCCGACCCTAATGTTCGAATAGCAATAATTGATGCAATTGGCAATGCCTTAGTTTGCTACCACGATGGTAAGGTTACGTTAAGCATAGCTACCGAAGGAAGAACTAGAAAATTAGGGGTCATAAAAGAAAAAATGCTATTTGTTGATAGAAATTCCGAAAAGCACCTCCACCGAAAGAGCAATTCCTACGGATTTAACTATTACCTATTAAAACTTGCTAAAAGTTTCGATAGTGTGGCAATTAACGAGGATGATGATGTTCTATACGTCGTACCTAAAGAAACTATCCTCTCCATGGGAAAGGTGATGTACTTTAAGAATAGCGAGGATGGAAATAGCTTTGAAGTTCAAATATTTTTAAACCGAGATATAATTAAAACCTACAAAAAATGACCCCCCCTAGAGAAGATTTCGACAACAATGGTTGCGTAACTATCATTATTGTTATTTTTCTGTTCGTAGCTTTTTTATCCTTAATATCTAAATAACCATGAAAGATAGATTTTGCACATTGAAACTATTTGTAAATCATTCTTTTATGATGCAAACTAGGGTCAAAATAGCTAATATCGGTACCGCCATCGATGGGTGGAAAAAAAGATATGCTTTAAACCATCACAACTACCAGATATATATGTATGTTGAATCAAATTTTCCTCGTAAATAAATTAAATTTGTAGTCCTATAATTAATTCCCCATGCCGATTAAAGTTAAAAAAGAATTTTTTGAGAACCCCGATATAGTAAATATCCATGAGGCAGCCACCTACATGAAACTTTCTACAAGCTACTTGTATAAGTTAGTTCAAAGGAAAAAAATTCCTCACATGCGAGCAGGTTATAAGATTTTATTTAATAAAGCCGACCTAGATAAATGGATTGAGGAAAAGTACGCGGTGGTTCATTATGCCTAAAAAAACAAAAAATAAAAAACCTAGTTTATATCAACAGGTAAGTAAGCGATTTACTGCCATCAATAGTGCTTTGCCCGAGGAACAAAAGTTATCCGTTGCTCGACGTAGGCAAATTATAAGACAACAAATACTCCCCGCCCTTTCTACTACCCCTAAAAATAAAATACGGGTAAAGCAAATTAAAGAATTAATACAAGGGCAACTTTCTCAACTACCACCACGCGACCCCAACCTTTGTAACATTAACCTCATATCGGGGAATCAATACACCGAGGTAAATTGGTTTGAGATTGATGAGTTTTTACAAAAGAGGATGCCCGATTGTATTTACGTTCGAGTAAGTGCGGGGCAATTTGGACAAACAAAAATATTCAACACTAGAAATTATAATTACTACAATAACGGAGTTCAAGAAATTACTGAGCGATTAAGAAAGGATATTGATAATAAGAGCGGTGCCGCTTGGTATTCGGGTTATCAAAAGTTAAGACCTAACATGAAAAATGATGGTAAACCCGAATCTTACTTTTTGGATATGATTTTATTCCTTGCTCCCCGCGGTGGGGATGGAATACCTCAAGCATCAACAAGTGGTGAAACTAGATATGTTCCATCCGACCCCATCAAAAGAAAAGTATATAGGAAAGAAGTTACTAAAGTAAACAACAAATTAGATAGGCTTTTTGGCAAACTACAAAAAGAGAAAGATGCTAAAACAAGAGCAAATAGGCAAATAAGAAAAGATGATAAGAAACTACAAAAAATTGTAACCAAAAAAGTAACACCTAAAAACGAATTAAAATTAATTGATGAGTTTGCTCAATCTTATCAAAGGGCTCAAATGAAACTCCAACGATACTACGAGAAGGGTCTTATAAATAAAGCTAAATACGATAAAGCATTAAACCAATTAAGAGAAAATTACAATAAGTTCAACCCATGATAGTTAAATCAAGGCAAGTTTGCTTTGGTAAAAATAGTGGCCACTTAATAAATAGAATTAAAGATTTAGGAGAGGATGCGTTAGTAAAACGTGGCACATTTAGTACCGAAATAATTTGGGGCAAAAGGTCATATATCTTTCCCTCCGTTAATAAAAAGGATTATTCTACCTTTCGTAAGGGATTGTTTTTATTTGGAAAAGTAAGAAGCGAGGCTCAAGCATTTCTAAAAAATAATCCAAACTTTAGATTACCCAAAGAGGAGCGGTCAATTTACTTTGCACCTATCGAACCACCATCGGATATAAAAATTTGTGCTACCGACCTTAATCATGCTTATTGGAGAATTGCTCTTAACAAGGGTGTAATAAGTAATGCTACTTACAAACGTGGTTTACCAAAAGCATTTAAAAATGTACGTCTTGCTAGTTTAAGCACATTAGGGGCGGGTAGAACGTTTATGCAAATCAATCAAGGGAAACTTACTACTCAAAGTGTTACCATTGGTGGTGATGATGATTTAAAAAGAGTATATAAATTAATTCGATTTACATGTTTTAGGCACATGGCAAAACTTAAAAAGTTGCTTGGCAAAGATTTCCTAGCATATAAAACGGATTGCATTTACTATGTTGATACTCCAAAAAATAGAGAAATGGTGGGAGATTATTTCACCAAAAACAATTTGACTTTTAAGCAATTAAGCTAAATTTGATAGGGTAAAAAAAATATACCCCTCGCATAAGGGGTACAATTTTTTAACAACCAACTACAAAGCGGTAACTAAACCGATTCAAATGTAATAAAAAATGAAAACCTATCGAAATATTAATGGTTTACCAATAATAAGGTCTTGCTTTAATTGTAAGCATTTTCAACCCATCGATGGGATGGATAAGATGGGATATTGCCAAAAAAATCGGATTTACTTTGCATATACCCTTAAAAGGACTGTTTTTGTGATTGTAAAATCATTCTATCTATGTGAAAATCATAGTCTTACAAATGAGGAGGAGTTGGCTAAAGAGCAAGAACCCTTAAATTTAAGAGATGTGCTTAAAAAGAAGGGGGATTTTGATGTATGAAATTCTCCTTCGATAAGCCCACTATAAGGTTATATAGGTACTATTTTCTCGGCCTCCCCAAGCCTATCATTATCCAAGCATACGATAAAGTCGAGGCTAGAGCCACAATAGACAGAATTTGGGGGCAATTAGCCAAGGAATACCAGAAAAGTAGGATTATTGGCGAAACTGTGAGTGTGCCCGTTTTTGGGGTATCTACAAGGGTCGAGGGCGATAAAACCTACTTGTGGGTAGGAAAAGAATACTCAAAGAGCGGATGGATGGAGTCTAGCGAGTATCAAAAAAAGTTTCCTCAATAGTTGGAACTTAGCATTGTTTAGCATAATTTAGCACTTCAACAAATCTTATCGCTATGATGTATGTACTACTCGCATGGCTTATCCTTTATTTCTATAATCTACTTTTTATTTATCGCAATTGGAGGACAATGTTGGCCACTCAAGAGGTTTTTAGAATTTGTCTTTTAATCTTTATGGATGCTAACAAGACTAAAAGAGCCCTTTATACTATTGCTGTTTTACTTTCTCTTATCGTGATAACCCCACTAATAACGTTTTATTTTATTATAGGATTTATTAAAAAAACAATTAAATTTTTTAACCATGGTAAAAATTAGTCAAAGTTTAATGAAGGCTTATGTAGATTACCTTAATGAAAAGGAGTGTGGCTTATTCTTTAAGGCAAACTATATAGATAAAGACCCCGAGGCTCAAAAACCACCTAGCGATGCTATGAAAGTGGGAATATATTTTGAGTATTTGTGTACGGGTGCATTGCCCAAGAGCGGGGTCATACCCGAACCCGAGATGGCCTATAAGGGTACGAATAGGGAGAAACTCGCTGCTCCTTATGAAAGGGCACAACAAAGTGCCGAGGTGTTCAAGCAAATCATTGACCACTACAAAATAAAGATACTCGACAAGGGTATATATCTAGAAACAAATGAAATGAATGGTGTTGCCGATATCCTAGCGGAATGGGATGGTGAGCAAGTATTTATCGACCTTAAGTATAGTGGGCTTATTGATGATAAGTGGAACGAGATGGGGTGGGATTTAGAGAGTTTGCATCTTAAGGATTCAATAATGATTCAAGGGGTACACTATAAACTACTAGCCGAAAGGGTTTGGGGTATCGATAACATACCATTTTATTATTTCGTTTTTAGTTCACAAGACCCCAACAACGTTAAGATTATTAGGCAAGAGGTGGATGAGAGTAGGAAACAAGCCCACGTAGTTGCTATAAACAACGTAATGGGTAAAATTAAAAATGATTTAGCCAATGGATTTAAACCGCTACCATCGTTGTCGAGATGTAATAGTTGCCCTATTTCACATAAATGTAAACACAAGGTCAATTACCCATTAATAGATGAAGTATATTATTAATTAAAATTTAATCAAATGAAACTAGTTGCTTTAGGAGATACACATGGAACACCATATTGGATGGATATTTTAAAAGTAGAAAAACCCGATAAGGTAGTATTTATAGGGGATTATTTTGATGGCTATTCCGATAAATTAGATGAAGTCGGCAATTTTCAAAGCATAATTGAATACAAAAAAATGGAATTAGCCGAGGTGATACTATTGGTAGGGAATCATGACCATCATTATTTCCCCGAAGTTGGATGTACGGGAACATCTCGATATCAATATAAAAAGGCTAGTAAACTTGAAGGATTAATCCATAAGAATAGGGAACACTTTAAAATGGCCTACCGCGATGGCGACCTTTTATTTACTCATTCGGGAGTTACAAATAGCTTTATGAATAGAACTTTTGGAGCGGGAGAATGGGATATTAATAACGTAGCTAACTTACTCAATGAAAAGTTTAAGGAGGATGCCAATGCTTTTTGTTTCTATGGTGATGACCCCTATGGTGATGATATCACGCAAACTCCTATTTGGGTTCGGCCACCTTCATTGCTACAAGATGCTATTCCCGAATTAACTCAAGTTGTAGGACACACGATAGTTGAAAATATAACTAAAACATCTAACGTGTATTTCATTGATACTATGCAAACATCCCGACAATATCTAGTTTGCGAGAATGGTGGTGTTGTAGTAAAACAATTAGTAAACCTTGCAAATAATTAATCATGTTAAGTCGCTACATAACTAAATTGGTGATTTCAATTTTAGAAAAGAATGAGATTGCTAGAGATGATGTAATGATTGTTATTAAGACAATACATGATTTTGAGATGGCGGTGCTAAAAAAAAATAAAGAGGATTATTACGATATGGTATTTTATGGCACACTATCTAAGGTTGAAACTATTGCTAGGGTATGGAGAAAAGTACAAGAGGATAAACCCGAGTTGAGAGGAAAGGAGTGGGAACTAAGACAAATGAGAGCGGGGCAAATTAGCCTTGACCTTGCTTTAAATAATCAACTAAAACTATTTTAATGAACATACACTATCAAATATTTCATAAGCTACTACCTCTTATAGAAAGAACCTCTATTTACATAGAATCTAATGGTGGTGCCGACCTTAGTTTTTCGGAGGAATTATGTTACTTGATTATGTCCTCATGCCATTTTAGGATTGGAAGCCAAATAGATAAATTACTCTATGCCGATGAGTTTTGTATCTTTTGCATTTATGCCAATATCAATAATGTTCGTAAATCAACATCTAGGTATTTATCGTTAGAAAAAGATATAAACGTTGAAGCAACTATTCTTTTAAAGGATATCAATAATACCGCCAACGACGTTTGTATTTTAATTAATGAAAATTATAATCGTGGTGATGATGAACACCGCACGATAGAAAATCTTGCAATTCCATGTATAACCAACTCGGATTTTCAACGTGTTAAGGATACACATTTAGATTTTCAAAACGATGATTCCGATGATGATGAAATAATTTAAACTTAAGATATGACTAACATAGCACTACATAAGGATTTAGTAAATAATTTTACAAATAACCTATCGAAGTATCAAAGCCTTACATTACCATCTCTATTAAGTAAGCATGGTATTAGTACCGAGCAATTCGTACAAGTCGTTACTAGTGAGGTAAAAAAGAACGAAAAGCTATTACAAGCATTTAAGGAAAGCCCCGCCTCTATGTTTGCATCTATTTTAGCGGGTGCCGAGATTGGATTGATTCCTAGTGATATGATTGGTGAGTTTTATCTTATCCCTAGAAACGTAAAGCAAGAAGGTGGTAAGTATCAATTGATGGTAACTCCTTTAATTGGATACAAGGGTCTAGTAAGCATCTTATTGCGTAGTGGAGATATTACCCGCATCCACACCGAGATAGTTTACGAGGGTGATGTATTTGAGCCTAGTTATGGATTGGAGCCAAACATAGTTCATAAACCTAATTTCGAGGTAAAAAGAACCGCGGATAAAATTACCCATGCCTATGCGGTGGCCAAGACAAAGGTCGGAGAATACCAATTTGCGGTTATATCTCGACAAGAGATTCTAGCTATTAAAAACATGGCTAAATACGATAATGATTTATATTTTAACGATAAGAAAAATCCTAACCGATGGATGGAGAAAAAAGCAGCCCTTATTCAATTGAGTAAGATGCTACCAAAAGATTATTATTCCAAGAAAGCAATCGGTATGGATACGATGATGGAAGGTGGCTCCTTTATAACCCTTGATGAGAACAATCAAGTTAAAATTGTAGAAGGAACTCCCATCCGACCTACTCGTTATAGAAATATATATGGCACCTTAAATACACCTAGTAAGCCCGAATTACCCGAATCGAGCGAGGATGCGGAGATTAGTAATCCGTAACTGTAATCAAGTAGTTGTTGCCAAAATAAGCATAGAAGGTGTAGCTATAAGGCACACCCGACCCTAGCCCCGCATTTACTATGAATGTGCTAGTAGTTTGGTCATATATCTTCACCTTAGTTGATGGTTGATTGGATGTGGTACCCGTAATATCAACTTGTTGGCCATTGGTAGATATTGGGGGATATGACGTACCCGTAAATGGATTTGCTTCGTTTTGGTTAAAGAATCCCGTAGTGATATCATTAAATCCCGTAGTGCCTATACAATCAATACTCCACGTAACAATAGAGCCCGAGTTATCGTAAATATTAACGTCGCCAAAAACATAATCATTATCGTAATTCGTGATATAAGTGTTACCACCACTCGTATATGAAAAAAATGAACCGATACCCAATCCATTGAGAGCATCTAGTACACCTTGGATTGTAAGTGTTAATAAGGGAGCGACGTAAGTAGAAAAATTAGGTAACGCATTAGGGCGGTAATCCACACTAACGAAATTTTCGGTTGAAAGAGTTAATCCCGTAACATCCCACCTATATTGAGTCGTTTGGTTACCTATATCCGCTAAATCGGCAGGGTTCCCCATAATGTTAAGGGGTATGGTGCCATTTGTGTTATTCGTAATATTAATCGAAATATAGGTATTTGCCATATCTTAAACGTTGGGTTGCCAATCCTCAAAAAAAGTGTAGTTGCCCATCGCACTTTCAAGTGTTTTAAAATTGCTAGGAGTAATAAGGTCGAGAGCATCTTTTTTAGCTAATCGGTTGGCAAAAAATTCTAGCTTCAAAGTTACGTTAGGTAATAAATTAAAAGCAAAACTACTTTGCCCATTTAGGATTACATCCTTACCCTTTATATCATAAAAAAGTGAATTTTGGGTTTGATATGGGTCTACTGTTGGGGTTAAACTTTGAATACTTTGCTTACCATTCACATCATATATTTGATAAGCTACAACCCCGTTTATTTGCTTTATGTTATTGGAGAACATGTAAACTCTTTCGACATAATAAACGTAATCACCTAAAGAACGTCGAATTTCATCATAGGTAATATTACCCCCAACGATTGTAACTGCGGGAGTAGTATTTGTTATGATTGTTGGCGATAATGTAGGCATTACTTCTTTTTCAATCTATTATATATAAGAATGGATATACCAATGCTTACTAATGCAATGGTGATTATACCACCTCTTGTTTTAGTGGTTTCGGTGGCTACCGACGTTAAGGTATCTATAAATGCTTGTATCTTTCTACCGCCTTGTGCAATCAAGCTATTGCTACTGCCCGTTCTTAGTTTAACTACTAAATCGACCAATTTATCTCTATTGCGTTCTCCCTTTGCTACTGCTTCGTTAAATGCCTTTGCCCACCTTTGAAACCAACCGCTACCATTCCAACTAGCATAAGCAAAATTAAAAACAAGCCTAGGGTCACTATCTACAATTGCTTGTGATTCTTTAGAAAGGTATCTATTGTAAAGGTTTTTATATTCTTGATACATCACCTTACCCGCAATCTGCTTTAGTTCGGGTGCATATTGACCCCCTTTGTAATTCCAACTCCACTTATCTTTTGCTCCAATTGTATCGATACGATTCCAAAAAGTAGCCCACCCTTGATGCACCGATAAACCCGCTCCCGCTTTTCTATCTAGGCCAAACATAGTTTCGCCACTAGCACCATAACGAGAATCTTTGACCCGACCATCGGAAAGCATTTTAGGATGGTAGTAGCCACCCTCTAATTTATCGATAACCTCATCGGTAATCTTTATAAAATCTCTTTCGTTTACCATTTTACTTGTTTTCGAGTATCACGTTACCCTTTAGGTCGGAGGCAACAATTACCCCATCCTTACTACGTTTATAAACTCTTACCTTAAGTTCTCTTGCAAACTCGCGATTTAACTCATCTAAAACCTTCTCATTCTCCCTATTATTCAAAGCATCTATATAGGCTTTTAGGGCTATGA
>Ga0315909_10004877_pt1 | contig 15654 bp, 9 predicted proteins | sample LakEriMetagenome_11_FD_203527 | JGI IMG/M metagenome (GOLD analysis project Ga0315909, IMG submission 203527) | Freshwater fungal communities from buoy surface, Lake Erie, Ohio, United States - Buoy 2 MA125 | ecosystem: Environmental > Aquatic > Freshwater > Lake | place: USA: Lake Erie, Ohio...
CTGAAAACGGACTCTCGCCAGCACATGCCCACCCTAGTGTTTCCACTTGCGGGAGGTCTGCACTCGCACCATTAGATTGCAACAATGATTTCATCTTGCTACAACCGTCATCAAATGAGGTCGCGTAGATGAGGCCGATCTTCTGGTCTGGATTCTTTAACCACCTGCCAAAGATTTGATTGCCAGCTGTGAGCGCGCGCGTAAACCAAAGCTTTGACTGCTCTGTTGCGTATGATGGAAACAGTGATGTGAGTTCCAACTGTGGCTGTTCAGCCCCCTCACGCTGTAGCTGCGCGAGACAGTACATGGCGTTTGTTGCTACTAAGTTCCACGCAATAGGAGCCGGCACATCTTTCCGCGCTGCGCATGCAGTTGTATGAGCGCGCCAACGACTCGTCGCTTGATCACAAAAGATGGAGCCAACAATCTTATCCGGTGTGAGGCAAGCTTGGTTCAGAGTGACTAAGCGCCACTTCTTCTTTGCCCCACACTCGAGGTACTTCGACTTGACCGTGGTTACCTCGCCTTTGCTCACGCAGGCGACCCCCACCGCCGGGTTAGGTTGGACGGTGATCAGGGGGTCAGAGAGGATTGTGGTGTTGTTGCTCACCTTGTTTACGGCGAGCACACGGATGTTGTACGTGCCATTGGGAAGGTTGCGGATCGTGCAGCTGACTCGTCCGCTCGTCGCCGTCACCTGGCATTCGCCAGAGGACTTCTCCCACCAAGCACCCTTGCTATCAATTAATCCCTTCCGATACGCCGTCGCCGTCTGGAAGAGGATCGGACCCGACCCCGTCTCTTTCGGTGTGTCCCAGGTCACTTTGACCGCGCCAGGTCCGGCTTTGGCAAGGACGATGTTCGTCGGGGGACCGGGGGGTTCATCGGCGGCGGCGACGACCACGTTGGCAGGGAGAAGTATGGCGAGCCCCACGAGCAGGATCGTGAGACGCGTGTGCATCACGGGAGTATAAACACGATCCAGGCTCACTAAGGTGCAGAATGGCATGTTGGTGCGCCCGGAGGGATTCGAACCCCCGACCCTCTGGTCCGAAGCCAGATGCTCTAATCCACTGAGCTACGGGCGCGTGTGCAGTGCAAGCCTACCCTCACCAGAGAGCGCTGGTCGGGGCGAGAGGATTTGAACCTCCGACCTCGTCGTCCCGAACGACGCGCGCTACCAAGCTGCGCTACGCCCCGACCGATCCCGTACGTCGACGGGAGGGAAGGATAACCGATGCTTATCCGCTCACGCTTTTTCGCATCTGCGGGCGCGAGCGCGCGCCGTCCGTTGAAGGTAGAGGCCTACCCCTCCCCGCAGGACGACGCGCAGGTGCAGGGACTCCGCTCTGCACGCTGCGACCCCACGGCTCCAGTGCCTCTAGGCGCGACGCGACCGCCGCAAACGCGCGTTCGGATGCGGCGTATGCCCCGTATCTACTCAGCATGGCGCGGTTCGACCAGCCGCCAAGCACCATCACGTCCCCCTCCCCCACACCACTACTCAACATGCGGTGAGCCCAGGCGTGACGCAACGCATGTGGGTGTAGGTGTGAAAGACCCGCATCTCTCCCGCGCGACGCGACGATCGCATTCACCGAGCTCGTTGTGAGGGGACCGCGCTGGCCCAGCCAAAGCGCAGGGCTCTCGCGATGGGAGGATCGTCCGCGCTGCGCGAGGTAGAGCTCCAAGACCGATAGCATCCCTGGCATCAGCGGGACGTGGCGCTCTCTCCTCCCTTTGCCGAGCACTCGCGCGCGCGCCACCTCAAGGTCAAGATCGCAGAACGCAGGGTCGGCAGACCAGCGCATGCCGATCAGTTCGGCGCGTCGTAGACCGGCCGCCGCCAAGAACCAGATCAACGCCAGATCACGAGCGCCATTCACATCTTGATACCGCAACGGATTCAAGAGGCGTTCAACTTCTGCGTCGCTAGGAAACTCCACGATTTGCGCGCGCGCCCGCGGGGCACGTAGATCTTTCATAGGACTCATTGGAATGGCCCCGGCTGACACAAGCCCGCGCATGAGTGTTGCGAGGTAGCGATACCGCACGAGCAGTGTTGTTGACGAAAGGCCGCGCTGGCGCATTCTATCAATCCACTCAACGACCTGAGCCGGCGTTAGATCTGTGATGCTCGCGCGCTCATGGGGATCTGCGCTCAGACAGAAAGAGTCGGCCGCGTCTTGCATTGCCCGAAGGCTATGCTGCGAAAGACCTTCAATCTTACGCCGACCAATCTCCAGCTCCAACGCGTCCCGGAGCTTGTGCCCAACCCGCTTCATTATTTACACCGCTCCTCAGTCAAGACTCTGAACTCGGTTCATGAGTCCCTCGTAGGCGCAGCATATATCTGAATTGATGTCAACTGTGTGACATTTTTTACTACGCGATTCACACTAGTTCATCAAGAAGAAGTTCGCAACTGCGGTTGCAACAGCGGGCTTGCTCGCGGGGCTCTTCGGCTCTGCGTTTGTGCCGGTTGCACGCGCTGCAGCAGGTGTGCCAGTTTGGAAAGCTGGTGCAGCTGCCGCGACAGTTAACCTTGAGCCAAACGGTTACTCAGCCAGCACAGAGGCTGGCACATCGGCTCTACCAATGATCCTTGCCGATACCACCGTCGAAAACTTGATCATCAATGTTTCTGAACTCAAAGATGAATTCGGAACTTTGGTCACTGGCACTGCGTCACTCTCCGCAAGTGGCGATGTCGTATTTGACAGCACCTCGGCTGGAGCTTTTAACGCAGGTTATACTTCAGGTTCAGTTGTTGTAGCTGGAAGCGACATAACTCTTGTTGTAGAGGAAGTGTCCGCGACGGCATACGGAACAGGAAGCGTCACAATTACGCTTGGCGGCGCATCCGTCACAGTGTATTACGACATCCTCGGGCCACTCGCAAGCGTCACACTCACCAATGGAGATGAATTCACGCACCTGGCGCAGGATAAGTCAGGTACTGCAGATACGCTGACTTATGTCGAAAAAGATGCGGGTGGAACCACGCTGACAGCCACGGCTGTCGCTAGCGTGACCTACCTAAAGGATGGAGCAGCTGCAGCAGCAACGGAAGCACTGGCAACGGTTGCAAGTGCGGGTACTACTACGGATGGTGTGTATGTTGAACGCGGCACGGCCGCCGGTAAGCTCACGATCGGTGATGGTACTTGCGTTTCCGGCGATGAGGGTGATACGAAGACTATTGCCATCAAGATCGGTGACATCACAAGCAACACGATTTCCTTTATCTGTACGCTCGGGGGCGGCTCGGCAGTTCTCACCGGCGCTGAGCTTGCGGACACCACTCTGTATGCAGGAGGCACCTCTAAGGTGACTTATTCGTTTACAGACGGTACGCGCAAGCTTGGATTTGGTGCAGTGATCGGCACAATGGCCGTTTCTGCGGTCGATTTCCCAAACTCATTCGATGCGACTGCAACCTCAACGAAGTCGACAATGGGTACATGGGCTGCAACAAACCTAGTCGTTGATAAGAATGGTCAAGCGACGTCAGCCGCGGCAGTTGTCACTGCAGCTGCAAAGGTTGCGCTTGGTTCGCGTTTGGTAGTTCTCTCGATTGCCGACTCTGACCTGGCCGCAACAACCGATGTTGCAAAAGAAATTAGGTTGAGCTATTCCATCATTGACGAAAGCGTCACGGGCGCAACACTCGTTGCAGGGCCAAAGAAGCTGAAGGCAACCGCAACATTCGGAGCTTCTGCTGCGAATAAGAAAGTTGCGTTCACATTGGAAAATGTTTCTACAGGTGTGGTGAAGACCTATTACCGTAAGGCGAATGCCTCCGGAGTAGCGACCTTCACCCTTCGCTTCCGTGGCACCTTTGATGTCACGGCGTCGTACGGTGATGAAATTACCGACACGGTGGAGTTGAAGAAGTAACAATTTTTAGCCCTAGACAGGGCACGACCTGCCTAGAACCAACCGGCCTCGGGGGAAACCCCGGGGCCGGTTGGTTTTCAGTGCCGCGCCCCCGCACGCCTACTGGCGACTCGGCCCCTTGAAGGCGGCAACGGAGAGGAGTACGATCGTCCCGAACGAGTCATCGGGCTCGGCATTGGTATACGTGGAGGAACAGACTTCATGATGATGAGTAAAGTTCATCGCCATCACTTGCCATATAGATTGATCGTCTCGATCGCCCTTGCGGTGGTCGCAACGATCGCACTCTCGATTGGGCCGAGCAGTAGCGCTTTTAGCGCGCGACCTGCTGCGGCAACCCATCTCGGTGATGGGGTAAACCACGGAGAACCGGTAAATCCGCCGCCAACGAACCAGCCAGTAACTCCAGGTCAGCCTGGCATCCCCGGTCAACCCGGCCCTATTGATCCGAATAACCCAGGCGGTAACCCGGGATCTATTCTCCCGCCGCAGGGCAGTGGCGGTGCAGGTTGCGGTGCGCCACCGGCGCCTCCGTGCTTCACCGCAGGTGATGTGAAGAACCTTGATCCGAATCAGTTCGCCGCGTTTAAGCCGGGTGATATCAAAGCCTTTGATCCGACTGCATTCCAGAACTTTGGCGCTCAACAGGTTCAAAACCTAGACCCAAAGGCGATGGCAGGGTTCAACGCGAATGGCATCGGCAACCTCCCGCCCGAGGCGATGGCAGGGTTCAATAAGAATCAATTCCAGGCGCTCCCCCCGTCAGCCATGGCGGGATTCAATGCGCAACAGATGGGTCAACTCCCACCTGAGGCGATGGCGGGCTTCGATCCGACCAAGATGAAACAGCTTCCGCCCGAAGCGATGGCGGGCTTTAAGCCAGATCAGATCGGCGCGATGCCGCCAACCGCGTTCGGCGGATTCAACGCCAACCAGCTCGGACAACTTCCTCCTGAGGCGATGGCAGGCTTTAAGCCGACGCAGGTCGGTCAGATGCCGCCAACGGCGTTCTCAGGGTTTAAGCCTGATCAGCTCGCCGCGCTCCCGCCGAGCGCGATGGCCGGCTTCAAGCCGACACAGCTCGGGCAACTGCCGCCGGAGGCGATGGCGGGATTCAACGCGAACCAGATTGGTGCAATGCCCCCATCGGCATTCGCAGGGTTCAAACCTGATCAGGTAGGCGCCATGCCGCCCGACGCATTTGCCGCGTTTGATCCAACGAAGATGAAGCAGCTGCCGCCAACGGCGATGGCTGGATTCTCCCCAGATCAGATTTCCGCCTTGCCCCCGACGGCGATGGCGGGCTTTGATCCGACTAAGATGAAACAGCTCCCACCAGAGGCGATGGCGGGCTTCAAGCCTGACCAGTTGGCAGCGATGCCACCGACGGCGTTCGGTGGATTCAACGCCAACCAGCTCGGACAGCTTCCACCAGAGGCGATGGCGGGCTTCAAGCCAACGCAAGTTGGTCAGATGCCGCCGACCGCGTTTAGCGCCTTCTCACCTGAACAGTTCGGCGCGCTCCCGCCGAGTGCCATGGCAGGCTTCAAGCCAACGCAGGTTGGCCAGATGCCGCCAGCCGCATTCGCGGCGATGGACCCAACCCAGATGGCGTCGATGCCACCGACCGCATTCGCGGGTTTCAAGCCTGATCAGATCGGTCAGCTGCCACCCGATGCGCTGGCAGCCTTCAAGCCAACACAAGTTGGCCAGATGCCACCGACCGCATTCGCAGGCTTCAAGCCTGATCAGATTGCGGCGATGCCACCAACGGCCATGGCAGGCTTCAAGCCAACGCAGGTTGGCCAGATGCCGCCCGACGCGTTTGGCGCGTTCAAGCCTGATCAGATTGCGGCGATGCCTGCAACTGCCTTTGCCGGATTCAAGCCGGATCAGGTTGGTCAAATGCCTCCAGAGGCGTTTGCCGCCTTTGACCCGACCAAGATGAGGCAGATGCCACCGACCGCGATGGCAGGATTTACACCCGATCAGTTTGCTGCGCTGCCACCAACGGCGATGGCCGGTTTCGATCCGAACAAGATCAAACAGCTGCCGCCGACGGCGATGGCAGGCTTCTCACCCGAGCAGTTCAGCGCCATGCCGCCGACCGCGTTCGCTGGCTTTAAGCCCGATCAAGTCGGCGCGCTCCCGATCGATGCCTTGTCGGCCTTCAAGCCAACGCAAGTTGGCCAGATGCCACCAACGGCATTCGCCGGGTTCAAGCCAGAACAGCTTGGTGCGCTGCCGCCGAGCGCGATGACGGGCTTCAAGCCGACGCAGATGGCCCAGCTCCCGGCGGATGCCTTCGCGGCATTCAAGCCGACGCAGATCGATGTGATGCCGGCCGTCGCCTTTGCGGCGTTCAAGCCGGATCAGGTTGGCCAGATGCCGCCAGAGGCATTCTCGGCCTTCGATCCAAAGCAGATGGCAGCGATGCCGCCAACGGCATTCGCCGGCTTCAAGCCCGATCAGATTGGGCAGTTGCCACCAGCAGCGATGGCGGGCTTCAAGCCGACACAGGTCGGTCAGATGCCAGCAGCGGCGTTTGCCGCCTTTGACCCAACGCAGCTGGCCGCACTCCCACCCGCAGCTTTCGGTGGCTTCAAGCCCGATCAGATCGGGCAGCTGCCGCCTGAGGCGATGGCCGGCTTCAAGCCAACGCAGGTGGGGACGCTCAAGCCAGACGTTGTGAAGGCGCTGGATCCTGAGCAGCTCAGCCAGTTGCCGCCAACGGCGATGGCCGGCTTCAAGCCGACGCAGCTGAAAGCGTTGACGCCTGAGCAGGCACCTGGCATGACCATCCCGCAGCTCGACGCACTCTCAGCGACACAGGTGAAGAACCTGCCCGCTGCGTTTGTGACAGCGCTCACGGATGCGCAGGAGGCCGCAATCAAGTAACTCAGCCGGGGGTACAACTCAAAAGACCCTGGGGAAACCCAGGGTCTTTTGTTTGGGACACGCTCTATCAAGAATAAGCTCGTGACTGCGGTCACGACGGCGGGCTTGCTCGCAGGGCTCTTCGGCTCTGCGTTCGTGCCGGTCGCTCGTGCTGCGGTTTCAGCAGACGCAATCACCATTTCTGGTTGCGATAGCGGTTCGGTGACGGAAACCCCGAATGCAGCAGGAACAGTAAGAAGCACTGATTGTCAGTTTGCAATCAACACCTATGTGACGCTAACTGTTGGATCGGAGCTCACCGATGATGTTTCATACACCATCTCGGGGGGTACATTCAAAGTAGACGGACTCGCAGGTACCGGTACAATGATCGCCGTCGCGACAACCAAGACGGCTTCCAATGTTGTCGTTCCTGGAGCCGCCACCATCAATGCAACGACGCTAACTTTCACCGCATCTGCGGCCGGCACCGTAACCATTACGGCCACGGAGTCGTCTGTAACGGCCGGAGTTACAACTACTGATGATGCACTTTCGTATACTGTCACGGCAATAACTGCCGCAGTGTCGGGAATTCCATCAGCGAGCAAGTCAAAGTTGTATGAGACATATTCCTTGCCTGCGGTTGCAGCGGCCGGTCCTCCTGCAACAGGCGCCGTAGCGTCAGCATCTGCTACAGACGCCACCGTTGCGGCTTCAGGTGGAGCTGCATATCTGACTTTCTTGCCTAAAGACGCTTACGACGTAGCCACTGCAGCGACTACAGATGTCACTGTGGCTGCATCAGGTCCGTGCCTTGTCGGATCGGTCGCGCTCGACAATTCAATCGGCGCGCTCGCAAAGACTGTTGATTTGACGGATCTTGTTCGAGGTACAGCAAGCGGAGCGGCTCCAACTGCTGACGCCGTTGTTATGAAAGTCGTCACGGACGGCTCCGGCGGTGGCACTTGCAGTGTCGTATTCTCTGCCGCGAAGAATGGTGGAACTAAAGTAACGATCGCGACAGGAACAGTCGTGTTTTATGGCACTGGAACGACCATTACTTTTGAGGTTGATCAGACGGCATGCATTATTAGTGCAGCCTGCACCGATGCAATCTCGTATACTGTCAAAGACGCAAATGGTAATCGATCGACCGTTGACTTGACGCCGGGCAGTGAGCTCACGACAAGCGCGGATGATGGAACAGTCGGAGCAACATTTGCAGATGGGACTGCCACTTCGACGACGTCGAGTGCAGCGGGTCAAATCACTCCGACATGCACGGCAGATCAGGAAAAGATCACAGTAAGTGTCAATAAAACGGGCTACACGTCTAACAGTGTGAGCTTCTATTGCTCCAAGGCAGTTGCGTCGTCAGTAACTGCATCGTGGGGCACCACGCTGGCAGCAGCAGGATCCCTTCAAACGCTGACGATCTCAGCATTTGACGACCTCGGATATCCTGTTGGCTACAAGAATGGCGATCTTGAATTCACACTGACGGTTAACGCTACGCTTTACGGATCAGCACCCGCAAACTTTGATAACGATCTAGACGGTGTGCTGACTGCTAAGTACATCATGCCTTCGGCTGTTGGCGGAACGGTTTCAGCCATCATCCTGCTGGCTGGTAGCGCAACTACACCGGCAAAGACCGATATCGCGGATGCAATTGAAGCGACGACTGTTACGGCAAACGTAACTGTTAACGCAACGGGTAGTGCACCGACACTGTCGGTGGGCCCGAAGAAGCTAACGGCAACCGCAACATTTGGAACTGCTGCGGCAGGCAAGAAGATCACTTTTGTGATTGAAAATGCGGCCGGTAGTGTCCGTACCTATTACCGCAAGGCAAATTCCTCGGGTGTTGCAAGCTTTACGATCAAGGTTCGGGGTACCTGGGATGTCTATGCTTCGTATGGTGATGACATCACAGACCTTGGCACACTCGTACGCAAGTAACACTTGTGCGACCCTAGACAGGGCACGACCTGCCTAGATACCAGCGGCCCCGGGGGAAACCCCGGGGCCGCTGGTTTTTCTGCTTCTTGACGATTGACAAATGCGCGGGTTGTATTACTCCAAAACGTGAGTTTGCAGATTTGTGAACTCTTGATTCCGATTTGTTACCAGGGCACTATTGCTGTAGCGCGAGAAATTCTCGCGCACAACTAAGTTTGGAGAAACAATGGCAGAATCACTTCCCATTCGAAAGCGAAAAATCCGACTTCTCACGCTACGTGATGTCTATCGAGAGACACGGCTCACCAAGAAGGATATTGAGGAACTAACCCAGAAGAAGCTGATCAGATCCCTCGTGGATGGCCCTGAGCCCCTCTACAGCTTCGAGCAGCTGGAAGCGGTGATCGCGGCACTGACGGATCAGGCCATCGCCTTGACCGACCTTGAGTCACTGCGCCATCGAATGCGTGAGCTGCGATGGATCCAGACACTGTCAGATGAGGAGTTGAAGCTGTTCTATCGATTGAATCACTCGCGTCCGGTAGAAGAGGACGACGAGGAGGAGGCAGCCTGAGGCGGGTAGATCATGCGGCGCGCTAGAATGGGCCCATGAAGTTTTACCTCGGAACTGGCCTCCTCGTCGTCGCGACGCTTGCCTTCATCCTGCAGCTCGCCCTCCCCACGAGCGCGCCTGCGGTGGCGATGCGCGAGGGCCTTATCTGGTTGATCGATGCCGCTCGGCCGAGCACGACCATTGGGGCCTACAAGCTCTTCCTGCGGGACGGCGAGTCGGCATCGGTCCTCAGCAACAGTGACGTCGACGCCCTACTCGCAGAGCATGCGGCGGGGGCGCCGAGCTTGACCACCCTCGTGGGCGGACCGGATGCCACCTGCAGCCTGATTCGCGGCAGTGGCTCCGGTCAGCTCTTGGTCTGCGCCCCAACGACCCTCACGGGACTCGATCCCGCGACCCCGATCACGGAGGAGGCGGCGTATGCGCTGCGGGCCACCGTGGAGGCGCAACAGGAGCGCCTGGCGTATGACGAGAGCATCAAGGCCACCTGGTACCCATATGAATACGAAGAGCAACGCCTCGCCGCGCGAGCGCAAGGGCTCAACGTCGGCAACGCCTATCCAGTCATCCACGATCTCAGCGGACACCAAGTACATGCCTGCCTGCTCGACTGGGAGGGTGGAGTGGAGATGCTTGGCTACAGCTGGGTCGGTGGCGACGCCTATCTCGTCTGGGGCTGGGCCGAGACGCGCACGGAGATGGACAGCCTGCTCATTCGCTAAGAAGCCTCTACTTCTACCGCGTCGCGCGGATGCTGACGGTGATGCGACGCGCAGCAAACTGCGCGGTAGCGGGAACCTCGACCCGCACCCTGCACGTCCCACTAGCGATCGCGCGCAGGCGACCGCTGGCGCCAAACACGCAGACTCGTGGCGTGCGGCTCGTGAGGGTAGCGACGCCATCACTTGACGTCGTGACCGTCGGGGTGATGCGTCGGCCCACCTTCAGTCGTGTCGGCACGCTGAGGCTAAGGGTGGGCGTGTTCCCCGGTACCGCGATGGTGATGCGCAGATCAACCGGCTGCACGGTAGCGGATCCTGGGCGGGCACTCTGAAGGATGCAGCTCCCCGAGGCGATGGCGGTGACCGATGCACCATCAAAACTGCAGACTGTCGGGGTCAGCAACGTCAACACGGCGGCACTGCCATCGATGGTTGCGCTGACTGCACTGCTCGTCCCAATCGCAAGCTCGGTCGGCGCGACCTGGGTGAGGAGGGGGGCCGTGCGCGCGGCGAAGGCGGCGTAGAGTCGCGCGCCGTTGATGATGCCGCCGCCACAGAGGCCAGGCGTCTGCGCGCAACTGCTTCCTGCAGGAAAGGGGGCGAGGTTTGCAAAGAGCAGGGTGAACAGGTCGCTCCGCGGGAGGTTCGGTTCTGCGGCGAGGATCGCAGCGAGGACGCCCGAGGCGTGAGGGGCGGCCATGCTCGTGCCGGACTCTAGGGCGTAGGCGCTCGCCGCGGGCGCGGTGCGCCCCTCGTTGTAGGTGCTCAAGATGCCGCTCCCACGCGTCGCCGCGCCACCAGGGGCGGAGAGATCGACAGCGCTGCCGTAATTGGAGTAGTTCGCCCGATCACCCGAAAGTGTGGTGGCGCCAACGGTGAGGGTGCCGAGGCAGTTCGCGGGGGCGAAGCGGCTCGCCTCCAACGTCTCGTTCCCCACGGCGGTGACGATGATGACGCCACGAGCAGACAGCTCGTCCACCGCCGACTGCATCGCGCCGCTGCAGTTGCGTTCGACCACGAGTGAAATGTTGATGATGGTGGCGGGCGTCGGGTTCTCCGGTACTCCAGCGACGGTCAGGCCGCCAGCCCAGCGCATCGCATCGATGAGATCGGTCACGCTTCCGCCACAGTGACCGATAACGCGCACCGGGAGCAACTGCGCGAGGGGCACGATGCCTGACATGCCGACGCCATTGTTGGCTGCGGCAAGGATCGTACCTGCGACATGCGTGCCGTGCCACGAAGAGTCTGACGTCTCAGTACAGTTCGGGCCGTAGGTCTGCGCGCTGATATCGGCGGCACTCACCCAATCGCCAGGATCGCTCGGATCAGAGTCGCGGCCGTCGCCGTCGCCCGCCCGAAGCGCATCGCTGATGAAGTCGTAGCCAGAGAGCACCCGCCCCTCGAATTCTGGATGGGCGGTGATGCCGGTATCTAGCACCGCGACGACGACGCCACTCCCTTGCCCAAAACGCCAGGTCTCAAGCAGGTCAATGCCGTTGGCCGCCTCGCTGCGGAGCGCCCACTGCTCGCCGTAGTACGGATCATTCGGGGCGGCGGGCCGCTCGGCGCCGATCGCACGCGTCGGGAGTGCAAGCAGCAGTGCACAGAGGAGCGCAGGAAGGAGGATGCGATAACGCATTAGCGGACGCTGAATCGTGCGCGCGGGCTGAGGGCGGCGTCGTGCAGCTCGTTCGCCTTCAGCTGCAGCTGCCAGCTCCAGCTCCCCTTCGTCGGGATCCAGGTGACGCTGACAAAGCCGCTCGGATCGATCTCAACGGGGCGGCGTTCTACCACCGTGCACTGGGAGAAGGTGCTCGTGCAGCGCGATCGAATCAGCGTGCCACCAGTGATCCCCGAGGGGTCGACGCGGAACTCCGCCACCGCGGCGGCGCCCAGGGTAACGTTGCGTACCGCACTCCCCCCGAGGCGCGTGAGTTTCGGCGTCAGTGTCACATCGATGCTTGAGGTGCGACTGGTCCCGTGCGTGGCCGAGCCTGGGAAGCGGACGGCGTATCGGGCGCTACGGTCGGGCGTGATGGCCACGCGTTGGAGCGTGCCGTCACCTCGTGCGGCGACCGTCGTCACCCCCTCCCAGCGCAGCGCGCCAGTCTCGGTGGTCTCCAGACGCTCAACGACGAGCAGTGCCCCCGCAGGGACACCCGTCGCCCGGAAGCTCAGCGATGTTTCGCTGTCGCCCGACACGGCGATGGTGCGCTGTGGCGTGCTCATGGTGGTAGGGACCAGATACGTCAGGGTCCACAGGTCGGCACGCACCGGGTTCCCGGCGAGATCCGTCGCGTCACCGATTTGCACGACATACTCGACGCCAGGCGTCAACGCGGCAGTCGTAAAGCGACCCGTCTTGGTTGCAGCACTGTACGTTCCGCTTCCTCCAACCACCGCCCCGTCGAGGCTCTCTAGCCTCAGACCGTTCGTTGACCAACTTGAGGGACGCAGCGCCTCACTGAAGCGGTAGCGAATCGTTGGTCGGGCGGTATAGACCACATCATTCGAGGCGGGAGCGAGCAGGGTCCCCGTCGGTGCCGTCAGGTCGAGCACCACACTATCAAGGGCGGGGTCGGAGATGAGACCCGCCCCGTTGCGGGCCTGCGCCTCCACCGTGTGCCGGCCCTCGGTCGCCTCGAAGCTAATGGGGTGGCTTGCAACCGGTGCGCGCCACTCGCTCCACGTGCCACCATCAATGCGGTAGCGCACCGCGTCCACGCCACTCAGGCTGTCGGAGGCACCGATGTAGATGTTTGACTCTGGATCACTGATCCGAGTCGCCCCGTCGGCGATCTCGGCGAAAATAAAGGCAGGGGTTGGATCTTCGATCAGGGATACCGTGAGAGTAAATGCGTAGGCACGGTCGGTGTTTCGGCCATTCACATTCACGTAGTAGGTCCCCGCGGGCAGCACGGCAGTAAGCCGTTGCGTTCCCCCGGGCTTCGCAGATTGCTTCAAGGGAGTAGCACTGAGGATGCTGGTGGCGGTTTCATCAAAAAGGTAGAGGCCAAGTTCTGACCCACTCGCCCCATCAAGGCGGATCAGTGCGACACGACCCTGCGGAAGCTCAATGCGCCACACCCGGTCAACTACGGGGCCCCCTGCCGTTGAACGCAGCGGCCCACCCGGCCAGGCAATCCCAGGAATCTCGGCACCACTCTCTGCTGCTCGTGCAGGGACAGTCGCGAATCCGCCCACAGCGAGCGTGAGCAGCAGTGCCAATCGAACGAACTGGTGCATATGGAAAGGATAGCGCAGCGGGTTAAGTGGATTCGCGCCAGAAAGCCAGCGGCCCCGGGGTCTCCCCCGGGGCCGCTGGCATCTAGGCAGGTCGTGCCCTGTCTAGGGCCACGCAAGCGTTACTTGCGCAGGGTCACCGTGTCGGTGATCTCATCACCGTAGGTGGCGTAGACGGTCCAGGTTCCGCGAAGCGCGAGCGTGTACTTGGCCACACCACTGGCATTTGCCTTGCGGTAGTAGGTCTTCGTCACGCCCGATGCGCTCTCGAGAACGAAGGCAACCTTCTTACCGGCAGCCGCACCGAAGGTGGCCGTTGCGACCAACTTCTTTGGACCAGCGGTGAGCGTTGCGTCAGAGACAGTGCCGAAGGCTCCCGTCACGACCGTGCGGATCGCGAAGAGGCCCTGCTGGTTACCTGCTGTTGCACCGTCGTTATCGGTGATGTCGAACAGGAAGCCTGCGACACCAGCTGCGGAACCCATTACATAGGTCCACTCGTAGGTACCAGCGGTCTTAACAACAATTCCCTTTTCGTCATCTGAGCCAGCATCATCGTTCGCATCTAGTGAATCGATGACAGCCGCGGGCTCAGTTGTTGCTGAACCACCCGTCGTCGGGGAGTTTGAGATTGCATAACCTGTGCGAACCATATACGAACCCACGCCAGCTGTTCGGCCAGCGCTGTCTTTCATGGTGAACGTTACAGTTGCACTTTCGCTTGGATAATACGATGTCTTCCCAAACGCAATCGCAGAAACGTACGCATTCTTTCCAGTGCACGTGACTGAAATCGTATTGGAAGTAGCTTTTGTCCCGGCAACGGCTCTAGTTTCTCCAGATGCGTAAATCGTTCGGACTTCACCCTCTGACAATGCTGGGCAGAGGCCTTCTGCAAGGAATCCAAACTTGTTATTGTTCTCCGTACCACCCTCTTCGGCGTTACCTACCGTACCTCCCCCGCCGAGTACGTCAGCGTCTGGGGTATCGGTTGGGGTGATTGTGAGTGTGACACCGTCATCATCTTTCGCAGTGAACGTAGGATTTGCGAAAGTACCTGGGATTGTAATTCCAGCTGCGTCTTTTTGGACAACTACAAGCTGGTCTTCCATGTCCTCGCTAGTCGCCAGACCAGCAGCAACGTGAGATGGACCACTCAGTGTAAGTGTCTCCGTCTCACCGATGAATCCAATATCCCAAGTGTCAATGACCAAACCGCTCGTTACTTGTGTCAAAGTAACGGTGCCTTTGCACGGATACGCAGCGCCTGGGTGCCCGACGAGGACCACGATTGTTCCGTTCGAGGCCCCGACCCCTACGCTCGACACAGTAGCCTGCGCCGCGTCAGCATTGGCTACTGTAGAACCAACACCGATCGTGCCTTCGCAGGAGGAAGGAGTGAGCGTTGCCTGGAACTGCTTGGCCGTGATATCCACTGCAATCCCGTACGTATCTTTAATCAAGTACGTAACTGCGTACTCACCGGCATCAGAATCACTTGCTGGGTCATACGCGACTGAGAAATAGTCCACCAGATTGTTCACACTTGCAGTTCCGTTAATCGTGCTAGCGCTGTCTGCCGTAATATCATCGGTCAGAGTTCTCGTGGTAGTTTGAAGCGCTGCGTTTGAAGTATAGGCCGTAGGCTTTCCTGCACCTAGGTCTGCGGCAGCGACCCCCGTCACCGTCAAAGTCGTAAGCGTCGTCGACGTTGTCCCAGTGAGCTTCTTGGCCGTGACGGTGTAGCTTACACCTGCGGCCGGACCTGTCATTGCAAGGCTTGTGCCGATGTACAAAGCCTGGTTAGCTGCTGCTGTCACAGCAGCAGCGCCAGCAGCGCCAGTATAGATGGTGCGTGCACCACCGGTACCAATGGCGGCGGTTTTGCCGTCAACGCTAATGCTGGTATTCGCAATCGTAACTGCACTGGCCACTGCTGGTGTGACCCAGGCTGTGATGACCCCAGCAACTGAGGCCGTAATGGAGTAACTATAATTTGCTTCAAGCTGAAGGATGTCACTCCCGCCATCCGTCGCTACCGTCGCAGGCTGAATGCTAAAGGCTGACGATGCTTTGACGTAGCACGTTGCTGCATCGCTCGAAATTGCCGTCATGTAGTCAACATTGCTACCAGTGCAGACCACATCAGCGACGGCCGATGTCTCCGCCGCCGCCCCGTCTGCACGAGCGACCGGCACGAACGCAGAGCCGAAGAGCCCCGCGAGCAAGCCCGCCGTCGTGATCGCAGTCACGAGCTTATTCTTGATAGACACTTGTGTGTCCTCCTAACTACAGAACCAAAGGGAATTGCCCTTGGTTCACTTACCGTGCCAATTCGCACGACCCACCCGACAACGGCACGACAGCCGT
>Ga0315909_10004878_pt1 | contig 15653 bp, 17 predicted proteins | sample LakEriMetagenome_11_FD_203527 | JGI IMG/M metagenome (GOLD analysis project Ga0315909, IMG submission 203527) | Freshwater fungal communities from buoy surface, Lake Erie, Ohio, United States - Buoy 2 MA125 | ecosystem: Environmental > Aquatic > Freshwater > Lake | place: USA: Lake Erie, Ohio...
TCTTTAATAAATTCAAATTGTGGAATTACTGGCCATACAACTTCGTAGCCTTCTGATATGTAATATTTCGCAATTTTTTGTGTGAAAAAAATATCACCGATTCCTGCTGGTTGTCTAATTAAACAAATTTTACTCATTTTTTATTCAAATTTTGATCGTTCATCCATAAGTTCATAAACTTCACCAATTGGATAAGTTTCTTCACCATCTAAATTTAATATTTTGTTTGGGAATTTTCTTACGAAAGGACTTTTGTAAAAATCATAACCGTGAACCAAAGATAAGTTTCTAATTTTTGGATAAAAAATATCTCTTAGAAAGTTTTGATCTTCTTCTTTCCCTCTATTTCCATACTTGAAATTATTCATTTCTTCACCCATATCAAAGTTCTCAAAGTATTTTGCCTTACCTCCCCACATACCAGCCAAAACTTCATTTCTATGACCTGGATGAGAACGTATGATATGAAATGGATGTTCACTTTCAATCCATTCTTGGACTAATTCAGCATCGTGACGGTTCAATCTATCATCTAAATCCCTACAAATAAAATAATTAACATTGGGGTCATCATATACGTGAAACCTCCACATTGTTGGCACCACAATTGTGTTTCCAACGTTAATCAAATTTGCCTCTTCTTTTCTTAGTTCACTTAAATAACTTTCATTGAATCCATCTTCATGATAAACTCTAAATTCCCAGTTTGGAAAAAATTCTTTACACAATCGTGCATTGTATATTGCTCCCTGTGAATACCGTCTGTCTCCTCCAAAAAGAGTTGTGGATATTACATTCATTATAAATGGCTTAGATGGTTTTTATAAATCCAATCGTCAAGAACACTATAATCTTTTACTCTTTCAAAGTTATCTTTGATTGCCTCCATCTTGGATAAGTATAGTTCCTCGGACAAAGTTGACAAGTCAAATGATCCATCAAAGAATATGATCCCCTCGGAATTGAAATGATCAACAACTTTTTTTGTCCCCATATAAACGGGAATAGTACCAGTTGCAAAACAATCCAAAATTTTCTCAGTAAAATACGTATCGTAGGTGTCATTCTCAACCGCGAAAGAAAACATATAGTCTTTTAAACCAGTTTCTTTGTTCGGTATTTCATTGATACCTCTCCCGTAAACATCAATTTTGTCTTTGTTTGCCATAGCAAAATCGTGACGAATTTCGTGTTGTCTAGTCCATCTTTTACTTGATGTTATCATTGAAGCTAATTTGGTTTTTGGATGAATTCCAAAATCTTTTATATAACTTCCGTATGCTGGTGTCCATTTAAATTTAGAATCTAATGACAACAATTCATCATTGTGAGTCCAAATTTGTTCGAACGTAGATAAAACATCTTGTAGGTTATTTTTAATGTTTTCAATAGCTCCACCATCGAATTTACGGGATTCAATCACCCATAAAAATTTTTTCTTTAATCCCCCATCAACTTTATGATCTTCAATACCTTTGAATAAATCATTGTCCAAATATACCGAAATTGGGTTTTCATAACTATTGAAACACCATTCAACTAATTGTGGGGATTTATTTGCTGTTGAACCTTTGTCGTGTGCAAAGTTTCGTGATAGCATATTTAATTTAACCATCCGTCTTCGTAGTTTACTTCAAGCACTTTCCAATATGGTTCATAAATGTCTTTGTAATTTCTTGGACCTCTTGGTCCGAACCAAATTGAAGGAGCGATTATTTTTTTATTTGGATTCTTATTAAGGAAACTTCCCCACCAAGAAAATGTTGAGTTCACAATAATGTTATTTTTACATAACGACATTAACCACATTTCTCTGTAATCTTCATCTTCTACATAAGTTACATTTTCAAATTTGAGGTTTTCTTTTACCCATTCTTTATCGTCACTAAAGACGAATACATGAGAATACTCACCAATCTCTTTTAACGATCTTTCAATATACTTTTCAGTTGCAATAGGATGAATGTCGGGATTCATGAAACAATCACCTCTTCTGATATGAATTGATAATGTGTTTTCTTTATTTAGCTCGGGATGTTTTTCCAACATTTCACTTACGAATTCTTGTGTTGGTGAAAAAATCTCTCTGATACGATCAAAGTGAGGGTCAAAGTTTTTTGAACTTTGGAAATATCCATCGAATACTGTATCGTGGTCTTTTACAAACACTTCACTAAATTCCCAAGGGCCTTCACTTACTTTTTCAAATCCATCAATATTATCAATAAATTTTAGGTTACGGAAAATATTTTTTAGGTAGTTTTCGGTTTGTCTTCCTTGCATCGGAGTCCAAGATCGTGGAACAAAGACTACTTCTCTATTATGTGTAATCCCTTGTGCCAAAGCATGAGCGGCCTGAAACAATTGATTTCCTAAACCTCCCATCAAGTTACAAGATATTAAATTACTCATCTAATCAATTTTTTTAATTTTGGTTTATTACGTATTATATTTGAACATCTTACTTGTTCAGGATGTCCTCCACCAGACGCACTTCCTGGTTTGTGATCATTATATGGTGACTCTTCGTTATAAACGTAATATAATTTTGGTAAAAATCTATAATTCTCTTCACCTGCGAGTTCTAATAGAGAAAATGTATATGCCACATCTGCTGCGGATTTAAAATATTCCTTATTGTTATCTTTAAGATAGTCTTGAGGTATCGCTTTCCATAAAAAACTTTTCCATGTTCTTAAATGTGAAAATCTAAATTCATCCTTACGAACAGTATTGGGGTTACTTTTTTGGGAAAATCCTTGATTACCATTAGTATACATAAATGACCCGTTTGTTAACCAAACATTCCCTTTAGAATAAATTTCACGAATATCGGAAACTACATCAGTACTGAGTAAAAAATCATCCCCATCTAATTCGATTACAATATCATCATCATCGAATGTTGATATTAGTTCATCTAAATTTTTTAACTTGAATTTTTTTTCAGTGTTGACCGTCAAATTAAATCTTTCATCACCTTCGATTTGTGATTTTATTATTTCTACAGTATTGTCTGTAGATACATCATCAATAATAAAAACTTTGAAATCTTTATCTTGTTGGGATTTCAAAGTTCTAATACAGTTTTTAACATATTTTTCTGCGTTCCAAACACAGACAATAAACTTTATCATTGCAAATTTATTAGATATCCTTCGGCAACAGTGCCAGGTTTATAAAATTTTAGTCTACCATCAAACTCTTGGCTCAAATCAAAAAGTTGTTTACTGATAGCATCTATTTCAAAAATATTTAAATAATAACCCTCATTGAGTAAATCCAAACATAATTTGAATTGTTGGGATTCTTCTAAAATATCGGTTCCCCTTTTGTAAGTGATATAATTCATAACAAATGGAACAGTTTTGTCAGGGTTCTGTTTCATAAAGAACTCTTTTAAAAATTTCGCATGTTCTTCATTAAATTGATCAACTGTAAGGGGAAGGTTTAACTCCATACCTAGCTCTTTAGCGTAATGACCTAAAGCTCTGTTATCTCTTGGTAAACAAGGTCCTCCAAATCCAAATCCGTATTTCAAGTATTTTTTTCCAACCCTACTGTCACCTCCAACCGCATTCAAAACCGAATCAATTTCATTACTGAGTTCAGATTTAATCAAAATCTCTCCCATCATATTCGCGTAACTGATTTTGGTTGTTAGATAACAATTGATCCCTATTTTCGTTATTTCTGCTGCTTTACAAGACATCACGTGAGCATTCACTGGGGTTGTTTGTATCTTGTTATAAATTTGAATTAAATCGTTTGCCAACTCATTATATTCAGTTCCAATTAAAACAATATCAGATTCTTCAAGTCCCTTAACAATTTCCCCTTGAGCGATAAATTCCGGATTGTATGCGACTTGAATACTAAACATAGAAAGTCTTTGTTGAACTTGGTCAACATCACCAGGGTTTGTTGTGCATCCAACAATAAATTTTTTATTAAAAATTGAAACTTCTAATTTAGATGCTTCAATGAAATCATTAACAACTTGGAACACAGCACTCGTATCATAATTTCCATCTGTTGTTGATGGAGTTGCCACAAATGTGAAAATAATATCGGAGTTTTTAATTATTTCAATGTTGTCGGTTGTTGCCGAAAACTTCTGAACACCAAATAACATTTGCTGTATAAATGGTTCGTTTGTATTGCAAATGTTATGATTTAAATTATAGACATAATCTTCTCTTTTATCAGATACAATAACATCGTATCCCGCTTTTTCACAAAGTAATGCAAAAGTCAAACCTAAACGACCTGCACCGATAATTCCTATTTTCATATTATTTCATGTTCTTTCAAATCAAAAATGGGGATTGAAACCATTTTGTGTTTATTTTTTTCGTGGAACTTTTTATAGGTTTCTACCACCTTATGTTCTTTTTCGGTATAACTAAATTTTTCCAATCCTAACTCCATTACCCATTCGAGTTCTTCATAAGTAGCCCCTATTTGTGTTTCATCGTTACGATTATCATCCCATAAACCATCGGTAGGCGCTGCGTTTATTATATCATCATCAATCTCTAAAAACTTACCCAAATTTCTTACTTCTGTTTTATAAAGATCTGCAATAGGTGAAATATCAACTCCTCCATCTCCATACTTGGTATAAAACCCAACCCCAAAATCTTCAACTTTATTTCCCGTTCCTACAACGATTCCTCCGTTTGATGCGGCAATTTGATAAAGGGTAATCATCCTTAATCTTGATTTGGTGTTTGCATAAGCTAATTCTGAACTTGCAAAGGTATCAACAGTGGATCGAAATTTATCAAAGGTCGATGTCAAATCAACATCGATCCAAGTAACATTATCTGGATAATCGAAATTTAGCTGAGAAGCATGCCTTTCGGATAGTTTGGTATTTTTGGGGGAAGAATGTATGGGCATCGAAACTACAATAGTAGGTAATCCTGTCTCGGCGCACAACTTTGAAACTACTGCAGAATCAATACCACCAGAAACACCAACTACGAGGCTCTTAATATTATTTTTATGTGCATATGAAACAATCCAATATTGAATTTGTTTTGACAAGTTGTCGTAGTCTAAAATTCTATTCATTGTAATATTTTTTCGTATTCTGTTTTAATTTGTTCCACAACATTTTGTGAAAAATATTTACTGATGTCAGTAGGAGGATCAAACTTTTCTTTGGATAAAATAAACCCACCTGAGTCTACTTTATAAATCCAACTCGGTTTTCCGCACATCCACCCTTCAATAGTTGTTCTTCCTAATTGAATTCCTGCAGTTTCTCTACATTTTTGTATGTAAGGTTCAACATTCCAAGTAGCTCCGAAATGTTTAACGTGTGGATTAGTCAATATAGTAGGTAAGTAGTTAGACTTATCTTCCCCGACTATCCAAAGTTCTAAACCATTTTCTTGAGTGTATTCAATCAAATCCATGATAGTTTCTCTACGTAAATAATCAATTGTCCCCACAAATAAAATGAAATCTTCGGATTTTATTTGTTTAGGTTTGAATTTTTCTGAATCTATTGGATTGTATATAATTTCAATCATCTCTTCAGGAATGTCAAAACTGTCTATAATGTAGTCTTTTATTTCAGGTCTGATTGCAATATATTTTTTGATTGATTCGTGTTTGATTGGATTTTCAAGATCGATGACTTCGGAATGTATTGTATAAATTTTATCGATTTCTGGATAAAACTGAATCATTCTTTCAGCAACTGGTTTATGTTGCATGTGAATAATATCAAAATCTACTTCTGACACTCTATACATTACATTAGGTTGAGAAGGTTGAAATCCTTTATCAGTTGTCAATCCCCACTTACCATCTCCCATTTTGAATCCTGGCGCTTGTTCAAAGGGTAAACAACGTATCCCAATTTTCTTTGCCATATCAGTCAATGGCCCCCCTATTTGAGATAAGATGGTAACTTCACAATTTTGTTTGATTAAATTTTTTGCAAGTTCGTAAACGTAAAGTTCAGATCCAGTAAATGTTCTAAAAAATAAACAACTAATCAACACTTTGATTTTGTTGTTTTTATCAAAAGGTAATTTTAGTGGAAGATTTGTCTGATACTTTTCTTCGAACAATTTACGATTGTCCTCCCATTGTTGATTTGTCTGGCCAATAGATTTGTGAGTTATTCGGATGTTAGTGATAACTCCAACCTTTACGTTTTCTAAATGATTTTCGAAACAGAATGGAATATCATAAAAGTGAAATCCTTTGAATTCTTGGTTAAAAGTTTTTTTTATTCTTTTCTTGTGTATTGCTATAAAAAGTCCATCGACAATTACTGTTTGGATAATTCCATTACCAACAGCATCCGCATATTTTGACTCCCATTTTTTCCCACCACTTTCATGGTTAACAATACCGACCATTTTTTTTCTATCTTCCCACCACTTACCACTCGCAGGCATGCTTGTAGTACCAGCAACACCTAAAATGCCAAAATCACTTTTTTCAAAATGTTTGATTATTTTACTATACCATGACGTAGTGTCAAAATATATGTCGTCGTGGCAAAGAATTACAATGTCAGTTTTTGATTCGGAAATAATTTCGTTATATACCTCAGCAAGAGATTTTTCTCCATTGTTAACTTTCTCAATAACTTCTATTTTTTTAAACCCTGAACTTTTAATCAAATAATCTTTAAATTCAGGTTTAGTTGATCTAGTTGAATAACCTATTGTAACCATAATTAAATTCCAGTGCTACCGAATCCGTTTTCTCCTCTGTCTTTATTGTCTACTTTATCCACCACGTCAAATACAACATATTTTCCATTTGCCACAGGACATAGGACGGCTTGTGCAACTTTCATTCCCTTAGTAACTTTTATAGGATAGTTGTTTGTATTGTAAACTATAACTTGGATTTCACCTACGTATCCTGAATCAACGGTACCAGGTGTGTTCAATACGGTCAGACCCATGTTTATGGCTAGTCCACTTTTTGGTCTGATCTGAATTTCATATTCGTCAGGTATTGATAATTTCAATCCTGTTGGAACTAATCCTCTTCCGAAAGCGGGTAACTCTAAATCTATTCTTGAATATAAATCAAATCCTGAATCAGTTGGATACGCGTAAGAAGGGACTTTGGTATCTTCAAATAATAACTCTACCGAAACAATTTTTGTTTTTATGAATTTTAAATGTTCATCATTCAATTCTTCCACTGAAAAACCTAATAGTTTTTCTAACTCCGCCATGTTATCGTCATCAGGTTCGATACCTGTTTCTTTTTTAATGTTGTCAAAAGTTTCTTGAATTTTTGACCAAATATCGTCTTGTTGCATTATACTAAACTTGTTATTTTTTTTATTACATCTATTAAAACTGAGACATCCTTCTCACAATATTCAACAATTCCATCAAGATCTTCATTTACCCAATATGCTTCATGGACCTTATTTCCTTTGATTTCCATGTTTTTTGAAGATTCCACACCCATAGAAACACACATTAGTTCTAATGAAGCAATTGTTCCATAACCACCGTATTGCCAAAGTTCTTTAGTATCTAAAGCCTTTATTTCCCACGGTTTGGTATCATGACCTGGTAATATTTTGGGAGGGAGTAACCCATTGATAATCATCCTTTTCGCCAACATTGGGATGTCAAAACCTTTTACATTGTGTCCACAAAGAAAAAATCCTAACTCTCCGACTCTACGTAGTAATTTTTGAACATCTTGTAACAAATCTTTTTCATTTTTGTTACTGAAAGACTGCATTTTTACCTCACCTTTGTCGGTAAGAAAGGCGACAGTGACGCAAACTATTTTTGCAAATTCAGGAACCAATGCCGATCGATTATAAAAAATACTATCTATTGATAAATCCGAATCTTCGGGAAATCGTTTTTGAAACCAATCTAAATAACTGGTAAACATTGATGAAAGTTCAGGTCTATTTTTTTTCAACATTTCCCAATCAGATTCAATTCCGACGGTTTCGATATCAATAAAAAGTAGTTTTTCTAATGGTATGTTTATCATGACTTACTTGCAATATCTTTGTAAAAATCTTTTCTGTCTTTTGTGACTGTGTTCAAATCATATTTATCCTTCACAGATTCATATAATCTCTCACCCATATCTTTGATCAAATTAGGATTCTTAACTAGTTTCTCAATAAACTTAGCCCAATCTGCGTGATTTCTTGTTTCGTTAACTAAAATTGCATTTCCATCTACGAAGTTACCATTATCTAAACAATGTTTCAAATCGATAGTGTAAGGGCCAATATTGGATGCAATCAATGCTTTCTTATAGAAACCCGCTTCAATTACTTTCAACTGAGATTTCATTCTGTTGAACATTGTATTTTTGATCGGAGCTAAAGAAATATCGAATTTAGAATAGTTTTTAGCATATCCAGTCACTGGTTTTGTCCAAACTCGTAAGTATGATTCGTCAATTTCACCAGGATAACTTTCTTGTGTGTATTTCAAAAGGTGATTTTTATAACCTTCAGAAATTATTTTGTATTTTTGGGTGAATATTTTTTCATACTCGGCCCAAACTGTCTCAGAAGGTAAAATGTTTCTTTTTGTTTGCTCTCCTGTTTGTGCGTTAATTTCAGTAACCGTTCCTCGTGTATCAAATCCACATAATACATATTGAACCTTATCCTTCAAAGGAAGTATTTTGGAAAATCCTGAGTCCAATAATTGAATATCATGAAGGTGGGAAGATCCACCTAACCAACCAACTCTTACCTTATCTGACTCTTCAGTTTTTTCTTTGAATTGAGCTTCGTTCGGATTGATGGCATTTGGAAATACAAATACATTTTTATTGTATTTCCTAATTTCATCCGCGAATATTTCTGTAGTTGTTGTCACATATTTTGCGACTTTTAAATTAGCTATAATCTTTTCGTTGATTTTATTAACACGGATGATATCGTGAATTGGATGTTCTTTTCCTGGCATCCAATAATCGTCAATGTCACAGATTGTCACAATACCCAAAGAGTTTAACATTTGAATTAGTCTGTGAGCTTTTTCAAAATCTTGACCAATACTTCTGTGAAAGGCGACAATTTGGTATTGAGTCCAAAAAGTAAAATCCTCATAGGATGGTTCGTAGATAATATCTACGTGGAACTCTTCGGGATATTGATTTTGTAAAAAAATGTGAGGATCGACTGAACGAAACTTACCAACACCGCTTCGGTCTGATGGTACGACAAGTACTTTAACTTTTGACATAAAATAAAATTATACTACAAAGTATAACCTTTTGCGTCAAATAAGAAAAGTAGTTAGGATAATTTTTTGATTTTTGTAACCTTCCCTTCAAATATGTGTTTGCCAACTTTGAAGCTAAATAATTCATTTGCCTTTTCAGAAGATTCTGCAATCAATCCATTTTCTTTTAAAGCTTGATTTACTGCTTCAGTTATCATTTTTTGGATCACATTGTAATCTAAACTTTGTGAAGGGGTTGATTGTACCTTCGCCTTTGCAGATTCAGGTTGGTAAGAAGTTGGATTTTCTTTCATCAATCTCGAAGCTCTTTCGATAAGATCATTCGATAGTGTGGCACTTTGTTGTTGAGGTTGTGCAATAGGATGTTCCATCATCAACCTTTTGATTTCGTCAGGTAACTTTGAATTTTTTATTGCATCTAAAGTTGGGACACCAACTGGTTTAGTGTTTTCTACCGGCATATAGCTTGGTTGTTGGCCCATTAGAGGTGACATTGGTTGTTCCTGCAGAAATTCCTGAGGAATATTATATTTGGCTTGAGGGACTTCAAAAGTTTCAATCATGTTAGATGGTGTATTCATACTTCTACTATCTCCTCTTGTTATTCCATCGGTCTTATCCATAATTGCTTTGGATATCATTAGTTTTTGCATTAGTTGGTCCATAATCAGAATTTTGCTATAATAATAATCGAAGTCATACTTTTGTCACCATTTGGATTGAAATTTGGTCTCATTTGTGTAAAATTTTCTCCAGTAGGTTTTAGTGACAATATTTTAGGGAGTAAAAAAATTCTCCATCCAGGTAGTGGTTGTTCTCCTTTATACCCTGTGTGAGACGACCCTTCTATGTCCCAAGCTCTGACAGCCAAATTATCTGTACCTCTCATTCTTCCTAAACAGACGGGTTCGATTTCACGCAAACCTCTACCACCTGGTTCATCACCGTCATAATAGATTATCACTTTCTGTTTTTTTTTGATAGCGTCTATGACACTTTCCTGAGAAGCGATTTCACAAATTAAACCTTTAAGAGCTTCTTGTAATTTCATTAAAAGTTAGGGTAAGGTTTTGATGAGTTAAATTTGTTAATTTTAATTTCGTTTTTTCGTTCAGTAACGTCTGTAATAGTTCCAGCGTTTACATTGTAAACATCCAAGAAAGTACCAGTTCCTCTACCCATAGAATCTCCATCAGCTACAGCGTCTCTGTTTACAGAGGAGTACTCATTTCCAACTGCATTGTAATCATTCTTTGGGATTAGTTTAGCTCTTTCAGCATCTCCGATTGCAGTAAGTGCATTTGGGATATCCTGAGATAAGTCGAGTGCCAATTCGTTTGCCATAATTATATAGTTTTCATTAGTTCATTTATTCTCCTGAGACTCTCTGTGACAGCCGCATTATATTGATCTACGGTTCTACTGTGTACTTGAGATGGTCTCACATTATTGAAATCTTCTTTTCCATGAGGTTTAATAAATTGATTCATCATACCAGCATCCATTTTATTTCTTTTGGTCATTTTGGTATAATCTCTCATTTTTCTCAATTCATTGTTAACCCAGTTTTTCATTTCAAATCCACCATTTAAAATAAATGAGGGGTCTTTTTGATTCCCTTTGAAATTATCAAAGAAGTTTTTGATTCTTTTTAATTGTTTGTATTCAATAAAGTTTTTATCTTGAAGTTCTTTATTTCTATTGAATCCTTCAGTATTTTCATCAGCGTTCTTAACCATTTGAAAACTTTTCTTCAAATGGTCTCTCAAAGTTGTTGGTAATTCAACTTCTCCTTTTGCCGAATTATATAAATCTTTATTCACCTTGTATTAGTTTTATTAAATCTTTTTTTGATAACCCGTGCTTTTCAGCTTGTTTGATCAGAGATTTCATATTTTTTTTTATCACAGGGGATACATTATCTAACTCTTTTGGATTGGTTTTTTTCCCTACATCACTAGATCCCGAATCTTGTTTTTTAGCAAGCATATCTTCCAAAACTTTGATCGCCTTCTGTTTTTGTATTTCAGACAACGTTGCTCTTGTTATGAAATTAGGATCATCATAATATGGGGATTTCTCATCTTTTTTTCCTGAAGGATCTTTACCTTGTTGTTCAGTTCTTTCTTCAGCCTCGTCAGGTTCCATTCCCATTTTTTTCACCAAATACTTGTAAGTTTCCTCACCATCCAAATCTTTGGTTTCTTCGTATCCAAAAGCTCCTGACATATCAATTTCTTTTACTTCACCCTCACCATAGTAAGTTCGGTATCCACGGGAAATTGGGTCATTTGTGATTCTAGCTGCAGACACAGTTTGGTCCATAGTTTTTCTCGGATGTAATCTTGGATCTAAAATTGGAATTTTAGAATTAGACATACTTCCATCAGAATTAACCAATTCTTCCAAATCGGTTTTCAAAGTTTTAGTATCTTTGATTTTTTTCTCTTTCGCAACTTTTTTTAAGTGATTTTTTACCTTCTCACCTTTTTCTTTATCGAAATGTATTACCTCATCTTTTTTCCGAGCTTCGTTCAAAGAGTTTTCAACTGAGAAGTATAAGGAGTATTTATTGCCTTTATCTCTCATTAAGAAATAATAAGGTGATGAAAAAAATTCAGTATCTACAGAAATCATAGTGTCTTTTTAATCTATAAATACTATGACACAAGGTATTTATCATTAGTTTATGGCATATCAAAATATAAATCAGTATAATTTTAGACGTTGGGGTATTAAACCCCTAAACGAAATCACAGATATCTGTTTAGCATCTGATGAAAAAGATTACAATCAAGAAGTAATTTTTTCTCCATTGTTGATCGGAGAAAATGATGGAAACAGAATGCCATTCAAATTCGATTTGAAAAATTCGGCAACTACTTTGTGTCAGTCGGGAACTTGTACTTTTGATAATGACGTAATTGTATCTGAGAATTATTGGAATCCTGACGGAATTGATCCAAACTTTTGTCCTAAGGTTACTGATCTTTGTGATGTAGGTTTGACTGGAATTGATAATGGTTTGGTCAAAAAAATGTCAGGAGAAACCATACAAATTACTACTGGTTTATACACTACAAACACCGACAAATATAGTCGATACAAGTATGATAGGAGAATGAAAATGCACCCTATCACAGGATTCACTACTACACAAAATCGATTGTGGGATGATGACTCCTACGACTATAATTTAATTTATACTACTGACGGAGGACCTGTTGGTAGTTTTGCAAGGCTCAACGGAGGATTTTTCCAAGGGTTCTATAAGATACCTGGATATGATTATCAAGTTTTTCCACAGAGAGTTTCTTTGGGATGGACTGCAGAATTCATGTTGCGTTATCGTTGGACAGGAGACACTAATGTTGGATTGAACAATCGATACCCTGATAATAAAGGAACGTTCTTTTATATGGGGGCTCGAGCTGAAAATAAATTTTACCATTATGCAAATGGTGAACCAAAACAAGATACAGGTTATACTCGAGTTACATCAGGTTTGACATGTATGGAAACCTGTGGATGCGCAAGTTCTGCAAATACTGCGTCTACCTGTTTACAAGTTTATCAAATTTCAGGAGGAACTTCAACGAACTGTAATTGTGGATGTCCATGTAATTGTTCGGTGAGTGCACAGTACGCTGAAAAAGACCCACTTTATGATGGAGTGTCAAATGGATTGTCGATCAGATTGAGTGGAGATACTGGTAACCCTCGGGTTTGTATCAAAACCTACACTATTACAGGTGGTTGTGAAACTACAGGAACTTGTGCAACCGGCTTGACATATCATACGGGAACCTCAGTCACCGAATGGTGCTCAACTCGTGGTATTTTTGATGATTGTAAAAATACTCCTTATATCAATTTGGAACATTGGGTTCAAATAGATGCTGTGTTCAGACGTAATGAATGGTTGGACACTTGTGATCTATATGAAAAAGGAGGATTAGGTCTTATCACCGAAACAATATTTACCGCCACACCAGCGAACAATAGTGTAAGTTTGATTGAACCTCCACTCACTCACGAATTACCATATGATCCAGCCACAACCGAAATTGTTAGCTTCAATGACAATTGGACTGAAGAAAAGAAATATAGATTAGGAACGTTAAAAATATTTGTTAATGGTAAACTGTTCATGGTAGCCAAAAATTTCGAGGAAATCATCCCGAGATTATTGGACGTTGAACGAGAAAAACAGATTGGTGTTGGTTATAATATTTCTTTGGGAGGAGGAACGCAAGGATTAAAAGATAATTTAACCTTTTCTGGCGGATGTCCTGAATCTGTAAGTGGAATTACTTATCAGCAAGATCCTGAATGTTTGACAACCCACGATTTAGATAATACAATCTATTCAGGACTTACTACTCATATCAAATTGGAGGAGTATTTTGGTGGAAGTATGATTGGCGACGTCAGTGCGTTCCGTATGTATACTGAACCGTTAGATGCCTCCGAAATCAAACATAACTTCTTTATTCTAAAAGATCGATATGGTTTGTTGAATCCTGACTGTCCTAATTGTGCAATCGTTGTTCCTGCAAATGATTTGACTTATGAGTTAATTGAAGCAACGCCTACTCCGACTGTAACGCCTACTGTTACTCCAACTCCTACGAATACTTCAACTAATACACCAACTATTACTTCGACTAGTACACAAACTCCAACATCTACTCCTTCTGTTACTCCAACACAAACTGAAACTCCAACCAATACACCGACAAACACGTCAACAAATACCGAAACCCCAACACCAACGAATACTGGAACCCCGACCAATACTCCAACGGAGAGTGAGACACCTACGCCAACTCAAACTTCAACTCAAACTAATACCCCGACAAATACCGAAACTCCAACCAATACTCCAACCCCAACAAATACCGAAACTCCAACGCAAACTGTAACTCCTACAAATACTGAAACCCCGACTCCTACGCAAACTGAGACCCCTACTAATACTCCGACTGAAACACCTACTCAGACACAAACTCCAACTAATACTGCAACTAATACGGAAACTCCAACACAAACCGCGTCTCCTACTCAAACTCCTACACCTAGCGTGACACAGGGATTAACTCCAACTGCGACAGAAACCCAAACACCTACGCCTACAGAAACACCAACTAACACACCAACTAATACTGAAACACCAACTAACACACCAACTAATACTGAAACTCCTACTCCTACAGTAACACCAACAAACACTGAAACTCCTACTCCTACAGTAACTCCAACTAACACAGAAACTCCAACACAAACGGTTACGCCAACTAATACTGAAACTCCGACTCAAACGATAACACCAACCAATACTGAAACTCCTACTCCTACAGTAACACCAACCAATACTGAAACTCCTACCAATACACCTACCCTCACTCAAACCCCATCACCAACTGAGCCAATATTCTTGGCTCAAGAAAATTATTTTACTATTCAACAAGAGGATGGGTCTAACATATTTGTGACATAAAAAACAATATTTATAAAATAAAAACAAAATGCCTAATTTACCAATATCCCAATTACCCGAATTAACAGCAATCACGGCGAACGCTGAGTTTGCTGTCGCCCAAAACGGAACTACTTATAAAGTTAAAAATAGCACATTAGCACCTTTCCCAACCGTATATGGTCTATTTTCCCAAACAGGAAACAGTGTTGTCGTAAGTGGAACGACAACAGAATCTTCACTTATAGACGGGGGAGCTGGAACTCTAAGTGTACCCGCAAATGGTTTTTCCATCGGAGATAGTTTCCGAGGCGACTTTGGAGGTATATTGAATGTTGGAAACAATCAAACAATTAGAATTAGATTGAAAACAGGTTCAGTTGAACTAGCCGATAGTGGGATTCAACCAATAACAAATATTACGAATGATGTTTGGTCTTTATCTGTGAATTTTACAATAAGACAAACCGGTGCAGCAGGGGTTGCCTCGATTGTAACCTTAGGGGCTTTTCATTATACTAAGACAAATAATGGGACCGTGGAAGGGTTTTCATTTAACACCGTAAATAATACCACTTTCGACACAACAATAAATAACACCTTAGATGTTACGGTACAATGGGGTAGTACTAGTGTTGATAATAGTATTTACAGTGATATTTTCGTACTTAACAAAATTTATTAACGAATACAAAAAATGCCGTGTAACTATTATCAAATAATAAACTACAATAGTGTTGAAAATGGATATTATCGATATACAGGTTGCACCAGTGTTATAAGTGTTGGAACCATATCACCATTGAACACGGAGTATGTTTGCGCCGAAGATTTGGTAAAAGAAGAGTACAGTGGGCCGTTGAACATTACAAATATAGGATTATGTCCAACGGCCACACCAACACCATCAATTACACCATCTGTTACCCCGACCGTAAGTATAACCCCAA
>Ga0315909_10004880_pt1 | contig 15652 bp, 22 predicted proteins | sample LakEriMetagenome_11_FD_203527 | JGI IMG/M metagenome (GOLD analysis project Ga0315909, IMG submission 203527) | Freshwater fungal communities from buoy surface, Lake Erie, Ohio, United States - Buoy 2 MA125 | ecosystem: Environmental > Aquatic > Freshwater > Lake | place: USA: Lake Erie, Ohio...
CCTGGCGCAACAGAGCAACAGATTCAATCTGCAGAAGATATTGGCATGCAGATCTGGGCACAGAAGAATCCCGGTCTTGCGGCTAAAGTCAAACCTGGTCAAGCAGGTTATGACGTAATTCAAGGAACCATGGCAGGACAAGCTGCCGCACAAGGTTATGGCTATCAGATGCCACAGCAAATCATGATGACGCCTCCGCCAGGTGTCAATGTTCCGCAAGGGTTGCCTGCCGTTCAATCAATGACACCTACGGAAACGTACGGAGCTCAAGGGCTTGAGGTTGATCCTGAGATGCGGAAAAAATTCCAGGCTTTACTTGACAAAACTGCTCAAGCGCAATAAATAATTTGGCATTGCTTTGCATGTAAGACCAACCCGCTGGACACAGATCATTGATCTACGGGGGCCAGTGTTGTTGCTTTAAAACCATGATTCTTTGCCCTAAGTTTGTTAAAAGTCTTGCCACGTACCTAGCCACGACCCTGGCACTACAAACCGTGTTTATTCCTGGTCTCCGCGCAAGCTCAAACTGGGTAGGAGAATAAAGAAGTAAGTAAAATGTCGCTTAATCCCGTTGCTGCTATTGTTGCACGTCGCCTAAAACAACAGGGTTTTAGTGACGCTCAAGTCGCAGGTGTACTTGGTAATTTCCAGCAGGAGTCTGGTTTTAATCCACGTATCAACGAAGGCGGAAAAGTTGGTGCACCACTTGGCAAAGGCGGTTTTGGCTTGGCGCAGTGGACTGGAGGGCGTCAATCTGCCCTGGTGAATTTTGCCAAGCAAAAGAAAATGGATCCAGGTGATCCAATGCTTCAGGCCGATTTTCTTGCATATGAATTAGAGGGACCCGAAAAACGTGCTGCCGAATCTTTGCGGCAAGCAAAATCACCAGAGCAAGCAGCTTTAGTATTCAGGCGTGATTTTGAACGCGCTGGTATACCTAAAGATGAAGTTCGCATGCAAGCGGCGCGTAATCTACTACCTAAGCTGAGTTCGTTAGGAGGTATTGACCAAACATTAACACCTCAAGCGCCCCAAAACACTGCAGCAGCTTCTTTGTTAAACGCATTCAAAATGGGTTTAATGGGACAGGTTCTTTCTCCGATGGGATCTAGCGAGCTCTTGTCTGCCATTGAGAATCCAAGAATTCCAGTTGATATTGGTCAATATGATCTAGCACCTAGATCTCCGTATTTGGATGCGTTAACATCTGGTTTTCTTAAATAAATACCGTTAGCAAGCACACTGAAAAGTGGTTTGTGCCATTAGAATAAGAGAAGTTTTCGGAGGCCCCTGTTAAATTAATATAGACAGGGTGTTTAGTCAAATATCTAGTACTTCCACGAACAAACAACCCCTCTTGGTTGATCGTCCACTATTAGATACGGTACGCGTCACAACGCAAACCGTTGGTAGTGCCTCGACAAATACTTTATTTGTTCAAGGTGGTCAAGCTCCTTCCATCCTGGTCGACATGGATGCAGGACTGGAAGAAGACAATAATAATGGTGGCGTGGTCGATTCGATCACCATTGTGCGTAATGACTATTATCGTGCAGCGGACTACACAGTATCCAGTGGAACTTCTGGCACTGTAATTTCTTTGGTTAGTGGGCAGACTGTTTTCATCTCTAATACTGGTGTCCTTGGCACTGCGGCACAGAGTGGTTACGGTTATTACACCTACACAGGTGCTTCCACCTTAACTGGCATCAACACATCTTTGATTTACTCTGGCGGCACAACGACTGGTTTTGCATACCAAGGTGTTGCTTACGGTTACCAACCTGCAGTGACCTTTGTTGTTTACCAGACACGTAATACAATAAATCCGATTCCCGCCTCTGGTGATTACCGCGTTGTATTTGCCAAGCAAGTTCCGGCTAATACACAGAAAGTTGATTGTACTGATGTGATGCCTGAATTGTCTGTGCCAAGTGTCAGCGCAGGCAATACGACCGGGCTGGGCAATGGCTCTCCACTACGCAACAAAGGCATCTACCTGGAACGAGGCGACCGTCTTTACGTCGGCGTGTTCCCAGATGGACCGAACATCTCTGGCTACACACCTGGTGTACATGTGATTGCTCAAGGCGGATTCTTCTAATCATGGCCAAAAAGAGTGGAAGCTCTTTTGGTAACTTCAATCAAACGCAAGTTGCCGCGCCCAACGGGATTAAACCTATTACCACAGAGTTTTCCCGTGGTTCTGTGCCAGATTCTCTTTACACTGTAAACAGAGAATCAGCTTGGTCTCGCTGGCGTAGAGGCTATGAACTTGCGACGGCAACAACACATAACAGCGATTACACTTATCAATTTCGTTATGACATCCCCAACGCCACAACAAGCGGTAACCCCTCGCCTGTAATCTCAGGTGCATTCGTCGGTTACCCGACGACCAGTAAAGAGCTTGGAATGCATTGGGCTATTTGGCGTTATGCAGGTTCTGTTCGGTGTGATAAATTAACAGATCCTGTTAGCACACAAAAACTATTTGTTGAATCAGTCACAGAAGATGCTGATAATTGGTATGTGAAGCTGGCGGGAACCTGGAGCTCAATCAACCCACTTCCGTCACCTTTTTATATACCAGTATCAGGGGAGCCTAACGGTCTCAAGCCCGCTAATACAGAGATCTTTGAGGATCGTATTGTTGTGGCTGATGGTGACATCATTGACAAAGACACTATTAATACTGCGACGCAAACTAGATATGGTTATGTGCAAGCAGTTGTGACTTCCATCAATCAAGAGACGGGAGTCCTTACATTTAAGAAAGCGGGTTCAGTGCAAGTAACCCCAGATGGTGTATTTATCACCCCCTCTCCAATAAGTTTTACACCCGGACGTTTTCTTATTACGGGATCAAGATATGCCTGCACGTGTCAAGACTTTACACGCAGAGATTATTCTTTTTTATCTGCCGTTAGCAAAAGTAATAAAAAACAATTTCCACGTACAGGATTATCTAATATCAAACCTGGACGTTTTGAATTAACCAAACGAGATGGCATCCTAGACAACAACACAATGACACGTAGTGATCAAAATAGATCTCTTGAAGTTGTCTCACCAGAAGGCTTTGAGCTTGACTATGAAGTCACCGATAATTCCGTGGGAAGTTTTAAGGCAGCCAGGGATAACCCTGGAGTCTACAGAGAGTTTGGCTCTACCTACACCAGGAGCACAAGTGATATTGCAATCGCGGGTTCCAGGGCAGAAGGTCTTCCAGGCTTTAATGACTATTCGTCTGTGACTCAGATTACCGATACGGATTCCATTGAACAAATTACAATTACAACAGTGGATGATAGCTGGACTCCACTACTAGATGAGTTGCGTTACTGCAAGCATATTTATGCACTCAAATTTAAAGATCGAGTGTTTCCACCAGAGCCATCTGATTTTCCAGTTGGCATAGGCAGTATGGCGGGTTGGGAACAAGCTCTCGTCGCAAAGTCGCAAAAAGAACAAAAAAGCTTGCGTGACTTCAATGAAACAAAAAACGCATTATCAAAGATGGACGTTCCGCCTTATAACTGTCAATCGCCAATGATCTTTCCAATGCTGCAACGTTTATTTAACTTTGCAACAGATCGAATTCAAATACAAAACTTCACAATGTTCGATAAAAACGGAATCCCTTACACCCCTTAATCAACCACTGTATACTTGTATTAAGTCTCATGAGACTTATTAAGGTTTTCTTTAGCCCTTGCGAGCGGTAACCACCTGTTGATATGGTGCAGTTACGCAGCTCATACCACCCATGCATATCCAACCGCCCCTGGATCAACGCATCGTTGATGAGTATTTTCATTTAGCAGGAAACAAAAAGACTAAGGATATCGCTTGGTTGTATGGGATGATTGCAACCTATGGTTTACGCCTCGAAGAATTAAATGGTTTTTCTTGGCACTCTGAAAGCGATATTAAAATTCATACAAAGAAAAGGGCAATACGTCCTATTCATCCTCAATGGTTAATTTTATTTAACCTCAAAGAAAAACAGCCCCGCGATTTGCGGAGCCGTTGGTTTCCCCTTTGCTCGTCTTTTTATGAATTGATTGCTTGTCAGGCGGTGTCGTTAAACATCACCGACTTGATTCTTGCGCATACATTACGCAAAAAACACTGCAAGCAAATCAAGCAGGCTGCATCAAAAGCCCCTGTTTTTGTAGGTGTTTCCTGACTGCGGCTACGTTCCAACGATAGCTGTCACGCGACCGCGTCTCAGGAAAGGCTGCGTAGTGCGGGCCAAGCTTGAGTGTGCCATCATCCCTGTAGCGGAATAACGTTTTCTTGTCGAGGCCCAGGGTTTCTTCGATGCGCTGGGCTGAGACCCAGCCAGTGTTTTGTGCCATGGATTAAGTGGCTTGCAAATTGATATTACACAGTTACTAGCCACTGTCAAGACCCTTAACAAAGCTTTTACCTTTTATTTTTCATTCGGAGGCATGAAGGGAAATTAAAATAAGGTAACGACAACATAAGAGTATGTTCAATTGTGAGCAAGAGCCCATCGCACTTCTCCTTGAATTATCTCCTAAATTGGCAAAGAAACGTTACCGTGAATCAATATATCAAGCCTGGGATCACAGATGTGGTTATTGCGAAGAACCCGCAACATCGTTAGACCATATTATTCCCAGATTTAAGTCTGGTTCTAGTAATCGTAATAATCTCATCCCTGCTTGCAGAAAATGCAATGCCAGCAAGGCAAGTAGTAAGATGGAGGAATGGTTTTTAGCGCAAGAGTTTTTCTCCGAACAAAAGCTCTGTCGGATAAATAACTGGGTTAATCAAAACCAAATTGATCATTCAGGAATTTATCCGCTCAATACACAAGTAAGTTACCAGGCAAGTTAGTATGGCAGCCACAAAAAAATCTACGTCCGCGCCCGCCTCTACAGCGCCTAAAGCCACCACACCAGCTAAAACAACTACAGCACAACAAAAAAAAGAAGAAGCAAAAAAGCTTCTAACTGCTGCCGCTCAATACAAAGAAACTGTTACCGACGCTGATAAACAGTACTATCGTGATTTATTATTAGATCTCAATAAAGGCGACAAAGCAATACAAGAGTTATCGTCACAAACTTCTGAAAAGTATCAACAACAATTTGGAGCATTATCTCAACAAGTTCTCAGCAAGACCGTTGAACAAATTAAAAAGCAACAAAAGAAGGAATATGAGTTCAATCTATTAAAAGGAATGCCAGGTTTAAATGAAATCTTTGGCATGAATGAATCGTTATCCAATTCTTTATTAGGAGATTCAGGCCTTGGCGGCTACCTGTCAATGATGGGAGGAGGATCCAAGGAAGACATTGAAAAAACTTTTACAGAAAACCTGGGACTTACAACAGGCATAAATACTAAAAACATCACAAGTTACAATTGGCAGAAATGGTTTGACGAAAGTCTTACGAAGGAGGTAACAACTCCTGGCTCTAATGTTTCACCAGAGGAAATAGAGGAGCAAAAGCAATTTGCTGAGAATTACATCAACACTTATTTGCGACCCCGATTTGATTTTTCTCGTTCAATGGGTGAGTTTGAATCTTATTTAAGTACTGATATTTCTAGTCCAGAGTTCCAAAAAGAAATTATTGATTTACAAAAAATCCAAGATGTGTACACAAAAATTGCCGATAAGCGTAACGAAGAGTTTTTAACGCAACTTGCTGGAAAGCCACCCTCAGGATTTGATTCTACATTTTATTTTTCCCCTACCGGAAACGAAATAAAACAAACATCTTATAACACACAGAAAAGCAAAGTCAGTTCTGATTGGCAAGCAGCTAAAAAAGGAAGGGTAACAGATGGTATTAATTGGAAAAAAGAAGCTTTAACATACGGGGTTGATTTAAACAATAAAGAGCAATTTGCAAAACTCCATTATGAGTTATATGGAAAAAGGAATAATTTTGATGCGGCAAAAGATGCAGTAAGTAGAGAGTCAGTAAAAAATTACATCAATACAGTTCTTATACCTACATTAAAAGAAACGGATATTGATATGAAGACTAATCCATTTAAAGATTATGTATCCCCTGAAGAATTTACAGATGGAATTATTTCAGATTTAACAGGTAATCGCTCCTGGGACCAGTATGTTTCCGATGTACTGGGGGTTAAGCCCCCAGATCCTCTACCCTCCAATGCTACTGAAGCACAGAAAGCAGAGTATGCAACTGCAATGGAAGCTTATGAAAAACGCCGCGAGTCAATCAATACTCAAGTCGGAGAAGATCCTCTTAGTGATATTAGGGGTGACATTTTAAGTTTTTATTACGACAAAGGAGAAGGATCTCTCAGGCAACAAATTGAAGAACTAAAGAAAAAAAATATTGTACCGACGCAAAAAGAGCTTGGTATTACTTACATTGAAAGAGAAGAAGATAAACCAACGACTAAAAAAGAAGAAACTACTCTTTATAGTTTATTTAAAAATTCTGGGTACCAGGGGGATGAAGACACTTTTTACACAGAGATGTTCCCTGATGTTGATAGAGAAGATCAAGAGCTAATGACAGGAGTCTTATCTGGAAAAACAAATCTTCTGGGATCATTTAATATCTCAGATCCTTTCTCTTTTGACCCAGATGCTGTGTTTAGCAAGATGTCTTTCTTTGAGGAAAAAGACAAAGAGACACCTGCAACTGAAAAGGATAGTTATTTTACACTTGATAAAGGAATAGGAACAGGACAGGTAACCAAAAAGCCGACTGATATTTATTCAGACTTTGGTTCTCCCTTCTCCCAATTTGGATTTTTTTAAATGGCTGAAAACGCAAAGAAAGCAGCAAAAGCGGCTCATCGTTACCAAAAAGATAAAATGAAATGCAACACGCCGCAAAAAGCACCCCCTGGCGACAAACATAAAAAAGTTGTGAAGAGTTGTCACCACGGGGAAGAAAAGATTATTCGGTATGGTGCCAGGGGATATGAAGATTACACACAGCACAAAGACCCCAAAAGACGTGCTTACTTTAGGGCGCGGCACAACTGTGATTCCGTAACCGACAAGAACACGGCTCGTTACTGGGCCTGTCAAGACCTGTGGGGGTTAGTACTTATGGTAGGATTATCGTCCACGGTGTTTTCACCTTTATGGAATATGTTAAACGGGGTCGGTGGAATTATGTCGTAGCTCTTTGCTCGCAGTGTCAAACTGTATCCAAAGAAGTGCGCATTGACCAGTGGAAATCAAAGAAATGCAAATGGATTTGCTTACCTTGCGCAAAAAAGGAAACATATACTCAGAGGCCTAATGTCAAGGAAAAACTTAGTCGTGCAAAAACAAAGCACGGAGAGTCAAAAAACAAAAATTCAAAAGGGCACTGGCTTTACGGTAGATGGCAAAAAATGAAAAGAAGATGCAAAGAGTATCCTACGTATGTCGCAAAAAATATTCAAGTTTGTGAAGAGTGGAAGAACAATTACGTAGAATTTAAGCAGTGGGCTGAAGCGAACAACGCCGCACAAAGCTTGGAGCTGGATCGCATTAACAACTTCGGTGATTATTGTCCAGAGAATTGCCGTTGGGTGACTCATAAGGTAAACTGTCAGAACAGGTAGCCAATACCTGTCAGGACCTCTGGTAAACCATGGCAAAACCCAAATCCAGCGCACTTGTTAAAATTGAATCTCGCCCTAAAAAAACAAAACAAGGACAAGGCATGAACTCAAAGCCAAATCACGGACGTAAAAAAACACGTGGCCAAGGCAAGTAAATTTTATGTATGATTGGAAGTAACTTGGGTTACTTTCATGTCGGATCTTTCTTGCGCAATTACTTTAATTCGCAAATATGAAGGGTTTAGCGAAAAAGCTTACCCAGATCCGTCCACAGGTGAAGAACCATATACCATCGGGTTTGGAACTCAGTTCTATCCCGATGGTTCTCCTGTTAAAAAAGGACAGCAGTGCAGTAAAGAAAAAGCACTGGAATACCTATTCCACGAAGTTAACGTCATTGAATCCCAGCTTTTAAAATTAAACGTGGGACTTGATGATCACATGCGTCAAGCTCTTGTCTCGTTCATTCACTCCATCGGTTGGGAACCATTCTTCTATAGCTCTATTGTTGACTGTTTAGAGAATGAAGACTTTGCTGGGGCCACTGAAGAAATTGGTCGTTGGATTTTTAACGCAGAGCATAAAGTCATTGGCGGTTTACTAGACCGCAGACGAGAAGAAATTGACTTGTTCTTACAAGAAGTAGATGCAAACCCTTGGTCATCTACCGAAATCTTGCTAACTGCGTTCCGTAACTACAGTGCGGCTCCCCACGAGGTACGTGCGATCAGGCTCCTGGAAGAACAAATCAATCCTTATATCCTGTCTCAATTTGCTAACAATTTTAAAATTGACGAGAATCCTTGGCTTGATTTTGCAGACGCAAGTCTGGATTCTTTGTTTAACGTGTACGATTAGAATAGTTTCATTAAAAGCATGAAGAGCAAAATGGAGCATCCGACTGAAGCGCGTGAGTTCGAACTTCCTCTTGAGCTTCAATTTGCAATGCGAAAAGCTGAGCTTCAGTCAGAAGAGATGACTTGGGATGAGCTTCGCTTTGCTCTTCTTAACCTCTATCATCAGCGCATGATGGAGTGGCATGCGATAAAAGATATCATGGCAAGTGAAAACATTGAGATCGACTGGGACTATCCAACCGATCTTGAATTAGCTGAACTCGCCGCCGCATGTACATACGACGACGAGGATGACGATGAAGATAGTCTTCAGCCCTTTTGAGCTTCGTCAAGCTGAATAAGACGATCGAGGTACCACTGTGCTTTCTTCAGTGATTCTGTCCCGCCTTTATGCTTCTCACGCCAAATATACTTCATGCAATTTCCCTTGCAGTAACCACGGAATTCTTCGTTGGTTAAAGCCGCCTCAATGGCTTCGATGCATTCGATGCCCCCATCGGTGTAATGTGATGGGTGATCTACCGTATCCCCCTGGATCACGGGAGGCTCCTCTTTAGTGGCCCAGGGAACTGGGCACACACCTCCAGGGCAATCACTAACGATAATGTCGTCTACCGGAGCAAACCACGTCGTTTGGCTGACAGCATCCGCTCCATTTCCTCCGGTTCCTCCAGCTCCAATACAAGTGCTTTCGGTCGTGGAGAGGCTCCCATTGCCATCCCCTCCTCCATTGACGGAATATAACCCGTCATTCCAGGTCGTGCTCCCTCGAGATTCAACGGATTCCTTTCGAGTCCCTGTTCGCATGCAACTAATCCTCGGTTGTACATATCATATAAGGGTACATCATTTTGCTCGTTATCGAGAGGTGCGCCAAAATCTTCTTCTGTCAAACAACGGCACTTAACTTCGTCTTGGACAAAAGCGTCTAAAAATCCTGCGGCGGAATGCATCACAGCTTTTAATTGATTCAGTTCTTTTACAATAATAAGATGGCAAATACCTATAACTTAAATTACGATCCTCGTCAAGACTCTGGCTCTTCTGGAGGAGAAGTTAACGACCTTAATCCTGGTCGGTCTTACCAGGTTGATTTACGTCGTTTAGATGAGGCCGAACGTGAAACTGCTAATGCTGCCAACACAAGCAATAGAAGCACTGCAGAAAGAGTAGATCGATACCTGGCAGCAGCTCGAACAGCGAATGCATTCAGGCAACGTGCCGAAACAGAAGAGCCCAAAATTCGTGGTAAAACACCAAGGCAAAAAGCATCAATCAAAGGAGTTGAGCTTCCTACCAGTGGTGACAAACAAGGCCCCGTAGGCAGTACAAACTACGCACGGAGCCCCAAAAGGTTCTCAGGTACCTTTTACGGTTTTGGTTAAACCTGGCTATAGACCACCTGCTTAGGTTGGTTTTGGTACTTGCCTTTGCGATCTTGATAGGTTGTTACGCAGGGTTTACCCCGATAGAAGATCAGTTGCGTAATACCTTCATCTGCGTAAATGCGATTAAAAAGACCTGTGCAATTACTGATCTCTAGCGTTAGGTAGCCTTCCCAACCGGCTTCGGCAGGCGTGATGTTAACCATGATTCCTGATCGTGCGTAAGTTGATTTACCAACCGCCATCACCATCACGTCTTTAGGGAGTTTCAACCGCTCTTGTGCAACACCTAGACAATAGCCATAAGGAGGAAGCAAGAAATATTTCCCCTTCTCATCCTCCAAAAGTTCGGCAGGATTCAAGATATCAGGGCTAAATGCTTTTGGGTCACAATCACCTGATTGAACGCGACCAAAAATCAAGCATTGCTCAGGAGACAAACGAATGTCATAGCCGTAAGAGCTAAGACCATAACTCAAGATTTTCTGCTCTCCCCTGGAACTGACCAACGCATCTGCAAATGGCTGAATCATTTCTTCTTCTTCGGAGAGCTTTTTAATCTCCCAATCAGCCAGTACGCTCATGTCTCGTTAAAAACTCTTGTTCAATATACGCGATTTCAAAGGCTTTACAAGAGAATTCGTCCGCGAATTCCATAGGTATCCACAAATTTTTCCGTGGAATCCTCGACTTCATCTTGTGGCTGCAAGTATACCAAAAACGATGTGCATGTGTTGCGGGAATCCATGGTTTTTGATGTATAGAAATAACGATTCAATGTTGGTGTTGTACGCAGGATGCAGATCGGATGGTCGAAAATGTCCTGGGAATACCGAAACATATCAGGGCAATTGCAGAAATAAATAGCTTGCTTTACTTCTCCTGTCAACCATTTCTTTTTTAAAACTTTCCACCAGAGTGAGTAACCAGAAATCAAGGTTTTAACACTGTTTCTAGTTTTTTGCCATTTCTGTTTATTTAAGTTCCAGTAATAACTGTGATTGGGAGGAAACAAATAAACGTTCCCCCACCAGTCCTGCTCATTTAATCCGTCATCTTGAACGGTGTAATAAGATTTTGCCTGGACATATTGATTGGCAATATCAGAGCTAGCTGGATCCAGATCAATGCCCCCCATAATGGAATGAGCAGCGTTGACTAGATCAGCATTACTAATCCACTCATATTCTTCAACTTTTTTATTACCAAGATATGCAGGCATTAAACGTCTACCGCTTTATTGTAATCAATTTCAAGATAACGCATTCCCTCTTTATCGTTAATTAAATAACCAGCTTTTTCCGAAGGATCAATCTTTTGCGCTGCCTTTAGAATTCGCCTAAAGCTCTCAGCTAGATCTCCCTGGTCATCACGTTCACATGATTCGATGGCATGGTTAAGCTCTTTTAAGGTCATGAAGAACACGGACCTTTCTTTGTTTTCCGGTTGGAAGCACAGAATACCAGGCCCTTCTGCCGCCCAGAAACGTATGTACTGTTCTCCCATATCCCCAAGGATCACACGCAACGTGGCATCCAGGGCTTTGGTGCTCCCGTCACTAAAATTGTTGTTTAGTGCAGAAGCAATTAATTTTTCACGCCTTTTCATTTAACAGTCCTTGCTTTTGTAGGTTTTCAAGCATTTTAGTTTGCGGGACGTAGATAACGACAAGCTTACCAAGTACGCCGCGTTTTTTTATCAGCTTTTCTTCTTCATCTTTCAACTTGGTAAACTCTCCAGAACGAATAAGGTACTCAGCTACACAACGCAAGCGTCGCTTTAAATTCAAATCCGCTTGTGGAAATTTACCACAGATTGCATCCGGTTGCATATCTTTAAAGGCCAACCGCAAGCGATTTGCCAAAGTCATAGATGCATACCGATCTTCTTCTTCGGTTGTTTTTAAAAGAGTTAAATAACGTCTCAAGCACCCATCATCAAAAGAACCCTGTGGTGGAAGAAAGCCAAAAATCTGTAAACACAAAGATTCGGGAAGAATTTTGCTGTGGTTTTCAATAGTGATCTCGTCAATATTGATATTTTTAAAACGATATGACATTATCGATCTCCATCAAAACCAGTATATTTTTTTACACTTTCTAAATCATCTTCTTTTTTGTAAAGTTGTGTTTTCCAGAAAACCGTGTTATCCGTTGGTTCATTCTTGGTAAATGACATGATGAGCTGATTCCACGGAATCCGGATCACGGGTTTTTTCTTGTCCATTTTTGCAATATTGACATAGTGAATCCCTTGTACCCAGCCTTTTTCAGGATTTTTTTTACCGCTTAGGATCCAATTGCGAATGGTTTGGTCAGATATTGCCAATCTTTTGGCGCATTCCTCAATTGAAATGTATTCATCAGCAAAAATATCTGGGCTTAAATTGTCCGTCTCCCCTGTTGCGTAACGTGCACTCCAAAGAGCAACTAAGACATTACGTATTGAACGTAGTTCAAAACTAATATCTTCCAATCCTTTGCGTAAACCGTACTGCATACTCGTAATTGCTCTATTTAAATGCTAACGTAATGACAAAGCGTAATGCAACATGGAATCGCCAGCTCCTTCCTTCCAGCCTTCCCCTCAAGCACCCATGGCTCCTGCAGAAAATAATTCGCAGTGGGATCCAGAACAATTAGAACGTTTGCGGCAACAAGCTCAACAATTAAAACAAGCAAGAGAAGTTTTGTTTTCTCAGCAAGTGCCGCAGGTTGCGCCACCGCAAGTTGTATATCTCCGCCGTAATTTAACAGTAGCAGAAATTTTGTTGATCCTTTTGCTATCTTGTGGCATTGTAACTGGTGTTCAGTGGACGTGGGGATTTGTTTCAAATATTCTTCCACGGATTGAGATTAAAGCCCGTTAAATAAGCAGACGTATAATTGAAGAAAGAATTGCGCAATAGAATAGGTGGCAAACCGTAGGATCACGGAATTTCCAGCCATTAATGGGGCCGATATCGTTGATCAGGACCTGCTTACTTTGGTCCACGTCTTCGAGGTCGACCCTACTCTGCGCAACAAAAAAATAACTTTTACCGAATTTAGGGAGTATTTAAACATCTATTACGCTCCTATTAGTGGAGCAACTTTTAGCGGAAACGTTACCATATCCGGAGATTTAACGGTCACTGGTTCCAGTGTCTTTAATACTGTTACAGCGTCTGGACTGAGCACATTTAGCGGCATCGTTGTTCAAAACAATGCTGTTGTCAGTGGTACTGTTAGTGGTTTAACGCTTACGGGCACCAACGTACAAAGCACCAATGTCAATGCCGTAACTGCAACAGTTACCACTGCTACTGGGGCAACGGCAAATTTTATTTCCGGTAATTTCAGCACACAAGTATCTAGCGCAACAATCACAGGTGGTCAAGTTAGATCACCTTCTGGTGTATTCACTGATTTAAGCGGCATCACAATCACTGGAACAACAGTAGCCGCAACAACAGGTGCTTTCCAAACACTTAGTACTCCTGTTCTTGACGTTAGCGGAAATCTTTCTGTTGCCAGTGGATTAACTGTAACCGGACTTGCACAATTTGCAAACAGTGTTGAAGTAACAGGAACATTATCTGGAACGCTTATTACAGGAACAACAGCTGCTCTTACAACCGCATCAGGTGTTTCTGGTGTCTTTACGACACAGCTTTCTGGAGCCACGATTACCGGTGATACGTTACTAGCGTCAAATACAACAGGAGTTTCAGGCACATTCACAACGCGAGTTTCTGGAGCAACAGTCACTGGTAATACAGGAGCATTTGGGAACGTAACTGGTATTTCTGGTGTATTCACCCAGGTTTTGTCAGGTGCTTTAATCACAGGTGACACCAGTCAATTCACAACAGTAACGGGTGTTTCAGGGACTTTTACCACTCTTTCGGGAGCAACCGTTACAGGTGACGCTGTTTCCGCAACTTTTGTTTCGGGTATATCTGGTGTCTTTACCAGTCGTGTATCAGGCGCAACAATTACAGGTGCATCTGGTTTATTTACTGTTGTTAACGCAATCTCAGGGAATTTCACAAACAGAATTTCTGGAGCCCTTTTAACAGGTGATACTGGCACTTTTGCATCTATCACCGGATCAACTGGCACATTTACTACAAGTGTTTCTGGTTTACTTGTTACAGGTGACACAGGTTCTTTTACAAATCTAAACGGAATAGCTGGGACTTTTACAACCAGTATCTCGGGAGCAACAGTAACCGGCAATACAGTTAGGGGAACTTCTGGCGTTTTTGTTAATTTAAGTGGAACCACAATTACCGGTACAACCGTTAATGCGTCTACCGGTGTATTCACTACTCTTGCCGCAACAAACCTTGCTTTTATCAATACTATTGTTTCGGGTAATTTTAGCGTTCTTGGCTCCAGTACATTTACTTCTGGTGTTCAAGTAACCGGTACGCTTAGCGGAACAACTATTACCGGAACAACATTCCAAGGAACAACAGGTACGTTTAATTCTTTAACAGGAACAACTGTTACCGGAATTACCGCATCCTTTACAACAGGCTCTTTCACAGATATAACAGGGAGTACGATACATATAACAACTCCTTCTGGAGCAACACCTGCTATTGTTTGCTCAGGTGTAGTGTCTGGTGGAACAAGTGGTTTTATTATCCAGGGACCATTGATTATCCTGCCTTAATTTTTCAGTTAAAATAAACAAAAAGAGACAAAAAAATGAGCTACGGAACAATTAAGGTAGACACCATTACTTTTACAGATAATGGCATTGATAAAAGTGTTTCTATTTCTGGCTTAGTACAGAATCCTACCTTCAGTGGGAATGTTACTGTCACAGGTACTATTTCAGGAAGTGTCGTAAATGGTGCGACTACAACTGGAGTCCAAACATTTACAGCTGCTCAAAGGGGTAGTGTTGTTACCGTAGCTTATGCAACGGGAATCAGTTTAAATTTTGCATCCGGTAATAATTTTCAAATCACGCTGACAGGCAATACTACTTTACAAAATCCAACTAATATTGCTTCGGGCCAAGCCGGTGTTGTGACGATTATCCAGGGGACATCTGGTAATACAATGGCGTTTAGTACTGGTTGGCACTATCCAGGGGGTTCTGGAAGTACTCCAAGTTTGACGGCAACTAGCGGAGCCGTTGATTTACTTGTGTACTATACAAAAGATACTTCCAGCGTCTCTTATCGCCTGGTCCAAAACGTAAAAGCTTGATTTAAGATGTCTGTTTTAAATAATTCTTCTGTATTGTTGCTTGCCGATGCGGCAGCACCCACGGGCTACAACATTGAGCGGTCGCTGCGTTTCAATAGTAGTGACAGTGCCAAGTGTGCCAGGACGTATTCATCTGGCAGCAGCACTACCACGCAAACATTGTCGCTTTGGGTAAAAAGAGCCAAGCTTGGGGCGACAGGATGCTTTTGGAGCGGTTATGACGGCAGCGCAGCTTACGGCGCCTATTTTCAATTTGACTCTACTAACACTCTTACTGTAATTCTTGGCGGAGCATCTTCATATCAGCTAACAACAACACAAGTTTTTAGAGATCCTTCATCTTGGTATCACATTGTATTGACAATTGATACCAATAATGGGACCAGTGGTGATCGTATTCGGTTGTATGTTAATGGATCTCGTGTCACAACATTCTCAACAGCTAGCTATCCGACCTCGGGATACGCCTGCCAGTTTGCGATGGGCAATGCCAATAACACGATTGGCACAACTTGGGGGTCTTCTGCTTATAGCTTTTTCGACGGCTACCTCGCCGACATCCACTTCATCGACGGCCAAGCCCTAACCCCCAGCAGCTTCACAGAAGTCAGTGCCA
>Ga0315909_10004885_pt1 | contig 15639 bp, 8 predicted proteins | sample LakEriMetagenome_11_FD_203527 | JGI IMG/M metagenome (GOLD analysis project Ga0315909, IMG submission 203527) | Freshwater fungal communities from buoy surface, Lake Erie, Ohio, United States - Buoy 2 MA125 | ecosystem: Environmental > Aquatic > Freshwater > Lake | place: USA: Lake Erie, Ohio...
GGAATCAGACCAATCAACAGCCACCAGCCACTCTTCCCAATGTCATGCATGCGTCGAACCCCGAGCGCGATCCCCGGGATGAACGTGGCGATCCCGAAGAGCGACTGCAGCAGGTCGCCAGGGAAGAACACATCGAGCACCCCCGCCGCCGCACCCGCAATGACTGTGAAGAGTACGAACCACCAGTACTCCGACCGGCTCGCCCGCCCCGAGATCTGCGCGTACGCCCCCGTGGTCATGTTCCGCTTCACCGACTGCACGAACTCCATCTGACACCTCCATTAGTAGCGGCAGTAGCGCCGCACTCAGCGCAATGCTACTCCTGAACGAACAGCAAAGTAGCGGACACGCTGCGCTAGGCTGCGCGCATGGCCTTTCGACTCTTCCGCCGCATCAAGATTGCGCCGGGTATCACCATTAATCTCAGCAAGAGCGGCCTCTCTGCATCCGCTGGCGTGCGCGGTGCACGCGTCACCCTGGGCCCGCGCGGCGTGCGCCGCACGGTAGGCATCCCAGGGACTGGCCTCTCCTACTCGGAGAACAGCTCGATCGGCGGCTCACCCAAGCGCACCAGGCGTTCCAGTAACACGCGCCCTACAGACGATGAAGCGCACGAACAGGTCTCCAGCGCCCAGGGCTGCCTCACGATCATCGTTGCGATCGTGATCATTGCGATTCTGGCCGCGATCGGCAGCAACTAGAACGACCCGTGCCACCTAACTGGCACGTCAGCAGCCCATACTCCTCGTGTGTTCTGGATAGGAGGTCTGGTGGGAGCGTTCTTTGGACTGGCGGGGATCTTTGTTGCCGCCTGCCTCTACCTCTTCTATGCGCTGGTGAAGCTCGTCTTCCTGCTCGCCGCCTTCACCGCCCAGCTGATCTTTGCGATTAGCGGCCTGATCGCTCGAGCGATCATCTACACCTACCACCAGATCCGTAGTCGAAACGCCACCCCGCCCGCCGCACCGCACACCAAGAAGCGCGTACCTGCCGGCCTGAAGCCGACGCGGGTGACGAGGAAGCGGAAGGTGACCAAGCGCGAGTAGCCGGCCATGCACCCTGCAGTCAACTGCGCCACGGATCTGGCACGCTCCTGAGGGATCCTCAGCGCTTACCATTACGGGGATACGGCGCACATACCGCTAAAGGTGGCGCCAGCTAGAGAGGGCAGGGATGGCTGAGCCAATCATTGAGATTGACGGCGATGAGATTACTGTCGGGAGCTTCACGTTCTCTGATCCCGACATTGCAGAATATCTTGAAAAAGAAGGTGCAGAGAACCGCGGCGTAATTGTCCGCGACGCAGTCTTTATGGGCCTAAAGGTATTCCTCAATGAGCGGGTGAGTCTGGCCACAGACACAATTCTCGCAAAGGTCGAAAACCGCATCAACGAAATCCTCACAGATCCTGGCTTGCAAGAGGAGGGCTCTCCATTTGGAGAAATCCTGAGTGAAATCACGGATCTCAAAAACAAGCTGGTGCAACAAAGCGCTAGACAGGAGTTCGGGTCAAAAGCGAAGGGGGACGCGTATGAGGACTTCATCGAAGCGCTACTAATTGAAGAATTTGGCTACACCGCGAATGTTGTGAAAACAGGTGCCCAGCGAGCCGCCGCCGGCCGACCTGGGAAAAAGGGCGACATCTCTCTTCATCTAAACGCGGGAACCCCTTATGAGCAAAGGATCGCGATTGAGGCGAAAGACGACAAAAAACTGAGCATCGAAGACGTTAAGCGCGACACTTCGACAACAATTCAGCAGCGCAATGTTCCTGTCGTGCTTTGGGCAGTGAGTAAAGAGCTTGGCCAAAAGCTATTGCAAGACGGCGCGATTGACTGGAACATTGATGCTGGGTATGTCTTGGTGACAGCTGATCGAAGTGATCCAGAGAAGGCGCGACCATTGTTGGGTGCCGCAGCTCGTCTGGCGCAATTGACCTTTCAGTGGAAGCTCCGCGTTGACCGCACTATTGATACCCAGTCAGCTCTTGAGTTTTTTGCGCGCATCAAGACCAGACTGCAGCGCATTAAGGAAATCAGCGGTGAACTTACGACAATCGGCAACTCACAACAGAAGGCAGCGCAATACAGCGAATCTCTGTATCAAGATTTGAGTAACGACGTTAAAGAGTTTCAAGAAAAACTGGAACAATTCCCAGTTCCAGATGTGGAGCATCCGCAATGAGCATTGAGCACGCCAAAAGAGGATCGGCCCTGCGCTCTTGGCGTACCTTCGCATGCGCGCCGGTGCTGATGCGATACACAGAAACGGTCGCCGAAGCGATGGGCGTCTCGCCCCTCGCCTTGTGGAGGGCAATCAATTCTGCTGAGCCGAACAAAAGATCTTCTTCATACGGTTCGCCGAGATGGACCCTGGCCCCGAGAACTTAGCAAACTACTAAGTATTCGTAGCTGCGAATTGGTGGGCTGAGAATGTCTAGTTCAATACTATTTGATCACGATCGCGCACTTGAATTGCTCCGACTTGCGACAGGGAGTCCTGCAGCGCAGTTTAGAGATGGCCAAGAAGAGGCGATACGCGAGATTGTCGAAGGATCAAAACGCTTAGTAGTTGTTCAAAAGACTGGTTGGGGGAAAAGTTTCGTCTACTTCATTGCAACAAAACTTTTGAGAGAAGCTGGTCTAGGGCCGACACTATTAATCTCACCGTTGTTGTCACTCATGAGAAATCAAGTAGATGCGGCGCGTAAGATGGGCCTCATTGCAGTGCGCCTTGATTCATCAAACCCTGACGATGAGAAGAGCATCGAGCGAAGCTTTGTCGAAAATGGGATTGACATCCTCCTGATAACCGAAATGAGACTAGCTAAACCGCGCTTTCAAACTCATGTGCTTGGACGCGCATCCGTAAGCCCAAGCCTACTTGTCATTGATGAGGTGCACTGCATATCTGATTGGGGACATGATTTTAGACCGCTCTATAGGCGCATAGATGCATTTATCAGAAACTCTCCGGCAAGCCTTCGTGTGCTCGGGACAACCGCAACGGCAAATAACCGCGTTCTCGAAGACATTCAGCATGTGTTTGGCGAAGCAGTGGTTGTTCAGCGCGGTGAGATTGCCCGAAACAATCTGGTTCTCCAGACAATCGTGCTTCCGGATCATGCTTCACGGTTAGCCTGGCTGGCTTCAAACATCCCGACTATCCAAGGCTCAGGGATAATCTACGCACTCACTATTGCGGATGCTGAGCTTGTGGCGCGGTGGCTAAAAAAGAACGGTGTAACTGCTCACGCATATCATGCGGCATTAACGAACGAAGCGCGGTCGCAATTAGAGCGCGACCTAATTCTCAACAACGTAAAAGCTCTTGTTGCAACAACCGCGCTGGGTATGGGGTTTGACAAGCCCGACCTTACGTTCGTTGTTCACTACCAGACTCCAGGTTCAGTCATTGCCTACTACCAGCAAGTCGGACGCGCAGGGAGGTCGGTAGCTCGTGCAAATGGCGTCCTGCTTGGGGGGCCAGGCGACAGCGATATACTGGACTACTTCAGAAACAACGCTTTCCCTGCTCGTGAAAACGTGGAGGCGATCCTGAGATCCTTAAGTGCAAGCCCTACCGGATTGTCAGTGTTTCAGATTGAATCAACAGTGAACATTCAGGCAAAGAAGATTGAACGTGCGCTAGAGCTGATCAGCCTAGAGCCGATGGCACCTGTAGTACGTGACGATGCTATTTGGAGCCGGACTGCATCGCCATTAGATGAGTCCTTTTGGGAGAGAGCCGGGAGAGTATCTGCTGTGCGCGCACACGAGCAAGAACAGATGCAGGAATATCTTCAGTTGAGGGGTGGGCACATGAAGTTTCTCGTCGCCGCCCTCGATGGCGATGTGAAGACGGTTGCTCCAGAATCAGGTCCAGAGATATCAGAGGATATTGATATCTCGTATGTCCAGAAAGCCGTGGAATTCCTAAGGCGGACTTCAATACCGATTTATCCACGCAAACGATTGCCGGGAAGCGGCATTCCACGACTTCACCCAGGTACGATGCTTCCCGCGGAATGGCAAGTGGCTGAAGGTAGAGCCTTATCCTACTGGGGGGACTCAGGATGGGGGGGCATGGTACGGCGAGGAAAGTATGAATTCAACCTATTTGATCCTGAACTTGTAAAGGCAATGGCAGAAATGGTAAAAGATTGGGGCCCAGAGCCACGCCCTACTTGGGTCACGTCCATTCCTTCATTTAGACATCCCACACTCGTTCGAGACTTCGCCAAAGCCCTCGCGGCAAATCTCAGAATTGAGTTTCGTGAAGCGGTTCTCATTGCTGAGAAGCGAGATCAACAGAAGCTTCAAGAGAATAGTTACCATCAGGCTCAAAACGCTGCGGCGGCATTCAAGATTGACAAGGATTTGGTTCTAGAAGGCCCATGCTTACTTGTGGATGACGTCGTAGACTCGCGGTGGACATTTACTGTGGCCGGGAAATTGCTGCGCGAGGCAGGCGCTGGAGTTGTGAGGCCAATCGCACTTTCAATGATCAACGGGGGGGATAGTGAATAGAAGAGATGTATCGGCCGATGCGCAAGCAACGCTACTCCTTACGGCACACTTGGGCGGGCTAAGCGGTTCCTTACAACCAGCTACTCTGAGTGAATACAACCTCATCGCACGTGCGCTTCATAACGTAGAACTGAGACCAGCGAGTTTGGTGGATAGTGCACCAAATGCGACCGCATTGCAATGCGTGTCTGAGGTAATTGGCGATGAGCGGGCTAAACACTTATTGTCACGCTCACTTTTGCTTGCAACAGAAATATCAATGTGGCAGTCACTCGGAGTCTGGGTCTTGGCCCGAGGAGATCATGATTATCCTGAACACTTTAGGGCGCGAATGGGGTCGAAGGCCCCTCCATTGCTTTTCGGCGTTGGCCCGCAGGAGCTACTAGAAGGGCTTGGACTAGGGGTAGTCGGTTCACGCGATGTTGATGAAGATGGGGCGTCGTTTGCTGCGGAAGCAGGAGTGTTGGCTGCACGTGCTGGCATAACGCTAGTCTCCGGTGCTGCTCATGGGGCTGATCGTTCGGCGATGTCAGGAGCTTTAGGGGCAGGCGGAAATTCCGTTGGGATTCTTTCGGACAGTCTCAAGAAGGCTGCAATCAACAGTGATAGCAGACGTTTCATTGAGGAGGGTCAGCTAACTCTAATTTCACAGAGCGAGCCTGGGCAACGCTTCATGGCTTGGCGTGCGATGGAGCGCAATAAGTTGATATACGCTTTGGCGTTCGCCACATTGGTTGTAGAGAGCAATAAAGGCAAAGGTGGTACCTGGGAAGGAGCGCGCGAGCAACTTCAAAAGCTTCACTATTGCGATGTCTATGTTCGTATGACCACCCCGCAGTCGCCTGGACGTAAGGCGCTTGAATCCCTCGGAGCTAAGCCGTGGAGCGTCACTTCGTCCGAGGCGCTTGGCGAGCTTAGGGAGGTTAGTGTTGAGACCAGTCCCCCCGCCCCTGAGCGAGTGCCGGCTCAGCAGCTAAACCTCCTGGACTTTTGAGAGGCGCGTGCCATGTAACTGACACAGTCCTGAGATAGCGTCAGGCTCTACCATCAGCCACGTACGGGGCGAGTATCACCCCGAAGCAGGTCAGGAGGAGCCACCAGTGACGCAATATCGGGGTATACGTCGAGGATGAGTGTCACCCTTCTCGATCTGAAGCCGGGGGCGCGCGTCAAAGGCCTTCAGCCGAATGTCGTAGTCACTATTCAAAGCCTAACCACGCTTGCGGCCGGGTTGCATCAAATCTCGTACATCCTGCCCACTGGCTTGTCCAAAACCCACGCCATTTTTGAGACTGACTTCAACAATTATGATTTAGCGAGCGACGAGGTCCCGTGGAGTTTCAAGGGGGACCCGAATATGTTCCGCTTGGGAGTTGAGGCCAAGCGCATTAGTCTTGCGCACCTATACGATCCATACCTTGCAGTTTCAACCTCAATGATCGAACCTCTGCCACACCAGATAACTGCTGTATACGAAGAAATGTTGCCACGTCAACCACTCAGATTCTTGCTGGCAGACGATCCTGGTGCGGGAAAAACCATCATGTCAGGCCTTTTGATTAAAGAGCTACAAGTCAGAGGAGATCTCAAGCGCTGTCTGATCGTGACACCAGGCAGTTTGGTTGAACAGTGGCAGACCGAGCTTCGTGAGAAGTTCAGCTTAAAGTTTCCAATTTTGAATTCATCGGCAGTTGATGCTTCGCCGTCTGGGAATGTGTTTGACGACCACGAGAACCTGATTGTTCGCGTTCATATGTTCAGTCGCAGCGAGACGCTCATTGACCAGATGGAACGCGCCGAGCCATGGGACCTCATCATTGTTGATGAGGCACACAAAATGTCTGCCCACCTTGAAGGTGAAGAGGTAAAGCGCACCCAGCTAAGAGAGCTCGGTGAAAAGCTAGCCGAGCGAACTCGCCACTTCTTACTTCTTACAGCGACGCCGCATAACGGCAAACAGGCAGATTTTGAAATATTCATGTCGCTGATAGATTCTGAGCGCTTCGCCATCCATCGAAACACCAAACGAGGCGCTACGGCACCTACTCCTGACGCCGCTGATCTTATGCGGAGGATGGTCAAAGAGAAACTGGTGAAGTTTGATGGGACCCCACTGTTTCCTGAGCGTCGAGCATCCTCCGTAGGATATGAGTTGAGTGCAACTGAGCGTGAGCTGTACGAAGCGGTGACCGCCTATGTTCGAGAGCAGATGAATCGAGCGGAAAAACTGAAAGCTTCCGGCGAACGCCGCCGCGGAGTAGTCGTTGGGTTTGCACTTCAGGTGCTGCAGCGTCGGCTTGCGTCCAGTCCTGAAGCGATTAGGAACTCGCTGGTGCGGCGTGCGGATCGCCTAGAGACGAAGCTAGACGAGTTGCGCGCAATTGTTGACGATGGCGATCGGACTGCAGCGTTTGATAAGTCAGACACCACAATCGCTGACATTGAGGACTTTGAAGATGATGACGGCACAGCAGAAGGAGAACAGTTCGAAGATGAAGTGATTGACTTTGCAACAGCGGCCGCGACGCTTCCTGAACTGGCAGCCGAGATCGAGATTCTACGTGTCTTAGGTCAGCAAGCCGACTCTCTTTGCAGATCAGGAGTTGACTCAAAGTGGGTTGACCTTAGCAAGCTCATCCAGGAGTCCCCAGAGTTCCAAGACTCCCAACGCCGCCGGAAGAAGATCGTTATCTTTACAGAGCATCGCGATACGCTAAACTACCTTGAGCGCAAACTTGGGAAGTTGCTAGGAGATCCATCTAGCATCGTCGCGATCCATGGGGCCATGGGTCGAGATAAGCGTCGGTCTGCGGAGCACAGGTTCAAGAATGATGCGAGCGCGCTAATCCTGTTAGCAACTGATGCTGCGGGCGAAGGTATCAACCTTCAAGTTGCGCACCTGATGATCAACTATGACCTCCCCTGGAATCCAAATCGGCTCGAGCAACGATTCGGCCGCATCCATCGAATTGGCCAGACTGAAGTGTGTTACCTCTGGAATCTTCTAGCAAAGGACACGCGGGAGGGGGATGTATACCAGCGGCTCCTGCTGAAGCTTGAAGAGGCGCGTCAAGCTCTTGGTGGGCAGGTGTTTGATGTGCTTGGCCAACTAGAATTTGACGGCAAGACTCTCCGTGAGATCATGGTGGATGCGATTCTGTATGCAGAAGACCCTGCAGTGCGAGCGCGTCTGTTCCAGCAGGTTGAAGGCGGAGTAGACGCTAATCGCCTGCAAGAAATTCTAAATGCGAATGCACTTGGAGACGATGCCCTTACCGGTGAAATGGTTGCAAGAGTACGGGCAGAAATGGAAAAAGCGCATGCTCAGCGTCTGCAACCTAACTTCATTGAGTCATTCTGGCTTGACGCTTATTTCCGACTCGGTGGCGATATTGGCAAGCGGGAGCCAGGACGGTACGAACTACAAGCGGTGCCATCAGAGGTTCGGAGTCGTGCCAAACACTTGGACCCAGTGCGAGGGACTGCGGGCAAGTACGAGCGCGTCTGCTTTGAAAAGGGACTCACCCTTGGGCCACCGCTTGCCGAATTTGTGTCACCTGGGCACCCACTGCTCGCAGCGACCATCGACCTGACTCTTGAGCGCGCCCGCTCAGCCCTGGCCCAAGGAGCAGTGTTGATTGATCATTCGCCGCTTGTCACAGAGCCACGTGTTTTGCTTTATCTCGACGATATGATTAACTCGTCAGCGATTGACGAGCATGGTGGGCAGCGCACTGTTTCGCGGCGTCTAGCATTTGTTTCACTGAGAAGAGATGGGACATTTGCACCGGAGGGACAGGCGCCACATCTTGATCTAACCCCAGCGTCTGAGGAAGAACGCGCAAAGATACAGGCTTCCAATCAGCTTGCCTGGATTGACACCGCAAACATTGCCGAAATGGTAACCACGTACGCTCTCTCGGCCATTACGAAGCCGCATCTTGATGAGGTACGGGCAAGAGTCGAGCCACGCATTGACCGCATCTCCGCAGCAGTACGTGAGCGACTGATCTTTTTGATCGCTTGGTGGAGGAATCGTGCAGAGGAACTCAAGGCTGATGAGCTGCGCGGCAAGAAGACCAAGTTGAGCGCTGGTAACGCAGCGTCCCGCGCGGATGATTTTGAGCAACGATTGAAAGATCGCCTTGAAGAACTAGCGCTTGAGCGGAACCTTGTCCCAACAAATCCTAGATTGCTTGGCGCAGCGCTAGTGATCCCGGCCTCATTGCTGCAGGGCACCTCTGAACAGCAGATCAGCCAAGATGTAGCCGCTCGCTTAAGGACAGAGCGCCTTGCAGTTGAAGCAGTCATGAAGTATGAGCGTGAAAAGCTTGGGATGGCCGTTGTGCAGGACGTAGGAGCGGAAAAGCGTGGGTATGACGTATATGCAAGCACCGGCCTAAGTGACGGTCACCGTTTCATTGAAGTCAAGGGACGGGTAGCTGGGGCCGGTGATTTCATCCTCACCCGCAATGAGATGCTCACATGCCTTAATGAGCAAGATCGCTTCTGGCTGGCCCTCGCTGACGTTGAGGGTGAAACGGTAGTCCGGCTGCGCTACGCTAAGGCTCCGATAACGGAGAAAGTGCAGTTCGGAATGACTCAAGCCGTATTCACGACGAGTTCATTCCAATGGGAGGAGGTACCGCTGTGAGCACGTACAAAAGGAAACTCATTGAGGTAGCACTCCCACTTGCGGACATCAACCGAGAGTCAGTTAAGCAAAAAACTGGCAGGCCAAAAACTGGTTACCCAACCACTTTGCATAAATATTGGGCTCAGCGGTCTATCGCAACAGTTCGCGCTGCGATCTGGTCGTCTCTCGTTGACGACCCATCTTCTCATCCGGATAAGTTCCCAACCATCGATCTTCAAAAAAAAGAGAGATTGCGCCGCTTCGACATTCTCCGAAGGTTGATTCTCTGGGAATCCACCACAAATGTGGCGCTCTGGGCTGAAGCCAGGAAGATCGCCGAAGAAGATTGCGGGGGTGCTCTACCCCCATTTGTAGACCCCTTCGCTGGATCTGGGGCAATACCTCTCGAAGCCTTGCGGCTAGGACTTTCCGCCCATTCATCTGATCTCAACCCACTCGCGGTGACCATTCAGCACCTGCTTATCGAATGGCCACAGCGATTTGCCTACGCGCCAGCGGTACATCCAAGGAATACAGGAAAACTTGCTTCAACTACGCCCTTTGGCAACCTTGCCGCTGACGTTCGTGCGTACGCCGAAGACATCAACAGCGAATCAAAACATTTGATTGGTGCTTACTACCCGCCAGTCAAAGATGCACACGGTAAAGATGTTGAGCCGGGCGTATTCATGTGGGCCCGCACTGTCCCATGCCCAAATCCAGCATGCGGAGCGCAAACTCCAATCGTGAAGAATTGGCGGCTATCTGTTCGAACCGGCGCTCACGTTCAACCAATTGTTGACAGAACAACTAAGACCATACAATTCGCCGTACACATGGACGGGCAAGTTCCCGCCCCGTCTTTCAACGGCAGAAAAGGTGGTGCGTGTTTGGTGTGCGCAACACCAATCGACTTTAAGTGGGTTAGAAGCCAAGGCGTCGCTGGGAACATGAAATCCAGGCTTATGGCTATTGCTGCGGGTGATGGCTATTCATGGGTATTTCACCAGGCTACTCGCGAACAAGAGGAGGTTGCGCTAAATGTTCCAGGCGCAGCATGGAGTCCACGTGGCGACATTTCAACTAACACACGTGCGTTTGCGACCCCACTGTACGGAATGACGACCTGGGCGTCGTTGTACACACCTAGGCAATTGCTAGCACTTACAACACTGCATGACGTAGCGAAGTCGAAGCAGTCTGTTATTGAGCAGGATGCAATTCTTTCTGGACTTGCGCAAAACTCTGCCGAGTTGGCGGGTGGGGGAAACGGTGCGCGCGCCTACGCTCAACTTGTACGCTCGTACGTACATATGACCATAAGTAATCTCGCGGATTGGAGTTGCAATCTGATCGGATGGGCGCCGGAAATTCCAGCGATGGGACACCTCTTCGCGCGTCAGGCAGTTGTCATGAACTGGAACTATGCCGAAGGATCGGTATTCGGGAAAGGCGGTGCGAATTTCCTGCAGAAACTTGAAAGAACTGTTGAGGTTATTGAGCGAACGCCCGTCACCAAAACCGGCAGCGCACGACAGGCTGATGCAACACGGATCAAATGGAACTCAAAAGATCGGCCCCTTGTAATCACAGACCCGCCCTATTATGACAACATTCCCTATTCTGAACTTGCTGATTTCTTTTATGTTTGGATGCGCGAGGCGTTGAGAGATATAGATCCAGAGACGTTTGCAACGCTCAGTTGTCCAAAATCGGAAGAATTAATTATGGCGAGAGATCGACACGATGGTGATGAGGCAAAGGCTAGACAGTTCTTTGAAGATGGCCTCACGCAAGCTCTCCATCATTTACGTGCTATATCTGACCCAGAATTGCCGATGTCAATATATTATGCATATAACGACACTGATGAAAGTGACGATGCAGCAGGAAACAAAGAAGTGGGATCGTCGGGCTGGGAAACGATTCTTCAAAGCATCGTAGATGCTGGACTGCAAATCGTTATGACGTATCCACTTAGGTCAGAAGCTGTGGGTCGCGCTATATCGACGAATGCAAGCGCTCTCGCTGCTTGCATCCTGCTTGTTTGTCGATCGCGACCAGATAAAGCTCCAGTGGGTACCCGCGGTGACTTCACTCGTGGTCTGGAAGTGGAGTTAAGTGAGGCAATTGATCGATTGAAAGATGGGGATTTGGGAGCTCTCGATTTAAGTCAGGCTGCAATCGGGCCCGGTATGTCTGTATTTACCCGTTACTCAAAAGTGCTGGAACCCGATGGTCGGAAAATGACGATGCGCACCGCACTCGACTTAATCAACAAATCAGTTTCTGATGTTGCCGGGAAAGGTGACGCAATGTTTGACAAGCAAACTCGATGGTGTGTGCGTTGGTTTGAGGAAAAGGGCTTGGAGGAGGGTGCGTACGGCGACGCCCAGATGCTCGCAAATGCAAACGGGCTAAACATTCCGGAGCTTGAACGCTCCGGCGTAATAAACTCAAAAGGTGGGAAAGTGCAACTCCTGGTAGGCGACAAGCTGCCAGCTGATTGGGACCCTCGCCTGGACTCGCGGATTACAAGTTGGGAAGTGCTACACCAACTGATTGCCTGCCTGCTTCCAAAAGGGAATCCGTTGGGCCGGTTGAGTGGAGGTAGTGAGGAAGAAGCACTAATTTTAGCCTCTGCGCTTTCACCTGCGCTCCTTGAGCAAGCAAAAGAATTGTCATACCGAATGTTTGATATCTGCCGGGTACGTGGATGGAATCAAGAAGCACTCGCCTACAACGCAATCGGCCAGTCGTGGGCAGACCTCAGGGGCGCAGCGGGCAATACCAATGCACAAATGGAATTTGATCTAGGGGGCAAGTAGTGACACAGCCCCTATCCACCTACGTTGACAAAGGATTAGATCACCTCGCTGACGGGTTATTAAAGCCCGTGGGTGATCGCATGGGCGCATTATTAGGAGCCGATTGGGTCGAGTCTGTGCTGCGGCAGAACGATCGGTATAGAAGGGACTTTGGAGGGCCGAATCAAGCAGCAAATGATCCCTCCTTTCTTCTCACATGTATAACTGACAGCTCATACTTTAAGGCAGCATTCGAAGGTATTCTTGACTACAGCGACAAGACGAGAGCATTCGAGATAAAACAGGCACGGAATACGTGGGCGCATAAACAAAAATTTACCTCCACCGAAGTGCTGCAAGTCTTACAGTTCATGCGCGACCTACTTGAAACGTTTGGCTCAACCGATCAAGCAAACTCTATCGGGGACTTGTGGGACGAACTCGTTCGCCAGGTGGCTGATGAGAAGCGGCGAGGCCAAGCGCGTAAGGGTGAGGCTACACTCGGATTGACGCCTGACGCTGGAAGTGGGCTCAAGCCGTGGTGGCAGGTCGTTCTACCACGCGAAGATGTTCGTGAAGATCGCCACAGCGACGCCTCTTTCGCTGCTGATCTATCTGTCGTGCACGCCGGGCGTGGTCCCATTGAGTATCGCGACCCATCTGTTTTTTACGACCGAACGTATCTAACTGCTGGGTTACGTGCGCTAATCAGCACAGCAGCACATCGGCTTGCTCGGACTGGAAAAGGTGACCCCGTGGTTGATCTCCAAACCAACTTTGGCGGCGGAAAGACGCACTCGTTGCTCTCCCTTTATCACCTTGCAGGCGCGCATAACCTGAAGCAGATCCCTTCTCTTGCCGAGCTGCTGTCGGACGAAAACATAAAGCAGTTACCAACTATTAAGCGCGCCGTTTTTGTTGGGAATCAAGTTGGCCCAGCAGAAATTCGCACAATGGCAGACGGAACAAAGGTCCGCACCGTTTGGGGGGACCTTGCCTATCAACTAGCAGGACCCGCTGGGTATGCGCTTGTTTCCGCCAGTGATGAGACAGGAACAGCACCAGGCTCTGGTCTGTTCAGCGACGTACTTCGGCTAAACGCGAACAGTGGCGCCAGTTCACTGATCCTTATTGATGAGTTTGTAACATTTGCGCGTCAGCTGCGACGGAATGGTGAGTCAAATGCTTCAACACTTGTAGCCGGCACTCTTGAGGCGAACGTAAGCTTTATCCAACAGCTAACTGAATCAGCGTCTGAAGTCGAAGGCGCTCTCGTTGTGTTTTCTCTCCCATCAAGTTCAACAGAAACGGGAAGTGCTGCGGCGCAAGGCGCGATGGATGAAATCGCAGCTGTACTCCGACGAAATGAAATTGACGCAGTTGTTACAAAAACCGTACAGCGCATTGCATCTCCATGGAAGCCAGCCGATGCATATGAGTCCTTTGAGATTGTTCGCCGGCGGCTGTTTGAGCCCCTAAATTCTGAAGGAGTTGCGGCCAGAGACGCGGTGATCGGCGCATTTCTTGCCGCCTACCGAAAACACGAAGGTGAGTTACCAGACGTACTGAAGTCGGCGAATTATCGCGAAAGCATGGAGCGGTCATACCCGATTCATCCGGAGCTGTTTGAACGGCTTTATCAAGACTGGTCTTCGATTGAAAAGTTCCAACGCACCCGTGGTGTCTTGCGGTTGTTAGCCAAAGTTGTCCATGAACTGTGGCGTCGCCAAGACGCAAGTCCCATGATACTAACTGGGACCGTTCCGCTTGATGAGCCACAGGTTAGAGCAGACCTTAATCGCTACCTGACCACCGCCTGGGATCCAGTGGTGAGCTCGGACATTGAAGGCGAAGGCTCTGCAGCTGCCCTCATAGACGAAGCCAATGCAATATATGGACGCACTTTCATGACTAGGCGCGTCGCACGCGCAATCTTTCTTGGGTCTGCCCCTGCGGGAGACGCGCCGAACCGCGGACTTGAAGCAAAGCAGATCGCCCTAAGCTGCATGTTGCCGAACGAAAAACCGTCAGAGTTTTCAGGGGCGCTCAGTAGGCTGGCGCGAACCGCATCGCATCTCTATAGCGATCAAGCCAGATACTGGTTTGCACTGCAACCTACGGTGAACCGCACAGCTGAGCAGCGTAAATCCGCGATCCCTCCTGACGAGCTAAATGCAGAGATTGTTCGTCAACTAGAACAGAACCTAACCTCTAGTGGGCTGTGGCGCGAATACTTTGGGCGGATACACATCTCGCCCACTAATGGGACTGAAGTACCTGAAGAAGATTCTGTCGGGCTCGTAGTGCTAGGGCCCGAATGCGTTCGGGTTGCAGGAAAAGAAGAAGGTGCCCATAAACTTGCAGCCAGCATTCTCAAGGAAAGATCTGGCGGGCCGAGACAAAATCGGAACACATTGGTGTTCCTAGCAGCGGATGAAGCTCGCCTTGTAGAAGCCCGCGAAGCGGCTGGATGGCTACTTGCTTGGCAGTGGGTATGCCAGCAGGCTGACGATCGTATCCTGGTGCTCGACGCCGCTCAAATTCGCACATCCCAGGCTCAACGAGAAACCTGGGCACGGTCTCTAACCTCTGCAATCAACGACGCATATATTTGGGCGCTAGATCCTGCGCAGACGAGTGATTCCCCCGGCATTGCCTTGAATGAAATCCGGTTGATGGGAGGATCGGATCTATTTGTTCGAGTTGGGAAGAAGCTGGCTGAGACTGAACGTCTGCTTGTGAAATTCTCTGGATCACGTCTTCAGCTTCTACTGCAAGAAGATCGATTAACAAGCTTATGGAACGAAAATGGCGGAATCAAAATTAGTACGCTCCAGGAAACGTTTACACGTTTCCCGTACATGCCTCGTGTTCGCGACCAATCAGTTCTTGAAGCGGCAGTGAACGACTGTGTATCAAGTTTGCTTCTAGATTCAGGTCTTGGCTACGCTGCTGGGTGGAGTGAGAAAACCAGCCAATGGCATGGTGTCATGCATGGTGTAGGCACGATCGTTGACCGACATACTGGGTTTTTGCTCAAGCCAGATATTGCGAGAGAGCTGTTGCAGGTCCCGCTCCTGGATAAGGCTGAGCCAACGCAGGCTCAAGACGCCTCAGAGGCCAAGCTCGCCGCACCAGTAAATCAAGCTTACCGTGCAAGCTTTAACGTCTCTGCCGATAGCTTCTCGCGATTGGCTTCAGATATCGGCCAGGAACTACTACCTCACCTTGCGGGAACAGCCGGGGCTTCAGTGCAAGTCACCGTAGAAATCTTCGTGGACTCTCCTAACGGTTTTTCCGAAAAGGTGCTGAAGACTGTGTCGCAGAACGCAGTCGAACTAAAAGCAGATAAGTCCGAATTCCGCTAGTTCTCGTTTACGAAAGCGCCTCAACGATGGGTTCACCTGAAGCCCAAGCCGCTCCACGACCGCGTGGCCGGATGAGCCGTGACGCTCACGAGTGGCTGTGGCACGATGCACCCATGATTGAGACGGGCTACTTCGCAACGGGGTGCTTCTGGGGGGCGGAGCGACGCTTCTGGCAGACGCCAGGGGTGGTGGAGACCGCCGTGGGCTACATGGGCGGGAGCAAGGCATCACCTTCGTATGAAGACGTCTGCACGGGGAGTACCGGGCATGCGGAGATTGTGCGCGTGCGATTCGATACG
>Ga0315909_10004887_pt1 | contig 15639 bp, 15 predicted proteins | sample LakEriMetagenome_11_FD_203527 | JGI IMG/M metagenome (GOLD analysis project Ga0315909, IMG submission 203527) | Freshwater fungal communities from buoy surface, Lake Erie, Ohio, United States - Buoy 2 MA125 | ecosystem: Environmental > Aquatic > Freshwater > Lake | place: USA: Lake Erie, Ohio...
AACATTGGAAATGTGGACTTCGATAATGGGGAGGTTCACTCCTGTAAGGGCATCTCTTAGGGCGACGCTGGTGTGAGTGAAGCCCGCTGGATTAATAACGATGGCGTCTATGCCTTCGGTTTTGGCGGCGTGAATTCTATCTATCAGCGCTCCTTCATGGTTACTCTGAAAGCACACCAGACTCGCACCAGCTGCGTTGGCTGTTTGCTTAGCTTGCTCTTCTATCTCCGTCAACGTAGTTGAGCCATAGACTTCAGGCTCACGAGTGCCGAGCAGATTAAGGTTGGGGCCGTTAACAAGAAGAAGGTTTTTTGCCATTTTTAGGCCGCTAATTCGCGAAGAAGGCTACATTTTCGCGCCAAAAGGCATAGGAAGCAAGCGTAAATAATTCCATGCTTATCAATGACCACCAGTGTTCGTCGGCGAATTGTTTAGTCCTATGCTGCGCAGCGGCTTGAGGAATTCATAAAATGGGTAATAAATCAGTGCTTAGTTAAGTCTGATTTGACTTTGTTCATATCAAGACGACCAAGATAGGTTTGAAGGATTTGACCGTCCGAGCCTATCAGGACGGTAAAAGGTAAGCCCCCAGCCAGATTACCCAGATCGCGCGACAGTTCCGTCCCCTGCATACCAGCCACAAGGATAGGGTAACTAATTTGGTGTTTTTTTGTGAATTGTAAGATGTTCGATGGAGAATCGACTCCAATGCCAACAACTTGGAGGTTTTTGTCCGCAAATGATTTTTGCAGCTCAACCAGTTCCGGCATTTCTGCTACGCACGGCGGGCACCAGGTCGCCCAAAAATTAACCAATAAAATTTTCCCGCGCCATTCCGTCAAAGCATGAGTTTGTCCCTCTGCGTCAGGCAGGCTGGCAGTCATGAGCGCAGTTATTGCGGGATTGACATGATTTGTCGAATGTTGATTTTTAAATGATAGATAGGCACCAAAGACAGTAAATAACACTGCAATAGCGACAAATAAAATAATTCGCTTGTTCATTCTGTAGGACTTTCTTTAATTAGAGCGCGTACTGCATTCAGATCGGCTTTTTCTATCCGTCGATTACCAGCGGATTTGGCAATTTGCCGCTGATCGTCTTGCTCATAGAGCGTTAAGTGCACTGCTTCACCCTTCCAGAGGAAAGAAAGAATTTCGAGTGATCGACCTGCATGAAGAAAGTGATTTGCTTCCGATACTTCGTAATTAATGTCATGGTTTAATAAAAAAACAGCAACATCCTTGCTGCTCTCAGCGAACAGCTGAATATGTATATCGCTATGTTCGCCCGCGGTGCCATTGAGGACTGCTCCGGTTAAGTACGGAGAAAACTCACTTAATTTTTCCATTATTTCAAGAGCAACCAATCTCATGTGCTTCAGACGTTGCGTATGTTCTTCACCAAAGAATAGGGATTGGTATTCACGCACTTCGGCTTCAATCTCGGCGTTATCAGGCAGAACATCACCTGGGATTTTTTGATTGCCTAGTAATATTTTGGCTGCTTTTCGTTTGGCCGTCCCATAGTCGGCACCATCTTCTGCAATCATGCGCGCGGCTAAGGCGGCTATTTCGGCACGCAAGGCTTGTGCGTCATTGGGAAAGTTGATGTTCATTGAAGACTCAAAGGGTAGGTGAAGCAAAAAAACGAGGTTTCGCTTTCAAAAGAGAGCGTTCCAGCTCGTCAATGGCATTTCCGATGTGTCAGTGTCGGGTAAAATCCATAGATTACCTTGACCTGTTCATCCATGCATATTCACATACTTGGCATTTGCGGTACCTTCATGGGGGGCCTTGCGGTTCTGGCCAAGGAGGCAGGACACAAGGTTACCGGTTGCGACGCGAATGTATATCCGCCCATGAGCACACAACTGCGTGCTCAAGGTATAGAGTTAATCGAGGGTTACGGTCAGCACCAGTTGAGTTTACAGCCTGACTTATACGTGGTCGGCAACGTGGTCTCGCGCGGTAATTCGTTGATGGAAACCATCATGAACAGAGGATTGCCTTATATGTCCGGCCCGCAGTGGATGGGCGAATATATATTGCATGATAAATGGGTACTAGCGGTAGCGGGAACGCATGGCAAGACCACCACAGCCTCCATGCTGGCTTGGATATTAGAGCAAGCAGGCTATAACCCAGGATTTTTAATTGGTGGTGTTCCATTAAATTTCGGTATCTCGGCCAGACTCGGTGGAGCGACGGCGCAGTCTCCGTTTTTTGTGATTGAAGCGGATGAATATGACACGGCTTTTTTTGACAAGCGCAGTAAATTTATTCATTACCGACCCCGCACAGCCATACTAAATAATCTTGAGTATGACCACGCAGATATTTTCCCCGATCTGGCGGCAATAGAAACTCAATTCCATCACCTGATACGCACAGTGCCCGCTATTGGCAGAATCATTGCCAACGGTGCTGAAGAATCACTTAAACGTGTAATGGCACGTGGTTGCTGGAGTGAAGTTGAATGGTTCAATGATGCCAGCTCCGATACATGGCGCATGGTTGAGCATGACGATGGTCGGTTCGATGTTTACCTCAATGGGCAGCGACAAGGAACAGTGAGTTGGTATTTAACCGGTGAACATAATCGATGGAATGCTGTAGCTGCAATTGCCGCTGCGCGTCATACTGGCGTTCTTCCGACTCAGGCTATCGATTCCTTATCGACCTTTCAGAATGTTAAGCGGCGCATGGAAATTCGTGGGGTCGTCAACAACATTACCGTCATAGATGATTTTGCACACCACCCTACGGCCATAGCTACAACAGTGGCAGGCTTGCGTAGAAAAGTGGGTCGTTCCCGCATAGTGGCAGTGCTTGAGCCGCGCTCTAATACGATGAAGCTGGGTACGATGAAGAATGCTTTGCCAGGCAGCTTATCTGAAGCCGATCTGGTATTTGGATTTGGCGCCAAAGGCGAAGGAAAAGACGCCTTGGGATGGGATCTTGCGGCCGCCCTTGCACCACTGGGAGAAAAAGCACGAACATACAACGAGCTATCAACACTCGTTGACGCAGTCGCGTCAATGGCAAAGCCCGGTGACACAATCTTAGTAATGAGTAATGGTGGCTTCGGTGGCGTCCATCAAAAATTGCTCGATGCGCTACAGGCATCCGCATGATCTTGGCTAACTGACACCGTCAGATGGTTTTTTATTTGCATGGATTTCGTTCATCGCCGCAGTCATACAAGGCACGCCTGCTGCAAGAGTATTTTCATTCAATTGGCAAAGAGGATAATTTTCTTTGCCCGCAATTGCCTGTATCTCCGAAAGACGCGATGCAGTTAGCTCGATCCCTGTGTTTAGGTATTCCGTCCAATGAGCTTGTACTTATTGGTTCCTCGCTTGGTGGATATTACGCAACTGCGTTAGCAGAAGAATTTTCGTCTCGCGCAGTATTACTAAATCCTGCCATCACACCCGCCGCTGATTTGCAAAAACACATAGGTATGCAAACTACATGGCATACCGATGAAGAGTTTCATTTTCGCCCAGAATATGTTTATGAATTAAAACCATACCAGATAGAAAAAATAACTTACCCAGAGCGATATTTGCTGGTGGCGGCCACGGGTGACGAAGTACTGGATTGGAAGATGATGGTGAACCACTATCCAGGTGCCAGGCATAAAATTATTCAAGGCAGTGACCATGGCTTATCTGATTTCAGTGCTTATATGGATGAAATCATTGAATTTTGTAAGCACTAAATCAATGATTATTTAACGATCTAACGCAGACATACTATTAACTCATCATCATCAATGAATTTATTTTTTGAAGAATCTGGCGACTTTAAGGCAGGAGCCGTGCTCACGCAGCAGGGCGAGGCATTTCAAGTCGAAACGCTATCAGGTAAGCGCAGTAAAGTACGTGCGCGTGACGTGCTATTGCAATTTGAAACACCCACTCCAAGCGAACTCATTTCTAAGGCGACAGTCGTATCGAGTCAAATGGATGTTAGTTTTTTGTGGGAGGTAGCAGGCGATCAGGAATTTAGTTTTACTGATCTTGGGGTTGAATATTTCGGGCATGCTCCCAGCCCTGAGGAAGCAGCAGGACTATTATTAACACTAGCTTCGGCACCAATCTATTTTCATAAAAAAGGTAAGGGCCGATACAAAGCAGCTCCCGCTGAGATACTTCAAGCAGCATTGGCCGGCGTTGAAAAGAAAAAGCAGCAGGCGGCCATACAAGCAAAGCAAGTCGAGGAGCTCAAAGCAGGGATGCTCCCGACAACGATGGCTCCGCTGGTGTATCAATTGTTGTTTAAGCCAGATAAAAACACGATTGAATACAAGGCACTTGAAGCAGCCTGTCAGGATCTTCAGACCTCACCTGCGCGATTAATGCTGTCAGTAGGAGCAATTTCCTCTCCCAGGGAATTGCACATGAATCGTTTTCTCTCTGCGAATTTTCCACGAGGGACAAAATTTCCTGATGTGGAAATACCTGCGAAACCGCAGCTATCGCAAGCAGATGTAGCGGCGTTTTCAATTGATGATGTCACTACTACAGAGATCGATGATGCGTTTTCGGTTCGCATAGTTGGTGAGGGGCGAATTCGTATTGGCATTCATATTGCAGCCCCAGGCATGGCAATTTCTCCTGGCGATATGATTGATAAATTAGCCCGTGAGCGTATGAGTACTGTTTATATGCCTGGGGACAAAATCACCATGCTGCCCGACGCACTTGTGAATGAATACACGCTGGCTGAGGGTGATGTACGACCTGCGCTATCGTTGTATACCACCGTGGACACCAGCGACTGGTCGGTTATAGCCACCGAGACAGTGGCCGAAGCCGTACCAGTCAAGGCTAATTTACGGCATAACGATTTAGACGAGATAGTCACTGAAGAAAATTTATTGGCAGGGAGTGGCGATTACCCTCACAAACAAGAAATTGAACTCTTGTGGCAGTGGGCACAAACGCTAGAGCGGACTCGTATGCAAAAGCGCGAGAGCTTTGGCTTGCGGCCCGAGCAAAATAATCGCGTTGATTTTAATTTTTATGTTGAGGATGAGACGGTCACTATCACCCGCCGCAAACGTGGAGCGCCTCTCGATAAAATCGTTGCCGAGTTAATGATTTATGCAAATAGCAGTTGGGGACGACTGCTCCACGAACATGGCGTACCAGGCATTTACCGTACTCAGGGTACAGGCAATGGCTGGGCAGCGCGCATGCAAGTACGTATGCTTACGCATGCGGCGCCACATCAGGGTTTGGGTGTAGATCAGTATGCATGGAGTACATCACCACTTCGGCGCTATACCGATCTTGTCAATCAGTGGCAACTACTGGCATGCATAAAGCATGGTGTAGCCGCACCGTTAGTCGCTCCATTTAAATCCAGAGATGCCGATTTGTTTGCGATAGTTTCTGCATTTGATAGTGCGTATGCTGCTTACGCAGATTTTCAAAACATCATGGAAAATTACTGGTGTTTACGCTGGCTGGGTCAACAATCATTGCGCAAAGTTCATGCAGTGCAGTTGCGTGATGATGTGGTCAGGCTAATCGATATTCCACTCAGTGTGCCTATGACAGGCACCAAATATGCGCGTGGTACTCAAGTCACGATAGAGCTTATCTCATGGGATGAAGTCGATCTCTCGCTGCAAGCACGCTTGCTGGAAGTAAGTGAAGCCGTAGCTACAGCCGAAGATACTGATGCATTTGCAGAAGAGGATATTTCCGATGAAGCTGTTTTGTTGCAAGAGCAAGCACTGAAGGTCGATGTCGATTTAGCTCCGCTGCCAGCGCTGGCAGATCCGACTCTGCAATCTGATTCGGCAGCATCACCCTCATAGCTATGATCGTTAAGACAGTCAACGATGATCGGCGACTTTGGGTGGCGATAGGTTCATCCTTCGCGATACACGCTGTTTTGCTATCTTTTCAATTTGCACCACTCACAAATGTGACATCAAAACCATTGGCGAGTAGTTTGGAAATTATTCTGGTCAATGCTCGGCATGAGAAAGCACCAGTAAATGCAGAGGCGCTGGCTCAAGCAAATTTATCTGGCGGAGGTAATGCTGAACTTGGTCGGGCTCGTTCGCCGCTAACCAATCTGCAGCAAATAGTTGATGGAAATCATATAGAGACTCAGCGCAAAAAAATTGCTGAGCTTGAACGTCAGCAGGAACGTATGTTTTCTCAATTGTCTGCAAGGTCAAATGATCGAATCAACTTAACTGATAAATCTGTAAAAAAATCTGTAGAAGTTAAGCAAACACCGCAAACGATAGATAGCGTGGCATTAGCCAGGCGAGAAGCTGAAATTGCTCGTGCAATAGCTGATTACAATAAGCGACCCATAAAAACTCAGCTAACACCCCGTACGCGTGAAGTTGCTTATGCTGTGTATTACACCGCGCTACAAAAACAGATTGAAAAAACAGGAACCAATTATTTCCCTCAGTACGACGGAAAAAAATTATACGGCGATTTAATTGTCTATATTCCTGTTTATCAAGATGGTCTGATTTATGAAAAAGAAGGTGGGCCACGCATAGAAAAAACATCAGGTAACCGTATGCTTGATCAAGCAGCGCTGGCGATCGTTCGCCGTGCCGCGCCTTTTGGCCGTTTTCCTCAGGGGGCTATTGGTGATGGCAAAACTCATGTGTGGGAAATCATCACGCGCTTTCGTTTTACGCGTGATGAAGTTCTTGAAACCAGTACACCCGGGGAGTAAGCAGTGAACTTGGCCGACCGTTACGTAGTGATAGGTAATCCTATAGCGCATAGCAAATCACCGCAGATACATGCGCGGTTTGCGGAGCAGACTGCCCAAACGATGCTTTATGACCACTTGCTTGCCCCAATCGATGGGTTTGATATAACCCTTAAAGCATTTATCGCATCTGGCGGGCGCGGAGCTAATGTCACCGTACCTTTTAAGCTAGAGGCATTTCATGCTGCGACTGAATTAAGTTCGCGCGCGCGTGCTGCTGGAGCAGTAAATACTTTGAAATTTAATAATGATGAAATTTTTGGCGACAATACGGATGGTGTTGGGTTAGTGCGCGATATTGTTCAGAATGCCAAAAAAGAGATACGAGGACAGCGGTTACTTTTACTGGGTGCAGGCGGAGCAGCACGCGGTGTTTTACATGTCTTAATGGCTGAGAAGCCATTACAGATCGTTATAGCCAACAGAACACCCGAGCGGGCTTATGAGTTGGTAGAGCAGTTTTCAAGTGATTCTTCTCTTGTTATGCAGGCTAGTAGCTTTTCAGATTTGGAGGGGAGCTTTGATATGGTTATTAACGCGACCTCTGCCAGCTTGGCATCCGAACTTCCTGCGATACCTACATCAGTATTTAGGCCTCAAACTTTTGTGTATGACATGATGTATTCGTCCGGTCCTACGTTGTTTATGCAACTGGCTACAAGTCATGGAGCACTGGTGCGTGATGGGTTAGGTATGCTGGTTGAGCAGGCTGCTGAATCATTTTTTATCTGGCGAGGTGTGCGACCTGAGACAGCCACTGTGTATCAATGGCTCAGAGCCCAGCTATGAAATTACGCCGTAAGCTCATGCTATGGCTAGTTGCCATACCACTGACTTTGGTTCTACTGCTTCAGTGTTGGTATCTGCTACATATCTGTTGGTGGGTCAATCATAATCCTTCATCAACGGCGTTTATGCGAACTCAGCTAGAAAAGCTGCAGGAGAAAAATCCCAAAGCAAAATTACAGCACACATGGGTTCCTTATAATCGAATCTCTGTTCATTTAAAGCGCGCCATTATTGCAGCTGAAGACGCAAATTTTTCTGAACATGATGGTGTGGATTGGGAGGCTTTGCAGAGAGCCTACGAAAAAAATGCAAAGAAGGGTAAAGTTGTGTCGGGCGGTTCTACCATCACACAACAATTAGCCAAAAATTTATTCCTTTCAGGTCAGCGCAGTTATTTGCGCAAGGCCGAAGAAATGGCTATTACATTCATGCTAGAGATGGTTATGGATAAGCGCCGTATTCTCGAGATTTATTTGAATGTGATTGAATTGGGGTCGGGAGTTTTTGGTGCAGAGGCCGGAGCCCAGCGTTATTTTGGCGTGTCAGCATCCGCGTTGGGCCCGCAAGAGGCTGCACGTTTAGCTGTTATGTTGCCTAACCCGCGGTACTTTGGAAAACATATGGAATCAAATTATCTTGCCCGTCGCAGTGCGCTTATTTTGCAGCGCATGACGAGTTCAGATCTGCCCTGAATTTCCATACTGTAGTAAAAACAGATTACCGAACCGCATGCGGAGAGCAGCTCAGTCAGTTCTTCGGCCCAACCAGAGACTCTGAGCTATGCGTACTGAAATAAACGACATATCCGGCTATCCCGAACTTGCCTCCGCTGCCCGATCTCAGTAAACTCGCGGGGTTTAGAACAGCGGAGATTTTCGTTGGGCAGTTTCACTACATTTCACCGACCGTCATTCGACGGGCTTGTCGCACGTTAAGGCGCACATCATGCGCCGCTGCCGAGCCCCGGTGAGCAGGCGCGCATAGCTTAGGGTTATGTTTCCTGGTTTTATTTTTGCAGATGGCTAGTGTGTATTAGCCGTCATTGTCGTGTTCTACGCGGCTGGGAGAACTCATGATTAACGTATTCGTGCTGCAAAATGGCCGACTGAGTCAGGTCAACATAGAGACCCGCGAGGATCTTGAAAAAACGTCCCCTATCTGGGTTGACTTAACAGACCCCAGCGATGAAGAGCGCGGCTGGGTTCGTGAAATCTATGGCGTAACCCTTCCGGATGAAGACGAGGTCAAAGATATTGAAGCATCAGCCCGCTACTATGAGGCCGATAACGGAGATTTGCATCTGCGTTCCGACTTTCTTTTGGAAGAAGATGAGGGTGAGTCGCGCGTTGTTACTGTGGCCTTTATTTTGGCGCGTGATTTATTGTTCAGTATGCATAACGACGATCTTCCCGTATTTCGTTTAGTGCGTTTACGTGCACGTTCACGTCCCGGTTCTATAGGCGATTTTAAAGATGTTTTACTAGATCTTTACGCGACCGATGTAGAGTATTCAGCCGATGCGCTGGAAGGTATTTACTTAAATTTAGAAGAAGTCAGTCGTAGCGTATTGCAAAAAGAATTTAGTGATCAGGACGCAGCAGAATCGTTGAGTGCTATGGCTCGTGAAGAAGATTTGAATGGTCGTATCCGTCGAAACATGATGGATACTCGCCGAGCAGTCAGTTTTCTCATGCGCGGTCGACTACTCAATTCAGAACAATTTGATGATGCGCGTCAGATTCTTCGTGATATCGAATCACTCGATGGCCACACTGCATTTTTATTCGACAAAATTAACTTCTTGATGGATGCAACCGTCGGTTTCATCAACATCAATCAAAATAAAATCATCAAAATTTTCTCAGTCGCTTCGGTAGCGTTTTTGCCACCCACACTGATTGCTAGTATCTACGGTATGAATTTCCGCATACTCCCCGAGTTGGATTGGTCGTTGGGCTATCCACTGGCCCTAGTACTCATGATGTTTAGTGCAGTGACACCGTTTTGGTATTTCCGACGGCGAGGCTGGTTGAAATGATAGTGCGGCTTGGTGGCGCACTATCATATCGAATGTACGCCAGTTAATTAAAGAAGCGCTCACTAAATATAAATAAGTAGCGTCTCAAGTAACCGGTCGAGGCCAATCTGTGGCTTCACTTGACCCCACGCTGCACGGCTAGATTGGCGCGTCATACACATCAGACTAAATCGGTATTACCCTAACTTAGCGAATGCTTTGTCTGCAGCTGCAAGGGTTTGCTCTATTACTGAATCGTCGTGCGCTGCAGATACAAATCCCGCTTCAAACGCAGACGGCGCGAGATACACGCCTTCTTCCAACATGGTATGGAAAAAGTGGTTGAACAATTCTTTATTGCTCGACATGATCTCCGCATAATTTGTGGGAATTTTTTCATTGAAATAAATACCGAACATACCCCCAACAGAGTTCCCGCAAAATGCAATGCCATGGTTAGAGGCCAGCGCAGTCAAACCATCAATTAGTTTTTTCGTTTGCTTACCGAGCGACTCAAAAAATCCTGGTGTTTGTATTATTTTTAGTGTGGTCATGCCGGCAGCCACGGCTACCGGGTTACCAGAGAGTGTTCCCGCCTGATACACCGAACCTAATGGAGCGAGATGCTTCATTAAATCAGCACGACCACCAAAGGCAGCTACTGGTAAACCACCACCGATAACTTTTCCAAGTACTGTCATATCGGGCTGTATTTGATACAGCGACTGCGCTCCACCCAAAGCCACACGAAAACCAGACATCACCTCATCGAACATTAATAATGCTCCATATTGAGTACACAGGTCGCGCATCGTTTGTAAAAACTCCTTTGTTGCTGGGAGCAAGTTCATATTTCCTGCGATAGGCTCAACAATGACAGCCGCAATCTGATTACCCAATTTTTTGAATGTCTCTTCCAATTGAGCAGGATCGTTATAGTCAAGCACCAATGTGTGCTTGGCAAAATCTTCTGGCACACCAGCCGAAGTAGGATTACCAAACGTTAGCAAGCCACTGCCCGCCTTAACCAGCATGGAATCTGCATGGCCGTGATAACAACCTTCAAATTTAATTACTTTGTCACGACCCGTCGCACCACGCGCTAAACGTAGTGCGCTCATTGCTGCTTCAGTACCTGATGACACCAGACGCACTTGCTCTATCGAGGGAACGATGCGGCATATAGCTTCAGCCATCAAAATTTCACCTTCGGTGGGAGCACCAAACGATAAGCCGCGTTCTGCAGCAGCTTGAACTGCTTTAACTACTTCTGGATGCGCGTGGCCTACGATCGCTGGTCCCCATGAACCGATGTAGTCTATGTAAGGTTTGTCATCAGCATCCCAAAATCGTGCGCCTGATGCTCGGGTGATGAATCTCGGCGTACCACCGACTGATTTAAATGCGCGCACTGGCGAGTTCACGCCGCCAGGCGTGCTGCGCTGTGCGCGGGCAAACAAGGTTTCATTATTGGACACGTCGTCTCCCGTTGTTTTATATGAAGCTTCAAAGAGTGAAGCTAGTTAGTTGCTTGTAATTAGTTTATTTCAGGCGTGGGCGGATCCATATCCGCTTCACGCGCCCAGAAGAAACGATCTGGTACTAACTTACCCATACCAAGTCGTTGGGCATGCGTTAAGGCAGCATTGGTAAATTCTTCTGCTTCAGAGACAGCTTCAGGGACATCTAATCCATTAGCCAGCATAGCCGCCATGGTGGCAGACAACGTGTTGCCAGCACCTACAAAGGGACCTGCCAGCCTGGGCCAGCTAGCACTTCGTACCAATCCATCGTCAGAAAAAAGTAAATTGGTCACATCGTGTGCTTCACCGGGTGCACTGGTAACAAACAAGTATTCACAGCCAAATTCTATAAGCTGAAGTGCATCGGTTTCTATCAGGGTGTCTGCGCTCGGTTCGCGCCAGGTTTCAGCCAGCCGTGATAGCTCGTCAACCGATACTTGCAGCAAGGTCGTTTGAGGTATCAACAACTCTCGCATGGCCATCAAAACCTCCTCGCTGGCATCCTGGTCAGGCAGCATGGTGGTGAATGGATCGAGTATTAGAGGTATATCGGGATAATCAGAAACGATCTCTGCAATAACAGAAACAATTTCAACATTACCCATATAGCCTATCTTAAATGCAGCAATAGGCATGTCTTCTAATAAAACTCTGGCCTGATCTGCAACCCAATCAGGATCAACGGATTGCAAATCCTCAGTTCCTGTAGTGTCAGAGATCGACAATGCAGTAATCACAGACAAGCCATGACAGCCCATAGCGGCAAATGACGCCAGGTCTGCTTGAATGCCTGTTGCTCCGACCGGATCGGCCACCCCGAAGCTTAGAACGAGCGGAGAAGTTTGGTTTTGCACAAGGAAAAGATTAATATAGAAGGCCAAGTATTTTACTTTAAGGGCTGTGACGTGAGCGATAAAGAGAGTAACGAAGAATTCAAGACGTGGATGTGCCTAATTTGTGGCTGGGTATACGATGAAGCAGCAGGCTTACCAGAGGAGGGGATTGCACCAGGCACTCGCTGGGAACAGGTTCCTATGAACTGGACATGTCCTGAGTGTGGAGCGCGTAAAGAGGATTTTGAGATGGTTACTATTTGATGTGTGCAATCTATCCGCCATCTTTCTTGCTCCGGGTGGCGGGGGCTTGATATGAGGAGATTTGTCGCAAAAATACCCACATCAAAAGAATTTTATTTGCCAATAGATTAAGTAATTACTTTTTTTGTTACAGTCGCCCCAGTTCCGAACTAGCTTGCCTCGGGTGGCGCAATGACTGAATCAGCAGCGCAAACAAAATCAGGACGCGATGTCTTGGTTGTAGATGACAGTAGTACGATACGTCGTTCTGCAGAAATTTTTCTTAAACAGGCGGGCTATTCGGTTCGTTTGGCTGAAGACGGTTTCGAAGCCTTATCCAGTATTGTTCAACTTCCCCCCGCGCTTATCTTTTGCGACATCCTCATGCCCAGGCTCGATGGTTTTCAGACATGCAGCCTGATTCGTAGCAGCGAACAATTTCACCACATTCCCGTTGTACTACTTTCCTCGCGAGATGGACTGTTCGATAGAGCACGCGGTGTGTTGTCGGGTGCCAGCGCTTATTTAACCAAACCATTCACTAAAGACAGTCTGATTAAGACTGTCAAAAACTTGCTACCTGCAGAGATCCATGACTAATGTACTAAAAAATGAGTCTTCGATTTGTTCGAAAAAATTTAATTTTATTGGGTCTTAATTTATGTCCAGATACAGTATTTTAGTAGTTGATGATTCCCCTACTGACAGGCATTTTCTCAGTGAATTACTGCTAACGCATGGGTATCAAGTGACGGCAGTGGACAACGGTGAGGCAGCTCTTGCTCAGATCAAGAAAAACCCACCTCATTTAGTGATTATGGATGTCGTCATGCCTGGACAAAATGGATTTCAGGCAACGCGCGAAATTTCTCGCAATCCGGCTACTCAGGCTTTACCTATCATTATCTGCTCAAGTAAAAATCAAGAGACTGATCGTATTTGGGGTATGCGGCAAGGAGCACGTGATTTTATGGTTAAGCCCGTAGATCAAACAGCATTGCTACAGAAAATAGCCACGCTGCTTAGTAATGTCAGCCCATCCTAAGTTCACGTTGTGTCGGAATCTGTAAATAACAGAGCTAAAAAAGAGCTCTTACTAATAGACTATCAGCGGCAACTTCATGAGCGCACTTTATCGGCTCAACAGCAAGGGGATAGATCACTACAGCGATTAGCCTTCATGGCGGGGGAATATGGGTTGTTGGTCCACATGACAGATGCTAAGGAAATTATGGCTATGCCAGCGGTTACTCGTGTACCAGGAACGTTAGATTGGTTTGTAGGGCTTAGTAATTATCGTGGAAAGTTACTTAGCGTTATTGATCTCGATTCCCTCATAACTGCAAAAAAACATGCGTCCAATACAACAGAACGTTTGATTATTTTATCAGATCATTTTTTAGTTCCTTGCGCGCTACGCGTATCGCAGCTATGCGGACTACTCGATGTCAATTCAATCCCTATAAAAGCACCATCAAAAATTAATCATTCCTGGTTCGATGCGGAATATTCGATAGATAACAAGCAGTGGTATGAATTAAATCTAATGCGCATGCAGAGCGATCCTATTTTTCTAAAGGCCTACGCAGACGAATAATCTGCGGCTTTGTTTTTTATTTTTTCGGAGTCGTTGGTATGAATATCGATAAATCATCTGATTTTCAACTCAATGGAGCAGGATCATTAGGGAAAGATAAGCAATCAGAATTAAAACTAAATCAACGCATAGTGTTATCTGCGCAAAGCCTATGCCAACAGTTTTCAGAATATCTACCAAGATGGTCACTGGCAAAAATAAAACGAGTACTGTTTTTTACATTAGCCATATTTTTTGTGTGGGATATTTTTATGTTGTGGGTCGATTCCAGATATACCCAAATGGCAGTCAATAGTACGCAAGTTGCTAGCGATCTTGTGATGCATTCTCAGCGACTGGGTAAAGCAGCGCCTAATGCAATTCAGGGTAATCAGGCGGCATTTCGTCAGTTAGAGCAAAGCCGCACGGCAATCAATCAGGAAATTACTGTTTTACTGCAGGGTGGAGAGTGGCACGACAGATATATACCTGCTGCTGATTCAGCCAGAGCTGAACAAATTCTAGTGATTCAGGGCTTGTGGGAAAAGTCAGATAAAACAGCCAGTCAAATTTTAGCAATGGAAAAAGAATTGACGGGCTTTCGTTCTACACTCAAAACACTCAATGAAATCACACCTGTTTTACTAGAGCTTTCAGAGCAGATAGCAAACCTGTTAACTCAGACTGGGGCATCGCCACGGGAGGTGGCTGCTGCCGGGCAGCTAGTGATGTTGACCCAGCGGCTTGGTAAAAGTCTGAATGAGTTCATGACGCCGGAGGGTATTAACCAAGAAACTGCGTTTATGCTGAGCAAAGATGCCAACACATTTCAAGACATCTTAATGGGATTTAATGATGGCAGTCCGGTTCTGAGACTCCCTGCGCTAACCCAAACTGAGGCGCGCGCTCGACTCTCTGAATTACAGGAGATATTCAAAAAGTACCATCATGAGTTAGCAGGTACTTTAAAAAATATTAGTAATTTTATTTCAGTAAAAAATGCAGAACGCAGTATTTTTCAAGAAAGTGAACCGCTAAGAGAAAAACTAATTGATTTGCAGTCAGATTATCGTGATCAAGAGCAAACACGTCATTGGTCTAGCTGGATCTTACTGGGGAGTGAAATACTAACGGTGCTGCTGGCTGTAGGTGCTTCATGGGTACTCATACTAGAAAGTCGGCGTCAAACAGAGCAGGCAGAAAAAAATAGAACTGAGGCAGAAAACCGTCGGGCAGCGGCGGTACGCGAAGAGGCAGAAATCCGTCAGATTAATCAACAAAACCAGGCAGCCATTTTACGGCTGATGAATGAATTGCAAGAAATTTCAGAGGGAAACCTCACGCTGACTGCAACGGTGTCAGAAGATATTACAGGCGCCATAGCCGATTCAGTTAACGCTACTCTGGAAGAGTTGTGTCGTTTATTGGCTAAGGTGCGCCAAACAGCTCTTCAGGTGGGAACATCGTGCGACCAAACTCAGGATATGTCCACCGAGCTTCTTTCATTATCTACCCGTCAATCAAGTGAAATTCAGGAAACGGGTCAGATGGTTCTACAATTGATCGCTCAAATACATCAAGTATCGCGTGCAGCGAAAGAATCCTCTGATGTGGCGCATTCATCCTTGCAAGCAGCTCAACAAGGTGAGGTGGCTGTACAGGCAGCAATAAAAAGTATGCAGCAGCTCCGAGAGCAAATTCAGGAAACATCGAAACGTATTAAACGCTTAGGCGACTCATCACTGGAAATAAGCGACATTATTGAACTCATTTCTGACATTACAGAGCAAACGCATGTACTGGCACTCAATGCATCGATACAAGCAGCATCAGCAGGCGAAGCTGGTCGAGGGTTTGCCGTGGTCGCTGAAGAGGTGCAGCGCTTAGCGGAGCG